>Ga0209342_10008885_pt1 | contig 10072 bp, 8 predicted proteins | sample RifCSP16_2_FD_184023 | JGI IMG/M metagenome (GOLD analysis project Ga0209342, IMG submission 184023) | Soil microbial communities from Rifle, Colorado - Rifle CSP2_sed 16_2 (SPAdes) (version 2) | ecosystem: Environmental > Terrestrial > Deep subsurface > Rock core/Sediment | place: Rifle... | reverse complement strand
ATGTACGGATCTTTTTTCTTCCGATTGGAAAAAGGGAGCTTCAGAATTTTGGAATCGAATCGGTGACAATCAGGAATTCCATTATTGAATCGAACAGACCGTTCACCCTGAACCTTGCCGTGGGCAGCTTCTCGCCGGTCGATGCCCGCAACCACCTGATCAGTATTTTTCTTAACGGATCGCGGGTGGCGCAGAAAGGCCTGGATATTCCGGGTGGACAGATCGTTCGGTCCGAATTCTCCCTCATTCCCAAAACAAACGGATTTCTTGACGGAATGGTCGAACTCGAAGATGACGATCTTCTGTACGATAACCGATTCTATTTCTCACTCCATCTTCCGGAGCAAATCCGGGTCCTTCTCGTGGGCTCTGATGCCGACACGCGGTTTTTGTCACTTGCTCTCACAGCGCGTGCTGAAGAGTCATCCATACTGAAAATCGGGAAGACATCATACGACGGCATCACATCAACACTTCTCTCGGGTCAGGATGTCGTCATTCTGACTGATCCAAGCCAGGAAGCAGCTCCAATCGTGGAACGAATTGCTTCATTTGTATCAAATGGAGGCGGACTCTTTCTGTTCCCCGGTCCAAAGACTCTGCCGGCTGCCTTCAACAGAGCGTATGCACCGTTGAATGCCCCACAACTCAATCAGGTTGAGACAATTGCATCCGGACAAGAGAGTGTCTCGTTCGTCCAGATCGAAAAGGCTGAACTTCGTCACCCGCTCTTTGAGGGGATGTTCGAGCAGAAGGATCGCCGCATGGCAGGGGGAGAGACGCGTTCCCTCGAGACACCGCATATACGGACTCTGGCCCGATTCGTCCCGTCCCAGACATCGCTGTCCATAGTCGCGCTTTCAAACGGTGCGCCGTTTCTTCTTGAACAGCGGCTTGGTACGGGAAGGATGCTTATTGCAAGTATTCCCGCCACCCTCGAATGGTCCGATTTTCCATTAAAGGGCCTTTTTGTCCCCCTGATCCATCGTTCAGTCTCTTATCTGACACAGGAACAGGTGCAGCAACAATCGGCATTCACCGGCGATCCCGTAAAGCTGAAACCCATATCCTCTCAGAGGGCGCGTGTCATTGTTCAGACCCCCCAGGGCATTGAAGCAGCCGTGTCGCCTGGCCTCTCCGGTTCAAGCTCATCGGCGGTTTTTTCAGAAACACTTCAGCCCGGCACATATACGGTGAAGGAAAATTCCATTCCCGTCGCGAAGTTCACCCTCAACGTCGATCCGGACGAATCGAAGATCTCTCGCGCCGACCAGCAGTCGATTCGGGCAATGACGGAACGGGTCGGGATTGACGAAGAAACAATCACAACAATTGACCAGCCGGCACGGGCAGAACGGATCGTGCTGGAATCCCGTTTCGGCATGGAACTCTGGAAACATCTTCTCATCGCTGCGCTGGTGATCGCCATTGCGGAGATGATCATAGCCCGCGACAGCAGGAGTGATGCGTCATGATCGAGCTTTCAAAACTCGACAGAGAACGATGCGTTCTCGTGGGTGTCTCCACCCGAATGGTTGGAAAACACGAAACCGAGGAACTGCTCGGTGAACTTGCCCTCCTGGCCGATACAGCCGGCGCGGATGTGATCACGCGCTTCATTCAGGATCGGGATCGAATCGATGCTGCGTTTTTCATCGGAAAAGGAAAGGTCGAAGAGCTCCGCGCTTTTATCGAGGGCAACGCCATTCTGCTGGTCGTGTTTGACGATGATCTCTCTGCGGTCCAGGTGAGGAACCTTGAGCGCGAGCTGAACTGCAAAGTCCTCGATCGGAGCGCCCTCATCCTTGACATCTTCGCTGCCCGGGCGAAATCCATGGAAGCGAAGACACAGGTGGAACTTGCACAGCTCCAGTACCTTCTTCCCAGGTTGACGAGACAGTGGACTCATCTGTCCAAACAATTCGGGGGCATCGGGACCAAAGGGCCTGGAGAGACACAGATCGAAACCGACCGAAGAATGGTCCGGGCCAGGATAAGCCACCTCAAGGAGAAACTCGACCGCATCGGGCAGCAGCGCACCACCCAGCGCCGCGCAAGAGAGAAACACACGCGTGCCGCTCTGGTGGGATATACCAACGTGGGCAAGTCAACGCTCCTGAACACGCTGTCAGGCTCCGAAGTCTTTGTCGAGAATCGCCTTTTTGCAACTCTCGATCCGACGACCCGATTGGTGCCGCTCACACAAGGCGTTGATATTCTTGTGACAGACACGGTTGGTTTCATTCGAAAACTCCCCCATCACCTTGTGGCTTCCTTCAAGAGCACGTTGGAAGAAATCACGGAAGCCGACCTTATTCTGCATGTGGCCGATATTTCCAGCCGTGTCTTCGAGCATCAGATCAAGATCGTTCAGGATACGCTCCATGACCTGGGTTGCAGCGCAAAACCGACATTGATGGTCTTCAACAAGATAGACCGCTTGACAGACCGCGGCATCCTTCATGATGTCACAAAAGAATTCCCACAATCAGTATCCATCTCTGCGATCAGGGGCATCAATCTCCTGGGACTGAAGAATGAAGTCTTCGGCCTCCTGGAAAAGGAGTTCGTCGAGAAGATATTCACCGTATCGCAGGAACACCAGAAGATCATCTCCTACCTTTATACTGTGGGGGAGATACGGGAGAAAACCTACAAGGACAACTCGGTTATTCTCAAGGTGAGAATCCACAAAAAGGATCTGGAACGATTGACGCAGATTGTTTCTTCGGGAGAGGTAAAAGCTTAGGGGAAAGTCACAAATCAGAGGTCGGACGGCAGAGATCAGAAATCAGAGGTCAGAGGTCAGAGGTCAGAGATCAGAAGTCAGAGATCAGAAGTGAAGCTGATGGCTGACAGCTGTTAATGCGCCAGTTTCGCTCTTGCCTTGGCGAAGCCCGGCTTGATGACATCATAAATGAGAGCGATCCGTTTCTTATACGGCAGGAAGGCGCTCTTCATCGCATTGATCGTGAGTTTTTCCAGATCATCGAGCTTCAAATGAAACGTGTCGGCCGCCGCCTTGAATTCATCCGAAAGAGTGATCTTGCTCATCAGACGATCATCGGTGTTGAGCATCACCCGGAACTTGTAGCGATAGAGAATCCCAAAAGGATGATCTTCAAGAGCCTTGACGGCCCCGGTATGAACATTGCTCGTGAGACAGATCTCAAGAGGGATTCTTTTGTCGAGCACGTACTGGGCGAGCGTTCCCATGCTCTGAACCGTTCCATCTTTGATCTTCATGTCCTCGATGAGCCTTGTTGCATGCCCGACGCGATGCGCCCCGCACCATTGAATCGCCTGCCAGATCGATTCCTTGCCGAAAGCCTCACCTGCGTGGACGGTGATATTGAAGTTCTCCCGCTGGATGAAATGGAACGCGTCCACATGCTTCTTGGGCGGGTACCCGCCCTCCTCCCCCGCCAGGTCAAACCCCACCACTCCCTGTTGACGGAAATCGACTGCCAGCTCCGCAATCTCCATGGAAATCGCGGGCTTCATATTTCTCATGGCACACAAGATCAATCCGAATTCAACTCCGAAGTCCTTTTTCCCGCGTTCCAATCCCTTGAGCACTGAACGAACCACTGTTTCGAGGTGCAGGCCTTTTTGTTGATGGAAGATCGGAGCAAACCTCGTTTCGACGTAAATCACTCCATCCCGGTGCATATCCTCCATCATCTCGTATGCAACACGCTCGAGGGCATCTTCCGTTTGCATGACTCCGCAGGTATGATCAAATCCCTCGAGAAATAAAGGCAAGCTTCCCCGTGTGGCCCCCCGGTGAAACCATATTTCAAGCTCGCGGGCGTTGGTCGTGGGAAGTTTTTTGTACTCATGTTCCTTTGCCAGATCAATGACGGTCGATGAGCGAACTCCGCCATCGAGGTGATCATGAAGCAACACTTTTGGCAGCAATCGAATCAGGTCAAGTTTGAGTTTCATTGTTTGTCAAGGGAGCCCACAACGCGCTCCACAGTCTCCAGAACGGAATTTGATGTGACGAGGTGAATGGCTGTCTGGATGTCGGGATACAACAGGCGATCCGAATCCAGGTGACGGATACGACTTCGAATGTGCCGATACGCAGCATCAACGCCGCGGCCTGCCCCCATTGAAGGGACCCCACCGGTCTTCTTTGTGAAATCCAGCCCCTGCGCGGCACAGAGCAATTCGATCGCGATGACCGTCTGGGCATTCTTCAGGACGCGCCACGCTTTCTGCGCGCTGATGGAACCCATGCTATTGTGATCTTCCTGATTGGCCGACGTAGGAATGGAATCGACGCTGCCGGGATGACTAAGAACCTTGTTTTCCGAAACGATGGAAGCTGCGGTGTACTGCGCGATCATCAATCCGGAATTGAGCCCCCCTTTTGTTGTGAGAAACTTCGGAAGCCCGCTTAGCGATCCGTTGACGAGCCGCTCAATCCGCCGTTCGGAAATATTGGCAAGCTCGGAAAGAGCAATTGCCAGGAAATCCATGGCCAGGGCGATCGGTTGGCCGTGGAAATTCCCCCCTTCCAGGTGAATCCCTTCGTCAGGGAAGATAAGCGGATTGTCGTTGGCGGAATTCATTTCGATTGAAACGACATCAGATACATAATCGATGGCGTCGCGGGAAGCTCCATGGACCTGCGGCATGCAGCGGAGCGAGTACGCGTCCTGCACTCTCGGGTCGTTGAATCGGTGCGACTCGCGGATCTCGCTTCCTTTCATCATACGTCGGATGTTGGACGCCACCGTACGCTGTCCTTTATACGGGCGGAGATTGTGGATGCGTTTGTCGAACGGTGTATCACTGCCTCGGAGAGCTTCAAGGCTCACGGCGCCGGCTATGTCGGCAATACAGGCGAGATCCCTTGCCTGCTTCACGGCTAAGCCCGCATAGGCGGTCATCATCTGCGTACCGTTGATCAGCGCCAGTCCTTCCTTGGCCTTCAGCCGTGCCGGCTTGAGCCGATGCCGACGCAAAGCCGCGGCTGCCGGCTGTTGTGCAGTCCCTCGATCATTCCACACTGTGCCTTTGCCGATCATCGCGAGGACCAGATGAGAAAGCTGCACAAGATCCCCGCTCGAACCAACGGATCCTTGTGACGGAATCACCGGGATAATATTGTTATTCAGCATCGAGGCAAGAAGATCGACCGTTTCCGTTCTGACCCCGGAATGTCCTTTTGCCAGCGCGTTGATCCTCAACGCCATCATTGCCCGAACGATTTTCGTTGGAAGGAACTCGCCGGCGCCGGCCGCATGGCTGAGAATCAAATTCTCCTGCAGCTGTTCGATGTCCTCGGGACTTATCCGGACCGAACTGAACTCTCCAAATCCCGTCGTCACCCCGTACACTTTTTCGTTTGTGCGAACCCATTGGTCGACGAGCAGACGGGCCCGTGCAACACGCGCCCTCGTCGAACTCTTCAGACTCACGGGCCTGCGGCGCAGAGCAATGTCTTCAAGGGCATTGGTTGTAAGAGATTGACCGTCGAGGAAAAAGGGGGTTTGACGCTTTCGGGGTTCCATGACAAACTAATGTAGCAGTGACTCAGGTGAAATTCAACAACTCCGATGATCAATGGATGATTGACTTTTCTATCGAAACTCGTTATCATCTTGAACAGCTTGCCTGAGGTTCAACGACCGAGTGAATTCGCATCACAATTGATGAATTATGGAAGACAAGATAAGCGTTCTTATTGCTGATGATGAAGACGGACTCCGCTCAACGATTGCAGCGTGGTTGACAGACGAGGGCTTTGCCGTCGAGGAAGCGCCGGACGGGAAAGAGGCAATCAAGAAGGTCCAGGTGAAGGACTTCGACATCGCCCTCCTCGACATCAAAATGCCCGGCGCAAACGGCCTGGAGGTCCTGAGGTACATCAGAAAGAACTCCGGATCGACGGAAGTGGTCATGATGACCGGCATGAGTGATGTGACCATGGCCGTTGAGGCCATGAAACTGGGGGCCCGGGAATACCTGACGAAGCCCCTGGACATGGATCAGCTCGTTCCGCAGCTCCGCAACCTTCTGACCAAACGTGACGCTGAAGACCGAATTCGCCGCCTCCAATCCGAGCATACTGCGAGACTTCTGTATGACCTGCATAATCCCATCGCAGGCCTGAAACAGAGCATCGGGTATCTCTTGAAGGGGATGGCCGGACCGCTGGGGGATCACCAGAAAGAACTGCTCGGGTACATGACCAATTCCATCGACAAAGTCATTCTCCTGCTGAATGACATGATGGATTTGACCAAGCTCGAAGGCGGCAGGGTCCGCTTGAATGAGGGGATCGGCAATCTGGGGGATAGTCTCGCCAAGATCATTCAGGAATTTCAGATTCCCATCAAATCGAACAAGATCACGCTCGACCAGCTTATTGAGCCGGACCTCCCCCGATTGAGTATGATTCCGAAAAGATCGAGCAGGTTCTTCAGAACTTTCTCAGCAACGCCGTTAAGTACACCCCTGTGCAGGGTGCCATTGTCGCACAGATACGAAAAGTGCAGCTGGTACTTGAAGAAGGTCAACAGCCCTCAGACTTTCTCATGGCTTCAGTCTTCAACAGCGGCGCCGGCATCCCCAAGGAAGAACTATCCCTCATTTTTGACCGCTACCGCAACGTCACCGCCGGAAAAGAAAACAAGCAGCAGACCACCGGCCTCGGCCTGATCATTTGTCAGCGCATTATCGAAGCGCACAACGGAAAAATTTGGGTCGAATCGGAAAAAGGCAAAGGCGCCACCTTCTTTTTCGCTCTTCCCATCCGATAACAACCAATCCGGGCTCTCCATGGGGAAAAACCCAATCTCCATCCTCGCGGTTGATGATGAAGAAACCTTCCTGACTGTCCTTCAGTCGATTCTCAGCCAGGAGGGCTTTCGGCTCGAGACTGCTTCAGACGGAGTACAGGCAATCAATCTGCTGCAAACGAAAAGCTATGACCTCGCCCTCATTGATGTGAGAATGCCGAGGGTCGACGGGATCGAAGTCCTCAAGTACATCAAGGATCATTTCCTTGACCTCCCTGTTGTCATGCTCACGGGAATCAGCGATCTCAAGGTTGCTGTCGAGTGTATGAAGCTTGGGGCATTCAACTACCTCAGCAAACCCTACTCGACCGAGGAACTCCTCACAGTCATTCACCATGCGCTCGAACGCCGCAAGCTGGTTCTGGAAAACAAGGCGCTCAAATCCGAACTTGCCCGGCACGCTCTCTCGGGGCAAATGATTGGCGACAGCCCCGGGTTCCTCGAGGTCATTTCCATTGCCCAGAGGGTCGCTCCGACCGATTCGCCGGTACTGATCCAGGGCGCCAGCGGGACAGGGAAGGAACTCGTCGCCAGTTTCATCCATCGTTTAAGCCTGAGAAAGAATCTCTCGTTTATCGCCCTCAACTGTTCTTCGATTCCTGAAACACTCCTGGAGAGTGAGCTCTTCGGACATGAAAAGGGGGCGTTCACGGATGCCCACGCCGCAAAACAGGGACTCGTAGAGATTGCAAGCGGGGGAACACTGTTCCTCGATGAGATCGGAGAAATCAGCCTTTCAATTCAGCCAAAGCTTCTTCGGTTCCTTCAAACCGGAGAATACCGCAGGGTCGGCGGCAACAAAGTACTGAAGTCGGACGTCCGCATCATCTCAGCGACAAACAAGGATCTGCGCAGCGAGATTGCCACGGGAAGATTCCGGGAAGACCTTCTCTATCGCATCAATGTCATTACGCTCCAGATCCCAAACCTTCGCGAGAGAAAGGAAGACATTCCGTTGCTCGTGGATTTCTTTCTCAAGAACAGAATGCCCGCCAAGGAACCGAAGAAGATCGATCCACGGGCACTTGAAGTGCTCACGAACTATCACTGGCCCGGAAACGTCCGTGAGCTGGAGAACGTCATCGAGCGGGCGGCAATCCTCTCGCTGGGGGACATCATCAAGACCGATGACCTGGCACTCCCGCTTGGCACTCATTCAACATTTGAATCCGCCTCCGGCGCCGACGGCATACCCCGTCTCGGATCGGCTGTGTCGATGCGGGAAATAGAGAAAGCGCACATTGACGGCGTTCTCCAGAATGTCAACTGGAACAAGAATGTCGCCGCCAAGATTCTGGGAATCAGCCTCAAAACGCTCTACACAAAGATCCAGCAGTACAACCTTTCAAAAAAAACATAACCCAGCCACCCGTCGTTCATGCGTCTCTACATTCTGCGACACGGCGATGCCGTTGAATCAACGTTTTATCAGGACCGCGATCGGCCTTTGAGCGATCTGGGGAAGCGTCAGATCCTGTCCGTGGCGCACTTTTTCGAGATTGCCAGGGAAAAGCCCGATCTCATCCTGACGAGCCCGCTGCTTCGGGCGCAACAATCGTGCGACCTCATAAGAGAACACCTCGGCGTAACAGATTCACTGACAGCGGAATCACTGGCATCCGGAGGTACTATCAGGGATCTCGTGAAGGAGCTCGATACACATAGTGTCGGCACGCTGCTTCTTGTGGGACATGAGCCGCAACTGAGCGGCCTTATATCCGTTTTGACGGGTGGCGATGAACAATTCCGAGTGGAAATGAAGAAAGCCTCTCTTGCGTGTCTGGAAGTCCGTCAACCTCTGAAGAAAGGCCATGCCGTCCTGACCTGGCTTCTCGCCCCGAGTCTCCTGGCAATGCTCCGATAACCTCATCCCCCCGCCTCCGGGACCGCGGAGTGTTTTTTCAGAAACAAGTTGTTACTTTGGTGATGTTCTCTCCAATTCACTGCATGACTTTTCCGGAGGTATCCATGGAACTCTCCGTTGTCACGATAGAAAAACCGGAATCGACCAATTTCATCCTGGGTCAGAGCCATTTCATCAAGACCGTGGAAGATATCTACGAGGCCGTGGTACAAACAAACCCGCAAATGAAGTTTGGACTGGGATTCTGTGAATCGTCAGGCCCGGCACTCGTCCGCTGGGTGGGCAACGACGCTTCACTCATCGAGCTTGCGAAAAAGAACGCCCTCGCCCTCTCCTGCGGCCATTGTTTTGTTCTCTTTCTCGAAAACGGATTTCCTGTCAATGTACTCAACGCCATCAAGAATCTCCCCGAAGTCTGCCATATCTATTGCGCGACTGCAAATCCTGCCGAAGTCGTTATTGCGGAAACAAACCAGGGACGTGGAATCCTGGGCGTCATCGACGGCGTAAGGTCAAAGGGAGTTGAGACTGAAAAGGACGTAGCAAAGCGCAAGGAATTTCTTCGAACAATCGGTTACAAACTCTGATCTCTCGCACTCTTTTCATGAGGTGTCTTATGAAAACGATCGTTGGCTTGATAAGTCTCGCATTGCTTCTCTCCGGCTGCGGGCCTTCGGATGATGATGTAAGAGCCATCGTCCAGAGTGAGCTCGCAAAGGCCTCTGCACGCATGGAAGTCACCAGCGCACAGGTCATCGGCCCGTACAGCCCCGCCGTTCGCGTCGGCAATCTGTTATTTGTCTCGGGCCAAATCGGTCTCGACTCGCAAACAGGCCAATTGGCCGGGACAACCATCGAGGCGCAGACGCAACGAGCGCTTCAGAATCTCGGTTCTGTCCTTACCAGCGCCGGTTTCGTTTCGAGCCAGGTAGTTCAGTGTTCCGTCTTCCTGAAGGATATGAACGACTTTCAGAGAATGAACGTGGTGTACGGAGGATATTTTCAGGAGGGCCATTACCCCTCCCGCACGACAGTCGAGGTTTCAAACCTCCCCAGGAATGCCATCGTTGAAATTTCTGCCATTGCCTGCAAGAGCGAATGACCATGACGAAGAAACCGCTCCGCCTTATTCATGCGCCCAAGGGATTCAAGCCTTCCTGCAAAGGTTGGGTCCAAGAGGCTGCCCTTCGGATGCTGATGAACAATCTTGATCCCGCTGTTGCGGAGAAGCCGGAAGAACTCATTGTCTATGGGGGGACCGGGAAAGCTGCCCGAAACTGGGAATGCTTCGACGCAATTGTGCATTCCCTCAGAGACCTCGAAAACGATGAGACGCTGCTGGTTCAATCGGGAAAGCCGGTCGGAGTATTCAAAACTCACACAGACGCCCCAC
>Ga0209342_10008882_pt1 | contig 10073 bp, 6 predicted proteins | sample RifCSP16_2_FD_184023 | JGI IMG/M metagenome (GOLD analysis project Ga0209342, IMG submission 184023) | Soil microbial communities from Rifle, Colorado - Rifle CSP2_sed 16_2 (SPAdes) (version 2) | ecosystem: Environmental > Terrestrial > Deep subsurface > Rock core/Sediment | place: Rifle... | reverse complement strand
AATCTCTGCGGTTGAATGCTTTACCACAAAGGTTGCAAAGAAGAGACTGAGAACACAGAAAAAGCCGAGCGTGCTGCTTAATGAGGGGTGGTGCCGAGGGATTTACTGCTCCACCTTCTCCGCCCCAAGCTCGCGTTTCAGGGCTTCGATGACCGGGTGGTTTTCCCCGTTGTTTGAGGTATGATTGGATTTACCATTACCCCCGTTTGCCGGAAGTGCGGCTGTTGACGACACGGACGACGGTTCATGAGATACAAACTGAACCACCGGCTCGATGTGTACGCTGTGCCCCGTTAGCTTGCGGAATGATTCTACCAGATACTCCTTGTGACGCCTGAGTGTCGAGAGATGATAATCGTCAGGACAGGCAATGCGAATAGCCTCGTTGGTAACCTCGAGGAGCCGGCTCTCGTCAAGTATGGATCCCACGGAAATTTTCTCCCTCCGCACCTCCCCTATCCACTCCTGCCACCGGGCATATGCTTCATCTGCCGAAAGCGACTTGAGCCCGCCGTTGCCCGCACGGATGGGAGAAACCTGAACGACCGAAGATGATGAAAAGGAAGAAACTGCCGATAGTGAGGGCGTCGCAAACGAGGCAACCTCCCGGCTTACAGCGGTTGCTGCGGCGGTGCGTAATTGCCCCGCACTGACTGTCCCTACAACCTTGACGTCTGCCGTCGATGATGCTTTCGCCCGGCCCGGCAAGGGATCTGACCGTTGATCTACCGGACTGTCAGCTCTTTTTTTTAAATCGTCGATCTGCTTCAGGAGGTCCTGCACGCGCACGGAACTCTCCATGGTAATCATTTGCAGAAGGGCCGCTTCGAGCTTGTATCGCGGCTGCGCCGCCCACCGGAGCGACTGCTCCAAATCGTTGGCCTGCTTGATCAAACGCAACAAATCGCCGTCGGTGAACCGCTTCGCCTCCTGCGTATACTGCTGCCGGTAGTGATCCGTGGTTTCCACCAGTTCCGATGTACCGGTGGAGAGAACCACCAGCAGATTCCGGAAATGTTCCGCCAATCCTCCGACAAATTCCCGAAGGTCATACCCAAGCTTGATGATTTCGTCTACCAGCTCGATTCCACCCCGCTGGCTCTTTTCCTGAATCAACGCCGTTACTTTGAAATACACATCAAGATCCACGGCATTCAGTGTCTTCAGCGCATCGGTATGCGTGATGGTGTTCCCGCAGAACGATCGTACCTGGTCGAAAATGCTCTGGGAATCACGCAACGAGCCGTCCCCCTTTTTCGCAATCACCATCAATGCGTCTTCGTCAATCGTTACCTTTTCCTCCTGTGCGATGTACCGGAGGCGCGTCATGATCTCCACGATCGAGATGCGCCGGAAATCGAACCTCTGACACCGGGAGAGAATGGTGGGAGGAACCTTGTGGACCTCCGTGGTGGCAAAGATGAACATCACGTGCTCGGGCGGCTCTTCCAGCGTCTTCAGAAGCGCATTGAACGCTTCCTTCGTAAGCATGTGGACTTCATCGATGATGTAAATCTTGTATTTCCCGCGGGTCGGAGTGTATCGGACTGATTCGCGCAGATTCCTGATCTCTTCCACCCCCCTGTTTGAGGCACCGTCGATCTCGATGACGTCGAGGCTGCGCCCCTCGGTGATTTCCTTGCACGTATCGCAGGTGTTGTCCGGATTGAGATCTTTTGGAGACTGGCAGTTGATCGCTTTTGCAAGAATGCGGGCTGTGGTGGTTTTTCCGCATCCCCGCTGGCCGCTGAAAATGTAGGCGTGGGCAACCCTGTTGGAGCCAAGGGCGTTGCGAAGCGTGGTTGTGACATGCGACTGCCCCACCACGTCTTCAAAGACCATGGGACGCCATTTGCGAGCGGTTACCTGGTAAGACATTGGAAAATGGAAAAGTGGAAAGTTGGAAAAGTGAGAAAACTGTTACCCTGCCTGAGAGAAAGTTAGCAGGGAATAATTAAAAAGCAATTCGGTTCTCGGGGGAAAAATCGGTCACGGGGTGGTCCGAGACCTCCCGGGTTCGGTTCTCAGCTGCTGAAGACGTACTTCATCGCTTCTTCGATCGATTCCACCGGAATGATCCTCAATCCCTTTTTGACCTTCTCCTGAATCTCCGTGAGGTCCTTGACATTTTCGTTGGGAATCAGAACGGTCTTGATGCCGCTTCGCTGGGCCGCAAGAAGCTTCTCGTTCAAACCGCCAATGGGAAGCACGTTGCCCCTTAGCGTGATTTCACCCGTCATCGCCACATCGTTCCGCGCCTTCTTCCCGCTTGCCGCCGAAACGATCGCCATGGCCATGGTAATGCCGGCCGAAGGCCCGTCTTTGGGGATGGCTCCTTCGGGCAGGTGGATATGTATCTCCTTCCCCTTGTAAAAATCGAGCGGAACTCTCAGTTTTCTCGCATTTGAACGAATGTAACTGAGGGCCGCCTGGGCAGATTCTTTCATGACGTCTCCCAACTGCCCCGTGAGCGTCAGTTTCTCTGTCCCGCGCATGATGGTTACGTCCACATTCAGAATGTCTCCTCCCACGCTGGTCCACGCCAGACCGGTTACCGAACCGACCCTTCGCTCCCGTTCTGCCGCCTTCTTTCGGAACCTCGGAACCCCGAGATAGTCCTCGATCTTTTCAGGCCTCACCACAACAGTCTTTTTCGACTTTTTGGCCGATCCATTCTTCCCCAAAACGATCTCTTTTGCAACTTTTCGGCAAACCGAGGCAATCTCCCGTTCAAGATTGAATACGCCCGCCTCTCTTGTGTATTCTGTAATCATACGCTGAATGGCGCTCGTTTCAAACGTCACATTCTTATCGCTCAATCCATGTGCCTGGAGCTGCTTGGGAATTATGTGCTGCTTTGCGATTTCTGCCTTGTCATGATCGAGGTAGCCGGGGAGCTCAATGATTTCCATCCTGTCCTGCAGCGGCAGGGGAATATTGTAGCGCACGTTTGCGGTGGTAATGAACATGACCTTCGACAGATCGTAGTCGACATCCAAATAATGGTCGTTGAACGTGTTGTTCTGTTCGGGATCGAGCACTTCCAGCATTGCCGCAGAAGGATCGCCGCGGAAGTCCATGCTCATTTTGTCCACTTCGTCGAGCAGCATGACAGGATTCACGACTCCCGCCCGTTTCATGGACTGAACGATTTTTCCCGGCATCGATCCGATATACGTTCTGCGATGACCCCTGATTTCGGCTTCATCGCGGACCCCGCCGAGAGAGATGCGGACGAACTTACGGCCAAGTGCTCGCGCAATGCCCCGTGCGAGCGATGTCTTCCCGACCCCGGGAGGACCCACAAAGCAGAGGATCTGGCCTTTCATCGACTTGACGAGATTCAGGACGGCTATGTACTCAAGGATCCGCTCTTTCGGCTTCTCGAGCCCAAAGTGATCTTCGTCGAGCGTTTTCTTTACATGAGCAATGTCAAGATTGTCCTTCGTCTTTTTCGCCCACGGTACCGAAATCAGCCAATCCAAATAGTTGCGCGTAACGGTGAACTCGGGAGACATGGTAGGAGTCTTTTTCAACTTGTTGAATTCCTCCATTGTCTTCTCCTGTACCTCTTTCGGCATCTTTGCCTGCACGATCTGTTCTTTCAGCTTTGCCAGCTCAGGCGACGCTTCTTCGTCTCCCAATTCATCCTGCAGAATACGAATCTGTTCCTGGATAAAGAATTTCCGCTGCGACTTCTGAATGTTGTCTTGAACCTTATTGTCGATTTCTTTTTCGATTTTTAGAATATCGATTTCCGTCGTGAGAATTTTTGAAAGCTCATAGAGCTGTTCCCGAAGGTTCTGAATCTGCAGGAGGCGCTGCTTGACGTCAACGCTCTGGACAATGTTCGAGGCCATGTAGTAGAACTTACGCTGCGGATCTTTGATCCCTTCAAACGCCACCATCACCTCGGGGGTGACGTTTCGGCTCAGGCGAACGTAATCAGTAAAGAGCGTGGCCGTGTGGCGGACGAGGGCGTCCACTTCTTTGCCGGAAGGAATGTCCGTCCGATTCATCACGATCTCGGCTTCGAGGAATACGGTATTCGGAATGAACCGCTTCACCGAAGCCTGAACGACACCGTCTACAAGGATTTTCATCAGGCCGTTTGGGAGCTTCAGCATTTGAATGATCTTCGCCACGGTTCCATCGTGGTAAACGTCCTCGGATGTTGGTTCATCGACTCCGGCGCTTTTCTGGGCAACCAGGAAGATATTTTTACCTCTTTCGAGAGCTTCATTCGCCGCCTTGAGCGAGCTTTCACGGCCAACCAACACGGGGAAGATCATATATGGGAAGACAACAACATCGCGCAGGGGGAGAATGGGGAGGACAGCGGGAATGTTGTCTATCGTCTCAATGGTCTGACTACCAAGTTTGGGTGCTTTTTCAGTCATTTTCCGTCAATTTTCTGTATCGCTCGTCAAAACAAAAAAGGGGGGCTTCTCGTTCAGAGTTCAGCCACCCAATCACCCGTGAATGTACCCACAAAAAGGAGGAGAATCAAGCCGATCAATCTTGGAGCACCACCACAGAGGGCGAGGAGTTGGCACGGAGAACGCAGGCTTCCCTAGCGTATGTTCATTCCCCCCGGCGGATGACTTTACCTGATTACTTCAGTGCATTATTCAGGAAGTTCACAAGCGGTGAGGCGGCTTCGAAGGCCCGGCCCACATCGGCGACAAATCCGGCTTTCAGGCATCGCTTCTCGGGCCACGAGGTGCCCACAAAGAACTGCTTGTATTTCAGCCACTCGGCCATTGGATGGTCCGGTTCGTATCCTTTGGGCGCTCGCTGGAGTTTTTCCCCCTCGAGAACACCGAGCACCCGTTTCATCTCTGGATGGTGAACAACTGACAGAAATTCGGCTGAATGTTCTGCTATTCCTTTCCGGATCTTTTTCAGTTGATCCCCGTCCGGCATGTAGATTCCCGCTCCGACGAAAACTTCTCCCGGCTCGATGTGGAGATAGTACCCCGATCCTTCTGTACCCTTCGGTTTTCCTCTCAGTACGAAATGCGCCGCAACGTGAGTCTTATAGGGGCGTTTATCCTTGCTGAATCGAACGTCCCGGTAGATACGGAAGAGGGAGTGTTTCGGATTGACCTCATACTCCGGCGCAAAGGATTGAAAGTGTGGTTGAAGGGCGGCAATGAGCGACTGCATGGGAAGTTTCACAAACGACACATAATCTGTTTTATGTTTTTCAAACCAATCCCGCCTGTTATTCTTCTTGAGCTGTTTCAGAAAGGTTATCCCCTTCTTGGGGAAACCGTCAAATGGGGGGTAGAAATCCAGATCGAAAATCTGGCGGGCCGGCATGGTCATTCCTTTCTCATATGCTGACGGTCAGCGATTGCATCCCTCACAAAGCCATCTGCCTTTTTGAGTCTTTGCTCCGCTTCCGGACGACCGACATTTGCCTTGATCATCACCAGGGCGGTCTTCACATGCCCACCAGCCTTGTCCAGAAACGAGGCCGCTTCGTCATAACCGACTCCTGTTATCGTCATCACAACCTTTTTTGCTCTTTCCTTCAGCTTCAGGTTCGTCATCTGCAGATCGATCATCATGTTCTCGTATACTTTCCCCATCTGGATCATCGCCGTTGTTGTCAACATATTCAGAACAAGTTTCTGGGCCGTTCCTGATTTCATCCTTGTAGAGCCCATTATCACTTCGGGCCCAATTTCAGGACAGATTGCCACGTCGATCACACTTGACAGCGCGATGAATTCCTGCGAATATAGAACGGGTCTGGGATTGGTGGTCACATAAAGCGTTGCAGCACCTCTTTCCTTGGCCCTTTTCACTGCCCCAATGACATAGGGAGTCCTCAGGCTTGCGGCAATTCCGCACACGACGTCGTGCGGACCGACCTCCCTAGCATCGACATCGGCAGCCCCGTTTTCTTCCTTATCCTCGGCTCCTTCCTGGGCCTTAAACATCGCCTTGTCTCCGCCGGCGATCATTCCTTGAATCATGTTCGGATCCGTTCCGAACGTCGGCGGACACTCGACTGCATCAAGAACTCCGAGCCGACCGCTCGTCCCCGCTCCGGCATAGAGAAGCCTTCCCTCGGAACGAAAAGCCTTCACGATCATCTCCACCGCTTTGGCGATGTAGGGCAGTTCACGCTCAATCGCCCCCGCAACTCTCTGGTCTTCCTTGTTGATGATCACGAGAATTTCGGAAATCGTCCGAGCATCGATATCCATGGTTGCCGGGTTTCGCATCTCGGTGGTCAGATTGTTAAGCTGGTCGAAGAGAGGTCTATTGTTTGTCACCTTGTTTCCTTTTCTTCAAAATTCACGATAGCGAGTTTCTTATCGGTGAGGATGGCTTGATCAGATCCATCGAAATCCAGTGAAATGATTTCAACCGATCTCACTTCTCGAAGGCGCTTTGTGCGGTTGACTTCCTCTTCGATTTCTCCTCCCTTAAATGCAAGGAGTGCCGGAGCACCCGGGGCACGCTTCCCATCCCCGACGTTCACATCTCCCGGTTGATATCTCAAAAACGGCAAAGCGAGTCTTGCAAGTTCATGAAGCGGCCCAACGGCTCGCGCAACGACGTAATCGAACTTGCCATGGAATTGCGGCAACCTTCCAATCTCTTCTGCTCTTCCCCACGCAACGCTCGTATTGGAAAGCCGGAGCTCCTTCAACATTGACCGGACAGCGTTGACTTTTTTCTGCGTGGCGTCGACCATTGTGACAGAGATTGATGGAAGGACAATGCTCCACGGGATACCCGGGAGCCCACCGCCGCTGCCAAGATCGAGCAGCATTGTGCCCCGCGGAATATCGATTTTGAAAAGAGGTGCAATCGAATGGGCGATGTGGCCTTCCCACACATTGTCCGCATCCTTGCGCGAGATCAGATTAATCTTTGTGTTCCACTCAAGAAGGAGGGAAACATACTTCTCGAGGAGAAGGACTTGCTCGTCGGTCAGCTCACGTCCATTCTTTCGGCAAAGTGTGCGGATCCAGATTGACGGCGGAATTTCCAACGCTAACTCGTTTGTCTATAATAAATTATGGCTGTTCCACGTGAAACCTAACCCCTGAGATACACCATCAGCACTGAAATGTCGGATGGTGTGACACCGCTGATTCTTGACGCTTGCCCGATTGATGTCGGTCGTACCTTCGTAAGCTTCTCTCTTCCTTCAGCCGAAATAGACCTGATTCCCGAGAAGTCGAGTTCCTGTGGAATTCGCTGCGACTCGTATGTATCCATTTTCTCCACTTGTTCCCGCTGCCGATCGATGTATCCTTCGTATTTCAGCTCAATCTCAACCTGTTCGATGATTTCCGACCTCAATCTCTCGTCCAAGGAACCGTTCAGCGCTTTTCCTACCTCTCTTTTGACAGAAGCGATGCCAAGAAGATCCGTGAGATTCATGCCCGGGCGTTTCAGGAGTTTTGAGACTTTCTCTTTTTCAACAATTGTCTCACTTCCCTTCCGCATGAGGTGGTCGTTGACATCCCCCGGCTCAACAGAATGTCGCTGTGCGAGTGAGATCAGTTCCGCGATTGTGCGTTCCTTCCATTGAAGCCTCTTCTGGGTATCGATTTCAACCAGACCCAATTGGTACCCTTTCTGTGTGAGACGCCGATCGGCGTTGTCCTGTCTAAGAAGAAGCCTGTGCTCGGCCCGGGAGGTAAACATCCTGTACGGTTCTTCCGTGCTTTGATTCACGAGATCGTCGACCATGACGCCAATATATGCATCGGACCGTTTCAGGATGAAGGGGTCTTTTCTCTGCACCCTGAGCGCCGCGTTGATTCCTGCAACAAGCCCCTGGCCGGCCGCTTCCTCGTATCCAGAAGTTCCATTTACCTGTCCAGCAAAAAAGAGGCCCTCGACCAGCTTTGTTTCAAGAGTCAGATTCATCTGGTGGGGCGGAAAAAAGTCGTACTCCACAGCGTACCCAGGCCGGATCATTTTCACGTTTTCCAATCCGGGAATTGTCCGCAATCCTTCCAGTTGAATGTCTTCCGGCAGGCTTGTTGCAAATCCATTAACATATACTGTCGTGGTATCGTATCCCTCCGGCTCGAGAAAGACCTGGTGGCGTTCCTTGTCAGCGAACCGGTTAATCTTATCTTCAATCGACGGGCAGTACCGGGGTCCCACAGCCTTGATCCTTCCTGTAAACATGGGAGATCGGTCAAATCCCTTCCGGAGAACATCGTGGGTTTTCGAGCTGGTGTATGTGAGGTACATCGGAATCAGGTTGTTTGTAATTCTCTCCGTTTGGAATGAGAACGGTCTGGGCGGGTTGTCGCTGCCCTGTTCTTCGGCTTTGGTCAGGTCGATCGTATGAAGGTCAATTCGGGGAGGAGTCCCGGTCTTCAGGCGCCCGCTCACAAATCCCAGTTTTTCAAGCTGTTCCGTGATGCCGTTTGAGGGGGGTTCACCAAATCTGCCACCTGGAGTATGTCTGAGTCCCGTATGCATGATCGCTCGCATGAACGTGCCAGCACACAGAACAAGCGCTCTACATCCGATCTTCCTTCCTGATCCAATAGAAACGCCAACGACCTTCCTTCTTTCGCCGACCCCTCCGTCTACGACATGAATGGCGGCAAGCGCGTCTTCGACCACCGTCAGACCGTTTGTATCAACTACTCGTCTTTGCGCCTCCCGGGAATACCAGTTGCGGTCATTCTGACATCGTGGAGACCAAACAGCCGGGCCTTTGGAGCGATTCAACATGCGGAACTGGATCCCCGTGACATCGGCAATCTTCCCCATCTCCCCTCCCAGTGCGTCGATTTCCCGAACCAGGTGCCCTTTTGCCGTTCCCCCGATTGCCGGATTGCAGGACATCCGCCCAATAGCATCCTTCTTCATCGTAATCATCAGTGCCGAGCAACCCATTCGGGCCGCCGCCATTGCTGCTTCGATGCCGGCATGCCCGCCGCCGACCACAATGACGTCATATGTCTGCCGAGTCTCTTCCATTATCTCATCTTTGTTTCACGTGAAACATTCTACTTCCCAATACAGAACTTTGAGAAGATTTCATTCAGAATATCGTCTGTCGTAACGACCCCGGTAATCTCTCCAAGGCTCTCGAGGGCGCCCCGAAGGTCGACAGCCAGGAATTCGCTGCTTTGATTCGCATTGAGGGTCTCGATAGTGAGGGCCAGCCGGCCCCTTGCTCTTCGGAGTGAGTCGAAGTGCCGTGCGCTGGTAACTGTTACGGACGATTCGGTTTGTTCAACCATTGGCCCAACGGCAGCATTGACGAGCGATTTACGCAGGCTATCCAGCCCCTCTCCGGTGAGAGCGGAGACTTTGACGACTTCGGGCGCGTCCAGCATCGTTCCCAGCGTTTTGAGCCTTCCATTTTGAACCTGAACAAGATCGATCTTGTTCAGAACAAGGATCGTCGGGGCCGATTCCCGTTTCAAGTCCCGAACCAGCCTTCTGGCAAGATCCAGCTCCTCGCCCCCCGGGTCCCGGGAGCCATCCAGGACCAAGAGTACAACGTCGCCCGACATCACCTGATCCTTGGACCTCCGAACCCCCTCCGCCTCGACCTTATCAATGGTTTCCCTCAGCCCTGCTGTATCGACAACACGAAACAGAACCCCATCGATGATGATGTTTTCTTCAATGGTATCTCTTGTCGTGCCCGCCACTTCGGTCACAATAGCCCGGTCTTGCATGAGAAGGGCATTCAGAAGGCTCGATTTCCCCACGTTTGGCATTCCGGCCAGAACGATCTTTACCCCATCCCTGTAAACCCGGCCTTTTTGGTACGACCCGAGCAGTGTGTCGATCTGTGATATTGCCCGTTCTACCTTGTCTCTTACGCTCTTCTTGTCCGCCAGTTCATATCCATCCTCAGCGAAGTCAAGCTCCAGCTCAAGCATGCTGATTGTTTGTATGAGGCCATCGCGAAGCTCTCCGATTCGGGCAGACAGACTACCCGCAAGCAGCTGAAGCGACGCCTGGCGGGACCGTTCTGACTTGGCATGAATGAGATCGGCAACCGCCTCTGCCTGGCTCAGATCCATTTTTCCGTTAAGGAATGCCCGTTTCGTAAACTCTCC
>Ga0209342_10008879_pt1 | contig 10075 bp, 7 predicted proteins | sample RifCSP16_2_FD_184023 | JGI IMG/M metagenome (GOLD analysis project Ga0209342, IMG submission 184023) | Soil microbial communities from Rifle, Colorado - Rifle CSP2_sed 16_2 (SPAdes) (version 2) | ecosystem: Environmental > Terrestrial > Deep subsurface > Rock core/Sediment | place: Rifle... | reverse complement strand
ACCCACACTCGGTAAGTGCGCCGCTCTCCTTTCGGCACGCCCTTGACCACAAATACGTCGGGCGACACTGACGCCGCCGGGTTGCCCTCTTCGTAATACAAAAGCAAGTTACCCGACACGTACACGTCTGACGCCTCGCGGAAAAAATCTGCCAACGTCGCGCGGGTGTTCGTCAACTCGCGGATATGGATATCAGTCTCGGCCATAGGCTTTCCATCTGACTCCGGATATTCAATTTCCAAACGCGGCGCGGCAGAAGTCAGCACGCTCATGATTGTTTCCTCGAATTCAAAGTGAGCGAAACCATTGTGGCGATTGTATCACAACCCGCCAGGATGAATCTTGGAATCCTGTCTGTGTTTTTGAATTGGCGCGATGAGGCAAAAAAAGCCGCCCACGAGTGGCGGCTGTGTGTCCACATTCTATCGCTCGCCGCGCAACCGCGCCAGTTCCGCTTTCAAGCGTTCGATTTCGGCCTCTGCCGCTTGCCGCGCTTTGGCTTCGGCGCGGGCCTTTTCCTGGGCCTCGGCCGGAGTCAACAACTGTTCGCCGGTCGCAATCACAACCAGCCTGAGTTGACTCCCCTCCATCTTCAACCGCAAGCCCAATTCCTCACTGATCACCGAGCCGTCACTCTCGGCCGGCAATCGCCGGTACTCGCCTCTCTCTAACACAAAGCCCTGCAGCGGCGGCTCAAGATACTCGCCCAGCGGGTCGCAAACAAAATACTCGCGCACGCCCAGCATGGCATACAGCGCTTTCTTGTTGCCGGAATCTTCGAGCCGCGTCGAGCGAGAAGTAAACTCAAATACAACATTGGGCGGGCGCTTCTCCACCCATAACTTATAGGTGCGCCGTTCGCCTTTCGGCACGCCCTTGACCACAAATACGTCGGGCGACACTGAGGCCGTCGGATCGCCTTCCTCGTAGTACATCATCATGTTGCCTGACACGTAAACGTTGGGCGCGTCGCGGAAGAAATCCGTGAGCATTTCGATGGTATCCGTCATCGCTTTGCGGTGGGCGGGGGTCTCGGCCATAGGCTTTCCATCTGACTCCGGATATTCAATTTGCAGGCGGGGAGAACCAACAGTGGTGACCGTCATTGCCGCACACCTCTCTTCGGGCTATTTTACACCCGTTCCCCATTATAATCTTGACTGTTGAACCGCTTACGCCTCATTCCCTTTCACGCCTGGCCGCCGCTCCTCCGCCACATCCTGCGCCGCCGACTCGCCGCGCGCCGCCGCCCCCCTGCGCCTGACCTCGCCGACTCCGAATTCGACTTCTTCTTCGGCGGCGCCGATGCTCTTGAACAGCGACTTGCCAGCCCGACTTTTCGCTTCTTCTCCGCTGCCGATTTTGGCCCGCCCCCGACTCTCGAAACGTGCGACTCGATCCTCGCCCATCGCATCCCTATTCTCGGCGACACATTTGACGTGGGCTATCCGGTTTCGTGGCGACGCGATTTCCGCACCGGATACGAGTGGCCACGAGACCACACCTCAAAACTGCAACTCGTCACTACTCGCGGCGATGTGAAGATGCCGTGGGAACTCTCACGTTTTCATCACGGTGTCACGCTCGCGCTCGGTTACGCCGCCACGGGCAACGCCCACGACGAGCGGTATCCGCGCGAATGGGTAAATCAGTTTCACGCGTGGCGCGCCGACAACCCGCCCGAGTACGGCCCGAACTGGGGCAATGCGATGGAAGCCGCCATCCGCGCCGCGAACTGGATCGCGGCGTTCGAACTGGTGCGCCCTGCGTTTGAACGTGCCACCAGTGAGTCCCTTCTCAAGGCTCTCATTCAACACGGGCGTTTCATCGCCTCGCACCTCGAAGAATACTGGCCGCCGACCAATCACATCATCGCCAACCTGTGCGGCCTGATCTGGATTGGCCTTTTCCTTAAGCCTGACTCGAAAAACGGATGGGCCTCGCGTGAGCCAAAGCGTTGGCTCGGTTTTGGCCTGCGCGAACTGCGGAAGCAGCTTCGCATCCAAATCCTGCCCGATGGCGCAAGTTACGAAGCCTCTACTGCCTATCACCGCTTCGTCGCCGAAATGGTGAGCACCACCGTGCGCCTGTGCGAACTCAACGGTGTGATCGTTCCTTCGACTGTGCGCGACACCGTGAAGAAAATGGAGTCGGTGGTGGAAAGCCTGCGCAAACCCGACGGCACTCTGCCGCTGTTTGGGGATGAGGATGGTGGAATGTGGTTGCCGCATCTCCCCTCTCCTGCGAAGCACCCCGTAGTGAAGCGGAGTGGGCAGGGGACAGGGGCCGGGGGTGAGGGGGAATGGCAGATTTATCCAAGAGCCGGCTGGTACATCTACCGCGATGGCGACGAATATCTTGCCATCCGTGCGGGCGACAACGGGCAGGCCGGGTGGGGCGGCCATGCACACAACGACGCGTTGAGCTTCGAATACGCCATCGGCACGCGCACATTCTTCGTTGACCCCGGCACATATGCCTACACTGCCGATCCAGATATTCGCAACCTCTTCCGTTCCACTGCTTATCACAACACCTTGCGCGTGGATGGTCAAGAAATCAGCCGCATCCCGCCGGGTGAGTTGTTCCGGTTGGAGAACGACGCGTATTGTAGGGGCGGACGACTGTCCGCCCAAGTATGGGAAGGTGAACACACCGGTTACCACCGCATCGGCGTCATCCACAAACGACGATTCGAGAAGCGGGCCGACGGGTGGATCATTCGCGACACCGTGCCAGGAAACGGCGAGCATACGTTGGAGTGGTTCTTTCATTTCGCGCCGCAGTGCCCGGTGATTGTCGATGGCTTGAAAGTTCGTACCACATTTCCCGACGATCCGAACATTCAGATCGAAACCACGCAACACGCAACACGCGTCACGCTCGAAGAAGGCTGGGTCTCGCGGACGTATGGACGACGAGAACCTGCGCCGCTGATGCGGTATTCACTGCGAGCGAATCTGCCGGTGCAGGTGACATTCACCGTCATCCGATCCGACGTAAGCGCGAAATCGGCTTTGACGGCAATGCAGGTATAATCTGAGCATGGTCGATCCACATGAAGCAACTCTTCTTCGACGGCAAAGGTCAACTGCACATTGAAGACGTTCCCGCTCCGGCGTGCGGCGCGGGCGAGGTGTTGGTGCAAACGGCCTATTCGCTCATCTCGGCCGGCACTGAGTCGACCCAGGCGGCGGGCGGCGGCAGCCTCATCCGCCGCGTACTCAAACAGCCGCACCTCATCCGCAGCGCCGCTCAGTATGCATTCAAGCAGGGCATGTGGCAGATGCTCCGCACCGTACAGCAGGTGGCTGACGAATGGGCGCTCACTGGCTACAGCGCATCGGGCGCGGTGATCGAAGTGGGCACAGGTGTGACACGCTTTGCCGTGGGCGACCGTGTGGCTTGCGCAGGCGTCGGCCACGCCAACCATGCCGAGTTCATCGCCGTTCCCGAGAACCTCACCGTCAAAATTCCCGGCGACCTCTCAATACGTGAAGCGGCCTTCGTCACTCTGGGTGCGATTGCATTGCAGGGTGTGCGCCGAGCCGAGCCGAGCCTGGGTGAAACCATCGTCGTCGCGGGCAGCGGGTTGATTGGATTGTTGACGGCGCAACTGCTCCGGGCGAACGGCTGCACCGTGATCGCTACCGATCTCTCGAACGAACGTCTTGCGCTGGCGAAGACATTTGGGGTGGAACATACCGTCAACGCCCGGGACGCCGACCCCGTGAAAGCGGTGGCGGCCATCACCGGGGGACTCGGAGCCGACGCCGTCGTTCTGTGTGCCACGGCCAGGTCGTCCGAGCCGATCAATCAGGCGTTCAAAATGTGCCGCGAGCGTGGGCGTGTTGTCATCGTGGGCGCGGTGGGCATGGAACTGGAGCGCGCCGACTTTTACAGCAAAGAGATCGATCTGCGGATGTCACGCTCGTACGGGCCGGGGCGGTACGACCGCCGCTTTGAAGAACAAGGTTACGACTACCCACCCGCCTACGTGCGCTGGACCGAAACGCGCAACATGGCTGCGTTCCTCGATGCCGTGGCCGCCGGACGCGTCAACGTCGCTGCTCTCATCTCTGCCGAGCACTCGATTGAGAATGCGCAGATGGCCTACGATGATCTGCTCAAGGGCGGGTCGGCGAAGATCGGCGTATTGCTCAAATACCCAGAGCAGAAGTTTGATGTAGCAGCGCGCACATATCGCCTCAACCGATCGGCAGCCAGCGTTCAACCGCCGGCGTTTAGCCTCGCGCTGGTGGGCGCAGGTACGTTTGCCAAACTGATGCATGTGCCGAACCTCAAAGCATTGGGCGTGCGAGTGCCAGTCGTCGTCAGCGGGTCCGGTGTGAGCGCGCGGCAGGTTGCGGAAATGCTGAACGCCGAGAGGGCAACGAGTGAGTACGACTCGGTGCTGGCCGACCCGTCTGTGCAAGCCGTGCTCATCTCCACTCGCCACAATTTGCACGCAGCGCAGTCGATTGCAGCGGCGCAAGCGGGCAAGCACATCTTCGTAGAAAAGCCGTTGGGGTTGACGATCGGCGAATGCCGTGCTGTGTTGGATGCGGTGGAAGCGGCGGGCGTGGTGTGTGCGGTCGGCTTCAATCGCCGGTTCAGCCCGTACGCCATCGCCGCGAAGAACACGCTGGCCTCTGCTGCCGGGCCCAAACAGATCGTGTGCCGGGTGAACGCCGGGCCGTTGCCCAAAACCCATTGGTTGCTCGATCCAGCCGAAGGCGGCGGGCGGTTAATCGGCGAGGGGTGTCATTTCTTCGATTTGATGGCATGGCTCGTTGGTTCGGTTCCGGAGTCGGTGACCGCGCAACGAATCGGCGACTCGGTGGATGACGTGTCTGCCGCGGTGCGCTTTGCCGACGGCTCGGTGGGGACGTTGATCTACACCGGGCTGGGCGATCCGCAATACCCGAAAGAGCGCATCGAGATTTTTGGCGGGGGCGGCGTGGCGGTGATTGACGATTTCCGGGCCGTGGAGTTTAGCGGCCTGCCCGGCAAAGGCGCTAAGGGTGCGCAGGATAAGGGGCACAAGGCGGCGTTGGCAAATTTCGTGTCGGCGGTCACCGGCAGTGGGCTGCTCGGCGTAACAGTGTATGACGGGCTGATTGCCACTGCGTGCGCCGAAGCGGCGCTGGCGGCAATAAAGAGCAGTCGGGCGCATGGTATACTGCCCCAAAACGCAGCATGACCTATCGCCGTTTTCTGCCCACCGAACTGGCCACGCTGGCGGCCATTTTGCTTCTGGCCGCCGTCTTCCGCTACTGGCAAATCGCCGAATACCCGAAGGCCCTGCACTACGACGAAGTGATCAACGGCCTGGTGGTGCAGGATTTGCTTCGCGGGAAACTGCCGGGACTGCTGACATACGACCGTGCGCGCGAGCCGATAATCTTTTACATCATGGCCGTGCCTGTTGCTCTCTTCGGTCCTACCCCCGGCGCGCTCCGTGTGGCCGCCGCCACCATCAGCCTCGGCGTCGTGGGCGCAGTTTTCATGCTGGCGCGCGAACTGTTCGGGCAGAAGATCGGGTTGCTGACCGCCCTCATCTGCGCCACGACGGTGTGGCCCATTTATCACGGGCGGCTGGCGACTCGTTCGATCCTCGTGCCCCTGGTGATGAGCCTCGCGCTGTACACAGGTGTACGCGCGTGGCGTACGCGCCGCAAACTCTACTGGACGTTCGCTGGTCTGCTGTTCGGCGCGGTTTTTTACACTTACGCCTCCAACTTCTTCATCATCCCTACCGTGATACTCACGGCGGCGGGGCTGTTCATGTTCGACCGGAAAGCATTTCTCGAACGCAAATGGGAAATGCTGTGGGCGACTGTGTTGTTCGTCGGAGTCGGCGTCCCGATCTTCGTCTTTCGTTTTACGCATCCGGCCACCGGTCCCGGTCGCCCCGGCATCCTGTCGATGTTTTATCCCGGCCAGTCGGCAAGCGATTTCGTCAAAACGGTTTTCATCCAGTCGGTTCTCGTGGGCCGGATGTTCTTTATTAAAGGTGATCTTGTTATTCGCCACAACATTCCGGCGCGACCCGTGTTCGACGTGCTGATGGCGGCGCCGTTTGTCATCGGCCTCATCGTCGCGTGGCAGCGGAGGACGCGACGAGTAGCGGCGTTGTGCGCGCTGTGGCTGTGCATCTGGCTCTTGCCGACGTTCCTGGCGAAGGACGCGCCGCATTTTTTGCGCGGCGCAGGCGTGTTGACGACAGTATTCGTGTGGCCTGCGCTTGGGCTGAACTGGCTGCGGGATGCAGTGAAGCAACGCGCCGGGAAGTGGGTTGCGCTGCTGATCGCTTCCGCCGTCGTCGGCGGGTCAATCCTCATTACCACGCGCGACTACATCTTCAGTGGCTTTCTGGAAACGCCCCAGATCACCAGCGCATACTTCGGCGAGAATATTGTGTCAATTCTGGAGTTCAATCAGCGGCATCGCACGGGATGGGTGGGCGACAACCTGCGCGCCTTGCCCAAGCCCGCCGAGCCGCTCCCGCCCGAAGAACTGGAGCGCGCGCGGAACTTCCCTCAACCTTACGCCCAATACCTGATCCCCTGGCTGTTCGATCCGAGTCTGGTCCAGTATTGAGTCGTCCCGTGATCACGAATCGAGACTTCGTCATCCTTTCCACGCAGGACTGGACGACCCTGCCCACGCGCAAGCACCGCTGGGCGCGCAATTGGGCGCGGCAGGGCAACCGCGTGTTATACGTGGAACAACAGATGCACTGGATCGGATGGTTGGCTGCCATCCGGTCGGAGTCCGGTCGTGCGTTTCGCTGGCTGACTGGCCCGCGACAGATCGAATCGAATCTGTGGCTGTTCGCCCTGCCCATCGTTCTCCCGTTCTTCCAGATGAATGCGGCCATCAATTGGCTCAACAATCTTTGGCTCGCACCCGTGCTGCGCTGGGCTATTCGCCGCCTCGGCTTCAACAAGCCCATCCTTTGGACGTACACACCGCACTCGGCAGACTTCATCGGCAAGTTAGGCGAGTCGCTCGCGGTGTACGAATGCGTAGATGAATTTTCGGCGGCGAAGGGACTGGTGCACGCCCCGACCGTCGCCGCGATGGAGCGCGAGTTGATCTCGAAAGTGGATCAGGTCATCGTCACCGCGCCCGCCCTTTTTGAATCAAAGCGCCCCTCTGCGCGCCGCATCGAGACGGTGCCCAATGGCGTGGACGTTGAGCATTTCGCAAAAGCATTACAGCCCGAAACGGTCGTGCCCCCGGCGCTGAGAGCGCTGCCCAGACCGGTGATTGGCTTCATCGGCGGAGTCCAGTACTGGGTCGATTTCGATCTCATCGCTCACGCCGCCCGTACGCACCCCGATTGGTCATTCGCATTTGTTGGCCCGGTGGAGCCGTTGGCGCGCGTGGACAAAGTGCGCGGCATGAGCAACGTGCACTTTCTCGGGCGGCAGCCTTATGCCAATGTGCCCGAGTTCGTCGCCGGGTTCGACGTGTGCATCAACCCGTATGTGCTCGACGGCGTGGCCGAGAATGTTGATCCGCTCAAGTTGTACGATTATCTCGCATCGGGCAAGCCGACCGTGTCGGTGGATATTCCTGCCGCGCGCCGCTTCGCCGATGTGATTCGTTTGACGAAGACATCTGATGAGTTCACCCGCGCCATCGAAGCCGCGCTTGCCGATCCGGGGGACGCCGCCGTACGACAGCGCGCTGCCGCCGTTCACTCGTGGGACGCTCGCTTCCAGCGTGTGCAAGCCGTTGTCGAACGTCTGATCGCGTGACGTTGGTACAATATCATCGTGCCTATTCCCCTGCCTCCGGACAAAAGACTGCTCGTGATCATCCCTGCCTACAACGAAGAGGCCAGCCTGGCGCGGGTGATCGCCAGCGTGAAGGCTGCCATGCCGCAAGCCGATATCGTCGTGATCGATGACGGCTCGCGCGATGATACGGCGCGCGTGGGCGGAATCGCGGGAGCGCACGTGGTAACCCTGCCGTACAACCTCGGCATCGGGGCGGCCATGCAAACAGGCTTTCTGTTCGCGCGCGACGGCGGCTATGATTATGCGGTGCAGGTAGATGGTGATGGCCAGCACGACCCAAGCGAGATCGGTGAAATTCTTGGGCCAGTGATGGCGGGCGAGGCCGACGTGGTGGCCGGGGCCAGATACATCGAAGATCGCGGCTATACCACTCCCTGGCCCAGGCGTATCGGCATCGTAATTCTGGCGACGCTGATCAGCATCGTCGTCCGGCGGCGCGTCACCGATCCCACTTCGGGGTTCCGGGCCAGCAACCGGCAGGCAATCCAATATTGTGCCGGGCATTACCCGCCCGATTACCCGGAGCCGGAGTCGGTAGTGCAGTTTGCGCGGGCCGGGCTGCGCATGAAAGAAGTACCGGTGACGATGAATCCGCGCTACGGCGGGCAGAGTTCGATCACGCCGTTCCGCTCCTTTTATTACATGATCAAAGTGATCCTGGCGATCATGGTTGATTTGCTAAGGCAGCCGCCGAGGTTCGGACGGTAGACGAGAGACGGCTGACAATCATCGCCCGTTGTCTGATGGAGATCTTGCATGGACAGAATCACGCTCTCGATCGTTATCGGCGCGCTGGTGCTGCTAGTCATCGTTGTTGAACTGGTGCGCCAGCGGCGGCTCGAAGAGCAGTATTCACTGCTGTGGCTGGGCGCGGCGACAGCGCTGGTGGCGCTGGCGATCTCGCGCGATTTGTGGGACAAGCTGGCGATCGTCGTCGGCATTGCTTACCCGCCCACCGCCTTATTCATCGTCCTGTTTGTCGCAATGATAATGATCCTGCTTCACTTCTCGACGGTGATTTCCAAGCTGACCCGGCAGAACCGGCAGGCGGCGCAGGAGATCGGTCTGCTGCAATGGAAATTGAATGAACTGGAAAAACAACTTGCGCAACGCGCATCCGGCGATCAGCCCCAACCCTGACCGCCGGATGCGCATTGCGCTCATTGCCATTCTGCTGCTCGCGCTGGCCCTGCGCTTGCATTGGGTGCTGGTGGCCGATCCCTCGCCAAAACTGGGGGGCGGCGACGCGCCGTTCTACCTTATGCTGGGGAAGAACCTCGCCACTGGCGCGCCCACGCCCGAAACGTGGAGCATCATCGTCGGCCCGGTATATCCGATCTATCTTTCCTTCTTCTACCTGCTGTTGCCCGAAAACTTGGTGGTGCAGGCGGCTCGCCTCGGGCAGGCGGCCCTGGACATGCTGATGTGCCTGACGGCCTTCGATCTCGCGCGGCGGATTTTTGACGCTCGCGTAGGGCTGCTGACGGCGCTTATCCTTGCGCTCGATTTGCGTTTCATCGTGCAGGCCGGGGCTATCAATACCGAAACGATTTTCATTTTTCTGGCCGTGCTGGGTGTGTGGTTGTTTGTCGCTGCCCGCGCCGCGCAGGGCAATCGCCTGTGGGGGTACGCAGGCTCGGTTGTGATCTTGTTGTTGAGCGCGCTCACGCGTCCTGCCGCTCTGCCGCTGCCCGTCCTGCTCATTGCCTCGCTGCTGCTGCCCAGGCCGACACGCACCCAGATGATCGCGGCGGGGCTGATTGCCGGTGTGGGGATGGCTGGGTTTGTGATTTACGCCGTGCGCAACTACCAGGCCACCGGCCAGATCACCATCATTAGCGACGGACTGGCGGCCAACTTCTGGATGGGGAGCCGGAGTGATGGCCAGTGGCACGGCATCGTCGAATTTGAGAAAGAGCGCGAAGGGCTACGCGAGAGGCACAACGGCAGGCACGCTTACATCGAAGATGCTTTGCAGACCATTGTCGGTGATCCGGCTGCCTATGTACGATTGCTCTTCGTCAAGGTGACAGCAGCTTACTTGCAGCCGCACGGCACGGTGACATTTTCCGGTGAAAGCTTGAAGGAACTCGCAATGAAAGCCGTGCGCGGGCAAATCGGCATTGCCGATCTGGTTAGCGCCGAGGCGTTCTGGCCGAAACTGTACATTTACATTTTTCATTTCAGCGGATTGATCGGCGGGCTGATCGGCGGGTGGCTGGCCCGGCGCGAGTGGGTGAAGATTCTGCCGCTGGTGCTGCCTG
>Ga0209342_10008878_pt1 | contig 10075 bp, 8 predicted proteins | sample RifCSP16_2_FD_184023 | JGI IMG/M metagenome (GOLD analysis project Ga0209342, IMG submission 184023) | Soil microbial communities from Rifle, Colorado - Rifle CSP2_sed 16_2 (SPAdes) (version 2) | ecosystem: Environmental > Terrestrial > Deep subsurface > Rock core/Sediment | place: Rifle... | reverse complement strand
GGCTCGAGAACTCGAGGAGGGCCAGAAGCGCCATGGCCGACCGACCCCGCGTCAGTCTCCACACAACGAACTACAACACGATGCCCATCACGCGATCCTCCCTAGAATCCGTCCTCAGCCGCCTCGGGGACCTGGACTGGGAACTCGTGGTGACGGACAACCTCTCCACCGACGGATCCTACGAGGTCCTCCGGGAGTTCGCGGACCGCGGCCTTCCCATCAAGGTCCTCCGGCGGCGCTGCAACCGGGGGAGGGGAAGGCGGCTCAGCCTCGAGGCGACGCGTGGCGAGATCGCCCTCACGTTCGACCTCGACACAATCTATAACGACGCATGGATGCGGATGGTGGCGTGGTACCTGGAGAGGCGGCCCCCGTACGCGCTGGTCGCCACCTACGCGGGCTGCTATCCGCGAGCTGCTGTCGACGCCGTCGGGGGATGGCGAGACTTCCAGTACTGGGAGGACGTGGACCTCTGGATCCGCCTCGCGGCGCAGGGCCTCCTCCGAGCGTACCCGATGAAGTGTGGGGAGAACCACAAGCGCGCGCCCGCCGCGTGGGAGAAGACGCCCCGGCTCTATGCGAAGATGCGCGACACGCTCGCCCTGGCGAGCTGGGTCCTGTTCTCGGCCTACCGCCGCGGGTACGCCGCGCTGTTCCCCTTCGCGAGGGGGCTCCGGCGGGCCCTGTACTACCGCGGTGTGCTCTGGGCGGCCTTCCTCCCGGCGCGGCTCAAGCGGTGGCGGTTCTGTCGGAAGGGGTACGACCCGGCGGTGATGCTCCGCCCGGAGGTCTTCGTCGACCTGGACTTGGTCCCGCGGTCGGAGCTCCGGCCCGTCATCACGGACTACGATACCCGCGAGGGTGTCGCCGCGGCCGTTGCCCGGGGCGACTGGGGGTTCCTCCCCGGGACCTACGACTAGTTTATCCCCGGAGCGCGGTTCGCGCCGCGTGGGCGTCCTCTCCGACCAGGACATCCGGAAGGCCCTCGACAAGGGCCGCCTCGCGATTCGCGCCTTCCACGAGGCAAATCTCACGCCGAACGGCTACGACCTCACGGTCGCGCAGGTCGTGGTCCCCTCGAAGAACCTCAAGACGACGAGCGGGGCCGCCCGCGTGCCGGCCGGCACCCGGTTCCTCGTCGGCACGGAGGAGCGCGTCGAGCTCGGCTCGGAACTCGTCGGGGCCCTCTGGCTGCGCTCCACGTGGGCGCGTCGCGGCGTGCTCGCCTCCTTCGGGGCCGTCGACGCCGGGTTCCAAGGGACCCTCACCCTGGGGGCGCTCAACGCATCCGAGGCGGAGCTCGAGGTCCCGATCGGGGAGCGGTTCGCCCAGATCGTCTTCCATCTCCTGGAGCATCCCGCAAAGACCACCTACGAGAAACGGAGCGGGACCTACCAGGGGCAGGAGGACGTCACTGTCCGTTAGCACCTGGTGGATGCGGAGATGGAGGACGGGTGCCGCATCAGAGATTATGTTATCATGATAACATCAACGTCAGGAGACCCCCAGGTCGAACGCGAACATGGACTGGGTGGCGGAGTAGGCGTGGACGCTGCGGATCCCGGTCACGGTGATTGGGCGCCCCTCCGCCTCCCCGAAGGCCGCGAGGTCTCTGGCACGGGCCTCCCGCTCCCCCGCATCGAGAATCTCATAGAGGTGGATCATGCCGCCACGGCGGAGGCTCCGGAGCGCCGCCGGCAGGAACGCCGCCGCCCCATGCGGCAGGTCCAGGACGATGCGATCGGCGTCCCGGAAGCCCGAGAGGAACTCGGCGGCGTCGCCGAGCACGGCCCTCACGTTCCCCGCGCGGTTCACGCGGACGTTCTCCCGGAGGGCGCGGAAGGCCTCCGGGTTCGCGTCCACCGCGTACACCGTCGCCGAGGGGGCGGCGCGGGCGATCAGGAGGGCGAGGGGGCCGACGCCGGAGAACAGGTCCACGACGATCTCCCCGGGGCGGACGAGGCGAGCGACCCGCAGGCGCTCCGTCCCCAGGCGCGGCGAGAAGTACGCGCGGGCCACATCGACGCGGAGGCGCACGCCGTGTTCGCGGTGCACCGTCTCCGTGCGCGGCTCGCCCGCGACGAGGCGGACGTCCCGCACGCGGAACGGCCCCTTCACCCCGCCGTCGACCCCGACGACGCGCGCGTTCGCCTGCACCTCGAGGAGCGCGCGCCCGACCTCCGCGGCATGGGGGAGCAGCGGCTCCGGGAGCTTCAGGAGGAGGATGTCCCCGACTTGATCGTAGGCGGTCGGGAGCAGGTCGCGCAGGGCTTCGGGCACCCGGCAGACGTCGCGGTAGGTGCGGGGCGCGTGGCGCACGGGCTCGAGGTCCGCCTCCCGGACCGGCCAACCCCCCTCCGGCCGCGACCGGACGGGCAGGAGCAAGGCGTCCCCCTCCGATCCGATGCGAAACGAGGTGTCCAGGAGCCCCGCCTCGAGGAGGCGTCGGCGCACGGCCTCCGCCTCGGACCGCGGCACGACGACGGCGAGGGAGCGCACGACAGGGAGAGCCCGCCCGAGGCCAAGAACGTGGCCCTATCCCCGCCCGAGGCGGCGCTTCACGCCCCGAAGGAGGCCGCGAAGGAACTCACGGTCGGACTCCTTGACCAAAAAGGTCAGGGCGACGAAAGCGTAGACGGCGAGGAACGCCCCGTAGACGACCGCGCGGGCGACCAGAGGGAACGGGGACGCGAGGAGACCCGCTGCCAGGAGAAGGGCGGCCGCGGCGAGCGAAGTGGCGAAGGCCCGGGACACCTCTCGGCGGGCCCCGGGCTCCTTCACGAAGCGGGGGAGGAGCGCGACCATGAGGAACTGGAAGACGAGCGTCGAGACCGCCAGCCCGACGACGCCGAGGAGGGGGATCAGCAGCGCGGCCGCCGCCACCTGGGAGCCCGTGGCGATCGCCACGAGGGCCGTCCCCCGGAGCATCGAGCGGTCGACATAGAAGAGCATGTTGCCGAGGTTCACGATCGCCGCCAGGAACCCGCCCGACGCGAGCATCGCGAGGAGCCGGGGGGCGGTGGCGTACGACGGCCCGTACAACAGGGGGACGATCTCCGCGGAGAGCATCGCGAACCCGAGTGAAACGGGGACCATGGCGACGATCATGTACCGCATCGTCTGACGGAAGATCCGCTGGAAGAGCCCCGGGTCCGAGCGGAAGGTCTCCCCCGCGGCGGGGAAGAGGACGACGAACACCGCCATGGAGGGCACCCCGATGAACGCCGCGGCCCGCCAGGCGACGCTGTAGTCCCCGACGAGGCCGAAACCCGTGGGGCCGGTCAGGCTCATCAGGGTGAGGGCCACCCAGCCGGCGAGGACCGCCAGGAGACCCCAGACGACGGTCGGCAGGCCCAGGTCGAGGAGGTTCCGGACAATCCCCCGATCGAAGTTCGCGAATCCCAAGGTGCGGCGTTCGGCGGGCAGGAACAGGAGGAACGCCGCGGTCACCACGGCGTTGCCGAGGAAGGAGAACAGCAGCGCCCCGAAGAGGCCGAGGGTCAAGGCCCCGACGACGAGGATGACGCCGTTCGAAGCCCCGAGGACGAACCCGATGACGGAAAGCGTCGCGATCCGCCGTTTCGCCTGCAGGTAGGCGACGAAGAGGGCCGGACTGAGGTTCAGGGCCATCGTCCCCGCCACGAGGAGGAAGAGGGGGAGCGCCCCGGGCACGCCGTAGACGGCGGTCGCGAGGTAGGGGGTCACCGCGACATAGCCGGTGATGATCATCCCACCGACGACCATCGAGAGCAGGAACGAGGTGGCCTGCAGGCGCGCGACGCGCCGTCCGTCCGCTTTCGCCTCGGCGATGAGGGGGACCAAGGCGGCACCCAGCCCGAGCTCCGCGACGACCCAGACGACCCCGCCGGTGGCGGTCACGACGGTCCAGAGCCCGAGCTGGTCCCGGCCGAGGATCCGCGCGAGCAGGATCGAGGAGATGATCGTGACGCCCTTCACGAGGACCGTCTGCGCGATCACCATCGTGGATTCTTTCGCCAGGCGGCGACCCACGGCCTGGAGCGACGCCCCTCCCGGGGCCGTGCCGGCCGGTCCGGGGGGCGGCCCCGCGGAAGCGGAAGGGGGCGGCTGCGAGCCTGCGTGCCCTGGCATTCTCGGTGCCAATGCATCCTCGTCCGCCCTTAAGCGTTCGCCTCGGAGCGTCCCCCGACGGAACGTCGCGACGGCACAGACGAAAGGTTCATACCGCGGTCGGGACATCCCGAATCACAAGCATCCCTCCACAACGACCTGCCCCATTCGGGGCAGGCCTTTTTCTGACAAACTCCAAGGAGAGCGGACGCCATGCCCGCCTGCATGGGCGAGCTCCTGTTCCTGGGGATCGGACTCCATGACGACACCGACCTCCCCCTGAAGAACCTGGAGGCGGCCCGCACCTGCGACGCCCTCTTCCTCGACACGTACACGTCGGTCCTCCCGGGGCTCGATCTGGGGCGCCTGAGCGCTGCCGTCGGGCGGGAGGTGCGCCCGGTCGGGCGAGCCGAGGTGGAGCAGGCCACCCTCCTCCTCGACGCCGCCGCCTCCGGCCGGGCCGGCCTCCTCGTCCCGGGGGACCCGATGACGGCGACGACCCACATCGACCTCCGGCTCCGCGCCCACGCACGCGGGATCGCCACGAAGGTGTACCCCGGCGCCTCCATCCTCACCGCCGCGGCCGGCCTCCTCGGCCTCCAGGCGTACAAGTTCGGCCCCGTCGTGTCCGTGCCGCGCCCGCAGCCCAGCTATCGGCCCTCGAGCCCGTACGAGAAGCTCGCGGAGAACCGGAAACGCGCGCAGCACAGCCTCCTGCTGCTCGACACCGGCGACGGCGCCCGCCCGCTGACGGCGGGAGAGGCGCTGACCTATCTGCTCTCCTTGGAGGGGGAGCTCCGCGGGAGCGCCTGCACCCCGGCCACGTTGGTCTGCGTCGTGGCGCGCGCGGGCTCGCCCGCCCCGGTCACGGCGGCCGGACCCGTGGCGACCCTCCTCGACCGCGATTTCGGGCCCCCGCCACACGTCCTGATCTTCCCCGGGGAGCTCCACTTCGCCGAGGTGGAGGCGCTTCGGGCGTTCGCCGGGTACCGCGGATGACCTTATTGCGACGGCCTACCCGAAGTCGCTCAGAAAGGCCCCCGGGAGCAGTTCGGAGGCCCGCGCCTTGACCACCCGACCATCCACCGCCAAGACCACCATCGCCTCGGGAGCGTAGTCCACCAAGAGCTGGCGGCAGTTCCCGCAGGGGGAGACTACCGGGTAGTCGTCGCCCTCTTTGCCGACGGCGACGATGGCCCGGACCACCCGCTCACTCGCGGAGATCGCCATGCCGATGGCGATCGGCTCCGCGCATGGGCCATAGCCCACCGCCTCGACGTTCACCGCCGCGTAGACCTTCCCGGAACCGGAGAGGACGGCCGCTCCGACCTGGTGGCGGTCGGGATGGTAGTTCCGGCGGAGCACCTCGCGGGCGGCCTCGATGAGGCGATGGTCCGCCGCGTCCGGCTCTAGGAATCCCATGACCCTCACAAGGCCCCGCGGATCTTTGCGGCTTTCTCGTCGAGTTTCTCCCGCGGCGGCTTCGTGGGGTTGTACCGAATCCCGAAGCTGTCGCCCTTGTACCGAGGGATCACGTGGAGGTGCAAGTGCGGCACCTCCTGCCCGCCGGCCGCCTCGTTCGCCTGGTAGAGGTTCATCCCGTCGCATCGCAAGGCCTTCTTCGCCGCCTTCGCGAGGCGCGTCGTCACCGCCAGGAGATGGCCTGCGAGGATCGCATCGAGGTCGTAGAGCGTCTCGACGTGCTTGCGGGGGATGACAAGGAAGTGCCCGTCCGTGACGGCAGCGATGTCCATGAACGCGATGACGTGGTCGTCCTCGAAGACCTTGGAGGAGGGGATCTCCCCCGCCACGATGCGGCAGAAGAGGCACGCCGCCACGTCGGCGGCAATGGGGGTCGAGGGATAAGGCCTTCTCGGGCCTCGGGCCCGGGGAGAGCACAGGCATGTCTTCGACTTCGAGGAGGGCGCTCAGCGCGAGTTCGGCGGCGGCGCGGTCGGCGGCGTTTCGGTCGTCTCCCCCCGCTGCTTTCTTTTTCGCCAGAGGAAGAACAGGAAGAGCAGGACCGCCATCACCGCAATCAGGACAAGAAGGAGCCACGTCCAGTCGGTCACAGCGGCAGGGCCCCCCGGCCCCGGCTGGACGGAGAGCGGGGCGCCGTCGTTGCTGGAGAGGCTATCGGGGTCAGTGACCGTCAGGGTGACGTTTAGTGTGCCCACGGTGGTGGGGCAGGTCAGGGTTGGCGTAGGGCCCGAGAGGGTGACGGGTGGTGTGAGTGGCACGGTCCATGTGTATGTGAGGGTGTCCCCGTCGGGGTCGATGGAGCCGGTTCCGATGAGGGTGACGGACCCTCCCGCCGTGCAGGTGTATGGGCCGCCGGCGTCCGCGGTCGGGGCGCGGTTGACCACGGTCACGGTGACATTGTCTGCATCGGTCCCGCCGAGGCCGTCACCCACGACTAGCTGGAAGATATACACGCCCGCCGCCACCGGGGTGAAGGACGGTGCGGCGGTGTTCGCGCCTGTGAGGGCGACGGCCGGACCGGCCGTCTGAGTCCACGCGAAAGTCAGCGGGTCCCCGTCGGGATCGCTCGACACCGCCCCATCAAGGGAAGTGGTGGCGTTGCGCAACACGCCGGTCTGGCCCGATCCCGCCTCCGCGGTCGGGGGCCGGTTGACCACAGTCGCGGTGACCTCATCCGTGCTGTTGGCGCCCATCCCGTCGTCGACGGTCAGCTGGAACGTGTAGGTGCCGAGCCCCGTCGGGGTGAAGTTAGCGACGGGGACGGAGGCGTTGTTCAGCGTCACCGCGGGGCCGGCCATCTGGACCCAGGCGTAGGTCAGGGGGTCCCCGTCCGGGTCGGAGCTCCCCGCTCCGTTCAGCTGTACGGTCGCGTTGCGGAACACGCCTGACTGGTCCGGACCCGCGTCCGCGCTGGGGGCGCGGCTCAGTACGTCCGGGGCGTCCGCGGCAGGGGAGGGCCAGTCCGCCGCGGCGAGCCCCATGGCGTCGGTGGCGGTGAAGTGGTAGGTGTAGTCAGTGCCGCGGGGCGCGAGAGTGGTGTTGTAGGCGTACCACTTCCCGTCCGTGAAGTCCGAGTCGAGGGGATCGACCTCCACTAAGGGAAACGGGCTACCCGCGATCTCAACGCCACCCTTCAAGATGTGGACCTTGGGATCGCCCACCGCGGGCGGGTCGCCGTCCGCGTCCGTGTAGTTGGCCCGGTAGGCGTAGAGGGCGGCTAGGGTGCCCGCCTCCGGGTCGAGGCCGTCCACGACATAGTTGGGCTCGCCCGTCGCGGACAGGACGGGAATTGAAGGAAAACCCAGCTTCGTCATGAAGGCGTCCCAGACGCCGCCGTTGTGCGTCGTGTCGTAGACCCCGGGCGTCGTGGGGAAGTCCGTGATGTCGTCCCACGTCGAGCCGGTTACGTAGGCGGCGCCTGAGGCGTCGATGACGATTCCCCAGCCCACGTCATCGCCGCTCCCACCGAGGAAGGTCGAGTACAGGAGGGCGCCTCCGTTCGCGTCGAGCTTCGCCACGAAGACATCGTCCCCGCCATTGTGCGTCGTGTCGTAGGCCCCGGGCGTCGTGGGAAACGTTGAGTCAATCGTGAAGCCGGTTACGTAGGCGGCGCCCGAGGCGTCGATCGCGATTCCGCGGCCCTCCCCAGTCGAGTTCCCGCCGATGAAGGTCGAGTACAGGAGGGCGCTCCCACTCGCGTCGAGCTTCGCCACGAAGGCGTCGGTCCCGCCGTTGTGCGTCGTGTCATAGGCCCCGGCCGTCGTGGGGAAGTCCGTGACGTCGTCGAACGTGCCGCCGGTTACGTACGCGGCGCCCGAGGCGTCGATAGCGATCCCGAGGGCCTGGTCAGCCCCGCTCCCCCCGAGGAACGTGGCGTAGAGGAGGCTGCTTCCGCTCGCGTCGAGTTTCGCTACGAAGGCGTCCTGGCCGCCATTGTGCGTCGTGTCGTAGGCCCCGAGTGTCGTGGGGAAGTCCGTGACGTCGTCCCGCGTCCAGCCAGTCACGTAGGCAGCGCCCAAGGCGTCGACGGCGATCCCCCAGCCCAGGTCATCGCCACTCCCGCCGAGGAAGGTCGAGTAGAGGAGGGTGCTGCCCGCTGCGTCCAACTTCGACGCGAAGGCTTCCCAGCCGCCGTTGTGCGTCGTGTTGTAGGCCCCGGGCGTCGTGGGGAAGTCCGTGGCGTCGTCGTACGCGAAGCCGGTCACGTAGGCGGAGCCTGAGGCGTCGACGGCAATCCGGGAGCCCTCGTCACTCCCGCTCCCGCCGAGGAAGGTCGAGTAAAGGAGGGAGCTTCCGGTCGCATCCAGCTTCGCCACGAAGGCGTCGTACCCGAAGAGAACACCGCCGTTGTGCGTTGTGTCGTAGGCCCCGGGGGTCGTGGGGAAGTCCGTGGCGGCGTCAGTCGTGTAGCCAGTCAGGTAGGCCGCGCCCGAGGCGTCGACTGCCATACCGAGTCCCACGTCAATCCCGCTCCCGCCGAGGAAGGTGGCGTAGACGAGGGCGCTCCCGCTCGCGTCCATCTTCGCCATGAAGGCGTCCTGGCCGCCGTTGTGCGTCGTGTTGTAGGCCCCGGGCGTCGTGGGGAAGTCCGTGGCAGCGTCCCCCGTTACACCGGTCACGTAGGCGGAGCCCGAGGCGTCGACGGCGATCCCGAGGCCCCCGTCACTCCCGCTCCCGCCGAGGAAGGTGGAGTACAGGAGCGGATCGATGACTAGGTCTCCCGACCCGTCCCATCCAGAGCACGCGTAGCCCACGGTGTGGTCTGCAATCTGCCGGAGGGCGCATTCCACGGGGAGCCCGCTCGCCTGCCAGGTGGCGGGGAGATCATCGAGGAGGGGGCCGAGGCTCGTTTCGGCGGTGAGTCCGTGGGGAGTTACCGCCAGGTCTGTGACGCCCTCGTAGGCGAACGCGACATCCGCGAGGTCCGCCCCGGGGTGGACGACAAGGTCGTACTTCACCCCGCCGGGGGAGGGGCGGTAGACCACGTCGATCCCGTCCCACGCGTCCTCGTAGACGATCTCCGCGTAGTTCCGGACGTCCGTGCGCCAGCGGGCGGGGTCGTCCCCGAGGAAGAAGTTCGCGCGGTGGGCGAATTCGCCTCGGGCCCGGGGGACGACGGGGTTCGCCCCCTCGAAGGCGATGCGGACGAGGTGGCCGCGGAGGGGGGTGGCGGGAGCCTCTGGATCGGAGGGCGCATGGGATGTGGGCCCGGCCCGGGGATCGAACTCTTCATGAGGCGGACGCTCGCGCATGTTCACCAGGACGGCGCCCGCGGCGAATCCCACGGAGACCCCGCTGCCGCGCGCGTAGTAGAGGACCTCGGGGTTCGCCACCTGTCCGGCGTTCTCCGTGAAGAAGTCGGAGAGGGCCGCCACGACAGTGGGCGTTACCGCCGTCGGGATGTCCGGAGGGGTGGGCGCCCCGAGGGGGATCTCGGTCGACGCCGCTCCGTCGACGCTCGTCTGGGAACCCACGAAGACAGCGACGAGGAGAATCGCCCCGAGGACCATGCCGTGGAAGAACCCGCCGACGGACACCTCCCTCGCCTCGCTCGCGTGCATCGCGGTTCTCCCCTTATGGTTACCGTTTCGTCCCGCCCGGCTCTTCCGGCTCGTTGGTCTCTTCCTCCGCCGGTTTCCTCCTCTTCCACAGGGCGAAGAGCGCGAGTAGGCCGAGGAACACGAGGAGGGCGATGCTGGCGGCGACGTAGAGAATCGTGTTGTCCGCCGGGGTGGGGGGCTGGATCGGCGGCGCTTCCACGGTGATCGTCACCGTAGCCGTGTCGTTGCCCCCAGTCCCGTCGTCGACGAGGAGCGTGAAGTTCCATGTGCCCGCGGCGGTGGGGGTGTAGGTCGGTGTCGATGCGGTCGTGCTGGAGAGCGTGACCCCCGCGGGGTCCACACTCCAGGAGTAGGCGAGGGCGTCCCCGTCCGGATCCGTGCTGGCGGTCGCATTCAGGGTGACGAGGTCCCCGACCCGGACGGTGCGGTCCACTCCGGCGTTC
>Ga0209342_10008876_pt1 | contig 10077 bp, 9 predicted proteins | sample RifCSP16_2_FD_184023 | JGI IMG/M metagenome (GOLD analysis project Ga0209342, IMG submission 184023) | Soil microbial communities from Rifle, Colorado - Rifle CSP2_sed 16_2 (SPAdes) (version 2) | ecosystem: Environmental > Terrestrial > Deep subsurface > Rock core/Sediment | place: Rifle... | reverse complement strand
AAGACATGGCTTGACCGGGCGGGCAACGGCGCCTGCATGCTCGCCGGCTCATCGCTCCAGTTGAACACCGCGATCATAATGTGCGTCCCGCAGTCCAGCCGCAGAATGCGCGGGATATCCGTGTCAAATAAGTCGAGAGGCTGGGCGGACTTGCCAAAGGGTGGGAGCAGCATCGCTAGCCACTTTTGCCGTTCGTCTGACAGCAGAGTGAGGTCGTCGCTATCGATCACCATTCCGCCACTCATTGCGACGACGGTGGCAAGGGTCCGCACTTCGTCTGGCGTCAACGCTGTCTCCGTATCGCGCGCCAGAAGGCAATCGGGATCGCTCTGCCAGAGACGGCCGTGCATCCACCAGCGAGTGATCGAGTTGCGGATACTGTTCAGTGCAGACGGCTCGCTCATCCGATTGCGCTCCACGTCGCGCGGGTTACCGGTGGGACGCCAGTGGGGCGCGATGTCCGGGCCGACGCGCGCGCCATCGACAAGGCCGATGCTGGGCCCGATTGGGTTACCGCAGGCGAGGACGAAGCGGTCGCCGGCAGCATCCCGGATGGCCTCCAGTCCGCGGCGATATGCCTGCGCTCGCGTCACGTTCGGGTCGTATCGGATGCCATCAACCGCGCTGGCATAGATGAAGTCGATCTTCACGTAGTCGAACCCCCAATCGTCGCAGATGGTGCGGAAGACCTCCCCGAGCCACTTGATGACCTCAGGTCGCGTGAGGTCGAGCGCGTAGCAGTCCTGTCCCCAGTTCTGTATCGCGATGTATGGCTTGCCGGGCTTATACAGCACAGCCCAGTCAGGATGCTCTCGGTACAACTGGGACCTGGCGCCCATGAGAAAAGGCGCGAGCCAGAGCCCGGCCTTAAAGCGATGTTCGTGGATGCGATCGGCGAGCCACTTCATGCCGTGCGGGAACTTACCATTGACCGTGAGCCAATCGCCGATCTCCGCCTGATATCCGTCGTCGATCTGGACGTATTCCAGCGGTAACTCCGCGCGACGGTGCGCCAGTTCTTCGAGATTCGCGATGATGTGCTCCTCCGTCACACGGTGCCAGTAGTAGTACCACGAGCACCAGCCGGTGGCGACCTCCTCAGCCGGAGTTGCCTCCATCATTCGCCCGAGCGCATCGCCGTAGCGCTCCATTGATTCGAGAGGCGAGGTTGTTGGGTCAAGCAGCAGCCTCTCGGACGACAGCCGGCCACCGGGCGGGACTGTGATGCCATCTGCACAAGACGAAGCCGTCACCGTGTGCTGCTCGCGGTCGAGCCGGAGTTGGGAGAGCTGGTCGGCTGTCGTAATGAATCCGGCGACCAGGCCACGCTTGGACTCAGTAGAGACGATCGCGGTCATCAGTTCTGATACAAACAGCCCGTCCCGCGCCTCCGGTTGCGTGCCGGGATCGATAACCGGGGCGGCCGTCGCAATGTCCTCGCCGGAGCAATCCAGCACCAGCGTTGGCGACCAGCTCTGCCACCCCTGCTTGTAGAAGCGCCATGACGCCGCGGGTGATCCGAGATCGACCAGGCCAGCGTCGAATACATGGAACGCCACAACCCGCACCGCCGCTGGGCCTGAGTTCACCAGCTCCGTATGGATAACAGCGAACGGGTGGTCCTGGAAGAGTGCGATTGTTAGACGCAGTGCGGGCTCCTGCTCCTCGCTCTCCCGCTGTAGTGTGATGGATAGGCCCCGGCCCAGCCTGGCTTCGACGGGCGTGCTCCATTCGCTCGCGAACCCGGTGCCACGGCTGGTGAAGGTGGGACCGGAGGAGAGCACGACGGCGGTCGCGGCGTTCGTGACGACCGCGCGCCCGCTTCCCGCATCGATGATAGAGAACGTGCCCTTGTTGAGGTGAACAGCGACGGTGAGGCTCCCGTTCGTCAGGACCGGACCGGAAGCCTCCTCTTCGAGCGTCACATCAGACACTTCTGACCTCCAGCCCTCGCACCGCATGGCAGACATGCATCTCGGCCACAAGCCCTGTCTCTCGCCGGTATCTCTCGACAACTTCGGCCCGGAATCGCTTCTCAGCGCCTTCCGCGACAAGATTCACTGTGCAGCCGCCGAATCCGGCGCCCGTCAGTCGCGACCCGAGGACACCTTCCGTGCGCGACGCGAACTCAACGAGCAGGTCGAGTTCGGGCGTCGATACCTCGAATTCATTCCGCAGGCTGGCGTGCGATTCGAACATCAGGTGGCCGACCGCTTCGATGTTGCTCGATCGCAAGCCCTCAGCGGCTGCCAGGACGCGCGTGTTCTCGGTCACGACGTGGCGGGCGCGGCGGAAGAGCGTCTCCGGCAGACGGTCGCGGGACGCTTCTAGCGTCGCCTCGCCGGCCTCGCGCAGCGAAGCCACCCTAAGCATACGCGCCACCTCTGCGCACTCGCCTCGTCGCCGATTGTAAGATGTCTCCTCCAGCCGTCTGGTGACACCTGAGTTCACGACGATAATAACGACGCCCGGTGGCAACGGCACGTGCTCCACCTCTAGGCTCCGGCAATCGATGAGAAGGGCATGGCCCCCACGGCAGCAGGCCGCCGCGAGCTGGTCCATGATGCCACACTGAACGCCGACAAACTGGTTCTCAGCCTTCTGACATAGGAGCGCCAGTGCTCGCGGCTCGATCTGAATTCCAGAGAGGGCGAGCAAGGCCCCGGCGGTCGCGACCTCCAGGGCAGCCGATGACGACAGGCCCGCCCCCTGCGGCACATCGCCCCCAATCACGAGTTCGCCGCCAGAGAGTTTGTGCCCGGCGTCCAGGAGCGCCCACGCCACGCCCCGCAAATAGTCGCGCCACTCCGTCCGTCCCGTCCGGCGAGGCGCGTCGATCCGCCACTCATCGCGCGCCTCGAAATCGGCGGAGTACACCCGGACCGTTTCGCCTCCGCCGGCCGCGGCCACCGTCACAGTGCGGTCGATTGCGACCGGCAGCACGAGGCCGGCGTTGTAGTCCGTATGCTCGCCGATCAGATTCACGCGACCCGGCGCCGTCGAAACTACAGACGGCGCCCGGCTAAACTGATCCTCGAACGCACGCCACAGAGCGTCGATATCAGCGGTCATAGCTCAGGTTTGCAGATCGGCAAGGTTTGCGGGTTTGCAAGTTGGTTGGCTTGTCTGTTTGCCCGTTTGCCCCCTTGCCCATATGATAGCTCCCGATTCTCATGCCGGACCGCGCTCTGGAAGGCCTCACCGTCGTCGAATGCAACCGCACGGGCGCCGCCGCCTATGCTGCCAAACTCATGGCCGACCTCGGGGCGGACGTTATCAAGATCGAGCCGCCCGACGGGGACCCCGCCCGTTCTTTTGGGCCGTTTCCGAACGGCGACCGTCACCCCAACAAGAGCGGACTCTACCTTTTTCTCAACTGCAACAAGCAAGGTGCCACACTTAATCTCTCGGAACCGAAAGGCCGCGAGCTGCTCGACCGTCTCCTCGCTCAGGCCGACGTCTTTGTGCACGACTTTACGCCGAGGGAAGCGCGATCGCTGGGCCTCGATTATTCGCGCATCCGCGGACTTAACGAGCGTCTCATAATGACCTCGATCTCGCCCTTCGGTGAGAGCGGTCCTCAGCGTGACTATTTGGCGAACGATCTCACGCTCCTCTCCGCCGGTGGCTGGGCCTGGCTCAACGGCTGGCCGGGACGGCCGGAAATGCCCCCGCTACGCGCCTACGGCCAGCAAACGTCGTATCAGGCCGGCGTAAACGCAGCCCTCGCGACCGCCGGTGCGCTGTTCGCCCGTCTACGCAACGGCAAGGGCCAGCACATCGAAGTCTCCGCGCGCGAATGCATCACCTCGATAATCGAATTCGCTTACACGATCTGGTCTTACGTGGAGACCCCCACTGCTCGCTGGGGACAGCGGCCGATCCATCCCATCGATATGTTCGAGTGCAAAGACGGCGGCTGGATCTTCGCCTTGTGCGTCGAAGAGCATCAGTGGCAAGCCTTAGTTGAAGTCATGGGCACGCCCGAATGGGCCACCTGGGAGGTGGCGGCCAATCGCTTCCTCCGCGCCTCCAACTGGGACGCGCTGAGGCCGTTCATGGAGGAGTGGGTCCGCGAGTGGAACACCGACGACCTCTACCGCGCGGTGCAAGCGAAGCGTGTCCCGTTCGCGCCGGCCTCAACGCTGGCTGACCTGGTCGATTCGCCACACCTCAAGGCGCGCGGTTTCTTCGTCCAGGTCGCGCACCCGCAGGCGGGTAACCTAACCCAACCCGGCGCCCCGTACAAGATGCGGAGCACTCCGTGGGAGATACGCTCGCCCGCGCCGACGCTCGGTCAACACAACGAGAAGGTCTTCGCAGGCGTGGGAGTATCGTCCCAGGAACTAGCTTCGCTTGGCGAGGCAGGCGTAGTCTGATGCCCGGCCCTCTGGATGGCATCCGCGTCGCCGACTTCACATGGGTCTGGGCCGGCCCCACATGTACTATGCAGCTCGCCCATATGGGCGCAGAGGTCATCCGCATGGAGTCGATGCGCCGCGTCTGTACCCTGCGCATGCTCCCACCGTTCGCTGGCGGACAGATGGGTATCAACCGCTCCGGCTATTTCAACCAGTACAACCAGGGCAAGCGCGGCATAGCGCTAGACATCTCCAAGCCGGAGGGCGCCGAGATCGCGAGGAAGATCGTGGCGATGAGTGACGTCGCCGTCGAAAACTTCGCGAGCGCTGTCATCGACCGGCTCGGCTTGGGATACGAAGAGCTGTGCAAGGTGAAACAGGACATCGTGATGATCAGCATGTCCGGTTACGGCCGCGACGCCCCGGATTCGTCGTTCGTCTCTTACGGGCCGGCGCAAGTGCCGCTATCCGGCCTGTCGCAGCTCACCGGCTACACCGGTGAGCAGCCGATGCACGTCGGCATGTCCTATGGCGACCCGAATGCGGGGCTCCACGCGGCTTTCGCCGTCATCTCCGCGCTTATCTACCGCGAGCGCACCGGCAAGGGCCAGTACATAGACATGTCACAGTGGGAGTCGACGATGAATGTCCTCGGCGAGGCGCTCGTCGGTTACTCGCTCAATGGCGTCCAGGCTCCTCGCAACGGCAATCGCGTGGAGGACATGGCGCCGCACGGCATGTTCCGTTGCGAGGGTGAAGACCGTTGGGTCAGTATCGCCTGTGGATCCGACGACGAATGGCGCGCTCTGTGTAACAGCATGGGTCGCCCGGAGCTGGTAGACGACCCACGCTTCCGAACGCTTGCCGACCGCAAAGCAAACGAAGACGCGCTCGAGGCCACGATCGAGGAGTGGACGCTGACGCTCGGTCCGTTCGCCGTCACCGAGCGTCTGCAAGCCGCCGGGGTCGCCTCCTTCCCACCGCTCGTCAACCGCGAGTTGAACGAGGACCCTCAGCTCAACGCCCGCAACTTCTTCGTCGAGAAGGAGCACGCGGAGGTTGGCGTCCGCCGCCACGCAGGCATCCCGTGGCGGATGTCGGAAACTCCGTGCGAGGTCTGGCGTGCCGCCCCGGTGATGGGCCAGGACAACGAATATGTCTTCGGCGAGCTGCTTGGAATGGCGAGTGAACAGATCGCGGACCTCAAGCAGCGGCAGATTATTTACTAACGCTAGAAGACACTAGCCAACAGCTTATTGACCCGCCGAACCGGCCAATGCTACCGTCGTGTTGGGGTAAGAGTTGAAGACGGAACCATTGCGTCATCTGCGCGCCGCTAAACGCACTCGCCGGGGACCGCACACCCGCCAGCAGATCCTTGACGCCTCGCTCCGGCTGTTCTCGGAGCGTGGCTTTGCCCGCACGACCGTCCGGGACATCGCGCGGCAGGCCGGGATTACCGATGCCGCCATCTACTACCACTTCGAATCAAAGCGTGAGCTTCTCGAGGCCCTGGTCGAGGAGCGCGGCTTCCTCAGCAGCCTCCAGGATCTAGCGCGCCTCCAGGCAGATTTCCCCCTCCAGGAGACGCTGCATTGGACGGCTCGTGGCGCCATCAACATCATGGATGAGAACCGTGATTTTCTGCGCCTGATCATCATGGAAGGTCTCGGCGGCGACGAGGCTGCGCTTGAACAGTACGGCCGCCTGCTTGGCCTATGGGAGAGCGCGCTCACAGCGGTACTGCGCCGGTATCAAGACAAGGGCGAGCTTCCGGAAAACTCAGCGGAAACGGTGGCGCGTCATATCATCTACACGATCTTGATGGCGTTCCAAGAAAGCCTTCTCGGTCGTTACGTATCGCCAGGCGCGTCCGCCGAGGAGAGGCGCGCCACGCTGGGCACCTTCGTGAGCCCGGCGCTCGACCACATCATCCAGGGCCTCAGCCAGAACTCGTGACCTGCACGAGTCCGCGAACCTGATTTAGCTGGTGTCTCCTCTCGGAATTGGCCTCATCGGTTGTGGGTTCATCGGTCGCTTCCATTCCATGGCCATCAGGTCACTCATCCGGCGAGGGCTTGTCGACGCGGCTTATGTCGCCGTTTGTGACGTTGACCTTGAGCGCGCCCAATCATTCAGCGAAGCTGCGGATGTACGGTTAGTCACGCCCAACTGGCGCGAAGTTGTCGACTCACCGGACATAAGCGTCGTTTATGTTTGCGTTCCGACGGCCGGTCACAAAGAGATCGTCCTCCGCGCCGCTGAGCATGGTAAGCACATCTTCTGCGAGAAGCCACTCGCCACGACCCTGGTTGACGTCGAGGAGATGGTTGCCGCTGTGAACGGGGCTCGGGTAAAGGCCGGCGTCGGGCTCATCCTCCGGCACTCGCCCATACTGACGGTGCTCAAATCGCTCACAGATGACCCGGCGCTCGGCCGTCTCATGACGATCGTGTTCCGCGACGACCAGTTTTTCCCCATCCACGGCCACTACCAGAGTGAGTGGCGGAAGGACCGCAACCTCGTTGGGTCCGGTACGCTTCTTGAACACTCGATCCATGATGTCGACATCCTCCGCTGGCTAGCCGGCGACGTTAGGAGCGTGCGCGGAGACGTGCGCAACTTCGCGGGGTACGAAGGAGTTGAGGATCTCGCGATCGCTCATCTTGAGTTCGTCAGCGGGGCGCAGGCCCAGCTCGTCTCAGTATGGCATGGTGTTGTCGGGCGCCCTTCGTCGAGGCGGATCGAACTGTTCTTCGAGAACGGCTTCTTCCACGTCGAAACCGACTTCAGTGGCCCGATCAGCTATCAGAAACGAGATGAGACCCTCATGGTACTCACGGACGAGCAGGTGCGCGAACGCTACCTGGAGAGCATTGGTGTCAGCGAGGAAGCTTTCGGCGATGTCCTGCGGTTCTCCCTTGAGGATTACTTCTTTCTCGCCTCGGTCGCAGCGCGCAGAGACGCATTTCCTGACTTTAAGGTGGCGCTCGAAGCCCACCGGATCGTCGACGCGATCTACCGGTCTGCTTCGGCTCACGGAAGCGAGGTCAGCCTGCGCTGAGCGACACACCATGACAGGTCGCGCTCGATCGCTCGCCTGTGTGCTGTGGGTCGCGCTCCTCGGCTGTTCGCTGGCGCTATCGGTGCTAGCCGCCGCAAACGATACGCTGCCTGGTGACACGCGTATCGCACAGTGGTTGCAGAAGAATCCTCTTCCCGGCCAGGACCTGTCGGATGCTGTCCGCGCTATGACGGCAACGGAAGTGGTACTGGCGGTCGGCGGCGCTGTCTCGCTAATCCTCTGGCTAGGTGGATACCGGCGCCAGGCGATGCTGCTCGCCGTTGGCCTTGTCGCCTTGTCAATATTGCAGTTCGGGGTCAAGGAGGTCGTCGATCGGCCTCGTCCAGACGGCAGCATCGTCGATATTCGTGCGGGATATTCCAGTCCTGGTTTCCCATCGGGTCACGTGATGAGCGGGACGTATCTGTACGGCTTCCTCATCTACCTGGCGCTCACCCTGCCGCTCGGAGGCAGTGTGTCGGGAGTCCTGGGAGCCGTCGCCGCGGTGATCATCGCGTTGGGAGGCGTGGTCAACGTGTGGTTGGGCGTCCATTGGCCAAGCGACGTCGTGGGAGGCTGCTTGTGGTCGGCCCTCGTATTGTTGCCGCTCATCTTGTTGGACCGTCATCGCGCACGGCCCGTGCAAATCGCCTGAACTTTTACGAGTACCTGTTAACCCAAGCAAGCGTCAGGCGTCTACATATATAGGAGAAGTGGTCAAGTGGGAAGGAAGAAGATGATGAAAGCGCTCAGCATGTCGAGACGAACGCGGTTCTCGGAAGAGAGAGGCCAGGCCCTGGCCGAGTACAGCCTGCTCTTGACGTTCATCGCCGCCGTCTGCGTGCTGGCGGTCACCGCCCTGGGTATCGCTATTGCCGGCGGCTTCGGCAGCATCCTGCCCGCCTTCTAGATCGACTACCTCGAGCGACGACCGGCGGCCTCAGGCTCCTACGCTTGTCAGCGCTCCGGCTTTGAGGGGGTCGCGCCTGCCTGCGCACCTTCAGTGAGGTAGGATCCCCACTCCTCGCCGCGACTCCAGTCCAGCATCAGCACCTCAATCTCTTCTCCCGCCTCCACCACGTCAACATCGGCCGGCATGAGAGTCAGCGCATTCGCGCGCATCATAGACGTTAGGATTCCAGACCCTTGCGCTCCAGTCAGCGAAGCGTAGTACTTCCCGTCGCGTTCGGTTACGATGCAGCGCGCCAGAAATAGTCGCGGATCGTCGCGGTTGACGATCGGATCCTCAGCGATGGCCCGTACAACTGCCCGCCGCCAGTCCGTCTTCCCCATCATCTTCATGATCGCCGGTCTGCCGAACAGGTCAAACGCCACCATCGAACTGACGGGATTACCTGGGAGCCCAATGTGCGGCACCCGCCGTCCGTCTTTCTGAAAGCACCCAAACGCAAGTGGCTTCCCGGGTTTCATCGCAACCGTCCAGAAATCGATCTCACCCTCACGGCTGAGGACGTCCTTGACGATGTCGTAATCGCCCCTCGAGACTCCCGCCGAGGTGATGAGCAGATCATCTGCAAGGCCCTCGTGAATCTTCGCGGTCAACGTCTCCACGGTATCCCTCGCTATGCCGAGGAGTCTCGGAACGCCGCCATATCGCTGGACCAGCGCCCCCACGCTGTGCGCATTGCTGTCGTAAATGCGCGCCCCTGACCGCCGTTGGCCGGGCTCAAGCAGTTCATCGCCGGTCGACAGCACGGCAACCACCGGACGCCTGATGACGCTGACAGCCGCCTTGCCCACGGAGGCGATCACCCCGATCTCCTGCGGCCGTAGGACCGTCCCCTTCGCGACAACCACCTGACCCTCGTGCACATCTTCACCGGAGCGGCGTATGTTTGCGCCCGGCCGCGCTTCCTTGAATATGCGAACCCTCGCGGTGAGACGTCGAGCCCCCGTTGGTGCCTTCTCGAACGGCTCGTCGGTCTCTTCGAATGGCACAATCGCGTCCGCACTCGGCGGTACGGGCGCGCCGGTCATGATGCGCACGGCGGTGCCGCTCCGCACATCGCCCTCGAATTCGTACCCGGCCGCCACCTCACCGATGACGTCGAGCTGAACTGGACGGTCGGCCTCCGCTCCCGAGGTATCGACCGCGCGCACGGCGTATCCGTCCATCGCCGTGTTGTCCAGCGGAGGGATATCGAAGGACGCAGTCACGTCCTCCGCCAAGACCTGCCCGAGAGCCGCGATCAACGTCTGCTCCTCCGCCGGCAGGACTTCGACGTAGCTCAGTATGCGCTCAAGCGCCTCGCCCACCCCGATCATCGCCCGAATCCGCCCTAGTCGAGCCGCACCACGAGGCAGGTTGTCGTCCGTTGAACACCATCCACCCGCTGGATACCGTCTGTGATCGCCCGTCCAAGCTTGTCCAGGTCTTCCGATTCCAGCAGCGCGATGACGTCGTATGGTCCCGTCACGGCGTCCACGGAGACTACGGTCGCCTCTGTCAGTTCAAGCTTTTTCACGCCCTCCCCCACGGCGTTCGCCTTGCCGACCGCCGACTCGATCAGTACGTATGCTCGCATTTGGGCGCGTCTCCTTTCCTCATTGGCTCGTTCTGCGCGTGCCAGAATCATATCGCGACCCTCGCGCCTGTCAAGCTGCCTTGCGGTCTCAGGTAGCGTAACGGTC
>Ga0209342_10008874_pt1 | contig 10079 bp, 22 predicted proteins | sample RifCSP16_2_FD_184023 | JGI IMG/M metagenome (GOLD analysis project Ga0209342, IMG submission 184023) | Soil microbial communities from Rifle, Colorado - Rifle CSP2_sed 16_2 (SPAdes) (version 2) | ecosystem: Environmental > Terrestrial > Deep subsurface > Rock core/Sediment | place: Rifle... | reverse complement strand
GGCTCGGCGTCGTGATCGTCGCCCAGCTATGCGCCGTGCCCTTTCCGAGTTCGACGCGCACCTGCGATTTGCTGCAAAGCCCCAGGCCATAGACCACGGCCTTGATCGCCTCGTTGCGTGCTCGCCCATGAAGCATCTCGGTCATGCGACACCAGCCGCGCAAACTGCAAGCCACGCAATCTCCGGCTCGACCCCGCTCGCGATGAGCGCCTCCATCACGGCGTCTCGGTCTGCGTAGCACAGGGCCAGCTCAGCCCGCGCAATCACCTCTTCCATCCGGTCCATGTCGCCCTCCCTCTCTGACTACGAGGAAGAACATAGCGAAGGCATTCTAGAAGTCAACTTCCAGAATGAGGTTTCGTGTCGATTTTTGAAAATGGCGGACTTTGGGCAGTCCAGGTCGATCGTTGACCCTGGTCAGCGCCCCTGGGTAACCTTCGCGTCCATGCGAACCGTCTTACTTGCTGTTCTTATGGGCGCGCTGGCGCTGGCATCTTGCGAACCCGGGAGCGCGGGTAAACCAACGCCCGCGCCGGCCGCGATGACGACTCCGGCGGCCAGCGACTTCTGTGTGGCGATACGCGCGGACTACTTCCGGCGGGAGCAGGCCCTCGCGCTCTCGGGCCCTGCCGGAAGGGGCGCCCTGGACGACCCTTGGGTGCGCGCTGAACTGGCGAGGTACAAGCTCGACTACCCTAAGTGCTTCTTTTAGGACGCCCGAAGCGCTTGCACCACCGTCGGGCTAGCCGACTTGGCCCATGGAGATGTTGCCACTTTGTAGCCTGGGAAACCACAGCGACAATCTGGCTGAGTTCATACACTCTCGGCAGTCTATGACATTCGATCAGCTCGAGGGTGTGGCAGCTGAGACGCTTGCGTCTATGTCGGTTGCGTTACCGGTAGATGCCTTTCAAGTGGCTGTTTTGTTCGGCTTGGACCTTGTCATGGTCAGCCGGAGTGACGAGGGGTTTGACGGCCATTGCGTACGGGTGAACGGTCGTGCGCCGGCTCGCGCACAACAGGAATACGTTGCGATGTGCCTTGCTCGGGCGAAGCTCGAGGAAGACGGTTACGTCCTGGACGCGCACTCTGTCACGCGGCTCGCTCGCGCGATCATGTTGCCGCGCATCCGGTTTATTCGAGACCTCGTGGAGGGTTGCGACCTCGCTCAGCTACGCCAGCGACACCCGCACGCGTCGACCGCGATGATCGGCGCTCGCGTGGCAGATCTCTACGTCGGAACCCACGCGCTCAACGCGTGAGCAGCTTCTTCTTGTGTGGACCTGGCAACGCACGCATCTGCGTTGTCGGCTCCCGCTCCCGCTGACCGCGTTCCTTCGCGACGCGCAGCACCGCATCGGTAAAGCGCTTGGAAGCCGCTGGTGTTTTATCGCGCTCGGCGCGATGCGCCAGGAGATGGATCTCAAGGTCGTCGAGCTCGGGCGAGTTGCCGTCCTGCAGGTGGCGCGCCAGGTGGTCCAGTTCGGGATCACTGATCGGGTTGCAACGCCCGTCGTTCAGTAGGCGGGTTATCGGCCGGAGGTCGCCGGTCCCGGCCGGCGGTAGTCGTGTGACGCCCTCGGCCGCCTCAGGCGCTGCCAGCTCGCTGGGACGGCAGCCCATGGCCTTCGCGTACCGCACCACCATCTCGTGATCGATGGGGTGCTTGCCCTTCTCGTGGTTCTCCACGGTCTTGGCCGAGAACGGCGGGACCAGCGAGCGCCCGAGCCGCTCCCTGGACCACTTCAGCTCCGTGCGCTTGGCCGCCAAAAGTTTTCCGTCTCCACGCATGACGGCCTGGATATCCGATTCGACCTGCAAAGCGCATCCGTACATCTGTTCACCGCTTGACTTATGGAAGTTGACTTCTAGAATGTCCTTCCGATGGATATTGGAAGCTTCATTCGATCCGAGCGACAGCGTCTCGGCCTGACTCAGGAAAAGTTCGGGCTTCGCATCGGGACAACCGGCAAGAGCGTCTCGAACATCGAGCGCGGGGCCACGTCTCCGTCTCGCGCCACTCTCCGCAAGCTCTCCGACGCGCTCGGCCGATCGCTCGATGAGCTCGACAGGATGTGCGGCGGCAAAGCTGCTGCGTGATTGGTCCATGTGGCCAGACATAGCCGCGACACGTGGCGAGAAGAAGAACTCAACGTAACTACATAGGCAAACAGTTCTCATACAAGTCGAGTACGCGTGCATTTACAGACTATTCAACGCTTCGGGGCAGGGACATTGCGCGCCAACACCGCGCCGTTGCTGACGCGCCGTCTCCCTGCCCGGACGCGTTGATACGAACGGAGAAAGCAACGATGGCGAATGAATCAGTGGACCGAATGCTTCCGGTGAAGTTGACACCGCCGGAGATCGAGGCGAAGGGCAAAGCCCTCGCGCACGCGTACGACGCCTATCAAGGCGTGGAAGCGCGTAAGAAGTCTGCGAACGAAGGCTACAAAGAGGAGCTCGATGGTTGGCGGCGCGAGATGGGCGTGCTGACCAGGCAGATCGAGGCTGAGCGCGAGTCGCGCGTCGTGCACTGCAGATGGATTGACGATCTGGACCACAACGTTCGGCGCCTCATCCGGCAGGACGATGGAACAGTTGTGGATGAGCAGACAATCCCAGCGGAAGAGCGTCAGACGACGATGTTGAGCTAGTTCTGTCGCCGCCATCGGCGGCAGAGGTGACGCATGAGCTGCGGAACTTGTGGATCACGGTGCTCGGTGTGTGAGCGACGCACCCAACACAACAGGGCGTTCATGTTCTGCCAGTGCGGCTGCGGAGAATCGCTGCGCGGCATGAACGCTCAAGCGAAGTACGTGTCTTCAGCGCATCGCAAGCGTGCTGATCGCGCGGCTGGCAAGTACTCGCCGGCAGAGCTGCGGCGATGTGGTCGGGCGCGAGTCCCCAGCAACGCGTGCGACGCCTAGCCTATGCGGAAGCTCGGCTTCAGGTTCTCTGCGATCCCGCGCGACCGACACCCGGAGTGGTTCGAGGTGCCGCTGTTTACGCGCATGCTCGGCCACGAGCTTTACGCCGCGAGCTGCGCGGACAGCGGCCAGTCGAAGCCGATCCCAGTAGCCGGCGACTGGCGCGTCACGCTCTGTAAGTTGCTCTGCATCGAGGCGAAGGATCGCGGGGCTGTGCGTGCCGCGCTGTCGACGATGGAGCAGCACGGGATGGTCCGAATCGAGGACGGTTTTGTGCACATCGTCTGGCTGGCAAGCGCGGGGGCAGTGACAGGGCAGCCGGGGGGCAGCCGGGGGGCAGCCGGGGGGCAGCCGGGGGGCAGCGGCGGGGGCAGGCCAGAGCTAACGCTAGGAAATGACTCAGGTCTGGACTCTAGAAAAGAAGAGATAAGACAAGAAGAGAGAAGAGAGATCGCGTGCGCGCGCGAGGACTTCGGCGGCGGCAAAGTTTTGAAGACCGTGGTCCGAGCCGAGCCGCTGATCGCAGCTCGCGGCGCTCGGTGGCTCTCGGATGCGACGGGCGGACCTGAGCCGTACTCGCACAGCGGAAAGTGGGGTCCGGCGCTCGCCGAGCTCGGCGGCAAGCCCGACGGCGAGAGGGCGGTTGCTGCGAAGATCCTCGCGACCGAAGCGGCGAAGCCGGGCGTGCTCGAGATGCTCACGCCGCAGCACGTGGTCGACCACTGGCCGCTCTACCGCGTGGGCAAGGCACCCGGCGCACGGCGCGTGAACGGCTCGCAGCCATCAGCTGCGCCAGAGCCACCGAAGACTGAAGCAGGGAAGCTGCTCGAGCGAGTGAAAGAGCTCGAGCGTGCAGAGCGCGCGTGCCTGTACGACGAGGGTGCGAAGAAAGCGCGTATCCGGCAAGAGATTACAAACGTGTTTGCGCAGATGAAAGCACTGGGAGGTTCCGATGTACGACGGGCATAAGCGCGGAGAAGAACGCACGGCACCACCGAGCGGATTCATGGACTGCATTCGAGCGCGCGACGTTGTCAAGATCGCGCTCGACGTGTTGCACGAAATCGACAATCTCGGTCCTCTTGCGATCCCGGGCATCCCAATGCGCTCTGAGAATTTGCTCAAGTGCATGAACCTCTATCCGCCCCGCTCGATCGGTGAAGGCGTCGATTTCAAAACAGAGTCCGACAAACAAGCGGTCATCGAAGAACACAAGGTGTACTGCGAAGCGGTGATGGCGCGCGTCGAGGCGAAGGGTGAGAACAAGCGCCGCCTCCGCTCGACGCTGTGGGCCGAGCAACTGCTCCGCAGCCATCAGCGGCAAGAGCACGAAGTGCTACGCGCGTTCAACCGTGACGAATGGCATGTGCGTGAGAGCGCTTCGCTCGACGTCGCAGAGCGCGAAGCGCAGGTGAGAGAGCACGCGTGATCGAACCGCTGCCGCTGTTGGAGTTGCTGCCTATGCGAACCGTCGCAGCGCTGTACATCGACCCACGCGGACCGTATCCGCGCATGGAAGGCGTCGAGTGCTGGGACGAACAGCGCGACGCTCGCACGTACTGCGGACCGCATCCGGTGGTCGCGCATCCTCCGTGCGGCCCGTGGGGAACCCTGCGGCATCTAAGCCATGGCGAGGCTCGCGACTGCGCCCCGCTCGCCGTCGAGCAAGTGCGGAAGTTTGGGGGCGTGCTCGAGCATCCACGTGGGTCGCAGCTTTGGACTGCATGCGGAATGCCGCTACCTGGCGAGCTGCCCGACGCCTTGGGCGGCGTGACGATCGAAGTTGAGCAGGTTCGTTGGGGGCACAACGCGCGCAAGCGAACATGGCTCTACCTCATCGGCGTGCGCGACCACGGAGCGCTTCCGCCGCCGCGGGAACCGACGCATTGGGTGAGCGGCGGTCGGGTGCGGAAAGACAAGGGCGGCGGAACCATCCCGCCCGGCATCAAGGTCTGCAGCGCTCAACAGCGCCGGCGCACACCGAAAGCGTTTGCGGACTGGCTCGTGTCGCTTGCGAGAAGCGTTGGGTGATCGAGCCTTTGCCGCTGCTGGAGCTGTACCCACGCGAGAAGCTGCGAATAGGCATGAAGCTGTACCGATTGGAGAGCTGCAACCGATGTCAACTGGACCAATGCATCGAGTACGAGCTGCAAAGCGTGACGCCAAGGCTGTGGGCCATGAGGTGTACAAGCTGCAGAAAAGCAAGAAGCGCGTGAAGCCACCCGTGCTTGTGCATGGCAACGTGGCGTGCCAGCGCCGCGATAGCCTCACGATCGAAGCTGTGATCGTTGCGGTGGGTTGCGTGTCGCCGAACTTCAAGAACTCGCGCAAGGGTCACTGGGTTGTGTCGAAGTCGATCAGCGCTCAGCGCTTGGCCACGATGGCTGTGCTCGCAACGATTGAAGTGCACGAGGTAGAGCGCGCGATCGGTGGAGCGCCTAACCACATCCACTTCGTGCGTCTCGGCCCCGGCATCTGCGACGACGACAGCGCGCCGGTGACCATCGCGGCAGTCCGCGATCAAGTCTGTGCGTGGCTCGCGCACGACAACACGCCCACGGGCAAGGGCGATGACGGACCGAAGTGCGGCATCAAGTTCACGTACGAGCAGAAGCGGCAGCGACCACACGGCGTGCGCATCGAGCTTCGGAGGATTACATGACCGCGCCAGAAGCCGAGCTGCGCACGTGCGACCGCTGCGGCGCGCCGACCAAGAACGTCAGGCGCTGCCGCGAGTGCAAGCGCCTGGACACCGTACCCCGACGCCGCCCACGAGCCCTGACCGAGGCGCAATGCTTCGAGCTGCTCGAGCACCTGCGCAACGGCACCCGTGGCCGGAAGCTCGCCCGGATGTACGCCATCAGCTACGACACCCTGCGCAGAATCACCCTGTACTACGGCGCCCCCATGGGCGAGCGGCACGCGAAGTCGGCCCGAGACGGCAGCAAACCGCCCGACCCACCTCCGGGAGCCTTGGAGAGTGATCGCCTGACCTGCAGGCCGTACGGCTCCGCAATGGGCACGGACGCAGACTGGCCAAGCGGCCAGAAGCCGTACGCGGTCACGGCGCAGGTGAGGCGCGAGTGGTGAGGGCTACCCCGCCCGTGTACGCGCGTGCGAGGCGGCTGAGATCCGCGCGTTCTCGCGCCGGTGGCGCTCGCAGCGGGTGAGGCCACGCACGACCTTGGCGCCGCACACGATGCAGAGTTTCTCCGCGCGCCGTCGTGCTCGGCGGGCGTTGACTGCGTCCTGTCGCGCGCGCCGGCAGTCAACGCAGCGCTGGACGGTGTCGACGCACTTGGCGCACCGGTAGGACTCCTGCGGCACCTACGCCCCGTCCTCACCGTCTGCGAGCGCGAGCGCGATTCGCTCCTGCCGCTCGACCCTGGACTCAGGGCTACACGAGTACGAGGGCCGCTCCTGCTCGTCGTCGCCCGTGCTGCTGCCCTCTATCCAGTAATCGACCACGTCCTTGCGCTCGTTCGCCCACAGCTGCGCGAGCGCTCGTGCCTGATCCGCGTGGCCCTGCCAGCCGCGCGTGATTTCGTTGCCGTGGCCGTCAGCGAATCCCCAGTTTTGGACAGACATCAGATCACCCCCAGTCCGCAGGCGCACGCGGCACACGGTTCGCCGCCGTGCAAAGCACAGTACTCGGCAAGTGTGTACGGTGGGCAGTCCCGGCGCATCGCGACTACTCCGGTCTCAGTCCACCACCAGTGACCCTGAGGGTCGCCAGCTCGCCGAGCGATCTGCCGTCCACACAGCGTCTGGTAGCCGTCGGTGGCGGTGTAATGTACATTACCCATTACACCACATCCCGTACGCGGGTCGGAACCCATAACCCGTCGATACGCGCCGGGTCCTGACGCAGGACGTCGCGTACTTCGCGCGCGTGCCTACGCTCGACCAGCACTTCGCGCACTGCGCCCCCAACCTGCGGGATGCGCGCCACGACCACCCAATGTTGCGCGGCCATCACACCACCTCGCGCCGGTAGTAGATTGGATCGCCGCCGAAAACGGAGTGGTCGATCACGCGCTTCCATCCGTCGAGCGGGCCCGCGGTCGATTGCCCTAGTGTGCCGTACTGCACTTCAACGATTTGACCTGCGTCTTGCGGCTGGGTGTCCCAGCGGAGGCCTGACGGCAGCTGGAAAATATGGATTTCTTGCCAACCCATCACACCACCCCCTGCGCAATAGCCTCGAACTCGACGACCGATTCGGCGTGGTACTTAGCCCGTGCGTAGACCTGGTCGGCGGACTCCCCCACGCCCACGACAGGACCGTGCAGCAGTGTGGCGCGCAAGAGCTCTAGAGTACGGTCTAGGTCCTCGAGGTGCTTCTCGGCCAGTTTCGCAGCCGAAAGTCGCTTTTGCTCTGTGTCCATCACACCACCCCCTGCGCCAACATCCGGCGCGCATAACCTCGTGCCCGGCGCATAGCTAGCTTTTCAGCGTCGCGGCGACGTGGCATTTCGACGCACCAAATTTTCATGGTGTCGTCCGTTTTTTCCGGGTACTGCGCGCCCGGCGCATAGTAGGAAAAATGCGCGTACCAGCCGCGGTTCTGCGCGTCTTGCTCGTCGTAGTAACAGCGGATCTCAACGCGCCCCGCCTTTGTCTTGATTTCCATGATGCTTCAATCTCCCTCTTATCGGCATGAGCGCCGCTGCAGTGGCCCGAGCTATCTCAGGCCCTAGCAGCGTGGCTCAGGCGCGTGCAGCGTCGTAGGCGGCCGAGGCGGCGGCCAGCCGGCCCTCATCGGTCGTGATCTCCGCTGCCGTGGCGACAGTCTCCTCGAGACTCAGCTGCCCAGCGCGCCACTGGTAGCGCCCCCAGGTGCCGTCCGTGTGCTCGTACCAGCCGCTCGTCGTGACAGGTGTCTTGGTGGCCATGGTCTCTCTCCCTCTGAGCGGCTCGATTGCCGCCGACACAAGAGACTATGGGAGCAGGCGGCCGCATTGACAAGAGGCAACGAGGCTCCATTGACAAATAGATTGTACGGCGCATCACAAAGCCGAATCTGCTAGGCTAGGGGCGGACGGGGCGGGGCACCCAAGACCTGTCAGTTACCGATTGCGCACACGCAGGCGCGTGAAGTAGGCTTCAGCTGCGACGTGATGCGTGGGCGCCTAGTAGTCCTTCGGGACCTGGATAGGGCGGCTCAAGGGCTGTGGGACGACGACTGAGGAGGTCGTCAGAGACTACGTGGAGGTTCGAGTCCTCCGCACGCATCGAGCTGCTCAGGTCTGTTGGACCGGAGGCTCCCACGGGGCCAGTCAGCCTTGGTCTCGGACCGTGTATCCTGGGGCCCCGTGAGCGTCGCGCTACCAGCCATAGAGAGCGCATAGACAGCGCATAGAGAACGTGACCCGTGAACAGCGGGCTCGTCGGCTGCTCGAGGACTCGTAGCCTGCGGCCCCCATCGCGCTCACGCCCGTTCCGTCGTCAGGGGTACAGGGGGGCACGGGGGGCTGTCAACGTTGATTGCGGACAGGTTCTGTCCTCGATGCGCACGCGCCTGGACGATTGTCGCCAGCTCAGGCTGTAGCAGCCGCGTTTGAGCCGCCTTGACTGCGCCAGCGCTCGCTGTCAGCCTCATTGGGGTCTGTAGCCCCCAACGAGGTTGACGCATGGAAGAGGCGTGTGAGGCCGAATCGCTCGCGGACCACGCGAAGCGCATCGACGAGGAGCTGAAGGCCGATACTGCCGCGCGTCGCACGCGCGATCCGCGCTTCGATGCCGAGTGCCGGATGCTGGAGGTGCTAGAGGCGCACGGCTTCGAGAACGTCACCAGGGCACCGATCGCGCTGAAACCCGATGTCACGTTCTCGGCGGACGCGATGGTGTTCGACCTGCCAGGCCTCGATGGCTATCAGCTGCGCGTCGTGAGCACGGCGTACTCGCTCGTGAACGCGCCGTACTCCGGACCGTTCGAGGAGCTCACCGTGCGGGCTGTCCGCCAGCTGATGCTCGCGCAGCGTGAGCAAGCGCAGAAGTGGCTCGAGGGGCATCCGGAAGAGACGTCGCGGAAGGGGGTCGAGCACCTATGACCGCGCGTTTGAAGTACTGGGCGTGGTGGTCCCTCGGCCTGTGGATGGGTGCGCTCATTGCCGCCGGCACCGCGTCCTGCGCTGGCACCACGCCGCAGTCAGTCCTCGAGGACGTCAGCCGCACGATCGCGGCGCTCAACGCTGCGTATCACTCCCTCTGCGATGGCCGCGAAGCTGACGAGGCGTGCGTGATCGTACGCGAGCACTACAACCGAGCGGCCGGCGGGCTGCTCAAGCTCAACGAACAGGTACCCGAGTGATGGACTTCTTCATCGGCTACCTGTGTGGGTTGGGACTCGGCTGGGCTGCGGCCTGCTTTATCACGCGCAGGCGTATTGAGCGTGTGCTGCGAGAGTACGCGCGGGATCAGCCATGAGCCTGCTCGGCGACATCGCTGCCGCAGCTGTTGGCGTCGCTGCACGCCTGCTGCGCCTCAAGCGCGTGAAGACGTCGCCGCTGCTCGAAGGCCCTGTGCACGTGTATCCGAACGTGATGACGCGCCAGGTCACGTACTATGAGCTGCACGTGTGCACGAAGTGCGGGCTATTCAACGCGAACCGTGCGGCGTACACAAGCCCTCCGTGCAAGGGCGCAGCGGAGCTGCCGTGACGATTCAGCTCTCACTCGACCAGCTCGCGATGGGCGTCGGCTTCTTCGCCGGCTTCGGCGCGTGCGCGGTCCTGTGGCTCACCGTGACGATGCTCGGGAGACAGCCGTGAGCTGGAAGGTCATAGCGACGCGCAAGTGCGGCTGCGAGATCATCGAGCTCGATGGCGACGTCAGCGAGCGCGCCACCGGGCCGTGCGCCTATCACCTGTGCCGCATCTGCGGAGACGTGCCGCTCGCTGACGGCGAGCCTGATGCGCTGTGTGAAGGCTGCTACCAGGCGCGGAGAGCGTCGTGAAATCCAGCGCTGTACAGGTGCGCGACGGTCGCGGCGAGTACGTGCCGACGCCCAAGGAGTTGCGTCGCAACGCGATGCGCCTGCTGCGTGACGAGCAGCGCACGGCCTGGCGTGATGCGTGGGTGAAGGCGCGCGCGGACGGCTCGACGGTCACGCTGCGAGAAGCGCTGTACCGCGAAGCGATCGCGAACG
>Ga0209342_10008872_pt1 | contig 10080 bp, 15 predicted proteins | sample RifCSP16_2_FD_184023 | JGI IMG/M metagenome (GOLD analysis project Ga0209342, IMG submission 184023) | Soil microbial communities from Rifle, Colorado - Rifle CSP2_sed 16_2 (SPAdes) (version 2) | ecosystem: Environmental > Terrestrial > Deep subsurface > Rock core/Sediment | place: Rifle... | reverse complement strand
ACTCCCCTCTCCCCCTGGGAGAGGGGTTGGGGGTGAGGGTCAACCCCAACGGCCGCACCGCCCACGCCGCCACCGTCCCAAACGTGCCGCGCGGCGTGACCAGGAAGAACGCCACGCCGCCCCAGGAGGACTAAACGATGCAAACCCCTGTACGGGCGAAGCGCCGCGCTTCGCCCTCACCTTCTACGAACTCCCCCCCAGCCGCGGCTGGCGCGAGTACAGCCGCGTTGGTGGACTCGCCCGCTACCCGCGCGATCGCTGGCGCGATCGCGGCGGCCGCAAGCGCGGAACATGGCGGCGCGATCTCCCGCCCATACGCGAGCCGGCTCAGTACGAGCGATGGAAAGCCGCCCGCGCCGCCGCCCGACTCTCTGAACACAAACCAGCTCCCGTACAACCTGGCAATCTCAGCCGCGTTGCTCTACGACGAGGAGACCGCGATTGAAGTCATAGTGTTTGCCGGCGCAGGCCGACTCATCGTCGGCGATCGCGACGTCGAGCTCGAACCCGGCCAGTGGCTCGTCGCCCGCGTCAGCGGCCCAGCTGATTGCATCCTGCCGCTCAACGTCCCGATCGTCATCGTCAACCCCTACCCGCCAACCGTCCGGCGCGGACGCTTCGAGTCGCACCCATGAAGCCCCCCGGCCCCCGCGCCCAACTCGCCGCGCTCCGCCGTGAACTGCACTTCACGCAAATGATGAACCTGGTCGACCTCAAAACCTACCGCGCCGGTTGCCAAAAAGCAAAACGCCTCGGCGCACAAATGCGCGCGATCCAGAAGCGGATCGCGCGCAGGAGAACACTCCAGTGAAACCGCCAACGCCTCGCTACACCACGCGCGAGCGGCGCGTGTACGAAGCCGGGGACAATTGGATCGCCGACTGCTCCAACAGAGAAATCGCGTTCCTCATCGCCACCCTCCTCAACGAGCGCTACAATCAGGAACTAGCCGCCCTCACCCGCTGGAACGGCAACGACCGTCCCGAACCACTCGAGTTCCCGGACGAAGAGCACAGCCAATGAATCCCCCCAACCTCACCGCCCTCGAGCGCTCCGTCCTCGCCATCGTGCGCGAGGCCCGCCGCTCCCTGACCCCCATTCAGATCGTCCGCCAACTCAAAATGTCCGGCCACAGCCGCCTAACCGCCGCCGACCTGGCCGCCGCCATCAAGCGCCTCGTCGCCGTCGGCTACATCGTCCACGACGGACGCGACCGCAAGCGCCTGAAAGCCCGAGGCCGCGGATGACCGCGACGTCCGCGCTCCAGGTCATCACCAGCCTCAGCGATCGCGCGCTGAAAATCCTGTGTATGATGGTCGTGATCGCCCAGCCCGTCAGCCAAGACCGCATCCGCGCCCTCTACGGCAAAATCGGCAACCGTGCCCTACACGACGCCCTCACCCAACTCGCCGAGCACCGGCTAGTCACTCGCACCGCCTACCGCGGCGACTGCTGGATCGCCACACCGACCGCCCGACAACTGATTCTCGGCGAAACTTCTCCCAGAGAAGTTTCAAACTTCTCCCAGAGAAGTTTCACCCCTCTAGAAGAAGAAGAGGATATACCCACACACTCGAGCAACAGGCTTCTTCCTCTTCCAGAAGGACGCGAAACGTCTACGGCAGACGTTTCGCGTCCACAGGTTATCCACAAGTACCCCCCTCTCCCCCTGAGAGAGGGGTTGGGGGTGAGGGCCGTACTCGCCGCACTCGACGCCGCCAGCATCCGTGACCCTGCCCGCGCCGAACTTGTCGAACTCTCCCACGTCACGCCCGAACTCATCACCGCCCACGTCGCCAGCGCGCCCAACCTGCGCATGGCGATCTACCGCATCCGGCACAACTGGAAGCCGGACGTTCCCAGAGGCGATCCTTATCTCGCTTACTTGCAGGAGGACGAATGAATCTCCACTGCCAACACTGTAACCGCCTCATCCCCGCGTGGCGCTTCGTTACAGTGCCACCGCGCTACTGTTGCCACGCCTGTCAGATCAAAGCGAACACCGAGCGCAAGCGCCAACGGCACATCCAGCGCCGCGCCGCCAGACCGCCCGACTTCCAATTCAAGCGCACGCCCAGACTCCACCCCAACTCCGCGGCGATGGCCACCGCCGCCGCGATCGACTCCCTCAGCCAACTCGCCGCGGCACGCCCCCACCGCCGCGGCTACTGCGCCCACTGCGCCATCATCCGCCTCAGCCAGGCCGACCGAGATGACACCTGCATCTTCTGCCGTGAAGACCTGCAGGAGACGTCAGACGACAGACGTCAGACTGAAGACCGAAAACTGAAGACTTCCAATGGTGGGGGAAAAACCAAAACCGCCCGAGCGCCGACAGACGGCAGCCCCTAACCACCTAACCCCCTAACCACCTAACCACCCAACCCCCTAACCGCTTCGCGCAACTACGCCGGCTTCAACGCCACCCCGACGATCGCCCACTCGTTCGACACCGCTACCCCCCACGACATTGTTACGCTCGCCGCGCCGGCCTGCTCACTGATCCCCCCGTTCACATTGCTTGGATTCGTCCCGCCGGTCGTCACCCCATTACCCCGCTGCGTTTGATCCGCCCCGACCGTCAGCGTTCCCCCCGTCCCGACCGAAGCGACTGAATCAACCACCAACTCACCGGCCGCGCTGGTCGCGTCGACGCTGGCCGTCGTGCTGGTCCCGGTCGCCTTTGCCGGCGTCCCGTGCGGCGTCGTCTGATTGACCCCGGTATAAGAGCAGCCATGAACGACGAATTTCGCCGTATTATCCAGCGTTACAACGATATTATGCGCGCCTGTGGCCGGCGCAATCAGCCGCCACAACTCCGCGCGCAGCTCGCCGGCGATCGTCGCCGCGTCCACCAGAGTCAGCGCCACGCCATTGTAGCTGATGCCACTCACCGTCTGGCCGGACACGCTCTGGCGGATAGCGACCGCAACCTCCAGCACCCGGTTCGCGCCCGTGCAGGTGTGCGCGTTCGTCGACGTGTTCGCCGCCGTCGAGATAATCGACTCGCTCGCCGCGTCGAACACCGGCGGCCCGCTCGAAGTGACCGGCGAAAAAACCGGCATCGGAAACGCCCGCAGCGCCAGCCGCACCCATCCCCACACAGCCAACAAAAGAAAAACAAGTAGGGGCACACCCGCGTGTGTGCCCCCCACGTGTGTACCCCCCAAGTGTCTACCCCTCAAGTGTCTGCCCCTCACGTCTCTGCGTCTCATTGCAGCGCCCTCACCCCCTCACCCCCTCACCCTCTCATCCTATTGCAACGCCACCACGTTCAGGTGAGAAAAGTCGTTGCACTTCGTGATATACGCCAGGAAATCGTCGCCGTCCGTCGTCGTGAACGCCGACCCAGTCACCTTCGTGAAGCCGCTGGTGGTAATCGCCCCGGCGCTGGCATTGTTCGTGATCTGCACGACCATATTGCACTGATGAGTCGGCGGGGCCAGCGCGTGCGCCCCGCCGTTGACGTACTTTTGAAAATTGCCGGTCTCCTCGTTCGGCGTCACCGTCCCGCTCGACGCCGTGCCCAGGTCCACCACCGTTGCCGCGTACCCGGCCGTCAGCGTGTCGGCCAGGTCCGCCTTCAGCGTATCGGCGTCGTAGGCCTGCACGTCCGTCCCGATCGCCAGACCGAGAGTCGTGCGCTGATTCACCGCCGCCGCGTCGTCGACCAGCGCCCGCCCGGCCGCCGTAAAATCCGCCAGCGCCGCCGTGCCGCTCCCCGTGAAATACGGCAACTTGTCGGCCGCACTCGTCAGCCCGGCCAACGCCAACAGTTCGACGTCGGTCAGCACAAGCGACGTCTCTACTCCAGCATCGTCCTTGCTGTACCAGGCTCCATCCGACTTCGGATACAGGATGGCCTTGCCGGCCGCAGGCGTTGCCGGCGCGATCGCGTTTTCGTCAAGAAGAAGATGACTCATCGCCCTAACCACCTAACCACCTAACCACCTAAATGATCGCCAGCGCCCCGTCCCCCTCGATCGCCAGCACCCCCGTGCCCTGCACCGCCCAGTAGCCCGCCACCACCAGGCTCGACCCATCCGGGATCGTGTACGTCTCCCCCGTCGCCACGACCCGATCCACCGGCCCGGCCGCGCCCGCCAGAGCAAAATCCACAGAAGAGAGTCCATCCAGCAGATCCGCGTCCAGCCCGCTCCCCGCGCCGTCGACTGTTAACAGCCGCTCCAAAATTTTATCAGCCCGCAATGTGGGATTTGGATACGTCCCGTTCAACTCCCCGCCGGCCGTATCCCCCTCCAGCATCACGCGCCAATAATTCGCCGCGTTCTTCAACCTCAACACCGTCGCCGCAATGCAGGCCTCGTCGACTGCCAACGGCGTAGCGTCCTTGCCGATCGCAATCGAGCGCGCAAACGCCGCTTGCGCGTCCGTCCCAATCGCCACCGCATCTGCGCCGGCCGCGTCCGGGCTGAAGCCCAGCGTCACGGCCCACTTCCCCGCCGCCGACCCATCCACGCCAACCGCCAGCGCCTCTTGCCCCGAGGCCGTCACGTTCGCCCCCACCGCCACCGCCGACAGCGCGCTGGCTTTGTTCCCCAGCCCGATAGCGATCGCCTGATTGCCGCTCGCCTCCGAGTCCGACCCGAACGCGATCGAGTGATCCCCCGAGGCGACGTCCGTCACCACGTCGCGCGCCATCTGAAAATCCAGCGAGTGCGCCCCACGCGCATTGCCGCTGAAATCACCGCCAATGATCGCCGACGACACGCGCGCGATCACGTCCTGGGCCAGCCCCACCGCCGAGCGCGACAGCCGGACGAAGCCGACCCCCGGAAACCTAAAGCCCATTCAGCACCTCGATTGCCACAAGCAACTCCCTCCGCTCCTCCCACGCCCGCCGTGTGTGCGGATCGTCCAGACCCAAGTCGAAGCAGCTCGCATCAAATGCAAAACGCCGTGCTTGCTCTCGAAGAGCAAGCACGGCTAGTCTCAGCGCCCGGCGTCGACTCACTTTCGACGCGCGGCCTTGGACGTCGGCGTTGATAGTCAGGTTCATCTCATTCGTCAACGCTCCTTCACCCCCTCACCCCTTCACCCTCTCATCCCTTCACCCTCTCACCCCTTCACCCTCTCATCCCTTCGACGCCGCCAGACCCGACTCCACGCCCGTGGCTACCGCGTACACCGAGAATGCCGCCACCGCCAGATCGATCGCGTGCCAGAGCGACGGCGCATCCTGGGCGCCCGAGGAGTATGTAGCGGCGACGGCCACCAGCGAGGCCAACAGCGCCCAGAACTTGCGCGAGGCCAGAACGGATTTAAACTTGTCCATTGCCCTATCCTTTCGGGCCGCCGGCGTCGGCGTCAGCGGCCCCCATGAAGAAAACCCGCAGCCCGAAGGCCGCTCCTCAAATTGTGACACGCTTCTGCGCGCCCAACTGCCGGCGAAAGTCCCCCAGCAGCATCGACGCCAGCGCCCCGTAGTTCGGCGTGCTGGCAGTCATGTTCGCCGCCGTCTCGTTCAAGTCAATCGACCGCGCCAGGCACGAATAACCCGCCCCGCCCAACGCCAAAAGCGAGTCGTCCTCGACCGCAAAGGTCGAACCCGTCGCGCTGTCCAGTCCGTTCAGCGTGTGCAGCTTGCGATAGAACACACGCGCCACGTCGTCGACAGCCGGAGTCGCCTTCACGTCCAGAAACAGCGTGAACGCCCCGGCGTTATCCAACACCTTCCACAACACCCACTTCGGCGGATACTCCGGCGAGGCGGCCGTGTACGGGAACCACACCCGCTCGACTTCGATCAGCCCGGTCAGGCCCGACAGCGCCACTTCGCGCGCCGCCGCCGTCAGCGTCACCGTTCCGATCGCGCGCGACGGCCGCTTGAGACTGTATTCGTGCAGCGCCAGCCTGAGCGCCTCGTCAATCGTACCCGTCGCCCAGACCGCGTTACCGGTGTCCGTCAGCAGAGCCGACACGCGGGCGCGAAGTGTAGTCAACGTCGCAGAACTCGGCACGGCCTACCCCTTGCCTTTGCCCTTGCCTTTGCCTTTGCTCTCACCGTCATCGGTGGAATCAGCAGCCGCCGCGCCCGGATACGCCCGCACGTCCCCAACTCCCTCCAACACCACCTCAAAGCAACTCGGCGCGTCGCGCATCAGCCACTCCCCGCGCGCCACGTCGCACTCCAACACCGCGCCCGCCTCGAACACGACACCCGCCGCGCTGTAGCGCGAGACACAACGCAATTTCATGCCGCCGCCTTTCTCCAGGTGAACGCATCCACCTGGCTGAACTCCTTGATGAACTCCCCCCAGATGGCCGAGTGATCGAAATGCTGCGGATACACCCCGTCTCCCTGACTCCAGGCATTGTGCGCCGTCAGCAGGCCGCCCGGCTTCAAGCGCCGATCCAGAGTCGCCAACGTGAAACCGATCTCGTCCGGGTGCAGGTGCTCCAGCACGTCCACCGCCACGATCCGATCGTAGCCGCCCGTTGGACCAGTCAGCATCCGCAGATCGTCGCCCATCACGCGCACGTGAGGCGCGCGCCCGTTCAAGCGCTCGAAGCGCCAGGCGGCAAAGTCCCTCAGCACACCCGGCACGTCGAAGTAATCCACAAAGTTCCCGTTCACTGCCAGCATCTCCGCCAGCGTCCCCAGCCCGCCGCCGATCTCGAAGACGTACTCGCCGCGCGCGTCCTTCAGCGAGGCAAGGATGCGCTGAAAGGCCGGCGTGACGTTCCACTTGACCAGATCGTACAGGTACTCCCGCGTCGAGCCGTAGAACCGACGCAACTCCTCGACCGACTCAGGCGCGGCCACGCGCCAGCGATCGGCCACCGGCAGCCCGCCTTGAAGACTGCGCTCGTACACCTGCTCCGCCGTCTCCCCGGTCCACTCGGCCACCAGCGCCGACAGGTCCCGCTGTGCCCTCCAGATCGGCATGAACCGATTCAGGTCCGCGCCCGGTTCGCCCATCTCGACGGCCAGCTTGCGATCGTAGTAGTCGACCATCGTGTCCCACCCAGTCACCAGATCGCCCACGTGTCCCACCTTCAGCCGGGTCGACATCCCCATCCGCGCGCCGACCTTTTGCGCGCTGGCCGAAAAGGTGACGTCTTCACCCTGATCGCGGCTGTACTCGAACCAGTAGGTATGCTCCGGCCCGTCGGCATCTAGCAGCGCCTCGAAGATCCAGCGCTTGATCAGCGTGAAGTGCAGACTGACCGCATCCACCGCGTAGATGTAGTTCGCATCCAGCGGCAATTGAGTCGTGAAGTGCCGGCCTCGCCGCCCCTCCACGCTCTGCGGCTGATCCGGCATCGCCACCAGATACATCGGCTCCGGCGGCCACCCCCGCTTCACCGTGAACGCCTGGAGCACGTCGTACCCCTGCCCCTCCGCGTCCGAGCGCAACTCCTCCAGCGCCGGCGCGCCGAAGACCGCATCCGAATCGATGAAACACATCGAGTCGCACGCGCTCGCCAGGAAGCGCCGCGCCAGGATGTTCGCCCCCTTGTGCATCGTCTTCGAGTAGACGAAATCACGCACGTCGCCCGGCCTCAGCCCGCTCACCGCCAACCCGATCAGACTCTCGCACGTCTGCGCGGGAAGATAAGGCTGATAGCGCGTGGCAACGAACACCTTGCCCCAATCACCCATCTCTGCCTCCAATCAGTAGAGACGACCCCGGCGGGTCGTCTCTCCTGTCGACTCCTTCAGTCCGGATCGAAACGCACGTACAGCCAGGCGTCGAACTCGATCGTCGTCGCCGCCAGCGTCGTCGTCGTCGTCACGCTCACGCCCAGGCGCGCCCCGGCCGCGAACGTGTGCTGCCGCGCCGTCGTCACCAGCCCGGCCGAGTGCAGCGTGTTCGTCACACTGTCGATGGTAGCCGTCGGCCCGCCGACGATCTCCGTGCCGGCGTTGTGGATGCTGGCGATCACCGTCCCGGCCGAGGGCTCGGCGTTGCCGTCCAGCGAAACGCCCACCACACTGCCCTTGGCCGGCATCCCGGCCAGCGTCACGCCTGCCTGCCCGACAACCAGATCGGTATTCGTCAGCGCCGTGTCCAGGTTCGCCACCGTGAACGGCCCGATCGCCACCACCGGCCCGTATTTTTCGTGGAACATAGTCATGATCGTCTCTCCTGACCGCCCAACTACCCAACCACCAAAAGCCTAATACGTGATCCCGTGCACCCCGGCCGTGTGCACCGCGCTCGAACGCGTGCCGCGGCAGCCGATCGCCATGCGAAACGACGACACCATGATGAACTGCCGCTTCCTGATGTCGCGGTCGACTTCGATCAGCAGTTCACGCACGAAACCGGCTTTCCACATGTCACGATGGAACAAAGCGATCTGCCCTTCGTCGTTCGAAGCCGCCGTCACCGAAAGCTTGCCGTCATCCTCGGCCAGCGCCACCGACTCCGACGCGATCACCGAGATTCCGCTGTACTTCATCAACTCGCCGGTCAGGACCGTCGCCGCCGGCCCGAACTTGTCGACCGTCGCGACGTTCGTCAGGCCCAGCATCGACAGCACGAACGTCTTGGCGTTCGTCACCATCATCAGCCGGTTAGCCATCGCGCCGTACTTGCCCAAACGCCCGATCCCGGCCCGCAGCAGCGCATCCGTCAGCGTCGTGTTGATGTCGGCGCTCTGCCCGGTCGCATCCACCAGGTACTGATGGCGCAAGCCGTCCTGACCGTCGCTCAGGTAGTACGAATCGTCGGGCGGATTGCTGTCGTCCAGGTTGATGTTGCCGGTGCCCGCGTCCGTGCCATCGGCGTTCAGCGCGAAGGCGTCCATCTGCTCCGCCGCCGAGCGCGTCACTTCCGCGCGCCAGGTCGGGAGCTCCGCCACCACGCCGTCTTCGTTCAGGTCGTACGACCAGCCGAAGTCGAGCACCTGCTCCGTCGCCGTCAGCGTGCTCTTCGCCGTCGTCGGATCGGATTGCGAGGCCGCAATGTTCGGCGAGCCTTTGCGCCACGTCCCGATTGTCAGCAGCGGCGAATCGAACGGATTGGACGGCATGGCGATGTGCGGGATTGCGCCCACGACCTTCGAAGCCAGGAACGCATCGGCCCAGATGCTCGCGGCCATGCCGGTCGGCACCCACTCGTCACCGCCCCCGACCGTCGTCGGCCCGAGCGCGTTCAGCACCAGGCCAGCCAGTTCCGCCGAGGGCGGCTGCACCTTGCCGCCGCCCAATGCCGCCGACCGGTTCAGGAAATTGGCGACAAAGATCATGTCGTCAATCTGCTGACCGGCGAACTTGCCGCTCTGCACGATGCCGCGCGACGGCACGCGCCAGCCGGGCGGCCCGACCAGCTCTCCTTTGTAGACCGGCCGGCGGCCTTCCGCTTCCTCCAGCCGCGCCGTCACCTGAGCGTCAGCCGCATCCTTCACCGCCTTCACCAGCCGGTCGACGTCCAGCGTCGAGATGTCCCCCTGCGCCCGGTGCGACTGCACCAATGCGGTCAGGTCGACAATCTCCTTGTTGATCTTCTCAAATGCTTGCGCGAGTTCGTCCATCGTATCCCTCCTTCAAGGATTCAAGACGCTTGCCTACATTGCGCGCGAACCGCAGCGCGCCCATGGCCCGCTGTACCGGACTCAGCCCCCAGGCCTCCGCCTCGCTCGTGCGCAGCGCCTCGGGATTGTTCGGCACCGTCACGATTGAAAACTCAGCCATCTCCCACGCCGTGAACCGCAGCGGCGGAAACCAACGCTCCTCACCCCCAGGCAGCTCCTCCCACTCCAGCGGCACGATGCCGATCGAAACGGCGTTCAGAAAGCCGCCTGCCCAAAGATCGTGAATCTCATCCGCGCGCGCCGACACACCGCGCGGCGCGAACTGCCAGCGCGCCGTGATCGTGAACTCACCCGGCTCCAGCCCCAGGCACTTCGCCACCGGCGGAGCGCTGTACTGGTGCGCCCACGGCACCACCGGATTGCGCAGGTAGTTATCGAACTGCCCGCCGGCCGGCACAATCACATTCCCGTTGCGCATCGGGACGCCCGTCGCGATCACCGCCCCGTACACACCGGCCGCTTCGTCAATGGCCGCACTCGCCACCTCGAAATCATTACGAACGATGTCCATTGCCA
>Ga0209342_10008866_pt1 | contig 10086 bp, 16 predicted proteins | sample RifCSP16_2_FD_184023 | JGI IMG/M metagenome (GOLD analysis project Ga0209342, IMG submission 184023) | Soil microbial communities from Rifle, Colorado - Rifle CSP2_sed 16_2 (SPAdes) (version 2) | ecosystem: Environmental > Terrestrial > Deep subsurface > Rock core/Sediment | place: Rifle... | reverse complement strand
GATGGCTATGGCTTTGGCGATGGCGATGGCTAAAAACTAATCCAAATAAAAAATGCCGGGCGTATCTCGAAGCGTCAACTTCGAGGCCCGGCCTCCACAAGGAAAGGAAAACCAAAATCCAATGAACAGTATACAGAAATCTCAATTGATTGTCAAGGTTAGAGCGAACCTTTACCAACTCCCATACGGTCAACTGGTCGGCTTCGGCCCGCTAGAATCGGAGAACGGTATCTCGACCTGCTGGACCTGTTTTGAGCCGGAGTGTGAACACGTCGAGGCAATCACCCAGGCGTGGCTTGGGGGGATGTCAGTCGAGGCGCACAGCATCCCGTTTGACGGCATAGCCCCAGAGGTCGAAGAATGGGCCGATGATTATGCCCTAAGCGAGGCGACGCTATGAAGTGCATCCTTGCATGGCTCTTTGGGAAGCGCCAGCGGATGACGTTGGATCAAATACTGGACACAAACTTACGGGCCGGTCGGCTCGTGGTGGGGTGGTGAGATGCCTAAACCCAACAGACCGTTTGAGGCCAAGGAACTGCGCACCTATTTTCGGGGCTGGCAATTGATAGCCACTAAAAAAACCGTTACCGGCATTAAGGGAAAACAAACCTTTGAGCTTCGTCGGCTGGCTGACTTCGAGGCCGCGCTCCGAGCGGGCAAGGCAGAGGTCAATCAGCGCGAGGGGGCGGAAGTGTGGGACCCCAATTACACAAACGAGGCACTAAGATGACAACCATAATTAAATTACCATTATCCGTTCAAATAAAACTTGGCCTGGAAGGTACTGGCACATCAAATCAGTATGTACCGCTGGCTGAATATGCCACCCTCGAAGCCGAGCGTGATGCGCTGCGGGCGGCGCTGCAACGGATCGCCGATAGCGGTCCGCCGTTTAGCGTCAAAGTCGAGGAATGGTTAAGCGCCTCGGAAATGACCGAGGTAGCGGTGCTGGCGCTTCATCGAGTTGAGGATGCAACGCTGGCTATCAAATTAGCACAAGGAGAACAGAAGTGAACATAGACTACCAAACAGGGGAAGTGTTTAACTTACATAGTGAGTTAATGAGCAGCGAAATAAACGAACTCGCCAAGGCGCTAGTGAAGGCGCAGGCCGTGATGACATCGGCTCAAAAGGATGGCTCAAACCCTCATTTCAATTCATCTTTCGCCACGCTGGATAGCATCTGGAAGGCTATCCGTAAACCCCTAGTCGAGCATGGCCTGTGCGTGGTACAATCGCTGTTACCTGATAATACGCTGGTCACTACGCTACTGCACGAAAGTGGGCAATGGGTGCGGTCATATCAAAAGCTCAACCCGGTCAGGAATGACCCGCAGGGTATCGGCTCCGCTCTGACCTACGGGCGGCGCTACTCGTTGGCCGCTCTCGTTGGAATTTGTCAGGCCGATGATGACGGAGAAGAGGGCAGCGAAACTCAACAAGAACCCGTTCAAAAGAAGCCAACCCCCAAGCCCATCTCCCCCAAAGGTGAAGGAAACGGACACAAGGAAATTGACCCTATGACGCGCTATTGGCAAGAAGTCAAGGCCGCCGGATTGCAACGAGAGAAGGGGCTTGAAATCCTGGCCGCCGCGAACAATGACCCAAGCCGGGCCATTGACATACTTAATGGGATGGCGCAAGCATAACGAAAGGAAAACGAACGATGGACTATGTTAAAATTTGCCCCACCTGCAAGGAATCGATAGCGAAAACCCCGCTAGTTGACACCCTTGTAACCTTCAGGGAGGACTTGACCCAAAATGAGATATATGAGCAAGGTTGGCATAAGAAATGTTATCCGTCCGCGCTGCTGGCGGCGTGTGAGGCGGCGCTTGGTTGGATAGACCAAACGTACCCACCGGCAATATTTACAGGCGAAAGCGGAGATGAAGGAGCGGTGGGAATTGTCCGAATACGCGAGCAAGCCCGCGCCGCCATTGCTGAGGCGAGGGGGGAGGCGAGATGAAACGGCTTTATGAGGTAGAAATCAGGGTATACGTCATGGCGGAAAATGAACAGGATGCCTTGCAAATTGCAGCCCGCGAATGTCAGCCGGAGGAAGCGGAGGCAGAGGAGGCCGGGTCGGTTGATTCTCTTTGGTGGAAGTCGATCCCATACGGCGCTGATGACGATAAAACCTGCGGGGAAATTATGGGAGAGATAATAGCCGAAGCGAGGGGGGAGGCCGGATGACCACCTGTACAAATTGCGCCAACTTACAGGCCCAGGTAGTCAACCTGCAAGCGCAGAACCAGCGACTATTGATTGAGGTTGCGATGCTAAAGCGCATCATTGAGGAGGCGCGGGCGGAGTGCATTCGGCTGTCAATAGAGGCCGATACGATCAAGGCGGGCCACGTTTCACGGGGTAGATGGGCATATGCCGATGGGCAGGGAAAGGCGGCGTGCGCTATTTTGGATAGGTTGAGTTAGGAGTCACTGATGGCGGATAGTACCATACTCGTTAAGGGAGAGGGATGGAAAGTAAAGGTAGCTATAGGCTTAGGCGGCCTCGCCGTTATCGTTATCCTCGCCTTCCTCTACCGGATCGAGGTCGGCTTGATCGTTCTCGCCATCGGCTCGGCGGTCGGCGCTCGCGTCTGGGTCTGGGCCATCCATCAACATAAGCTGGCCCATTTCGAGCGACGGCGGCTAGAGGCTGAGGTCAGGCGGCTGGAATATTTGGCCGACGAAGCCCGTATCAAGCGGCATTTCCTGGAAACGAACAGCGGCGTATTTCACATTGAGCACCCTACGGAAACCATAGGCGTCCGGCAATTCTACCCGGCCGTATCTGCCAGCCGCGCCCTGGCTGAATTATCCCCATTACTACCGGAGCCAGAGCCACCGGTTAAGCGGCTGCTGGACATTGTCTGGCCGCATCTACTGATTGTCGGCCCAACTGGTTCCGGTAAAACAACCGTGGCAAATCATCTCATTGATAATGCTGAGTATGACGCTATTATCTATGCGCTTGATCCCCATGCCACGCAGAATAAAAACAGGGGCTTGCCCTGGTCGCCACGGGCGCAGGTTATCGGCGATGGCCGGGAATGGGCGATCGTAGACGCAATGTTGGTTAATCTGCTGGTAGAAATGGATGATCGGTTTAAGTCGGGCCGGGCCGCGTTGCAGCCGGTTTACATTGCCAATGACGAATGGTTAGCGGTGAAAAAGAATTGCCAACACGCTAATGAATTTTTTGAGACAATCGGCAGCGAGGCGGCCAAAGTAAATATCCATCTGATGATTGCAACCCAGGCCGCAACCGTTGACGATCTGGGATGCTCGGCGGCGGTCCGTGACAATCTGGTTGAATTGCGATTAGACCACGCGCTCAAGGCCCAGAATAGGGGGGAGTTGCGCTGGGGTAAGCGCAGGGATTCTATTGAGGTAGTGGAATTGCCGGGGCGGTATAGGGCGGCGTTCGTGCTGCGTCCTGAGCCTGGCTCCCCTGAGCAAGGTCGAAGGGTCGAAGGGTCGGTGGTCAGGATGCCGGAGGCTGTCACGCCTGAGCCGATTGAGCCACCAATACCAGAGCTTGACCCCGGCCCGATTGCCCCCGCCCCGACCGCCGATGAACTGCGAATTTGTGAATTGTGGGACGCGGGCGCGAGCCTGCGGGCTATCTGGAAGGAAGTTTATGGGACGGAGTTTGGAGGCAATCAGGCCGATAGAATCAAGGAAGTTCTGAGGAAGTGGGGCCGTGTAATTTGACGTGTAATTTTGTGTAGAAAGTCCGTGTAAATCGGCATAAGGGCGGCGTTACGGATGGTGTGTAAAACGGCTGACACAGGTACACAGCAAGCCCGTCGGGGCATGTCGGCTCATTTCGTTGAGCGCGGAGGGAAGCAGGAGAGTTGGGGTGAAATATACCAAAAGTCGTGTAAATACGCTTGACAATCATCTTGAATTCTGATATAATAATACTCAAGATACTAAAGATTATTCTCTTGAAAGGAAATATCAAATGTTCGCAAAGCCTCAAGATTGCTGGAAAGAAATTGAAAGTTCCAAAGGCCAGTACGAAGTCTATAATTTCCGAGCCGTTAAAGACGGCGAGGAAATTACTGGATGGGAAGTGTATCGCCGGAATGAAACCGAACAGGCCGATGCCCGCGCGATTGCCAACGCCTTCCACCAACAAGCGATGGCTCAAAATACCCCGGATTGTCCCTATGACCAAAGAATCGGGTAAGGAAAAATCAAGTTGGGGTGGGGCACGTCCCCACCCCCCAGGCCGGGAAGGGGGAAGGCCACGAAGAAAATACCCACCCAGGCCCGCGATGTTTCAGGCCACAAAGCAAGAGTGGGCCGAATTTCTCAGCCTTGTCCCTTCTGACACCCGCAAGAAATTTGAATTTATTATTAGAGCCGTGGAGGTAGCTACCATGTCGTATGCCAATGAGTTAGTCCGATTATGGAAACAATTTTATCATCGCCACGATGTCAAGCCGCTTACGATAGCGGCTAAAACTGTCAGGGAGGCCGATAAGCGTCTTTTCTCAGATGAGGAATCGCTGCAAGAAGTTGTCTGGGGCGCTCTGGTAAAGGAATTACATTTGCCAGATAGCAAAATGGCAGAGTGCCGGGCCTTCGCTGATTATTTTGTGTCAGCCGTTTTCCTCGGTCAGTTGCGGGGCGATGACAGTTTAGTGGCCCCCGGAAGCAAGCAATTAGAATTATTGAAACACTCCTGCGAGTGGGGCCTTCTGATAGCCGACGTTGATTTTGAAATCTGAACCCCGTAAGAAAGGCTAAAGTGCTTTCATTATGAAACTAGCAGAATTACAAAATATGAAACCTGGCGATGATATAATTCACAGCCGCTATGGTCTTTGCGAGGTCCGCCAGGTGATCTGGCATCCGCGGGGCGATTTGTGGGGCGTCATCGTGCGTCCCCGAACGGCTGAAGGTAAATCGATTCTTATGCACGATTGCGGAGCCGACCTCGCGGATTTCTTGGAGACATCCATCAAGAAATTGAAAGGTAGTGAAAGGAGAGAATGATGGGAACTTATTACACCCGGGCGCGATGGGGTGGGTGATGAAAGGAAATTTAGCGATGAATGGCAGACGAACTCAAATGAAGTGGCTTTTAGCACTAACGGCATTATCACTTGTGCCGGTCTATATTCTTATCGGCTGGCAATCAGGCGGGCACGGCCCCGACACCGTTGTGCCGATATTCTGGTTGGCGGAGGCCGGCGCGTGGGGGCTGCGGGCGCTGGTTGAAGCATGGGCATTGATCTACCTATTTCAGACAGCGACCAATCAACCCAATGTTACCCGGCTGCTAACGGTTTTTGAGGGGCTACTAATCGGGTTGATTGCCTTGACTGTTGGACTGGTCATCATTGCCAATGGCAGCAAGCAATCCATTAGCACCTTGCCGCCGGCGCTGTTCTGGTTGTGGTCGTTTAGTGTGGCGGCCTTTGCGCCGCTAATGATGGGCAGCGTAGGCTATGCCTTCAAGGTACATGAGACGGTGATAGACACACAGCCGATTGTAGACAAGATGCAGCCGGTTATAGATTCATTGCAATCTCAGATCAAGACATTGGTACACCGTGATGTGGTTGCACACAAGGCCATTGATGATCTAACTAGCCGATGTGATGATATGTACGAGCAATTACAGACAACCCATAACCCGATTGTAGCCCGACGCGAAGCCATTAGAGACGCGCTGCAAGGTGACAACCCACCGACACATAAGGCGTTAGCTGAGCTACACGGCGTATCTGTGGGTACAATCGGCAATGATGTAAGGGCGCTTAATGGGAGTGTGGCGAAATAATACCCCCCCCTTGCACCAAAAATGCTCTAGAAAGCCCACAGGGGGGCTTAGAGGGGCAACCTATGCGCCGTCTGCGGCTCCACTACGACCCGCTGGCATCCGGCCCAGAGGTATTGCAATGCCGAATGTCGCAAGCGGGCCAGGCCAGAGGCCGAGATGCTAAAAGCCCTCTCCCCGAATCTATGGGGGAGGGGCTTTTTGGTTTGTCAAACCAAATCGGATTGGCGATTAAACCAATTTGCCCCGTTTCGCCTCTCAGAGAGATTGCTAAGTTCTATCCCTCAAATAGACAATGGCCTTTGCCATTTTTTCAAGTATATTTCTGATAGTAATAATCTCGTTGGCTGCGGATTTTAGGCCGGTTTTCATCCCGGCAATCGTGGCCGGTAGGGTATCTATCTGAGATTGAGCCGTTACCAGGGAATTACCGGCAAAGATAGCGGCGCGAACAGCCGCTTCTGCTTCAAGGGCTGTCCACGTAGACCAATCAGGTAAATTAAAGTCAATCCCCAACTGAACTTGAATGGCCTGGGCATCCAAAATACCCTGCTCGGCCACGGGGTCGAAGGCCGCCACAATCACCGCTGCGTCACTCTGTTGCGGCATCGTGGCTTCCGCTGCGAAATCCACGCGATAAGACCCATCACCGTTGTCAGCTACGCCGACAATAGGGATAGAAGCTGCTGCCAATCTTGAATATAACACCCCAAGTAAACTTGCCATTTCAGCACCACAAAATTAAGTCGAGCTCTGCTTCAAAAAAGGTTGGAGATGTGGCTCCAACTGTGTTTGCTTTTTGATTGATGCAAACATAATTGTATCCCACAACCGGATAGAATGCATAATTGATGCCTCCGGTGATAATCGTTACACCTGTTGCCAATCCGACTTGCTTGGAGGTAAAAGCCGTGATAGTATTCACCCCTAATGCCACAAATGGATCACCATCCCCCGCAGCATCCCGTGATATGGATGCAAAACAGCCGGCTAAAATGCCATCTTCGACAACGCCGATAACAAAGTCAACCATTGAATTTGCTTGCGAGTCGTTAAAGGCTCTAATCGTAGTGCTGTTATAGTCGTGGTTGCCTGTATTGGTCTGGCGCATGGTTCGAGGTCTGCGATTGTAGTAATTCCAAACGAAGGTAGAAGTTAGGCCGGTGGCAGTCTGGCCCGTCGTGCCGGTGGTGCGGAATGTACCCAGATAGAGCCGGGTCAGTGTCCCACTTTTGCAATTCCGGCCATCCTGATAAGCCAGCGCCGTTGCTCTGGTAGTGTCATTCGTCCATTCTGTACGCTCAAGTGCCAGTGTCCCCGCATTGTCATAAATCCACAGATCACTATTTTTTTTCAAGGTGAAGCCGGACAGCGAAAGGGACAATTCCGTAAACGGTGCTTCGATCCAAAATGAGCCGTTATAGACTTCGCAGGCTCCCCCCACATAAGGGGTATAATAGATCGTGGTAGCTGCGGTCACATCGGCGGTTGTGACCGGAACGGCGGTGGTTAAAGTCATCCGGCCATCATTTACCCCAATAGGTTTTATCCTGAGTTTGCGACCAAAAGAATCAAACGCTTCACCCTGGATTGTGCCAGTAAATGATTTAGAAGCGTTAGCCAAAATTGGGCCGATTAGGGTGATAACACTTCCAGCTTGGTCGCCAAATATATCCCAGGTTGATCCGTTTAGCTTACCGCCCCTAATCTCTCCGCTTGTGGTCGCTGTATTGTTCCATATAGCATAGTTTTTCGTGGCTCCACTGGTGGTAAGTTCGCTGTCAATAATCTTCCAACCCGTGCCTCCATAGGGCAAAACGCAGGCCGCATCGTCGGCGGCTCCTGTTTTGGTCAAGATGCAATTATCTACAATCCAGTCAGAAACATTTGTCTGAATAACGGTACTATCTGTCCCACCCCCAGCGGTATTAATAATACCGAGATTGCGAAGCACGACCCCGGCCAGCGTAATGGTTATCGTGGCGGAGGCTGCCGAGGTGATAACGGTATCGGTTGGGTCAAGGGCGACCAGAGTAATTGCCTTACTAATCGTGAGCGTTTCGGTAAATGTACCCTGGCCGATTTTGACAATATCACCGGTAGACGCGGCAGCCTCAGCCGCCGCAATTGTGCTGTATTCGACGCTGTTTATCATCGCCTTGCCAGCATTGGGCCAGCCGCCGCCGCCGCCAGTCGCCCACTTGACCCCCGTCGCCTCCGCACTATCAGCCGTGAGTACCTGCCCATTCGTGCCCACCGCCAACCGAGCCGGGGTATCCGCCGCAGAGCCAGCGATCAGGTCTCCCTTGGCGTCAATCAGGCTTTCCAGGATGGCGTCTGGGCCAGATTGCTCATCACTCCACAGCATGCGCCGGTCTAGTATATCATTGGCCGCGCTGGTATCACTCGCCAGCGTGATACTGGTCTGAGTATCATTTATCCTGACTACCGCCAGCCGAAACGCCCCGGCGGGCCATGCCGGTTCGGGGGGAGTAGTGGCGACAACTACCGACGCGCCATAGACCACATTTAGGGTGTTAGCGCTGTCCAGATATAGCCCAGCATAGTAATGCTTCCCCGCATTGGGGTTTTGGGTCAGGGCGACATTGATTGCGCCTGCGTAGGTTTTACGGGTGCCGGCGTAGGGATAATCGCCGCTAACCACATTGACAGTTAGGCCGGTCGCTGTCGGAAATGTTGCCAGCGGTTCGATTAGCTTTGAAGCCAGCCAGAGTTGAAGGCGACCGCCAGGCAGAAAGTCGGTATTGTTTGGTGCTTCATAGCTTGTGCCAGTGGAGTTAGTCGGCCCGAAAAACTCTTTATCGGTCCTCAGCACTTCGCGGGTATTTGAGCCTATTTCATAGCCAAGGATAACACCCAGACCGATGACCGGTGTAATGTTGTAGCAAGGTACTTGACTGCTGCCAGCGGTGCCCAGTTCGCGCACCCAAACGCGCCGGGCGTTCTGATCTGCCCAGATGGAGCCGGAGCCGGATTCGTTGCCTTGCTCATCAACAATAGTAGCCTTTATTATCTTGGTCCGGTCTATTTTTTCGGCAAAGCGTTTATTTCGCTTTGCTTCGACATCTCGGTACTGTATCGGCACTAATCCTCTAATTGACTCGCTATAATTTGCCCGCCATCAATGCTCATTTTTACTTTAATTTGGCGCAAAGCCTCCTGGTTGCCCACCCCTACGCGGCCTGTTGCGTTAATGTCGTGTATGCTTTGCTTGACCAGCCGATTGAACCAATACTCAGCCTGCCCTGCGTCTAGTTCCTCGCGCGTAAAGCGTTTAGGGAATTGCTTATAGATAGCGTGCAATGCTTCAAACTCCCTGGCCATACCGAGCAGGCCCCAGTCCAAATCATCCAAATCAATCTGCTTAATTTGAACTTCCAAATCATCTTGCTCGCTTTCTATGTCTCTGAGTAATTTCTGCCTCTGTAGCAGCGACCGCCGAATATTGTTATATTTCACCCGCATTTCTAAAACACATTGTTGCCATTGTTGCGTGATATGCTCGTTAGGCATAATTACCAGATGCTCCAACACGTAGGCTGGACGCGGCATGGCAATCGCGTCGAAGTCCTCTCTAAGCTGTCCAATGACCTGACTGTATTTATCTAAATTAAACCCATCCATCGGTTAATGCTCCTATCCACCGCCGCGCTGCCGATAAATTACTGGCCGAATTAGCCGCTGAGACTTCGGTTGCCAGGGCGAATCTATCGGCTATGAGTGACACCGCCCCGCCATCCCCCCCTGAGATATAAATGTAAGTTGTTTTATCTGTAACCCCGCCGCTGCCATAGCGGGCTAACGAAATGGTTGTACCAAGCGTTTCGCCTATTTCAGTAGCAAAAGTCATCTTTTCGATAGTTGCTTCAGGAGTACCACTCGCCCGCCCGCCGAGCGTATATCCTGCAAGTGTACCACCGGCAAATCCGGGCCACTCTCTTGAAAATGGAAGCCCCGCACTGCCTGAGATTGCGTTAATGGTTGAGGTTGAAAATGTTATCCGCTGAGTAGTTACTGTCCCCTGATCTCCCATGCAATAACCCTTATCTACCCCGTTAGAAAACCCGGCCCAACTTTTACGCGCCGAAAACAGGTTGCCATAAGCTGCTGTAATACTGGTTGAGAAAGTTATTCGATCAACCGTTGTGAGCGTGGTAAAGGTTGGCGTTGGCCCTTCGCCTCCGCCAAAGTAGCCATAGGTTACACCATCCGACACAGGTGAAACATCGGTTCTAGCTGCTGAAAGATTACTGCCTGCGTTAG
>Ga0209342_10008859_pt1 | contig 10088 bp, 7 predicted proteins | sample RifCSP16_2_FD_184023 | JGI IMG/M metagenome (GOLD analysis project Ga0209342, IMG submission 184023) | Soil microbial communities from Rifle, Colorado - Rifle CSP2_sed 16_2 (SPAdes) (version 2) | ecosystem: Environmental > Terrestrial > Deep subsurface > Rock core/Sediment | place: Rifle... | reverse complement strand
ATAAGCCATATGATGTAGTGATAGTACCCGTGGACAGCCCGGAGCTTCATGACCTCAATGCAAAAGTGTCAGAGGGGACCAAGGTAACAGACACTTTTCCTGAGTATAAGCCGCATATCACGATCGCGTATGTCAAGAAAGGCGAGGGAGCCAAGTACAAGGGAGACGCGCGGTTTGAGGGCAAAGAGATCTCTTTCGACAAGGTGCATTTCACGGACAGGATGAAAATGCGACGCCGATCAGACTTGAGACGCCTGAGACGAAACCAGAAGACGTTGATGTCGTCATAGAAAGAGTTGCTACTGCGCTTAAAAAGCTTGTTGGTGCAGAAAAGGCATTTCACTACAAAAACAAGGAACATGCGGCAGCATTCAAATTTATTAATTCCATGCGGTCATGGATGTCTAACGCAGGGAATGATGCCAAAACTGCGGCAACTGCGGCATTTGATGAGACGACTGGCAGTGGCCATGCAACTGAGATTACAAAAAAGATATATGATGAGGCAGCAAGGGCTATAGAAAAACAGGAAGGAAAGCCGACTAAACCCGAAACGACATTAACCGTCTCCCAAAGAAATAAACTCGTTGAGGAATGGCTAAACAAAGAAGACTGGCCGAATCAATATCCTGCCGAGGGACTGCATAATTTACTCAAAGACCTTGGCGTATTATCAAAAACTACAGAAAAAATATGGGAAGACGCCAGGCGCCGGGCAGATCCTAACAAGGACTACGGAGAAGCATTTCGCATTGCAGCAGAGCATGATTTGGATAAATGGGCAGAGAGCAATGAACCCATACCGCAGGACAACATTGCAACAAAATACGGGATAACGGAAGAATTTGAGACGAAACCGGCCGAGACTGAAACGAAAGAGCCGAAAGGTGAAACAAAAGAGTCAAAAAAGGCACCCTGGCAGATTCCCCGAGAAGAATATGCCTCTACGACAAGTGAAGGCAAGCCCATTGAAGTAAAGGAATTTCAGGATCATCGCCGGCAGACACATGAACGGGAAGTCAGAATGGCGCTCGAGAAAGGGGAGGCGGTCCCGACCGAAGTTCTCAAGGACTATCCGGATCTTATTAACCCAAAGGGTGAACAGAAACCGGTAAAAACGGAAACACCAAAGAGCGAGATTGCGATCAACGACATCCCGAAAGACCTCGAGATCACGACCACGGCGATCCGGGAGAAGACCGGGAGAAAAGTAAAGATCAAGGAGAACGCCCGGGAAGCTTTTGCCCGGATGAAAGAGTCTCTGGAATCCATTAAAGGCGTCTTGAACTGTCTGAAGTGATGGAGCCCGAATGAAACGTCTTAAAGAAGAAGATTTTTCCAAACTCACGGCGGACGGTAAGGTGGACCGCAAGGGCACAATACGTCTTGCCGCGGAACATGAGGCCCCGGAAGAAGAGTTTATGCATCCCCTGGTCGCGCAGTCCAGGGCCATGACGTTAATGGCGGAACAGATTGCAAAGTCAGGAGGGAATATTGACGTAGCGGATGCGATGAAAAAGATTGCAGACGCCCTGTCTGAGCATAGTGAGACGTTGGCTAAAATGATGGAGAGAAATACAGAGACCGTAATGAAGATGATGACCCAAATGATAGCCATGCAGAGCACTCAGAAGACTGAAAGGATTAAGGGATTTAAAATCAAGAGGAATGAAAATGGGTTCCTGGATACTATTGACTTTGTTTGGCAGGTTGAAGAAGGGCAAAAATGATCATTTCTCATAATTGGACAACCACGCAACCAGATAATCCCGCGAAAGACGTGAGCGCGCGGAACTTGAACGATCACGTCTTTACGCCGGAGGCCGATGATTATACGTGGGACCAGATTGACAAATCCGTTTCGAGCATAGCCGACATTGTGTCAAAGAGTCATTCACTGCTTACCGATGTGGGATCGAACTCGCATGCAACCATTGATACCCACTTGGAAAAGTCAAACTTAGATGCTCATGGGGGTATTTCAAACGCTTCAATTGAGGTGAATGGCTCTCCGAATATCACCCTGACAGGTTCCATCAATCAGACTACCATTGAAACCGTGACGCTGACGGGGACGGTAAATACCAACAATGTTGTTTCCACGCCATTAACCGGTTCGGCAGATCCCAGCGCTACGGCGACGTTGGCGACACTGACCGGGACATCTACCAGCACCAATGGTTTGAAGACAGTGGTGGGCGTAGGCTCCCTGTACCTTTCGGAACTTCAAGTAGGCGAACGAGTTAAAATCAACGGAGAAGTAAAGATCGTTGATTCAGTAACGGACGATTTGAATTTTACGGTCACTGCCAATTTTACTACCAGCGGGACGGATGCCGCCGCTACGAAAGTCACTTCATCATTAACGCTCATAGGAGTCGATACGCTGTTCACATTGGAATTAGTGGTTGGCGATCGCCTGAGAGTCAATTCCACCATCAAGACCATTACGTCTATCATTTCCGATACCCAGCTCACGACTGACGCCGCTTTCGTGGGGACTAATGACAACTCGCTGGAAAAAATCAGTTCGCTTGTCACACTGGTTGGCACGGGAACTTTCTTTACCTTGGAGCTTATCGTTGGCGATTATATCAAGTATGGGCCGGCTACATACAAAAAAGTTGTCAGCATTATAAGCGATACGGTTTTGACTGTAGATGTGTTTGCATCGGCCACCGTGGATTCCCCTCTTTACAAATATAATAATGCCTCGGGCGATATTGTGGGCGTAGGAACTTTATTTACGTCTCAACTGGCTGTCAGTGACACCATTTCAGTTAATGGCGATATCCGTAAAGTGATGGCCATTAAATCAGATACGATCCTGACGCCTGATACGGCGTTGACAACATTTGGGACGGACAGCTCGCCAAAAAAGATATCAGACATCTTCTGTGCCAAGGATGCCACAGGGGTAGAGGTTATCTGTCTGAGCAGTGCTGGCTTGGAATCTCCCAAGACATTTGCTATCGGCACAGTCAATGATGGTCTTTCCATTTTTAAGGCTAAGGGCACGGTATTTGTTTCTGGCGTAGGGAATTCAGGTGTCCTTTCGGAGATAACCATTGATACGACTGCACCGGGCTTTGGTCAGATTGGGAATGCTTTTGGAATTACATCCACTGTCGTAGGGAACGGCACCTTACCGCAGGTTTCTGGCATGGACTTTTTATTGAAACAAAACACTACATCTGCGTGGGGCTCTTCCTTGGGCACAATCTCTCCTCATCTTATTGGAGGACAATATCAATCATTGGCCGGTAGCGCTAGTATGGGCAGCTGGATAAGCGTCTTTCAGTCCAAAGTACCGTCGTTCGCCGGAGGATTTCCGACGACGTATGTGGGGTATGAGGCATTCAATGCCGCTCAATTATCAGGCATGACTTCTTATGGATATTGGAATTTTGGAAATGACTGGGGAATGGGGTTCGATGGCACACAGAGACTCGGTTCAATTTGGATTAAAAATAACAATGCGGCAGGCAACGTCCTGTTTGGTTCCAACGGGAACGCTAATATCTGGTCGGACGGCAGCGACCTAATGATTGATGCCGATTCTTATGCAAGCAACACCGGCAAGATAAATATGTTCGGGGACACAAACATCCTCGATCCGCGCGCCGCAAGCACTGAGCGGGTCACAAACGGTGGATTCACCACAGACCTTTCGAGTTGGATAATGAATGCCACGACGAACGGATGGAACTGGGTCAGCGGCGGAAAAGTCGGGCATATCGGTTCGGGTACGGGAACCTTGACACAGACGATAACCGGGCTGACTGTCGGGACCGTATACAGATATTCCATAGACAAGACGGGTTTCACTGCTGGTAGTTGCGGACATTCTTTCGCAGGCAAGACGTTCCCGACGATGTATTATGACGGCACGAACTAGACGTATGTTTATTATGTGAGGGCGACATCGACGAGTGGGACGATAACGCTTACCCCCGCCGCAACTTTCCGTGGCAATATCGACAATATTTCCGTCAAAGCCGTATCGGGTGGGGCCTTCACCGCAGGCAGTATCGCCGTCGGTGGAAGTGGCAGCGGAATTCTCGGAGGTTCGGGGATGTCTGGACAGGCTGTTGTCGATGTTGATGACAACAACCCCTTAAAGGTCTGCTTGGCAACTCGGAGGTCAGAGAACACTACGGTATCACTCGGTTCTCAGGTGTATTTCGGCAGGCAACGCGGTACACTTGCCGTGCCTGCATCAGTTCAATCAGGCGACAAGCTGCTGGATCTTTATGGATATGGATATGATGGAACGGACTATGCGTATGCAACGGCTATACGTTTTTCAGTCGAGGGGACAATCGCGGCGAATCAACTGCCGGGAGTCATTACCTTTGAAACCGCTGACTCCACAGGGGCCTTGACAGAGATACTCCGGATAGACTCGACGGGTTCCATAATCGCGTCTGGACCGACATCAACCTTTCGTGCAAAAGGGTATACCGTCGCAACTCTGCCGGCAGGAGTTCAGGGCGATATGGTTTTTGTAACAGATGCGTCAGCGCCGGCATTTCATGTTGCTGTCACTGGCGGAGGCTCCGTAATTGTACCTGTATTTTTTGATGGCACTAATTGGATAACACATTAAAAAGGGAGGCATGATGGCACTGAATATACCCGGCCAATCTCAAGTTGATGTCAGCGTTGCTCAAACAGTGCAAGCAAATGCCAGACTGAGAGTAAAAAGCGCATTGTTTGATTTTGACATGACACAGGCGATTATCTCAATAGTCTATGTCACACCTGAAGGAGAGATATTGAAGCAAGAGATGTGGATGCTCTCCGGTGAATATTATAATGCCAAGGTCTTGGAGCCAACAGAGGGAAAGAGCATCGCCGAAGAACTGTTGGGTAAAATTGCGGCCACCGTCATTGATATCCAAACCGATCCGGGTAAAAAAGAGGAGCTCTTGGCAAACGGTTGCCTGAGCATTGTGTAGTCTTATGTCTAATCCAAAGGAGGTAGAGAGATGAAAAAGATCATGGTAATAGTGTGTATGATGATAGCGTTGTCCGTCATGGCGTATGCCAGTCCTTTGCCGAATGGGACATTGCTCGGCATTGATGCTGGCACGGGGTCGGCGCCGAATATCCCCTGCGATACAGGATCGTGTTTTGGTATGGCTCAGGGCCCCGGCATGGTGATCTGGACTGATTTTGCGCCAGGCACAGACGGCGGCATCGTGGTCGGCAAAGATCAATTACCAGGCTCGACAGTTGGCGGTTGGGAAATGGGCGAATTGAGTGACGCGTGGGTCTTCTTCGGCGCTCCCGGCACCTTTGCCACCTCGGCATTTTGCGGCGCCTCAGCGGGCTGTGTAACAACCACCTCGAGCGCGAACACATTTGACAATGCATCGTGGCATGTGTCCTGGAACGGGGTTGTTTTCCCCGTAGGCATGTCGCCATCTTGTCTTTCGGCAGATCCTTCAAATTGCATAGGCGTGACCCAAATGGCTTATTCGACGGGTACCGCTGCAGTAGGTTCCACCTATCAATTGGATTATGCGTGGGCAGTTCCTGATGGAGATCCGAGCGGATTCGGCAACGTGCCGTTTTATCTCATACTGCGTGGGACAATAGGCACGTCAGGCAATTGCACAGGAGTCGAGTGTTGGACCGGGCAAACGTGTGATCCGATGACTGGAAATTGTCTCGGTCCGAATCCATGTGATTCCATAACGTGTTCAGCTCCGCCGGTTTGCAAGCTCAATATATGCAATCCATACTCAGGGGACTGTGTGCTTGGAAATAGAAACAACGGGACGGGCTGCAATGATGGCAACTCCAGCACGACTAACGATGTGTGTACCAATGGAGTCTGTGCTGGAACGCCTACCGAACTCACCGTGAAAATACCGGGGAAGACGCTATCGGAAGTGCAGGTTATTTTCCCGGCTGCACATCTATAATCGTAATAAAAAGAAAGGCAGGTTGTAGAATGAAGATTACCGTACAGGAACTTATCGACTCAAGAAATGCATTAGAAACGCTCTGCGCGAGCCCAAAATTCCCTCGCCCACTGGGATTTAAGCTCGGGGTGCTCAAGAGAAAGGGCATAAACCCTATTTTTGATGAGCTTGAAGTAAACAGACAGAAGCTACTCGGCCCTTTAAATGAAGCGCGGGACATGGACGAGAAGAACAAGGATAACAAAGAATGGAAGCCGCTTTATCCGGATGCCAAGGTTGTCGCAGATGCGGCCTGGGAAGAACTCACGGCGGTAGAGGAAGAACTTCAGGATGTCAAAATTCCTCTATCAACTATGTTTGAAGTAGAGATCAGTCCAACCATGCTCGGATTACTCGACTGGTTAATTGTCGACGACATACAGCAACCGTAAGGATTCAATGAACGCCATCTTTGATATTGGCCAATTCGATCCCGCAATATTCGACACGGGGATTTTGGACGAGGAAGTGGAACTCAGGAGATCTCGCCGGAAACGCCGGGTATTGCTCGAGATGGCGCGTCAGAAAGAGATCATGCGGGAAGATGATGAGATCATCGGTATAGTAACGGCGTTAATGGAGGCGACGAATGGCGTCCTTGTCTGATTGTTTGAAGCGGGTCGGGTTTGATAAAACTGATTCCCAAATGCTCATTGAGCGGGTGAAGGCCGAGAAAAAAACGTGGCGTCAGCGTAATCCTCTCAGCGACATGAGGGATGACGAACTCACTGAGAAGATGGAGCGCAAGGTCGCATCGGCCTATCATGATGAAATCTATAACGAGATGTATAGCAAAGAGATCGTCGATGATGAACCGGTCGGCATTGTACCGCAGATCGTGAAGGCCCTTGCGTCTCTTCCACGAGACACAAAAGACGTTGTGTCAAGCAAAGAGGGGGTTGGTGAGGAACAAACGAAACCGGGAAAGGGGTCGAAAGTATTTACGCTCAAGCCGTCATATGAGGGGAACGAAAAGGATAGAGCCAAGGAAAACACGGGTGAAAATATTATTCCTTCTAAGCTTGAGTTCGGACGGGAATCGAAAAAATTCCTGAACTCCATGGGTAGTTTGTTGAGCTGGGAGAAGGATCAGGTAAGCTACAATCCCGGTGGTACCGGAGTCGCAGGGGATACCACGGCGATTTTCTGGAAGCCTGGCACAGACTACGGAATCTATGTTTCATTGGGGGGAGATCTTTCCGGAAAAGCCGGGGAAGAATCAGTGATCCCCGGAGGAGATCTTCTATATCGCGTCACAACTAAAAAGAATAAATATCAGGGACTCGGTAATCAGTTCGCAGCCACGAGGGATCTCACGACCGAAAAACTGGCCAACCTTGCTAAACAGGCGGTAGAGCGTTTTGAGCAGAAGTTCAACGCCAAACAGGAGGCCAGCGCAAAAAAGTCGGAGCCGTCCGATATAGACCAAAAAATCAAAGCGCTTCAGGAAAAGTACGATAAGGTTAAGAAGTACGATCCAGCCAACGAAGAGCGCAAGAAATCCCTTCAGGCCATTCAGAAACGTATAGATGCGCTCAATGCGGAAAAGGCTGGCGTTGTAGAACCGACGAAGGGAGACGACTCCCAAGATGATACATCCGTTCTGCAGACTCCGAAATACCAGGTCAAGGAAGTCCCGGGAGGGATGGAAGTAAAAAGCAAGAAGCCCGTCGTCTCCCAGAATACCATCTTCACCGAAGACTTATACGCCAAGGCTAAGAAGGAGATGCAGGACCTGCTCGGCCAGATGAACATGGGCGCCGATCCCCGGTTACTCATTCATGGAGCGACAATCGCGGGGTATCACATCGAGAAGGGTGCCCGGACCTTCGCGGCGTATTCGAAGGCCATGGTAGAAGACTTGGGCGAGAAGATCAAGCCGTATCTGAAGATGCTCTACAACGCTGTCCGTGATCATCCCGATGCTGAGGCCATGGCAAAGGAGATGGACCCATATGATGTTGTTACGAAAACAAGTCTTGACGATGCTTTGAAATCTGATATAATTAAGGGAGAGGAGAAACATGACGATACCCGAGATGGCGGCACAGGCCCGGGAGCACTGGAGGGCAAACTTCCCGCAGACGTACAACCTCATGAAAAAGAACGGAGACCTGGAGAGGGAATCGGAAGCGGCGGCAAAGCTGACAAAGAGGGAAATGGACGCCCAGATGAGGGTGGGCCTGAGCGAGTCGGCGGCGTGGGAGGCGGCAAGGGAGCTCTACATTCTGACCGACCCGGGGAAGGAGTACAATCCGTAGACAATCCGGAACCGGTCACAGAGCCGCGCCCCATGAATCGCACCGGGGAGAACCCCGGTAATTATCATATCACCGAAGCCGATATCATCGGCAAAGGCACCAGAGGCAACCGCATTGACAACAACCTCGCGGCTATTCGCCTGATCAAAACCCTTGATAAAGAAAACAGATTCCCAACCGTGGAAGAGCAGTCCGTCCTCGCGCGTTATGTCGGATGGGGGGGTCTAAAGAACGTCTTCGATCCCAGATCAGATAAACCCCAGGACAAGAAGGCTTTCGAAGAGCTCAAGTCGCTTCTCACCCCAGATGAACTGTTCGAAGCTCGACAGTCCATGCAGACCGCATTCTATACCGATCGAAAGGTCATTGACTCGATGTTCAATATTCTTGAACATCTGGGGATTAAAGGCGGTCACTTCCTTGAACCTACCTACGGGACCGGCCTCTTCCCGGGACTCATGCCTGAAGAGATGTCCGAATCCTCGAAATGGTACGGGGCCGAAATGGATCCGATTACGGCGAAGATCGGGCAATACCTTCATCCGCGCGCTCAATTCGTGAACGAACCGTTCCAAAAAGCCGAATTCCCGTATGATAAATTTGACGTAGCGATCGGGAATCCTCCGTTCGGGGACTGGCGGATCACCGACACGAATAAGAAGCGTGCAGAACTGAACGGCATGAAGATCCATAATTATGTCCTCGGGAAGTCTGGGATGCACGTTAAGCCCGGCGGGGTCATGTCGTTCGTGATCACCTCGAGGTTTATGGACACCGCGGATCCAGAAGCGCGAGATTACCTTGCAAAGCATTTCAAGTTCCTGGCCGCGATTCGACTTCCGAACACCGCCTTCAAAGAGAATGCCGGCACGGATGTCGTCACGGATATCGTGCTCTTTCAAAAGCTTCTCCCGGGTGAGAAGCCAGATCTCACGGCCGCATGGCTGGACACCAAGGGAAGCATGCAGAACGAGCGCGGAGAGGATGTATCGCTCAACAAGTATTTTGTAGAAAACCCCGAACAGATGATCGGCGTACCGTCCATGAAGGGTACGATGTACCCGGGTGGTGAAGAAAGGCCGGAGTTCACGCTTGAACCTCGCAAAGGCGAAGAGATCGGGCCTGCAATCAATGCCCTGCTTCAGGGCGAGCATATGCAGGGCCTGAAAGACGTGGCCAACCAGAATGCAAAGGCTCTAGCCGAAGCCCTAGCGTCATCCGTAGAAATGAATCGTGAGGATGTCGGTATCGGAGGATTCTTCCGTGAGGGAGACACCATTGGGACCCGACTTGATGACGATGTACACGGGAACCCGGTATATGCAAAACTCGAACCCAGTAGCCCCTGGGAATGGAAACACGAGCCGCTGACCAAGATTCTCGATATCCTGCAGAAGCCGAATATTACTCCGGCAGATGCAAAGGTTATAAACGATGAAGTAATCCGCTTTGCCAACAACAAACCGAATATGGCTGGAGAACTGTCGAGCGCGAAGAAGTCGAAGTTCGCTCAATATCTCATAGATCTCTCGAAGCGCATCCAGCCCATAGCGAAAGAAGGTCGATCGCTTCTGGACAAGAACGCAGTCATCAATGAAATTCAGAAAGCCAGAGAACGATATGTCCTCGGAGCGGACGGGTACGGCCGCATCAAGGGCATGATGGAGCTCCGGGACAAGGCGTATGAATTAGTACGGGCAGAGAAGTTCGATCTCCCCGAGATGGAGAGTCTGCGGAAAGAATTAAATAAACTGTACGATAAGTACGTCGGCAAATATGGGTTTATCAATGATCCTGCCAATGCATCCCTGATGTCAGAGGACATTAAGATCGAAGCTGGGCTTGAAGGTCGGTA
>Ga0209342_10008858_pt1 | contig 10089 bp, 12 predicted proteins | sample RifCSP16_2_FD_184023 | JGI IMG/M metagenome (GOLD analysis project Ga0209342, IMG submission 184023) | Soil microbial communities from Rifle, Colorado - Rifle CSP2_sed 16_2 (SPAdes) (version 2) | ecosystem: Environmental > Terrestrial > Deep subsurface > Rock core/Sediment | place: Rifle... | reverse complement strand
ATCTCCCCCGCCTCGAGCTGCGCGTAGAACGTCTCGTACGCGACCGCCCCCGCCTGCAGCGCGGTGATCCAGACCTGCAGCTCCGCCGACGTCATCTTGACGTTGAAGAAATCCTTGTTGAGCTGCACGGCCAGGTCGATGTCTCGCGGGTCGTCGCCGCCGATGCCCGACCACCAGGCATGCCATCGCAACGTAGTCGTGAGCGCGTGCTCAACGGCGTTGACGACGGTGCGCAGCGACGCCTGCTCACCCGAATGGCGGCCGAGGAACGACGTGGCCGTCTCGGCGCTCACCGGCGAGTCCTCGATGAGCCGCGCTCCGAGCGTCGCCATCATCTTCCGCTTCTCCTGCTCATCGGTGCGCAGCGACCCGAGGCCCGCGCCGCTGAACTCGAGCATCCCCGCCTGCCCGCCCTGCCCGAGGACCAACATGACTCCCGCGCCGATCGACTGCGGCCCCTCCTCCGTCCCCGCAGTCGCGCCCGAGACCCACGGCGTCGGGAGCGCGGTGAAGTGGAGCCCGTGCGCCAGGTCGGCCATCGTGCGGTAGTGCGACAGGTTGACGTCGACCAGGTCGAGGAGCGGCGCCTTCTCGACGTCGCCCGACGTCGTGCACGGACCGCAGAACGTGAAGGGGATATATGGAAGCGGCTCGCCGCGCCGCTTCGGCGTGACCGTCTCGCCGGGGACGAGCGCGCTGTTCTGCGGGCCAGCTGGCGCCCAGACCGTGACGTTGTAGACGCCGTCGACGAGCTCGAGGACGCGGTACGACGTGACCACGGCGTAGGCGAACGGATCGCGCAGGTCGCGCTTGACGTCGTTCTCGCGGAGCACCACGCGCGTCAGGATCGTGAAGCCGTCGACGCGGTCCGTCTCCCACGACAAGATGTTCTCCGCCTCGTAGGGCGCCCAGTACGGCCGCGCGTCCGCCTGCTCGCCCGCTGGCATGTCGACGAGGATCCCGTAGCGCCCGACGAGCAGCACGTCGTGCAGGATCTCCGACGCGAAGAGCGACAGGCTGACGCCGGTGAGCGTCACATCCTCGAGGTGGTCCTTGACTGCCGACGGGACCTTGTCGAGCTTCGGCTCCTTCTGCATCACAGCGCCTACCAGGCCCGCCACTGTCCGGCCGGTGGCGTTGTAGTAGGTCGCGCGGAGCTTGTACTCGTCGTACTTGGACTGCGGACCCGAGGCGCCGTAGTTCATGTTCGTGGCTGGCCCGCCCACGCCCGCGGTGACGCCGATGACGCCGCCCATCTCGCTCTTGTGCGAGTCGAGGTATGGGAGCACGCGCTGGCCCATCGCCTTGACCGCGTCGCTGCCGTCGGCCGCGGCGCGGGCGCGCTGCCACCGGTCGAGGTTCGCGGAGTACTCGCTCCGCGGCGTGTTAACCGGCATGGCATACCTTCAGTTCGCTGATCAGACTCTCCACCTTGGCCTCCTCAAGCAGCAGCGTCGCGAGTCGCACCGTCTTGTTCGGCACCCCGATCCTCCGACGACCGACGACCGACGCACCGTATCAGTTCACCCACGCGTCCCCCTTGCGCTGCCCTCGCCGTGGCGCGCCGCTGTCCACTCCGGCCTCGGGGCCGGCGCCGCGCGCTCTTCAGGGGCGCGCACGTCGGGCAGCGGCACCTTCGGCTTGTAATCACCCTGGCTCTGCGGTGTCGGCCTGCTCCCCGATGCACGCAAGGGAGAACCCGTGCCCCACCCCTCCGGCTGCATCTCCCGCGCGACCTCCTCGTCGGTGACAACGAGGTGCTCGGGCTCCGCGACCACCGGCTGGACGCGCACCGGCGTCGGGTCGCTGCTGGTACCCTGACGCGTCTCCGACGGCACCCACGCGACTGTCGGCAGCGTGAACTGCAGCAGGCGCGCGTCAGTCGCCGGCACGGGCTCAACTGGGCGCGTCGTCGGGGAAGGCGCGCTCGAGGCTCGATGCGGCAGGCCCCAGCCCTCGGTCTCCGGCCAGTCCCACGTCTGCATGCCCCGGTCGCCCCAGAGCTTCTCGTCGCTCACCGCGCCCTCCAATCTCTCTTGCTTATCTTAGGATCTAAATTTGACCTGATTCGAGCAGGAGCGGACCAGTTTTTCTCCTCACCCTCGTCCTCACCCTCGTCCTCACCCGCGACTCCCTCATCTTCAAAGATAACGTCTTCGAGATCAACGTCAAAGCGATCACTCATTACAGCTGCCTCAGCGTGACGATGCGCGTTGGGTTTTTTCCGATGGACATATTTCGCACGCGCTCTACTCGATATCGGGCGTTATGCGGGAGTACGACTTCTTGCTCATTTCCCCGAATGATACTCCCGAGATATGTACCTCTTCGAGCATGTATCTCGAAGATGACCGAACGACGCTCTTCTCCGCCTTTACCCGCAAACCGAGCGCCAACTCTTGGAGAAAGACTGGATGATTGTACGCCAGCAATTTTCACCGTAGCTCCAGGCTTAAATTTATCGATGAAAGCCGACTCACGCCTGAAAATTTTAAGGTCGCTTTCGTAGTCCCTGCGATCAGCGTAATGCTCTCGACTCCAGGGGTTTATCTTTTGAGTCGTTGAGCCGGATGGTACAGCTGCATTAAAACCTCGGTACACAATCGTTCCCGGAGGAAGATCTATCTCATGTTTCTTAATCTCTCTAATGATCTTCTCCGCCTCCTTTCTTGCTGCGGAGTTAATGAGGTATCCGGCTACTTGCTTTTCGTTTTTCAAAACACCGTTCACAAGTGAATGAGAACCCTGTGCATATTCGTAGAATGCGCTGCGAGCATTCTCATCATACTCCTTAACTCGCTTCTCTAACGCGGCTTTAGTGTTCGCGTCGACCCCGCCGGTTCCACCCGTCCACTGGTTGCCGCGAAACTCATGCCCCTGGAAGTCGCCCATCAGTTCAGCTCCACTCGCATCTCCTCGAGCATGTTTCGCCCCAAGATGGCTAGCTGCTCGGGGATCCAGCCTTTCGCCCCGCTCTGGAACTGCACGAACGCCTGGTTCACGCTCACCGAGAGCACGACGCCGAACGCCCCCACCTCGGGTGAGCCGAGGAGGACGGCGTCGCCAGGCGCGAGGTTCTTCGCGTAGCGGGGCTCGAGGATCACGAGTACTGGTTCCCCCTGAAAGGGTGACCCGGCTTGTCTCCGACCTGGCCGCCGAGCGCTGGCTTGCCGCGAGCGATGCGGCGCTCGTTGATACGCTGAAGCCGCTTCTCCGTTGATGCGACGCCGGTTACCGTGATGACGAACGGCTTTTTCTCTACCTTGGCATAGAGGTTACTGTAAGCTGCGAGCCCCCTGCCAGACCCCTTACCGCCTGCTTCAAACCTTGCCGTCGCTTCGAGGCCGCGGTTACGTAACTTCTCCGCAAACGCATCTGCTTTCTCAACTGATGATGCCCGATAGCGCTTACCGACGAACCTCTGCTTATCACTCATGAGTGCCCCACCACTACGTCGCAGTCCTCGTCAAGGTAGACGAGGTGACGCTGCGCGATGTGCGCGTCGATGGCGCTCTGAAGGAGACCAAACGTGAGCGCGTCGATCCAGATGCCGCACCGCGGGCACTTCGACACGCAGCGTCCGTTGCGCGGGGACTCGGCCATCGGGAAGTCTTCTGCGAACTCCATGGGGGTGCCTCCCATTCAAGAATTGGTAGCGAGGACAGGAGTCGAACCTGTACTCGGTGACTTATAAGGTCGCTGCTCTACCGCTGAGCTACCTCGCATCATCATCATCATCGACCACCTCCGTCGGTAGCGGGTTCCGCTGTCGGAGTTTCTGTTCGACGAGCAGCTTTCGATGCATCGCGCGCCACAGAGGCTGCAGCTCGAATGCCCGGCTCAGACCGAACGTGTGCTGGCTGCTGCCGAGCTTGCGTCGCTTTTTGACGCTCTTGAGCATGTCGTCGTCCTTTCTGAAATTTCGGCGTTTTCTCTTTAACGCGCGGGTCGAGGATGCGCGAGTCGCTCGGGTTAAGCGGCGCCGGGCCCATGACTACTGGCTTCAGCGAGTACGTCGGCTGAATGCGGGCACCCGCCCAGAGCCACTGGCACCAGATGACGAGCGCTGCACCGGCGGCCAGCGCTGCGAAGTCTCGGATCGAGTCGCGCGGCTCAATCGTCACGAGTATTGGTTCCGATAGCGACGGAGAGCAAGTGCCGTAATGTACCAGAATGCGCGACTTTAGCCCCATGCCACCGCCCTCGTCTTGACTGGGTCAGGCCCGCCAGTCAACTCGTTGAACGCGGCCGACGACGCGTCGACCTGGTCGTCGTGCAGGCCAGTCGGGAAGTTGATGAGCTCCTCGATGTACGCCTCGTTCCACAGGCCCCTCAGCAGTAACACGTTCCCGCCTTCGCACTGCGCGCGGAAGGGCCCGCTGCGCACGACCTTCGACCCGCTGAGCGGGATGCCGGCGTAGTCGAAACCGACGAGGCGCTTGCGCCGCGCCGCGATCACGGTGGCACCCGCTGAGCCGCCTTCCTTCTCCTCCCGCACGCGGCACGCCTTGCCGTCGAGGGTCGCTGCGGAGTGCAAGACGTCGTCGACCTTCCCCGGGCCCCACTGCCCGCGGATCACGTCCTCGACCACGAATGTCTGGCCGCACTGCGAGATCTTCGCGCCGCACGTCCAGTCGCCCCCACCCTCGACAGACGCCGTGTCCCAGCCGCGCACCGAGCGCCACGTCTGCGGCCTGCCATCGGGGCCCAGCGGAAGCGCGTCGATGACCCGGAACCACTCGCGCTTGAAGATGCCGCCGCCCTCTGGCGCTGGCCGCTGCTGTAGCTGCCCGGCCGTCCCGTACTGGCCGAGCGAGATCTCGAGCTGCCTGACCTTCACTTCGGGGAAGAGTTCCGGCCAGAGCAGCTCGCCGCGTGCCTTCCGCGGGTCCCGAGGGTCAGCGTCCGCGCGCCCAGGCTCGTAGCGCATCGGGAAGACGACGTGCTTGTAGCCACCCTTCGCGACGAGGTGTGCCGTCGGGTCATCCTGATCCAGGCGCTGCATGATCATGATCGTCGCCGCGCCGCGCGCCACGCCCCGGGTCGACATCGTCTGGTCGAGCCAGGAGTTCGCCGCGCTGCGCTCTGCCACACTCCGGGCTTGGTCGGCCGTGATCGGGTCGTCGATGATCTTCCGGTCAGGGTGCTCGCCCGTACCCACCCCGCCGACCGACGTCCCGAGCCGCCACCCACCCTCCTTCGTCTGGAAGTAGCCCTTGGCATTCTGCTCGTCGCTGAGCTGCAAGCCGCACGCGCGCCGGTACCACGCCGACTTCACGACCTTCAAGACGTTGAGGTTGTCGCGCGTCGAGAGGTGCTGCCCGTACGACGCGCACAAGTACTTGAGCGTCGGGTTTTCCATCCACTCCCAGCACGGCCAGAAGACGGAGACGACGTACGACTTCATCGTGCCGGGAGGGACGTTGAAGATGACGTCGCGGAGCTCGCCACGGGTCACACGTTCGAGGTCGTCGCAGATCGCGTCGAGGTGCCAATTCCACCGCAGATCGACCCCAGGCTCGACTGTCTCCCACGCGCGCTGGACGAAGCCCTTCAGCGGGCGCAGCTCGTCGCGCTCCCGCTTGGCGATGAATGAGATGATGTCGGCGGTGTGGAGGCCCAGGCTCAAGGTTACACGCTCCTGCGTGATTAACTTTCAAACCGGTGTATGTGTAACGAAGAAGCCCGTCCTCGGGCTCCAGTCTCTCGGCTAGTCTACGACTTCGACAACGACCGTGCGGTCGACGAGCAGCGCGCCCGATGGCTGAGCGAACACGGCGAACCGGATGCCAACCGCGTCGGGTGTCAAGTCACGCAAACGATATTCACGCCTCGCTGACTCTGTCTCCCCGCGACAGACTTCAGTTGTTGAGTATCCGACGCCCCACTCCCACGAACACGTGCTCCCGCGCGGCGGGCGCCGGTCGAGCTGGATGAAGCACGCAAGGGTCTGCCGCGCCTTCGACCTCGACAGGGTGTCTGGCGAGCAAGTTGCGTCGAGCACCGCGAGCGGCTCAGCGCGGACGGTTGCCAGTGCGAGCGACGCGGCAAGCAGGGCGACGAGGTTCATCAGAAGAGCTTCTTGATGCCTTTAAACCCGCGCTTGATAGCCTTACCCGCCTTCACGAACGGCCTCGAGGCGGGCTTGAGCAAGCACTCTTTCTTGGCCGCGGGCTTCGGCGAACGGACGGCCTTGACCGCGGCCTTCGCCTTACCGACCTTGCGCACGGCCTTGACGCTCGACTTCAAGGCACCGACGGTCGCGACCCGAGCTTCGCGCACCGCTTTCGCGGCCTCGACGGCGCGGATGACCGCGGGCTTCGCGGCAGGATCCTGTAACCGCAAGCGGTAGGCGGCGAAGGCGACCGCGCCGAGGAGCCCGACGACCACGGCGACTTCGATCCAGACCTTCTTGCTATTCATGAGAGTTCCGTCTCAGCAGGGTCCTCGATCTCGAACGCGATGAACTTCACCCAGCCATCGTCGGCGAAGTTCTTGATCGCGCTCTTGAGGTAGACCATCTCCTCCCTCACGTTGGGCAGGCCGTCGTCACCGACACTCGGGATGTACTCGAACTCAACCCGCGCGACGAGGTGCATCTTCTTCTTACTTGGCATCCTGCTCTCCTTAAGAGTACTGGTTTCCGCGGAAGGGGTGGCCCGGCTTGTCGCCGACCTGGCCGACGCGCACAAGTACCCTGGAACCTTTCCTGCTACCGATTGGCATCTTGATTCTCCTCGAAACGGCCTTGCTCCACCGCCCACGCCGCCTTCGCTTCGTTGAACCACTCCGCGACTTGCAACGCGCGCTCCGGCGACAGCTTCGCGAGCCACGGCGGCTGCTCGTCTGCGCCGCGGGCGACCTCGAGCCTGCTCGATGGCCCGAGGCCCGCGCGGTCGAGCACGGCCGTCGACGCCTTCAGTGCGATGCCTTCGTCGCGCAGCATCCCGCGGCCGCACGCCGCGCACGGCTCGCCAGGCCGCTCGACCTCGGTCGCGAGGTCCACGAGCCGAGCGGCGACAGGCTCCGCTGCTGCGAGGAGCCTCATCATCGCCGCGTTTCGGACTTGAGGAGAAAAGCCGCCGTGCGGTCCGCAGACGGTGCCACCCCTGATCGCAGACTTCCCGCACGGAGAGCCGTCAGACTTCGTGGCGACGCACCGCCGAGAGACGATCCGACCGTGACGCTGACGCTCGAGGTCCTCGCTGCTCTCGATGACCTCGGGGATCATCGCGTTGCTCCCGCGACCGATCAGGATGTCTGGCGAAGAGAGCATCGTGCTATAGGAATCCTCCCAGCAAGTATTATATCACGGCCTGCGTCTGCGAATACGAAAGAAATGAAGGCTGACTGGCCGTGGTGCAGCCCTGGGGATACAGGTGGGGTTGTGTGTTCCCACAGGGCCTGCTGGGAGACACGCAGTCCGAGGCGGAGGCTGCGAGGCCGGGGGACTGTAGGCTGGGCAGCGGGTCTGTATCTAGACAAATGTCCGGGTCTCGAGGGACGGCGGGAGATCCTGGAGGCTGGGCGCCGGACGGCGGGACGAGGTTTTGGCAACCGGTCTCTAGGATGGCGCTGCTGTCCAGACTGCCTGCTTTCGACCCCCCCATAGATCCTACTATAGAATTACAGTCAATCACAATACAACTTTGACCTTGCTATTCTCTATATGTGTATACTTTTTAATACTAGACAAACTGGACAGATTAGACAAGTAATAAGAAGGAAACCACTTACGGCTGCCCAGTTCTGCCAATCGCGAAACGCGAGACTGGACAACCGGGACAACTTTATCTAGCACAAGGACTTACCTGATCCAGGGAGGCCTCGAAAGGCAGTGTTTTGGCAGAGGAGAGGGGCGGCCGGCAAGACGCGGCTCGGAACTGGACAAACTGGACATCGCTATCTACCATCACGACTTACGCTCGGGAAAGAACCCGCGTGCGAACTATGTGGTGGATCGAAGTTAGGCGCGATCAGGAGCGGATCTACCGCTTCACCAGGCAGACCACCGCCGTCATCTGGTGAGCGATCTGAGTGGCGAACGACGAATATGCGCGTCAAGAACCAGTCACGAAGCACAATTCTGAAGTGGTCGTGCGGCGAAGCCACCGCGAACCCGACGACCCTCGAGACTTTATTATGCCGGTAGCTCTTCGGAAAGACGTTCCTTCGCCTCAATTCTGTCTTAACTACGCGGACGAACGGCAGAGTAGACGGATCCTCAAACCAGACTATCGACTCTTCTTCGTCGCGGCAGAACTTGTTCGTGAACATCTTAACCTTCTTCCCCCGGCTCTCTTACGTTAGGCCACGTGACCCCGCGGTGGATCTTCTCCCAAGACTTCCGACAGGTGTCGAGAGTCGGAAAGATGTAGACCCACGTTCGGTGACCGTTGATTGTGGGGCGGTCTGTTCTCGGGAAACTCTCGGGGAGCACAGATTGCAGGAACCGCCCTAAGCTGACCCGACTCCCGTGGTCTGCATGTTTGTGGGCATCTTCTGTCATCTGCTTGTAGATCTGGTAGAGCCTATCTCTCTCGATGGTGTTTCCGCGGCCCTCATCCCAGATGGTGTTGCCCTCGAGCAGCATCTCGTACCACCACTCCTGCTTCGGCGTCATCGACGACTCTTGTTGCTCAGCCCGCGCGGCGGTCGTCGGGATCTTCTTCAAGTTCGTGTCTTCGCCGCTATCCTCGAGCATGTCGTAGAGCAATGCTGACAGCCCGCCATCCGCGAACAGCTGCTTCGATACCGACTCGAAGAACTCAGCGTCATCCTTGTGAGCATCCGAGACGTCGAACACCGCGAACCGGCGGTCATCGATCCCTGCGGGGACAACCCAGGTCTCGTTCGACGCTATGATGAGGTGGACCATGTTCGGCACGACGAGCGGCTTCCGGAACTTCGCCTCGATCGTCAGGGTGTCGCTGGTCACGAGCGACTTCAGCGTCCCGAGGCCGCCCTTCCCTGCAGCCCACACGGCCTCATCTGCAAACAGCAGCAGAGTCTCGTGCAGGTGCTCATTGAACCGGCCGACAAGCTGCTCAGACGAGGTGATGGGGAGGAAATGCTTGCCGAATAGCTTCCCGAACCACGTCGCAAACGACGTCTTCCCTGTCCCCGTACCACCGCGGAAAGAGAGGGCAACGCCGATCTGTCGACCGGGGTTCCGGACCGTCTCTCTCATCCATGCGAGGACGTAGCGTAGGTGATCCTGGTTCCCGCCGACGAGCAACTTGATGTGCTCCCTGAACAGGCCCCAGTCGCCTCGCTTCGGCTCGACGCTGAACCCCTTCCACAAGTTGTAAGAGCCGGGGAGCGGGGCGCGCCTCCCAGGCGGCGCCAAGGCGAGGCCCCCGGGGTAGAACCGGCGCTTCTCGTGCTCGAGCCACGCATCGCCGAGCTTCTTCGCTGTCACGTCGCCGGTCTTCAGGCTGACGCCGGTCGGGACCGTCTGCGGGTACAGGATCCTGAGGCCATGCGGCTCGGTGAAACTCAGCAGGGTCTCCTCGTCCTCTCCGCGCTCCGTCAGCACCGTCACCTCGCCTGATGACAGGTGGACGACCGCGTGCTTCAGGTTCATGCGCTCGACCTCCCGGAGGAGCTCGGTGCTGACCGCGGACTCAGACCCGCCACCCGTGCCCCAGACCCTGGTGAGCGCGCGCACGAACTCCACGCTCGACAGCTCGATCAGGTGCGAAGCCTGCGTGACGTCGTCGCGGGCGTACGTGGACTTGACCTCGGCTGCCCAGCTCTCGGCGTCGGAGTCGCCGGCGTGGGCAGAGACGCTCACGATCACCAGCTCTGTCTCCGTCTCCGTAACCCCGAGCCGCTTCAGCGTCCCCGCGAGCGCGAGCACCCAGTCATGCCGGCCCCCGGGTGCAGGGTAATGCGTCGAGACGAGCGCGGCTGTGCCGAGAATCTTGTGGCTGCGCACCAGCCACTCGCCAGAGCACGCCGCAGGATCGCCCGGCAATCCGTCACCCGAGAGCCAGGCGAGCTGTGTGCCGTCTGGGTGCGCGGAACCAGGGACCATGTCCTGGAGCCCAGACTTCGACGCGCGGAGCTCGAGGAACGTCTTCCCAG
>Ga0209342_10008853_pt1 | contig 10091 bp, 11 predicted proteins | sample RifCSP16_2_FD_184023 | JGI IMG/M metagenome (GOLD analysis project Ga0209342, IMG submission 184023) | Soil microbial communities from Rifle, Colorado - Rifle CSP2_sed 16_2 (SPAdes) (version 2) | ecosystem: Environmental > Terrestrial > Deep subsurface > Rock core/Sediment | place: Rifle... | reverse complement strand
TCGGCGACGAGGAGTATATATATGAACGAAGACAACTATCATGGCGATGATCTGATCAGCAGGCCGCCTGTGTGAGGCAAGGAATGACGATGGACGATGGACGAGGGAGGTTTAAGCAAGCCAAGCGCCGGGACGGGACTGCAAAGAGCAATGCATCTACATCGTGCCGATCGACTACCACCCCGAGCCGTTCCGGATCTCGCTGAGCGATCTTACCGCATTGCAGGCCTCTCTCTCGCCGCAACCCTCTCCGCAACCCGCGCCTCAACCTAAGCCTCAGCCTACACCTCAAACGGCCACTGCGCCGACACAGAAACCAGCGAAGAAGAGAAAGAGGCGACACAAGAAGAGAAAGCAGAAACGGTGACTGAACTAACACGCCGAACGGATGGCAGATTGCATTAGGTGCGAACAAAGTCTTAATCGTGAAAACAGCTCCGACGAAGAACAGCATCAGCGCGGACTAGTTATAACCTATCATCAGTCGCTTTTCTATTTGTACCTCTTCTTTTTCTCCATCACCACGCCGACAATCCGATACTCCAGGTCCTTGTTCAGAACGATATCCGGGTACTTGGAAAGCTCTTTGGGCGAGTAATCGATGAATTTGAAGCTCATTTCGGCTGAACGACCTGAAAGTCTATGGAACGCGCCAGCTTGTCGTTAATATAGATATCCATCTTGTACTGGCCTACCGGATCGCCGCGGTCGAATCGTAATGAATAGGCGAAGTCGCCAACGGCGGTCTTAACGGGAGACTGGACGGTCTTGTCCGTGTCTTTTTCAGCTGCTTCCTTTAAATCACCGGTGTACTGCTGCGGCATAGAAGGGAAATGCATCACGAAATATGACGAAAAGGAGGTGTTGGCCTGGGATTTGACCGAGTATCCGAAGCGAAAGTCGGGATTATCGTCCTTGTGCCGCAAGGGGAGAGTAGTCGTTTCCTCGGAAACGTAGTATTTTCCCGCAGTGTCCTTTTTTATCAATCCGAATTTAATATCAAAGTCACTGGCAAGTGCCTGGACCGTAAGCAATACGATCATGAGAAAAACAATGATTGTCAGCTTGAATGATCTCAGCATTGGCTCCTCAGTATTTCTTTTTCCACATTCTTGCATCAAAGGCAAAAGGGGTCAGCACAGCTGGACTATTTATCAGCGCTGGGCCAGTTGTTGCGCCATACGATGCAGCTCGGCATTCGCCAGCGCGACGACCTTCTTCTTGACCGTGCGAGAATAATACTCTCTTTCCGTCTTCGTCAATGGCATGCCCTCGAATTTCTTTTTCAGGAGCTCTTTCTGTTTCGGTGAGAACACCTGTGATAAAGAATATTCCAGCGACAGCTCTTCATATTTATCTTTCTTCTGCCTCGTACTTTCAGCCTCTTTTTCAAAATACAGCTCGAATGTCTTCTTAAAACGCTCCGCGTCAAATCGATCATGATCGACCTCAACAGGAGCGTTATGAACAAGTGAGTTCCGCAATCGCTTAAGCACGGTTTTCTCATCATCGGAAAAACCGGTCTTGAATCGCTTCATCCAGGGGGCGGAGAGATGATAGTGCCCATACAGGGCAAGCGATAAAAGCAGCAGGGAGTGTAATTTCTTCTTTTCTGAAGATGCCAGATTGCCGCTGACTCGATCATAGTTGAAATTGCTGTCTTTGGCGGCATTCAGCAGAACGACGGGAAAACCTTCCCAGAGCCGCGGGTCGCGGCTTTTCATAACGTCAACCAGGGTCTGGTTTACATCGAATCCCTCTTGGGTATTCAAGAGCGGCATCCCGAGGCGAGATAATCTATCCAATAATGTCTTGTTCGTCATGACGTTTCCTCCTCTCCCAGGAGTTCTATAAACTGATCAATATGGGCAGCTATCCGTTCTTGAGAAATATCGAAGCTGACCAATTCCAGATAGTGGCGCTTGAGACGTTCAATGTCTATGGTCCTGTCGGATCTCACCAGCATGAGGCAGTCGTCGAAATCAACTCCTGTCCCTCGCATCAGTTTGCCGGCGATAAGATCATATTCATTGAGAATGCCGATATATAGGTGCGAATATTCCTTCAGCTTCCTATGGCTTCCTTCTTCCAGCGGAGATTCAAGAAGTTCCGTGGTATGGATCCTCTTGCCTCGAAACAGATCAAATATGAAAGGATCCCCCTGGCGCTGCCAGCCGCTTTGCGTAGTCTGTCCATAGCCGAGTTGCTTCAAAACCGTAAGCAGATAGTCATGCTCTGTCGGTTTCGGGACCATGAAGTCGATATCTTTCGTGGACGGCTTAACGTTCAAGAGGGTCATTGCCGTCCCGCCGCAGGCGATGAGATGGACCTTTCTTTTAAGGAAGCGGTTCCATTGCTCCATCACATCAAGTAGTGCTTGTTTGTCTATCCGGTATTCCATAGTTGTCCATTTACCTACAACGTATTGTACCTAATCATACAATATATTTTACTATATGTAAAGTGAAAAAAACGCTTTTCTACGATTATCCGGCCTGACAATGTTGTTGCAGTTGGAACTTCTTGGGGTCAGGTCTTTAATGTTTGACATTGAACAATCGCTAACGGGGTAAACGCGACGATAAGGAGTTTAACTATGAACGAAGACAACTATCGTGGCGATGATCTGATCAGCAGGCCGCCTGTGTGAGGCAAGGAATGACGATGGACGATGGACGAGGGACGATAGACGAGTAAGCAGACGCGGGGACGGGGGCTGCAAAGAGCAGATCCTCTACATCGTGCCGATTGATTACCACCCCGAGCCGTTCCGGATCTCGCTGAGCGATCTTACCGCATTGCAGGCCTCTCTCTCGCCGCAACCCTCTCCGCAACCCGCGCCGGCAACAATCAGCGCATCCGCTCCGGAAACGAGCAGTCCGCGGAAGCTGAAGCCGGCGAAGAAGAGAAAGAGGAGACACGCTAAAAGAGGGAAAAGGGGACGGTGAGTGAATCAGCAGGGTCAAGGGGCAAGGGTCCAGCGTGCAGTAAATGGGAGACAGAAGTCAGGAGTCAGAATGCAGACTAAGGACGAGAGACGGGGGGGGTGACGTAGGCGTGAGGTGCGAGGGGTGATGAGCATAGCGCATGGCGCATAGAGCAAAAGCAATGCACGATGCTCTACCCATAGAGAACGTGTCCTTCTGAAAGTACGTTGCGGCAAACGCCAAGGCTATCCTCGTCGATCCCGGCATCTCCCGCTGTCACGCGGTTTTACATGAAGAATGAATTAAAAAAAATCCCGGACGCGATGCAAAACCCATTGCGGAGAAATAACATATAAATCAGTTGACGATATCAATCGTGCTATGCTACTATAGCCTTGTAGCGAGGTGAAAACATATGCTTTCTACTCTCAAAGATGCCGTGCTGTCCATCAAAACTGTTCAGCCCGAACAGAAGCCGAAAGGGAACGTATCTGACGGTCTGTTGGGCAAGTATGCGGGTATTGTTCCGAAAGACAAAACATCCGCAGAGTTCGTCCGGGAACAGCGGTCTTCGGCTTACGGCAAAGTGAAAAAATAGCCATGGATACTCCCAAAGTTCTTCTGGATACTGATGTCGTGATCAACTGGCTGGTGCAGGAGGTGGAGACGGCATCCGCGAAAGAGCTTTGGAAGGCGCCCCTTGAAATCGTGCGGCGCGCGGAAGCCGGTAAACTGAGGGCACTCATCTCGCTCACGACCCTTTTGGAAATCAGGTTTCTTTTACGCAGGAAAAAGTCTTTCTCGTCCCGCCAGGTAGAAGATGACCTCAACTCGATAACGTCTGTCATAGACGTCATCATCCCCGATGAATTAAGCCTGCTCAAGGCCAATACCCTCCAAGCTGATCATCCCCTGGATCCGTTCGATGCGATCCACCTGTCCCTCTGCGTGGGTTTGGAGCCCGTCACTCTGATATCACGGGATAACGACTTCATCAAGATCGCCAGGAAGCTCGGCACCGCGCTGACGCCCGAAGCGTTCGTAACTACTTTAAAATAAAAAGACGTGAAACTTCGGGGCCGTTCGCTCTCACGGTGCGTTGATCTGAAGGGGGAGGGCGATCTGAATGGCGAATGTCCCATTAGAGCACTGCTTCTCTATCGGGGCAACTTCTTGGGGTCAGGTCTTTAATGTTTGACATTGAACAATCGCTAACGGGGTAAACGCGACGATAAGGAGTTTAACTATGAACGAAGACAGCTATCGTGGAGATGATCTGATCAGCAGGCCGCCTGTGTGAGGCAAGGAATGACGATGGACGATGGACGATGGACGAGGGAGGTTTAAGCAAGCCAAGCGCCGGGACGGGGCTGCAAAGAGCAATGCATCTACATCGTGCCGATCGACTACCACCCCGAGCCTTTCCGGATCTCGCTGAGCGATCTTACCGCATTGCATGCCTCTCTCTCGCCGCAACCCTCTCCGCAACCCGCGCCTCAACCTAAGCCTCAGCCTACACCTCAAACGGCCACTGCGCCGACACAGAAGCCGGCGAAGAAGAAAAAGAGAAGACACGCTAAAAGAGGGAAAAGGGGACGGTGAGGCGCCGTAAGGCGTCAGGTGTGAGGCGTGAGGGGGTTTTTGAGGCGAGTGACTGGTAAACGGATTCACGGTTGCGAAGACCTCGAAGCGGCGTTGGAGCAGTTCCGGGCGATTGTGACGGATATTGGCGAAGGTAACAAGTCACACTGAAATTAATACACTTGCATTTAATATCGTAACTACCCAGCCATTCGTCTTAATTCTCACCCCTCTGCGGGGGTGGTGTATCAGGTGCATTTCCCGATGAACACCGTCTTTTTTGTTGACTTCCGTGGATTATGCTGCAATAATAGACTCATAGTGAAGCACGAGTGAGTCACAGGGAGGCGGTATCGTGAAGCAGATTACCATTCGCAGCATTCCCGACGAGGTGAAAAAGACGGTACAGAAAGAGGCCGCTCAGAAGGGCGTGAGCCTGAACAAGGCGATCATATCGCTCCTCGAACGCGCCGTGGGAACGAAAGCTCCGGAAAAAAAGAAACGAGTCCTCTACGACGATCTGGACCACCTTGCCGGTCTCTGGTCTCGGGAGGAGGCCGCCGAGTTCGACAAGACCCTGAAGGCCCAACGGAAAGTGGACGCGGAGCTATGGAAAAAATCAAAGTAATGCTCGACACCTCGGCCTACTCCGCGTATCTGAGGGGAAACGCGGAGGTAAGGCAGACGCTTCGGGAGGCGGATGAAATTTACCTGAACCCGGTGGTGCTCGGCGAACTCTATGCCGGCTTTGCCCACGGTGGCAGGGAAAAGAAGAACAGGGATATCCTCAGGGAATTTCTCTCATCGCCACGCGTGCAGGTCGCGGTCATCGATGAAGAAACAGCGGAACGGTACACGGCGATTATCACCTATCTTTGGTCGAAGGGGACGCCCATACCGACAAGCGACCTCTGGATCGCTGCCACGGCCATGCAGTACGGCCTCAAACTGATTACCACGGATAGCCACTTCCGAAATATGCCGCAGATCATTGTTGAGTGTTGTAACGTCTAAAGTCGAAGGGATCGGGTCTATAATAGTTAAGTTTTCACTGCTGCCCTGCATCTCCGCATCTTTGCATGGCGATGATCTGATCAGCAAGCCGTCTGTGTGCCGTGACTCGGATTAACGTTTATTTTAACCATATCCTCTCCCACGCCCTTTTCCAATTTTCCCGCTCTTGCCCGGCCCACGACGCACGATCGTCGAGCGCGATCCTTTGCAGGACAAGGGATGTCCATGGCTGAACAATCAGCCTGCCCTTTTCCATGGTCACGACTATTGCGCCGTGTTTGTCGGTCCGGTATAGCTGTGCCCCGCCTCTTTCATAGCGCGTTATGACGTCTTCAGACGGCTGGCGATATCTGTTTCCCTCGCCGACGGTCACGACGGCTATCTCCGGGTTGGTCATGGACACAAAGGCCCCGGTGTTGGAGCTCTTGCTGCCGTGGTGCGGGACCTTGAGCAGGTCGCATTTCAGGTCATGTCCGTCTTTCCTCACGAGCGTTGCCTCAGCTCCGGCCTCGATATCCCCGGCAAACAGGAACACCTTCCCCTCTGTTTCCATCCGCACCACGAGCGAGCGGTTGTTCTCAGTGATGTACGCCTTCTTACCGCGTTCCGGGAGACCGGGGGCGGGGTGGAGCACGCGGACGTCCGCGTCTCCGATGCGTTTAGTCTTTGCCCCGGCCTCCACGGTCCTGCATCGTATGCCTCTGTCTTCGACCGTTCGTTTCAGATTGCGGTATCCGGCGGTGCCAGGGTCCTGCCCGTTCACCCACATCTCAGAGACAGGAAATTTTCCCGCAAGGTACCTAAGACCGTTCATATGATCAGGATGGGGATGCGAGAGGACCACGAGGTCCAGTTTCCGGATGCCTTTGTTCCAGAGGAAGGGCGCTACGACGCGCCTGCCGATATCGAAACGGTTGTCATAGGTGCCCCCGCCGTCGATCAGGATGTTCTTGCCCGAGGACAGTTCTATGAGCGCGCAGTCGCCCTGGCCTACGTCGATAAAACTGATTCGGCCCCGGTGTCCGGGGAAAAGCGCAAGTACGAGCGAGAGGAGCAGCACGGCCCCCGAGCCGGCTATCACGGCGACGCGGGCTTTGGAAACTCCCGCCGAGGTTTCGAAGGGCTTGAACCAATAGAGGAGCCTTGATCTCACGTAGCCCGCACAGGAGACGAGAAAGACGGCATACACCAGCAGCCAGAACACCGAGGGGGCGGGAAGGTGAAACTCTGCAAAAGGGAGGCGGGAAAAGAATGAGACGACAGCAACGAAGGCATTGGCCGCGGCCTGATTTGCGGTTGCCAGAGGCAGGTGATGGGTGAACAGGGACAGGATCCCGGAGCCGAGGCCCAGGGGGACGACGACCATGCCCGCGAAGGGGACAACGATCATGTTCGATATGACGCCCGCGAGCGAGACCTGGTTGAAATAACGCGCAACGAGCGGGCCGGTGGCGAGGCTTGTGGAAAGGGATATGATAACGAGGAGGATGGCGCTGTTCCTCAATTTCTGGAAGACCCCTTCCGCTTTTATCTGGAGACTGTTCCAGAGCGTGACCACATAAGCGATGGAGAGCACGGAGAGGTACGATAACTGAAAGGATATGTCGAAGACGGCCTGGGGGCTCACGATAAGGATGAGCAGGGCCGCGATCGCGAGCGAATGCATGAGGCCGTTCTCCCGGTCAAGGATCAGGGCGAAAAGCGCGGCAGATATCATCATGAGCGAGCGTAGGGTCGCGGCCTGTCCTCCGGCAAGGGCGGTATAAAAAATGACGAGGGGGAAGGTAAGCCAGGCCGCGATCTTTTTCGGGTCCGCGTGAATGGTCAGGCGGTGGTAGAAGCGCTCGGGCATGAGGAACAGGAACGCCCTGATCAGACCAAAACAGATGATAGCCACCATGCCCAGGTGCGATCCTGAAATGGAAATGATATGCGTGACCCCGGCGGCCATGAAGCGGTCCCGCATCTCGTCCGTGAGCCCCCCTTCTTCGCCGAGTACCATTGCCTGGAGTATGGCAGAGCCTGCCCCGGTGGTCGAAGCATGGAATGCCTGATGTATCCTCTCGCGCCAGTCCTGAATGGTCCTGAATATGCCTTGGCCGCGAAGCACGAGTTCGATGTTGCCGGCGTCCTTGAGGGCAGCGGTCCCATAGATCCCCTGCGCGGCGAGGTACGAGGGATAGTCGAACGCTCCGGGATTTTTGAATCCCCTCGGCCGGTAGAGGCGGCTGGAGAGGCGAATGGTATCGCCGAAGCCCAGGCCTGTCTGTTCATCACGGACGCTCACGCGCACCCTGCCTGAAGCAGGCGCGCCGTCGATCTCCCGGAGCGCCATGATAAAGGCGGTCCTGCCGGGATCGCGGTCAAGCGGGGAATCGATCCTGCCGCTCATCGCGTGAACTGTTGTTTCATCAACAGGAAGAATGCGCGCGTAATGGTCCGGCGGGAGGTACGCTGCCGAGTAGCAATAGGAAACAATGCCAAGGAAGCAGGGGACGGAGATGAGCGCAAGACGTCGAAGAGAGAGCCTGTTGAACCGCACCCGAAGCCCGGAAACAAGAAACGCGGCGATCACGAGGACCGTGATCGTAAAGGGAAAAGAGAGAAGGCCGCGGCCGAGGAGAAGGCCGGAGAGAAAGGCGAGAGTGATGAGAATAACGGGTCTCATCCTCCTATCATTGCTACATCTTTAACCGCGCTTGCTATGACGAAGATCCGTATATTGTTGCTATCGCCGTCGGCAGGTTTGAGAAAAAATCCGTTCCCCTTCTGAGACTCGAGAAAAAAGCCCTTCTCCCATGGCGTATCGCCGTCGATGCATCCGGTCATGGATTCCCCGTCCCTGAATCTCACAAAGACCCTTTTACAGGAAGACGTCGTGCCGGTAAAAGACTTTCTCTCCCGGTAATCCTTGTTTCCCTCAAAGTTCTTGACAAAGAAGATCGCCTTCAGATCTTTGACCCTCACCTTTTCGGAATTCGGCGATCCCTCCTCTTCAATGAACACATAATCATCCGCAATGGTGACATTTTTTATGTATCCTTTCAGCCGCTTCCCATCGAGGAACCTCAGTATCACTTTCTCACGATTCTCCATGTCGAGACCTCCTCCGGTATATCAACCCAGTTTCTGTTCGATGAGGCGGGCGAGGTCCGCGGCATGCCGTTTGATCTCGGCCCCGTCCTCGCCTTCGAGCATCACGCGCACCTTGGGCTCGGTGCCGGAGTAGCGCACGAGGACGCGGCCCCGGCCTTCGAGGGTCTTTTCCACCTCCGTGATCCGCTGTGTGATCTCGGGGATCGCGGCGAGGTCTCGCCGCTTTTTCACGGTTACATTTACGAGAGTCTGGGGATAGGTCTTCATGCAGGCCGCGAGCTCCGACAGCGGTTTCCCTGTTTGCTTCATGATGGCGAGGACCTGGAGCGCCGTGACAAGCCCGTCGCCGGTCGTGTTGTGATCAAGGAAGATCATATGCCCGGACTGTTCGCCGCCGAGATTGTACCCGCCTTCGATCATCTTTTCCATTACCGCGCGGTCGCCGACGGAGACGCGGACAAGCTTTCCCCCGGCGTCTTTGAGCGCCAGCTCGAGACCGAGGTTGCTCATCACCGTTGCCACGAGGGTGTTGTGCCTGAGCCTGCCCTGCTTGATCATCTGGAGGGAGCAGATCGCCATAATGCCGTCGCCGTCCACCACCGTCCCTTTTTCATCGCACAGGATCACCCGGTCGGCGTCGCCGTCGTAGGCTATGCCGATCTGCGCCTTGTTCGCCGTCACCGCCCGCGCAATGACCTCGGGATGGAGCGAGCCGCAGCCCTGATTGATGTTCACGCCGTTCGGCTGGTCGTGGAGAGAGATGACCTCGGCGCCGAGCTCGATGAGAACGCGGGGGGCGATCTTGTATGCGGCGCCGTTGGCCGAGTCCACGACCACGCGGAGGCCGGAGCAGTCCATGCCGCGCGGGATGGACGATTTTACGAACTCGTTATATCTGCCGATGGCGTCGTCGATGCGGTACGCCTTGCCGATCTCCGCGGCGGTCGGCCGGATGGCCTCTATCTCTCCGGAGAACATCACGGTCTCCATTTTTGTCTCGACCTCATCGGGGAGTTTGAACCCGTCGCGGCCGAAGAACTTGATGCCGTTGTCTTCGTAGGAGTTGTGGGACGCCGATATGACGACGCCCGCGTCCGCCCGGAGGCTCCTTGTCAGGAACGCGATCCCCGGCGTGGGCACGGGACCCACCAGGAGCACGTCAACGCCCATGGAACAGATGCCCGAGGTGAGGGCGCTCTCGATCATATACCCCGAGAGCCGCGTGTCTTTGCCGATAACGATGCGGTGACGGCGGGAGGAATCGCGGAAGACATGGGCCGCCGCCCGGCCGAGGCGCAGGGCCATCTCCGATGTCATGGGGTCCTGGTTCGCCACCCCCCTCACGCCGTCTGTTCCGAAGAGCTTTCTCATTTCGGTACCCTCGCGATGAACACCTTTACGGTGATATCCTTTTCCAGTATCCTGATGGGTCTGCCCTGGTAGTCGATCTTCGGCTCGATCGTGATGTTCACC
>Ga0209342_10008852_pt1 | contig 10091 bp, 8 predicted proteins | sample RifCSP16_2_FD_184023 | JGI IMG/M metagenome (GOLD analysis project Ga0209342, IMG submission 184023) | Soil microbial communities from Rifle, Colorado - Rifle CSP2_sed 16_2 (SPAdes) (version 2) | ecosystem: Environmental > Terrestrial > Deep subsurface > Rock core/Sediment | place: Rifle... | reverse complement strand
CCGGCCACAGTGGACGATGGTGTTCGTTCACGGCTTCGGCGGGCAAGCCAGCCAGTGGAAATACCAGCTCCGCAAATTCGCCAACGCTAACCGGGTCATCGCCCTCGACCTGCGCGGCCACGGGCAGTCCGACAAGCCTGTCGACGACTACCGCATGGCCGACATTCAGGCTGACCTGCTGATTGCCCTCGACGTGCTCGGCGTCAAAGATAAACTCGTCCTCATCGGCCACTCCTTCGGCGGGGCCATCGTCACCGAATTTGCCAGCGCCTACCCCGACCGGGTCGCCCGCCTGATCCTCGTCGCCGCATCAGGCCAATACAAGATCAACCCCTACTATCGCCTCGCGCTCAAGCTGCCCAGGACAGTGCTCAATCTGGCAATGCCGTTGGTGGGCGGCAAACTCTCATCACCACCGCACGTGCTCAAGGCGATGCACCGCAACACACTCTCGCGATGGAACGGCTGGGAGATGCTGGAGAAACTCGCGGCGCCTACGTTGATCATTCGCGGCCACCGCGACGACGTGTTTGAGAAGAGCCAGTTTGAAGAAGTGTCACGGCGAATACCCGATTCGGAAGACGTGGACGTGGGCGCGTCGGGACACATGGTGATGCTCGAACGACGGGAAGCCGTCAACCGCGCCATCGAGCGGTTCCTCGAGGAAACCAAGAAATCGTGGCGCGACCCGAACATCACCACCGAAACATCAACCCGCGCCGCGCTGATGAAAGAGCGCCCCTGGCTCCATCACTACGACGACGGCGTGCCGTTCACCGTCGGCATCCCCCGGATTCCCCTGCATCGCTTTTTACGATCCGCCGCCCGGCGGTTCCCGCTCAATATCGCGGTGAAGTTCGAAGGCGCGTGGATTACCTATCGACGACTTAATCAGGAATCGAATCGCTTCGCCAATGCGCTCCGCTCGATTGGCGTAGACAAAGGCGACCGGGTGATGCTGCTCATGCCCAACCTGCCGCAGTTGGTCATCTGCTTCTTCGGCGTGCTCAAGGCCGGGGCCACCGTCGTCTTCACTTTGCCCATCACCGAACCCGACGAACTGGCACGGCAGGTGCACGACTCGGGCGCGAAGGTGCTGGTAACGATTACGAAGTTCGGCGACACGGCGCGGCAGATCAAGGCTCAGACATCGCTCCAGCACATCATCTTCACCAACGCGGGCGACTACCTGCCGCCACTCAAATACTTGCTGTTCAAGGCCGCGCGTGAAAAAGAGGACGGCCACCTTCTGCATTTCCCGCTCGAAAACGGGATGCACACGTTGAGCAAGATGCTGTACACGTTCAGCGGGCGCTCGCCCGAAGTTCAAATGTCGCCGGACGATCTCGCCGTCATCATATATACCGCCGGGACGACGGGCGCGCCCAAAGGCGTGATGCTCTCACATCGCAACCTCGTGGCGAACATACTGCAGACTCGCCACTGGCTAGCCGATGCGAAGGAAGGGCAGGAACGATTCCTGTGCGTGCTTCCGTTTTCGCACGCTTACGGGCTCACGACGGGCCTCGGAGTTGGCATCTCGCTCGGCGCAACGTTGATTCTCAAACCGACCTTTGAGATCGCCAGCGTGCTGGAAACGATCCAGCGCGAGCGCCCGACATTCTTCCCCGGCATCCCCGGCATGTACGTCGCCATCAACAACTTCCCCGGCGTGCGCAAGTACGGCATCGAATCGATCAAAGCCTGCATCAGCGGGTCGGCCCCGCTGCCGGTGGAAGTGCAGGAGACGTTTGAGCGAATGACGAAGGGGCGGCTGGTGGAGGGCTACGGCCTCACCGAGGCCTCTCCGGTGACTCACGCCAACCCGCTCAATGGCCGCCGCAAAGTCGGCAGCATCGGCATCCCACTGCCGTCCACTGAAGCGAAGACAGTCGATCTCGCCTCGGGCAAAGATATGCCTGTCGGGCAGATCGGCGAACCGGCGATTCGCGGGCCGCAGGTGATGCAGGGCTACTGGGGCCAGCCAGAGGAAACGCGGAAAGTGCTCACGAGCGACGGCTGGCTGCTCACAGGCGACGTGGCGCGGATGGATGAGGAAGGTTACTTCCAGATCATCGCCCGCAAGGCCGATATGTGGTATCCCGCTAAAGCGGGGCAGAAGCCGGGGCATCCGGCCTTCCCGCGCGATGTAGAGGAGGTGCTGTTTGAAGTGCCGCAGGTGAAAGAGGCGGCGGTGGTGGCAATTGCCAATCAGCCCATTGCTTTCATCATCGCCCAAAAAGATCGCCCCAGCGCGGACTCGCTTATCGCGTACTGCAAACGCCGCCTGCCGCCCGAACTCGTGCCACGGCTGATTATCTTCGTCGACGACTTCCCGCGATCATTTATCGGCAAAGTGCTGCGGCGAGAGTTGGCGAAGAGGTACGAGGAGGGGCAGAAGCCGAGTTAGGTTATACTTAGCTTGTTGGTAGCAAGGCTATCGCAAGAAAGTAGTTGACAGTTCAATCGGCTTCGCAAGGAGAGTCAAATGTCGAAAGAGATCATCTTTCTGATCGAAGAAGCGGAAGAAGGGGGATACGTCGCGCGAGCCTTAGGCCATTCGATCTTCACCGAGGCGGAGACATGGGACGACTTGAAGGAAGCCGTCCTTGATGCCGTTCGATGTCATTTTGAAGAGCAAGATAAACCGGCGATGATCCGCTTGCACGCGGTGCGGGAAGAGGTTTTGGCCATATGAAATTGCCGCGCGACATAAGCGGCGAAGAACTGGCCGCTCTATTGCAAAAGCATGGCTACAAGGTGACACGCCAGACCGGCAGTCACATGCGCCTCTCCACAACACGCGGCGGAGAGTACCATACCACTATACCTCGCCACAAGCCCCTTCGGGTCGGCACGCTGAATGCCATCCTCAAAGATGTTGCTGAGCATTTGAAGTTGGATCGAGATGCACTGATCAAATCGCTTCTCGAAAAATAACAAGAGGTACGAGGAGGCGAAACACTGAATTAGGCAATCCCCCGTCATGGCCCCCATCGAGGCTGGTAATCGGAGCTGTCGTTCTGCGTTAACTGGGTTACGTCGCCCCCGTCAGCGCGCATGATGAACAGTTCGTTATCGCCGTCACGGAATGAAGTAAACACGATCCAGCCGCCGTAAGGTGAATACGATGGCGCAAGATTATCGCCCCCATCCGTCATCTTTTGCAGATCAGTGCCATCGACATTGATGGTGTAGATATTCCGATCCTTGTCGTCCCGCTTGCCTGCATAAAAAGCCAGCCGACGCCCGTCCGGCGACCACGAGCTGCGACCGCCCACGTCATCCACACTGGTCACCTGCCGCGGATTGCTTTCATCGGCGTTCATCACCCACAACTGCCGGAGGCCGTCCCGCGTGGAGGCAAATGAGATGAACCGACCGTCGGGCGACCACGACGGATCCTCGTTGAAACCTTCAGTCGTCAACTGCGCCTGTGAACTGCCATCGGCAAGCATGACCCAGATGTTCATGGCATCACTGCTCTGCGTTGTTGCCCACACAATTCGCGAACCATCGGGCGAATAGGCCGGCGCGAAATTCTGCGCGCCATTCGACGTGAGCTGAACGACGTCGGAACCATCCGCATCCATCCTGAAGATCTCATAGTTCGAGCCTTTGATCTGACGCGAGAACACGATATAGCGGCCGTCGTTCGACAACGAGGCGTAAAAGTCTCCCTGGTCGTTGTTCGTCAACTGGGTCAGCCCGGCGCCGTCGGCATTGATCACGCAGATTTCATCGTCATTCTCGTCGAAGCAGACGTACACGATGCGGCCGCGCGGCTTAATGTCTGCGGTCGGTATGGGCGGCAGAGTCGGTATGGGCACAGGGGTGAAATCGAGCGTCGGAAACGCAAATGGAACCGGCGTCAGAGTCGGCGTGGGCATTTCAGTCTGGTCGGCGGCAACGGTATCGGTGGGCGGCGGGGTTGTGGCAGCGAGCACAACAACGCTTGTGGCGGTGGGACGATTACCAGAATCAAAGCCCCAGTAAGCCAGCGCGCCCGCGCCGATAGACAACGCCCCGCACAGGATTACACCGATAACCACTGCCACGATCCAAAGTGGCGACGAAGCGCGTTTCGCAGTGGGCTGTGTCGCCGGAGATACTGCGGGCACGGTTGGCAAGACAGCCGGTTTGGGCTGGGTCGTGGCAGAGGGAGTGCCCGCGCGGATTGGCTGCGTCGGCGTGAGAGTTCGAGACGGCTCGCCACGCGGGCCGACGGGTGCAAGAAGAGATTCTCCGCCTGCCAAACGGTTCACGTCCTGCGCCAGTTCGGCGGCCGTCTGATAACGCTGGAGCCGGTCCTTCGCCATTGCCCGTTCAATCATCATTTCACAGCCGCGCGGTAGATCCGGCTTGGCGTCGAGGATGCGCGGCACCGGCTCGGTGATGTGTTTGACGGCCAGCCCCATGGGGGTGTCGGCTTCATACGGGAGTTTGCCCGTCAGTATCTCGAACAACATGGCGCCCAACGCGTAGATGTCACTTCGCCCATCAAGGTCCTTTTCGCCGCGAGCCTGTTCGGGACTCATGTAGGCCGGAGTGCCGATCACGCCGGTTCCTGTGTAACTGGCGGTGGTCTCGGCCAGTTTGGCGATGCCAAAGTCAGAGATGTAGGGTTCACCGCGCGCATCAAAGAGGATGTTGCCGGGTTTGAGGTCGCGATGGACGATGCCCTTGCTGTGCGCTTCGTCGAGCGCCGACGCGAGCCGCGAGATGATGCGAGCGGTTTCGGCCACCGACAGAGGCCCTTTACGGAGTCGGTCGGCCAATGACCCGCCGGTCATGTAGCGCATGACGATGAACGGCTGGTCTTCGTGCTCGCCAAAATCGTGGACGGGGACGATGTGAGGATGTTCGAGCGCGGCGATGATCTCGGCTTCGCGCTGGAAGCGGCCGCGGAATTGGGAATCGAAGGTGAACTGGCGCGGCAGGACTTTGACGGCGATCTGCCGCTTCATAAACGGATCACGGGCGAGATACACCACCGCCATCCCTCCCCGGCCCAACTCACGTTCAATTTCGTAACGACCGATTTTCTCAACGGGCATCGACGCGCTGCCACCTTTCGCCGCGATTATTGTACTCACCCTGGCAATCTTTGCACCTCTGCCATTGGCGAACCGCCCCCCTAACGTTATACTCAGCCCCATGTCTCGCCGACAGGCCACCGCCGAAGAACATTCATTGGAACGCAGAAAGATCATCGCCATCATCGAAGTGACCTTCGCCGTCATCGTGTGGGGCGCATCGTTCATCGCCACCAAAGTCGCACTGCGCGACGTTTCACCTGTCACGATTGTATGGCTGCGGTTCGGCATGGGCCTCCCCATCCTCGCCGCGGCGGTCGCTGCCCGCAAGCAGTTCGCGCCCGTGGCACGGAATGAAATCGGCTACTTCGCGTTTCTCGGCTTCCTCGGCATCACGTTCCACCAATGGCTGCAGTCCACCGGCCTGCGGACGGCGCAGGCCACGACGACAGCATGGATTGTAACGACCATTCCCGTCATTCAAGCAGTGCTCGGCTGGGCGATGCTGAAAGAAAAACTTGGCCGCCTCACCATTGTCGGCGTGGCGCTGGCCGCACTCGGCGTGCTGCTGGTCGTCACCAAAGGCGATCTGCTTTCGCTAGCCCGAGGCCGTTTCGGCACAATAGGCGATCTGCTCGTTCTAATCAGCGCGCCGAACTGGGCCGTGTTCTCCATCCTCTCGCGGCGCGGCCTGCAACAACACCCGGCTACGCTGATGCTGCTGTATGTGATGGGCATCGGCTGGCTATTCACCTCAGCGCTCTTCTTCGCCGGGCCGGGCATGGCCGACGTTGCAAGGCTCACCCGCAATGGTTGGCTGGCCGTCGGCTTCCTGGGCGTGTTTTGCACGGGGCTGGCATATATCTTCTATTACGATGCTTTGCAGATCATACCGGCATCCCGGGTCGGAGTGTTCATTTACATCGAGCCGCTGGTCACCGTCGTGCTGGCGGCAATCATCCTGCCCGAACCGCTTAACTTGCCCACCCTGCTCGGGGGCGGAATCATTTTACTGGGAGTCTGGCTCGTCAATCGCAAATTCTGATCCGAGGTGTCACATGGAACGAACTCTATTTTCAACCGGTACACCCTGGGAACCCATCGTCGGCTACTCGCGCGCCGTGCGCGTCGGGCAATTCGTGTACGTGTCGGGCACGACGGCGACGGATGCCAATGGCAAGTTGGTTGGCGCCGACGATCCGTACGCGCAGGCAGTGCAAACGCTGAAAAACATCGAAGCCGCACTTGCGAAGGCCGGGGCCAGCCTCAAGGACGTGGTGCGCACGCGCATCTACGTCATGAACATCGACGATTGGGAAAAGATCGGCAGAGCGCACGGCGAGTTCTTCGGCAGCATCCGTCCGGCAACGGCGATGGTGGAAGTGAAACGGCTGATCGATCCCGCGATGTTGGTCGAAATCGAAGCCGACGCACTCATCAATGAGTAGAAGTCATCCGCAGATTTCGCAGATGGGCGCAGATTGAACAGGATTATCATCTGCGGAAATTTGCGTCATCTGCGGTTCCAACTTTTCCCTGTCACAAAGCCTCCAGCCCCGGTGTTAAGTTATCAGAGTACGGAGACCACCGGTGGCCTTAGCAACTGACAACGTGCCCACACAGAGCGCCAGCGCCCAGGCTCGCGACGTCGAAGCCGAATTCGAGACCGTTTTCGTTCAGCACTACACACGCGTGTACGGTGTTCTGTTCCGGCTGGTCGGCGACCGGGACGAGGCCGAAGACCTGGCGCTGGAAACATTCTGGCGGTTGTGGCAAAGGCCGCCCGCGCGGAGCGAGAATCTCGCCGGTTGGCTATATCGTGTCGCCACCCATCTCGGCTACAACGCCCTGCGCGCGGCGAAGCGCCGACTGCGTTACGAAGAGGAAGCCGGACGCGATGCAATCGACAGCGCCTCACTGCCCGACCCGGCTCGCGAGGCCGAACGCCGCGCCGAGCGTACTCGTGCTCGCGACACACTGCGCCGGATGTCGCCGCGCGATGCGCAGCTGCTCATCCTTCGCCACTCCGGCTTTACGTACAAGGAGATCGCCGCCGCGCTCGGCGTGTCGCCAAACTCGATCGGCACGCTGCTCGCGCGGGCAGAAGAAGAGTTTGAAAGGATGTACCGCGATGACCCACCTGACTGAAACCACAATTCGCTCCTACCTCGATCACGAACTCCCGGAGACGGAACACGCTGAAGCCGTCTCCCACCTCGCGTCGTGCCCCGACTGCCGCACCCGGCTGGAAGCCGTCTCGGCCCGCGCCGGACGCGTGAACGCACACCTTAGCACGCTCGCTCCCACTCCGACCGAGTCTCCGCGATCCGCGCAGACATCACTCGCACAACTGAAAGACAAGCAACGAAAGGAAAACACCATGCTCAAAACCATCTTCTCTCGACGCTACCGCCCGGCCTGGATCGGGCTGGCCGTCGTCGCCTCCCTGGCCTTTGCTCTCACCTTGCCGCCTGTGCAAGTGTGGGCAGCCAACTTCCTCGGCCTGTTTCGCGTCCAGCGGATCGAGGTTGTTGAAATAGACACGACTCGCCTGAGCGAGATCAACGGCGACGCGACTCTCGGCGAACGCATCGGCGAATTGTTCTCCGACTCCTTCAAAGTCACCAAAGAGGCGGGCGAACCGCAAGCGGTCGCCAGCGTTGACGAAGCGAGCCAACTCGCCGGGTTCACCGTGCGCCTGCCCGGCAACCAGAGTCACGCCCCGAAACTCACCGTGCAGGACAGCACTGCATTCGAGTTCACCATTGATCGCGCTCGCGCTCAAGCCATCCTCAGCGAAGCCGGGTACACCGACCTGCAATTGCCCGAGTCGCTCGACGGTGCGCCAATCTCAGTGAGCATCCCGGCCAGTGTCACCGCCGCGTATGGTGGATGCCCGGAACCTGACATGACCGAAGCAGAACGCGAAAACATGTCCTGGGACGAGCTGAATACGTGTGTCATCCTTGCCCAGATCCCCAGCCCCACTGTCAACGCCCCGCCTGACCTCGACGTTGCGCGGCTGGCTGAAATCGGTTTGCAGTTCATCGGCATGGAGCCTGAAGAGGCTCAGAAACTCAGCGAGACGGTCGATTGGAGCACCACGCTCGTCGTCCCCATCCCACGCAATGCCGCCTCGGTGACTGAAGTCTCGGTGGACGGCGTCACTGGAACGCTCCTGCGCCGCTACCCCGACGACGGTGTGCCTGACCGCTACACCCTGCTGTGGGTGAAAGATGGCATCATCTACGCCCTCAGCGGATTCGGTTACGCGAGCGCCCCGATTGAGATAGCGAATTCGATGAAGTAGGCCGGCGGGTACACACGTAAACAAGTAGGCAGGTGCACAGGTAGACAGGTTGTATACTTGTCTACCTGTGTACTTGTATACCTGATACCATGCCTGCTCTCGCCGTCGAAACCCACAACCTGCGCAAAGAATTCGGCGACAATGTCGCCGTGCGTGGCCTCACCCTCGAAGTTCAGCAGGGTGAGGTCTTCGGCTTCCTCGGCCCCAACGGCGCTGGCAAAACCACCTCGATCAAAATGCTGCTGGGCCTCGTCGCGCCCACATCCGGCAATGCCAAACTGCTCGGCACACCCATCGGCGACCGCGCCGCCCGCGCAAGAGTCGGTTTCCTTCCCGAACACTTCCGCTTCCACGACTGGCTCACCGCCGCCGAGTTCCTCAGATTGCACGGGCAGCTCTACGGCATGACCGCCGACCGGCTCAAACAGCGCATTCCCGAACTGCTCGACCTCGTCGGCCTGACGCAGTTTCGAGACAAACAACTGAGAACATTCTCAAAAGGAATGCTGCAGCGGATCGGGCTCGCGCAGGCATTGCTGAACGATCCGGCCCTCGTCTTCCTAGACGAGCCCACCTCGGGCCTTGACCCGGTGGGACGCCGCCTCGTGCGCGACATCATCCGTGACCTTCGCGCCAGGGGCACAACCGTTTTCCTCAACTCCCACCTTCTCAGCGAAGTGGAGATTACGTGCGACCGCGTGGCCTTCATCAAACACGGCGAAGTGATCCGGGTGAGCGAACTTAAAACGCTGGTTGACGGCGAAACAAGCGTCGCCATTCGCGCGGGCAGGCTGACGCCGGAGATCGTAACAGGCTTGAGCCAGTGGGGGCGCGACACGCGCGCCGACGGCGACCATCTCACGCTCACGGTCTCGGACGACGCCGCTTTGCCGGCCATCACCCGTTATCTCGTCGCGCAGGGCGCGGAGGTGTACGCTATCACCCCGCAGCGGCTGTCGCTCGAAGATTTGTTTATTCAGATTGTGGGAACGGATGGGGGGTTGTGATGCGCACACTCGTTATCGCCCGCCTCACCTTCCTCGAAGCCGCACGCAGACGCATCCTGCTCGCCGCGCTGCTTCTCGGCATCGCCTTCCTCATCCTGTTCGGCGTCGGTTTTCACTTCATCAACAACGAGGGCGGGGTGCCTGATGCCGGCAACCCGGCAGACATACTTGTCCGGAATCAGATCTACAACTTCCTCACCATGTCGGGGCTGTACGCCGTCAACTTCCTGACCGTCGTGATGAGCGCATTGGTCTCAGCGGACACACTCTCGGGCGAAATTGGGACGGGCACGATACAGGCCATCGTCACCAAACCGATCCGCCGCGTGGAAGTGGTGCTGGGCAAATGGCTCGGCTTGGCCGGGCTGCTCGCCCTGTATCTGCTTTTGATGATCGGCGGGGTGATGGGAATTGTGTACGCGCTGGCAGGCTACACCGTGCCCAACTTGATTCGCGGCGTGCTCATCACTTACATCGAAAGTCTGCTGGTCATGTCGATCACCGTCGCGTGCAGCAGCACGTTTTCGACGCTCGCCACGGGCGGCATTGTGTTCGGCCTGTACGGCATCGCCTTCATCGGCGGCTTCGTCGAACAGATCGGCGCGGTGCTCAAGAATCAGGTCGCAGTGAACATCGGGATCATCTCCAGCCTGATCATGCCGAGTGAGGCGCTGCTGCGTCGTGCGACATACGAAATGACCTCGCCCCTCATCCAATCGTTTGGCATTGGCATGATCA
>Ga0209342_10008850_pt1 | contig 10094 bp, 6 predicted proteins | sample RifCSP16_2_FD_184023 | JGI IMG/M metagenome (GOLD analysis project Ga0209342, IMG submission 184023) | Soil microbial communities from Rifle, Colorado - Rifle CSP2_sed 16_2 (SPAdes) (version 2) | ecosystem: Environmental > Terrestrial > Deep subsurface > Rock core/Sediment | place: Rifle... | reverse complement strand
CCCCCCCGCCTATATCGTGCTCGGCGCGAGCGGCATCAGCTTCATGACCGTGTTCATGGGCGGTCTCGCCTCACCGTACTATGCTGGGCTGACGCTCTACATCGTGGCCATCGGGCTGCTCTTCATCTGGCCGGCGCGCGTCGTGGCCGTCACGCACGCTTCCATCGTCGGCTCGTTCTTCCTGGCCAACCTGCTGATGAACGCCATCGGCAAGCGTTCCGCCGCCCTCTCCAACCTCGCCTTCCTGTCATCGACCGCCCTCATCGCCGGCGTGGGGCAGGTCCTGCTCTATCGCACCCACCGTGAGCAGCACGAGCAGCGGCTCCGGATCGAGCAGACCACCGCCCGCCTCGAGCGGGCCCACGCCGAGCTGCAGCAGCTCGACGAGTTCAAGTCCCGCTTCTTCGCCAACATGACGCACGAGCTGCGAACGCCTCTCGCCCTGGTGCTGACGCCGCTCCAGCTCGTGCTCGACGGAGAGATGGGTTCCTTCACGGAGACCCAGCGCAGCGCGTTCGAGACCATGTTCAAGAACGCGCTCAAGCTCTTGAAGCTCATCAACGATCTCCTCGACCTCTCCCGGCTCGAGGAGAGCCGGCTCCGCCTGGACCTGCGGGAGCAGGAGCTCGTGGGTTATCTGAAGACGCTGGTGGCCCAGACGCAGCCGCTGGCGCAGCGCAAGAACATCGCCCTAGACCTCGCGTGCGGGCCCGCGAGCTCGGTGATCCGGTGCGACCTGGAGCGCCTGGAGCGCGTCTTCGTCAACCTGCTCTCCAACGCGATCAAGTTCACGCCGCCCGGCGGCCACGTGGAGCTCTCGCTCGTGGAGCTGGCCGACGCGGTGGAGGTGCGGGTGAAGGACGACGGCCAGGGGTTCCCGCCGGAGAAGGCCGCCAGGCTCTTCGAGCGCTTCTACCAGGTGGACATGGCCGGGACCCGGCAGCACGGCGGGGCGGGGATCGGGCTGGCGCTGGCGCGCGAGCTCGTCCTGCTGCACGGCGGCAGCATCGAGGCGAGGAGCGATGGCCGGAGCGGCGCGCTGTTCACGGTCACGCTGCCCAGGCGTGCGGGCGAGCGCGCGGGCGAGCAGGCGCCGGAGGCGAAGGGCCGGCAGCAGGCTCCCGAGGACTCCGGCGTCGACTGGGCGGTGGAGCTCTCCGGGCGGCGCGACTTCCGCCTCCTGGAGATCGAGGAGGCGACGGAACGGCGCGTCGTCGAGCGAGACCCCGACGAGAACTCCCGGCCTTACACCGCCCTGGTGGTGGAGGACGATCCTCGGATCGTGCGGCTCATCCACACCGCCTTGCGGCGCCACTTCAAGATCCTGACCGCCCCCGACGGCCGGAAGGGCCTGGAGATGGCGGTGCGGGAGCAGCCCAGCCTGGTGGTGACGGATCTCATGATGCCGGGCATGGACGGGCTCGAGCTCACTCGACGCCTGCGAGAGGACGAGCGCGTGCGGCACATCCCCGTCCTCATGCTCACGGCGAGAGGCGAGGTCGACGACCGCGTGAGAGGGCTCGAGACCGGCGTGAGCGCGTACCTCACGAAGCCCTTCTCGCCGCGCGAGTTCGTGACCTGCGCGCGCCAGCTCGTGAAGGCGAAGGAGGAGACGGCGGAGCTCGTGCTCACGCAGCGCATGGACTCCCTGGAGACCGTGGCCGCCGGCCTCGCTCACGAGATGAACAACCCCCTCAACTACGCGAGGAACGCCGTGGCTCGCGTGCGCCTCGACGCCGAGCAGGCGCTCTCGCTCGCCGCCCGGGCGCGGACGCGGCCGCTCGAGGCCGCGGAGGTGGCGAAGCTCGAGCTCCTGACGAAGCGGATGACCGGGCTCCTGGGGGTGGCCGAATCGGGGCTCAGGCGGATCGGGGGCACGGTCGAGCTGATGAGTCGCTACGGGCGCGCCGGGTTCCGGCGCGAGCTCGCGCCCCACGACGCCTGGCAGGCGACGCGCACGGTGGTGGGAGTCGTGCTCCCCGCCACCGGGCGCGACGTCGAGGTCGAGCTCGACCTGCGAGGCGACGGGAGCCTGGAGTGCGTGCCGGAGGAGCTGAACCAGGTCCTCACCAACCTGGTGCAGAACGCGATCGAGGCCGCGCCCGAGAGCGGCGGCCGCGTCTGGATCCGGGGCCTGGGCGACGGCGACCCGCTGGAGCTGCGCGTCAAGGACAACGGTCCCGGCATAGGACCCGAGGTGCGGGCGCGGCTGTTCGCCCCGTTCTTCACAACCAAGGGCCCAGGCCGGGGGACGGGCCTCGGCCTCACCATCGCCCGGCGCGTCGTGCACAGCCTGCAAGGATCGCTGCGGCTGGTGAGCGAACCGGGGGAGGGCGCGGAGTTCGTCGTGCGCCTCCCGCGCCGCCAGGCGAGCGGCGAGCCAGCCGCGGTGGACTGATGGCGCCGCTCATTTGAGGTGACCCGTAAACGAGCCCGAGTCCGAGCCCGAGCCCGGAGAAGACGGGCGCGGGCGCGGGCTCGTTCACGGGCTCGGGGCTCAGTCCAAGTGGGCAGCGCTATGACTAGAAGCGAAGGGGCGAGCCGGCCCGAGGTGGACTTCAGGGCGCGGCGGGCTCCCCTGCCTCACCCCGCCGCTCCCCCCGGCGATCCTTGGCGATGAGGAGGTAGATGGAGGGGACGAAGAAGAGCGTGAACGCCGTCCCTATGGCCATCCCCGCGACCAGCACCAGGCCGATGCTGTTGCGCGCCGCCGCGCCCGGGCCGGTGACGAGCGTGAGCGGGAAGTGACCGCAGACCGTGGCCACGCTCGTCATGAGCACAGGCCGCAGGCGCGTCAGCGCCGCCTGCCGCACCGCCTCGATCTTGGCGTACCCCTGCTCCTGCAGCTTGTTCGCGAACTCGACGATGAGGATGCCGTTCTTGGAGACGAGGCCCACCAGCGTCACCAGCCCCACCTGCGAGTAGACGTTGAGCGTCGTCGTCCACCCGTTGGTGAAGAAGGGCATGTTCGGGTCGGGCATCTTGAGGAACGTCATGATCAGGGCGCCGAACATGGCGAGCGGGACGGAGCCGGCGAGGATGACGAAGGGGTCCCGGAAGCTGTTGAACTGCGCGGCGAGGACGAGGAAGATCAGCACCACCGCCAGGATGAACGCGGGCAGGAACCGCTCCCCCTCGGTGCGCAGCTGGCGCGACTCGCCCGTGTAGTCGATGGAGTAGCCCCTGGGCAGGATCCTACCTACCTCGCCCTCGAGGTAGGTGAGCGCCTCGTCGAGGGGGCGGATCGAAACGCCGCTGATCTTCACGGCGTTGAGCTGCTGGAAGCGGTTGAGCGAGCGCGGGGTCACCGTGTCCTTGAGCCTCGCGAACGTGGACAGGGCGACGAGCCGTCCGTTCGGACCGGTGACGTGGATGTCCTCGAGCTGCTCCGGGTTGAGGCGCTCGGTGCGGAGGAGCTGCGGGATGACCTTGTAGCTCCGCCCACCGACGCTGAAGCGGTTGACGAAGTTGCCGCCGACGGCCGCCGCCAGGTCCTGGCCCACGGTCTGGAGGTTCAGGCCCAGCTCCGCCACCTTGTCGCGGTCGAGCTCGATCTCCGACTCGGGCTGGTCGATCTTCACGTCGATGAGCGGCGGGAAGGCGAACATCCCGCTCGCCGCCGCCTTCGCCTGGAGCTGCTGCGCGAACCTCAGGACCTCGGCGCTCTCGGCGGTGGAGGCGATCACGAACTCGACCGGGAAGTTGCCGCCGCCGGGGAGCGCGGGGGGCAGGATGGGGAAGGTCTGGACCCCGGGGATGACCGCCACGCGGGCGCCCACCTCGGGGAGCACCTGGAAGGCCGAGCGCTTCCGCTGCTCCCAGGGCTTCAACCCCACGCCCCAAAAGCCGCCGCTGGGGAAGGTGATCTGGAAGGTGAACTGGGACTCGGGGATCTCCATCACCGTGCGGTTCACCTCGCGCGTCGAGTACATCACCTGGTCGAGCGTCGAGTTCGCCGGCGTGTTCACGATCCCGAAGATGACGCCCTGGTCCTCCGTCGGCGCCAGCTCCTTGGGCGACATCGTGTAGAGCACGAGGGCGAGGAGGCTCATCACCACCCAGGCCACGTAGATCGCGCCGCGGGCCCCGAGGGAGACCTCGAGGTGCCGCGCGTAGGTCGCCCGGACTCGCTCGAACGCCCGGTTGACGATGCGAGAGAGGCCCTTCTCCTCGTGCCCCGCGCGCAGGAGGTTCGCCGACATGACCGGCGAGAGGGTCAGCGCCACCACGCCCGAGATGGTGACCGCGCCGGCCAGGGTGAGCGCGAACTCGCGGAAGAGCGATCCGGTGAGGCCGCCCTGGAAGGCGATGGGGGTGTAGACGGCGGCCAGGGTGATCGTCATGGCGATGATGGGCCCGACGAGCTCGCGCGCGCCGCTGAGCGCGGCGTCGACGGGGCTCTTGCCCAGGCGCAGGTGGCGCTCGACGTTCTCCACCACCACGATGGCGTCATCCACCACCAGTCCGACCGAGAGCACGATGGCGAGCAGGGTGAGCAGGTTCAAGGTGAACCCGAAGGCCTGCATGAGGAAGACCGCCCCGATGAGCGAGACGGGGATGGCCACCACCGGCACCAGCACCGAGCGCAGCGAGCCGAGGAAGAGGAAGATGACCACCACCACGATGAGGAGCGTGTCGGCCAGCGTCGACTCGACCTCGTGCACCGCGTTCTGGATGTACGCCGTCGCGTCGTAGGCGACGAGGGCGCGGATCTGCTCCGGGATCTCCTTCTCCATCGCGGACATCTCCGCGCGGACGCGCCGGACCACGTCGAGGGAGTTCGCGTTGGGGAGGGCCCAGACGCCGATGAAGACCGCCGTCTGGCCGCTGAAGTTGACCGCCGCGTCGTAGTCCTCCGCGCCCAGCACCACGTCGGCGACGTCGCCGAGCCGCACCACGGCCCCGTCTTGCGCGCGGACGACGAGCTGCTGGAACTCCTTCGCCGAGCGCAGGTCGGTGTTGGCGGTCAGGTTCACCTGCACCAGCGAGCCCTTGGTCTGGCCCACGGCCGCGAGGTAGTTGTTCTTCTCCAGCGCCTGCCGCACCTGGACCGGGCTCACGTTCAGGGCCGCCATGCGATCGGGCTTGAGCCAGATCCGCATCGCGAACGTGCGGGCCCCCAGGATGTCGGCGCGCTGCACGCCCTCGATGGCCGAGAGCCGCGGCTGGACGGTGCGGACGAGGTAGTCGGTGATCTCGTTCTGGTTGAGGACGGTCGAGGAGAAGCTCAGGTAGGCCGAGGCGAACTGGCTGTCCGCCGACTCGACGCTCAGGACGGGGACCTCCGCCTCCGGCGGGAGATCGTTCCGCACCTGGTCCACCTTCGAGCCGATCTCGGCCAGGGCCCGGGTCGCGTCGTAGTTGAGCCGCAGGCGGGCGCGGATGATGGAGGAGCTCTGCTTGCTCTCCGACTCGAGGTAGTCGACGCCGTCGGCGGAGGCGATCACGCGCTCGAGCGGGGTGGTGATGAAGCCGCGCACCAGGCCTGCGTTCGCGCCCACGTAGGTCGTGGTGATGGTGACGACCGCGTTCTCGCTCCGTGGATACTGGCGGACGTTGAGCGTCCGGATGGCCTGGACCCCGGCGATGACGATGATGAGGTTGACGACGATGGCGATGACCGGGCGCCGGATGAAGAGGTCGGTGAGCTTCATTGAGGCTCCCGTCCAGTCACTTGTCGGTGGGCCTGGGGGCGAGCTCGGCCTGGGGCGCGAGCGCGTCGTTCACCACCACCGGCGTGTCGTTCCGGAGCTTGAAGGCGCCTGCGCTCACCACCGTCTCGCCGGCCTCGAGCCCGGAGATCACCGCGACGAAGTCCCCGCGGCGCTCGCCGAGCCGGACGAGCCGCTGCCGCGCGACGTGCGAGACCTTGCCGGACGCGTCCTTCTTCTCCTCGATGACGAAGACCGAGTCGCCGTAGGGGGCATAGATGGCGGCGGTGGCGGGCATGACGAGCGCCGGCCGCTTCTCCGGGGAGAGCACCTCCACGTTGGCGAACATCCCTGGCCGCAGGCGCCCGTCGGGGTTGTCGAAGGTGGCGCGGACGCGCACGTTGCGCGTGGCCGCGTCGACCTCGGGGTTGATGGCGGTGATCGCGCCCTCCCACTGCGAGCCCGGGAAGATGTCGGTGCGCATCCGCGTCCGCTGCCCGACCGTGAGCTCCGCCAGGGCCTGCTGGGGCAGCCAGAAGTCGGCGTGGATGGGGCTCACCGACTGGAGCGAGGCGATGGGGGTCCCGGGGGAGGTGACCTGGCCCAGCTCCACCTGGCGGATCGAGACGCGCCCGTCGAAGGGGGCGCGGATGGTCTTCTTGGCGATGGTCGCCTGGAGGCCGGCGACCGCCGCCTTGGTCTGCTTGGCGCGCGCCTGCGCGGCGTCGAGATCGGCGGGCGAGTTGGCCCCGCCCTCGCGCAGGGTCCTGGCCCGCTCGAGGTTGATCCCGGCGAGGGACGCGTCGGCGACCGCCGACGCGAGCTGCGCCTCCTCGGCCGAGGTATCGAGCTTCACCAGCGCCGCGCCGCGCTTCACCGAGGCGCCGGACTCGAAGTGGATCTCCCGGACGAGCCCGGGAAGCTCCGACCCCAGCGTCACACCGCGCACCGCCACCAGGGTGGCGATCGCGGCCCGCGCCGACTCCCACTCCGCCGCCTCGACCTTCGCCGACGCCACCGCCTCGGGCGGGGGGATAAAAGCCTTGCCCCCCTCGATCATCTTCTTGATCTGGCCGGCCTTGATCCCGCCCAGCGCCAGGATCACCAGCAGCAAACCGATGATGGCCACCAGCCAGGGCTTGGTCTTGGTCTTCATGGATGTCGCCGCGCGTCGCCTTCCGGAGAGAGGTCGGCGCGAAGGATAACCGCGATCCGCCTCGAAACGCTCATGAATCTGCCGAGCGGCGCCCGCTCACACGGCGGCGCGGATGTGGAGGATGTCCCCGTCCCGCACCACGTACTCCTTGCCCTCGAGCCGCATCTTCGCGCGCTCGCGCGCCTTGGCGTCGCCGGGGGTGGCGATGAAGTCGTCGAAGTGCGCGACCTCGGCCCGGATGAACCCTCGCTCGAGATCGGAGTGGATCTTCCCCGCCGCGCGCGGGGCCTTGTCGCCCCGGTGGACCGTCCAGGCGCGCACCTCGTCCTCGCCTACGGTGAAGAATGAGATGAGGTCGAGCAGGTGGTAGGCGGCGCGGATGAAGCGCTCGCGCGCCGGCTCCCTGAGCCCGATCGAGGCGAGGAATGCGGGTTGCTCGGAGGGATCGAGGTCCGCGATCTCCGCCTCCATCGCGGCGCAGAGCGCGATCCCCTCCGTGCCGCTCGCGCGCACCTCGGCCTCCAGCTCCGGCGGCATGGGGCTGGCGGCGTCCGCCTCCGCCACGTTGAGCACGACGAGCATGGGACGGCGCGACACGAAGGAGAAGTGGGCCATCTCGCGCTGCTCGGCCTCGGTCCACTTCAGCATCCGGAGGGGCTTCCCGGCCTCGAGGTGGCCCTGCAGGCGCACGAGTTCGTTGAACTCCAATCCGCCCTTGCCCCCCTGCTCCTTCCGGAGCCGATCGAGGCGCCTCTCCACCAGGCCCAGGTCCGCGAGCACGAGCTCCGCCTCGAAGTCGCGCAGCTCGCGCAGGGCCTCGGCCGGCGCGCCGTCGGCCGAGGCGAAGCCGCGCAACACCAGGCAGAGCGCGTCGACGTCCGCGAGCGCGCGCAATGACTCGCCGTCGAGGGCCTTGCCCCGCGGGCCGGGCAGGTCGACGAAGCGCATCTCGGCGTGGGTGACCTTCTTGGGGCGATAGAGGGCGGCCAGCTCGTCGACGCGCCTGTCGGGCACCTTGATCGCGCCGAGGTGCACCTGACCAACGCCCGCCTTGTGCAAGGCGGTGATGGCGGTGAACAGCGTCGTCTTCCCGGACTGAGGGAATCCGACCAGGCCGGCTTTCATGGGACCTCCCAGGTTCCCCCGGATCCTACTCCTTGCGGGGCGGTGATGCTCGAAATCGGGCGGCCGCTGAGCCCGCCCAGGACGCCGCTCGTTGACCGCTGGAGATACCCTCTTGGCCAGCGGCGTGTCGCCGGAGGAGTCACTATCTACCCAGGGTGACACGGTGTGGCCAGGGACGGACCTGCGCCCGTGTCCTCAAGGAGACGGACAATGGCTGACACGATACTCCGCTTCGGTATCGCCGCGCTGACGGCACTCGCGATCGTAGCCGCATCGTTGTAGGAGGCGGGAGAGGCGGGGGTATCGGGGGCGGCAGCCCCCGATGTCGACGTCGGCGAAGCCGGCGGCCTGTTTTGCGCCGCCGGCGCTGCCGCCGGGCAGGGGCTCAACCGGGAGGCCGGCTCGGCCGCTATCCCACGCTCGGCTTCTGCAGCCGCTGGCGATCGGCGTACTCCTGCACCTTGATCCGGCACTCCGGACACGACCGCGCCTTGCGGTAGGTGTTGTCGTTCGCGGGGACAGAGTGATTGCAGATGAGCACGTCATATAGACCGCGCGCGTGGCGCTCGTTCTTCTTCACGATATGGCGCCAGACCTCGGGAACCGCCTTGCGGGCTGCGGTGGTGGTGGTGGTGCGCTTCGCCTTTCGAGCCATGCCGTCTTCACCAGGGTTGCAGGGACCAGCGTCGCGAAACCCATAGCACGGTTCGACCGGAGATACGCCGCTCTTTCCGAAGATCGCTAGTCGACGATCTTGTTGAGCGGGAACTCCACGATCCCCTCCGCGCCCGCCTCCTTCAGCTGAGGTATGAGGTCGCGGACGACCTCCTCGTCCACTATCGTGTTCACCGCGAACCAGCCCTCGGCCTGGAGCTTCGAGATCGTGGGCGACTTCAGCGAGGGCAGGATCGCCTCGACCGTGGCCAGGCTCCGCTCGTGCACGTTCAGCATGATCCCGACCTTCCCTTGCGCCGCCAGCGCAGCCTTGAGCAGCATGGCGAGGCGCCCGATCTTGCCCCTCTTCCAGGGGTCGTCCCAGGCCTTGGGATTGGCGATGAGCTGCGTGGTCGAGCGCATGATCTCGCAGACGATGCGCAGGTTGTTGGCCCGGATCGAGCTGCCCGTCTCGGTGACCTCGACGATGGCGTCGGCCAGGTAGGGCGGCTTGACCTCGGTCGCCCCCCACGAGAACTCGACCTCGGCGTGGACGCCGTTCTCCTGCAGGAACTGGTTCGTGAGGTCCACCGCCTCGGTGGCGATGCGCTTCCCCTCGAGGTCCCGGATCGTCTGGATGGGGGAATCGAGCGGCACGGCGACGACCCAGCGCACGGGCCGCCTCAGGCGCTTGGAATAGACGAGCTCGGCGACGCGCACGACGTCGCGCTTCAACACCCAGTCGAGGCCGGTGATGGCCGCGTCCAGGAGCCCGATCTCCACGTAGCGCGCCATCTCCTGGGCGCGGATGAGCATGCAGGTGATCTCGCCGTCGTCGATGTCCGGGAAGTAGCTCCGGCTGGAGACCGACACCGAGTAGCCCGCCTTCTGGAAGAGCTCCACCGTGGCGTCCTGCAGGCTGCCCTTCGGCAGCCCGAGCTTGAGCAGGCTCACGACCTGCTCCCGTACATCTCCTCGGGGGTCATCAAGCGCTCGCCGCGGGTGGCGAGCGATCCGTCGGGCATGACCGCGCGGAAGAAGCAGGACCTGTACCCCTCGTGGCAGGCCGGGCCGCGCTGGCGGACGCGGACCAGGACCGCGTCGGCGTCGCAGTCGACGCGCATCTCCACCAGCTCCTGCATGTTGCCGCTGCTCTCACCCTTCTTCCACAGCTTGTTCCGCGAGCGTGAGAAGTAGTGGACCCTGCCCGTCTCGAGCGTGAGGCGGAAGGCCTCCTCGTTCATGTGGGCCAGCATGAGGACCTCGCCGTCCTCGGCGTCGACGGCGACGGCAGTGACGAGGCCGCCGGCTTTCTGGAAATCTGGGGAGAACTGCGCTTTCACGTTGTCCTCTCGATCGGCGATGTGGGCTCACGGATACCACCACGGCGTACCACCCGACAGCGCCCCATAGCATGGGGACAGGGAGGAAGGTTCCCTCGCCACCGCATCTCGGCCATGCTGGAGGCAGAGGGAGGTGCCATTGCCCGGCGCATGTCCGTACACCTC
>Ga0209342_10008849_pt1 | contig 10096 bp, 12 predicted proteins | sample RifCSP16_2_FD_184023 | JGI IMG/M metagenome (GOLD analysis project Ga0209342, IMG submission 184023) | Soil microbial communities from Rifle, Colorado - Rifle CSP2_sed 16_2 (SPAdes) (version 2) | ecosystem: Environmental > Terrestrial > Deep subsurface > Rock core/Sediment | place: Rifle... | reverse complement strand
GACCGGGTCGTGACCATAGAAAACAGCGCCGGGCAGCCGCTCGAGCTCGCCTTTAGGGCCAACGTTACCCCGTAACCCCTATGACCAAAAAACTCGTATTCCTCGTCGCGGGCACCCTGCTTCTGTTCGGGCTGGTCTATGTCTTTCGGCTCGAGAACATCGGCACCACCGCGCTGTGGAATATGAGTGACGGCGGGAAATGGCTGTTGCCGCTTATCGCCGTGGCTGCGCTCATCGACAGCATCAATCCGTGCGCGTTTTCGATCCTCCTATTGACCATCGCGTTCCTGCTGAGCCTCGGAAAGGTTCGATCGAGCGTACTGGCCATAGGCAGCGCCTATATCCTGGGTATATTCATCGTCTATCTGGTGATCGGCCTGGGCCTGTTGCAGACCCTGCACATCTTTGACACGCCGCATTTCATGGCCAAGGTGGGTGCGTCACTGCTGATCGTGCTCGGGCTGATCAACATAACCAAGGAGTTCGTTCCCGCCTTCCCGATAAGACTGGGCATACCGCACGCCGCGCACCAGAAGATCGCGGTGTTGATGGAAAAGGCGTCGGTGCCCACCGCGGTGGTGCTCGGCGGACTGGTCGGCTTGTGCGAATTTCCCTGCACCGGCGGGCCGTATCTGATGGTGCTCGGCCTGCTGCACGATCACGCGACCTATTTCAACGGCGTCGGGTACCTGATCCTGTACAACCTCATCTTCGTCCTGCCGCTGGTTCTCATCCTGCTTATTGCCAGTGACAAGACGCTTTTGGGCAAGGTGCAGGCGTGGCAGCAGGGCGAAAGGAAGGTGATGCGCTGGGGCGGCGGCGTAGCCATGGTCACCCTCGGCCTGGTCATTTTCGCGGTTTAGCGCGCATGACCGCGATTCTTGCCACGATCGTGTCGATTCTCGCCATTGCCGGTGCGGCGTGGGCTGCAAAGAAGCTGCTGCGCGTCCCGGTCTGCCCGATCTGCCTCGGTGTCGGGGGCACCTGGCTGTGGATGCTGATCGGGCGCTCTCTGGGTTATGCGGTCGACGCGACGATGCTTTCGATACTCCTGGGCGGGTCGGTGGCCGGGATCGCGTACCTGGTTGAGAAGCGCCTGCCGCTGGGGCGCTCACCGATGCTGTGGAAGACGCTTTTCATCCCGGCCGGGTTCGTCGCCGCGTATGGACTTGCCGCGTCGCAGTGGATCTTGTTTGCGGTGATGGGCGTTGCACTCGTTTTGCTCACGGCATTTTTCCTTGTTCCGCCGGCTACCTCGGGGGAACCAAGCGAAACGGTCGAAGAGCTGAAAAAGAAAATGCAGCAGTGTTGCTGAAAAAGGCGAATGTATGACTGAAGACATCATCGCAAGTGATGCGCGCGCGCCGGGAAACCGTCCCCGGCTGGCAGGGTACATACCACTCCTCGTGTTTTTTGTAATGGTGGTGTTCTTCGCTATCGGTCTCACCTTGAACCCAAGGGACGTTCCCTCGCCGCTCATCGGCAAGCCGGTGCCCGAGTTCAGCCTGCCGCCGGTCAAGGGACGCACGCTGGGACTCGCGAGCGCCGACCTCCGCGGCCAGGTGTCGCTGGTCAACGTGTTCGCCTCATGGTGCGTTGCCTGTCGCGAAGAGCACCCGATTCTGATGGAACTGGGGAGAAAGGGCACGGTGGCGATCCACGGACTCAACTACAAGGACAAACCCGACGATGCGCAGGCCTGGCTGGACCAGCTGGGCGATCCGTACACACGCACCGGGGCGGACATTTCCGGTCGGGTGGCGATTGACTGGGGGGTCTACGGCGTGCCCGAGACCTTTGTGATCGACCGCGACGGCCGTATTGCCCATAAGCATATCGGCGCGATAACGCCGGAGGCGCTGCGTAAGACCATCATGCCGATCATCGACAAGCTGCAGAAATCCTAGTCGCAAGTTCCATTGCAGGATGCGACGCCAATCTTTCATGGTCCCGGAATCCGGCGCTCGCCAGAACGTCAATCGTGCATGACTGAAATATCCGCAATCGCAGTTCTGACGGCGTTCGGCGGGGGAGTCATATCGTTTCTGTCCCCGTGCGTGCTGCCCCTGGTTCCAGGCTACATGTCATATGTAGCCGGCGACACACTTGCCCACGCCGATCACGCGGACGATCGCGCGCGACGTCTCGCGGTCTTCGGTTTGAGTCTGTGCTTCGTGGCCGGATTCTCGACGGTATTCATCGCGCTCGGCGCAAGCGCATCCGCGCTCGGGCAACTGCTGCTGCGCTACCAGTACGAAGCGAACATCGTCGGTGGCGTCATCGTGATCCTGTTCGGCCTGTTCATGATCGGGATGGTGAAGCTGCCCTGGCTGCAACACGACCTGCGCTTTCACGGCGATATCAAAGGGGGACGCGCGCTTGGAGCGTATCTGATCGGACTGGCGTTTGCGTTCGGCTGGAGCCCATGCATCGGACCGGTGCTGGGCGTGATTCTTACCATGAGCGCGGCCGCGGCCACGGTTTCCAATGGCATTGCCCTGCTCGGCGCCTACTCGCTCGGGCTGGGGATTCCTTTTGTCGCCACCGCACTATTCACGGGCGCGCTGCTGAAACGGCTGAAATCGATGCGGCGTATCGGGCACTGGCTGCAGATCGGTGCGGGCGTCGCGATGATTCTCATGGGCATTGCCATGATTACCGGCATGCTTACGGCGTTTGCCTTCTGGCTGCTCAAAACATTTCCGGCGTTCGCGGCCATCGGATAGATGGCCGGCTCGGAAGCCACCAAGCGCCCAGCCCACGGCCGGCTGAACGCGTCCGACCTCGCCCGGCGCGCCCGGCGACATTGCGATTCTTCCGAAGTAAGTATTCAAGGCTTCGGTGGAAGTCCGTCGCAGGGGAACGATTTTGTACCGTTGTGTATCAACACCCGCATTGCGCGACCGGAGCGTACAACATGCACACGGGAAATATACATTCGCGTGCTGAAATGGGAACCGATGCGGCTGGATGACCCGATGCAGGGCAACAGGTCTCGCAGAGTTCCAAACTTCATCATTCGGAGAAAAGATCATGAAACGAGCAACGAAAATTGCACTCGCCATCGGTACGGCATTGTCTCTCGGGCTGGCGGCAGCGGCAGTCAGTGCGCATCCCTTCGGCTACGGCGGGGGCTGGGGCGGCGGGCACATGGGCGGCTACGGCATGGGACCTGGAATGATGGGCGGTTACGGTCCGGGCTACGGCATGGGATCTGGAATGATGGGCGGCTACGGTCCGGGATACGGCATGGGCGGGGGCGGCGCGCACATGGGCGGATACGGTCCGGGCTACGGCATGGGGCCGCAGGGCATGTTCAATGCCTACCCCGGCAATGCGGAGGACGGTCTTGCGGCGCTGAAGGCGGAGTTGGGAATCACGGCCGAACAAGATTCGGCATGGCAGGCATTCACCAAGAACGCCAAACAACGGAATGAAAACCGGCAGGCGTGGTTCGCCAAGATGCACGAAGCGCGGAGCGCAGGCTCGGCACCGGAACTGCTCGCGCAGCAAACGGAGTTCATGAAGCAGCGCCAGGCCGAAATGGAGGCCAACACCGCAGCCCTGAAGAACCTCTATGCGACGCTCACGCCGGAACAGAAAACCATCGCGGATCAGCGTTTCGGCGGATTCGGTCCCGGATACGGCATGGGATATGGCCGGGGATACCGCGGTGGTCCCGGCGGGCGCACTCGCTAACAGGCCGTGGGGCGGCGAACGAGCCGCCTCGCGTTTGACGGAGAAAGAGATGATGTGGGGATATGACGGATTCGGAATGGGATGGGGCGGAATGGGCATCGGCATGCTGTTGTTCTGGGGATTGATCATCTTTGGCATCGTAATGCTGGCGCGTGGATTCGGGGGAAGGCCTGCGGGCAACGAACCCAGTCTGCGCGAGAAGACGCCGCTGGACATTCTGGGCGAACGTTATGCCAGAGGCGAGATCGACAAGAGCGAGTTCGAGCAGAAGCGGCGCGACCTCTCGGCCGGCTAGGCGGATGACCGTGGACAGGCAACGCAGAAATTTCCTCAGGACTGCCGGTGCGACGGCGATAGCGGGCACGCTGCCCTTTGCACCCTGGTCGCGTATGGCGGCGGCTGCGACGACGGGCACATTCACACCGGACGTCGAAATCGAACTCGTGGCGCAGCCGGATGAAGTGCAGGTGCTGCCGGGCCGGCCTACCGCGGTGTGGCGCTACGTCGGTCGCGTGCTGAAGGGTCCCACGGACGCGCTGCAGTCGGTTCCCGACAGCTACGCGGGCCCGATCTTCCGATTCAGGACGGGACAGAAGATCCGCATCCGCTACCTCAATCGGATACCGCAGCCCAGCATCGTGCACTGGCACGGTCTGATCGTTCCGGAGCGGATGGACGGTCATCCGCGCGATGTGGTTCCGGCGGGCGGCGAGTACGTATACGAGTTCGAAGTTCGCAACCGCGCCGGCACCTACTGGTTCCATCCGCATCCGCATGGACACACCGGAACCCAGGTCTACGGCGGGCTCGCCGGGCTGTTCCTGGTGAGCGACGACGAAGAGCGCGCGGCGCAGCTGCCGACCGGCGAGCGCGACATTTCCATCGTGCTCGCCGACCGCACGTTCGATCCGGCGAACCAGCTGGTCTACGAGGCGGCAATGGGTCGCGGAATGATGGGGGCCATGACGGGCTTTTTCGGCGAGCGCATTCTCGCCAACGGCCGTCCATCGCTTTCGTTTCCGGCTGCGGCCGGCGCTTACCGCGTGCGGCTGCTCAACGGCTCGAACTCGCGCATCTACCGCATCGCGCGATCGGACCGCAAGCCCTTGCTGGCGATCGCCTCCGACGGCGGCCTGCTCGCTGCGCCCGTAACCAGACCGTTTCTGGTACTCGGTCCGGCAGAAAGAGCCGAACTCTGGCTCGATTTCCACGATGCGTCGGCCGGCAGTCGTATTGCCCTGGTCGCTGAGCCGCTCGACTTCGGCGTTGGGGGTATGGGAATGATGGGCGGCATGATGGGCCGCGGCATGGGCGGCGTCGGCCCGCAGTCCGCTGCCCCTCATGCGTTTGCGCTTTTTACGGTCGGCAGAGGCGCCGGCCGCCAGGCGCTTCCGGCCCGGTTGGCCGAGCTCGCGTCCCTCGTGGCGCCACGCGAATCGCAGCGGCGGGAATTTGCGATCACCCTCGGCCACATGCGCTGGGGCATCAACGGCCGCACGTTCGACATGGACGAAGTGGCGCCCGACGAGAGGATCCGGTTCGGCGATACCGAGGTATGGGAGTTCATCAACCGCACGCCCATGATGGCCATCCCGCATCCGATGCACGTCCACGCGGTGCAATTCCGCGTGCTCGAGCGGCTCGGCACGCCTTCCGGTATCGAGGGACTGCGCGCGGGCTTTCTCGACGGCGGTGTGAAGGACACGGTGCTCGTGCTGCCCGGAGAGCGCGTGCGGGTGCAACTCTCTTTCAACGCATTCCGCGGGTTGTTTCTTTATCACTGCCACAACCTCGTGCACGAGGATATGGGGATGATGCGGAATTTCCTTGTCGCCTGAGAAGGCGGCGCCGCAACAGGCGTATTCAAAAAACGCCAATTGTTACAGTGGGGTGACCGGCATCCCTACCGCGATCCTGGACCCATTCCGGACATTCACAATTGCATCAATGAGCTCGGTTGATCGGCGAAGGCGATCTTCCCCGGCGCCGCGCAACTGCTAGACTGGACATGCATGCCGCGCAACGCCAAGGAGCCGACCCATGCCGACCGACGCCGAAGAGATCTTCCCGTACATCCGACGCTGGAAGGAAAGCGGGCAGGGCGTGGCGATCGCCACGGTGGTGCAGACCTGGGGCTCATCGCCGCGCCCCGAGGGCAGTCACCTCGCGGTCAACGAGCGCGGCGAGTTCGTCGGTTCGGTCTCCGGCGGCTGTATCGAGGGCGCGGTGGTGACCGAGGCGCTCGCGGTGATCGCTGACGGCAAGCCGCGCATGCCCGAATTCGGCGTCTCGGATGAGCAGGCCTGGGAAGTGGGGCTTGCCTGCGGCGGGCGGGTGCGCGTGTTCGTGGAGCGCTTCGAATGAAGTGGGCGCTGTTTGAGCGACTGCAGGCCGCCACTGCCGCGGGGATCTCGACCGCGCTGGTAACGCGGCTGAGCGACGGCGCCCAGAGCCTGTTCGACGGCGAGCGCTGGCAGGGATCCCTCGAAGTGTCCGAGGAGCAGCGCGCGGCGGGGCGCCGCATGCTGATCGCTGACAAGAGCGGCATGCTCGGCGGCACGGAGGAACTCTTCGTGCGCTCGTACGCGCGCGCGCCGCGCCTCATCGTTGTCGGTGCCGGGCACATCAGCCAATTTCTCGCGCCGATGGCGACCCTCGCCGGCTTCGAGGTGACCGTGATCGATCCGCGCCGCGCCTTCGCGAGCGCCGAGCGTTTTCCCGGCGTGACGCTGCTCGATGCCTGGCCCGACGAGGCGCTCGAGCAGTTGAAGCTCGATGCGACAAGCGCGGTGGTGACGCTGACCCACGATCCGAAGCTCGACGACCCGGCGCTCGTCGCCGCGCTCGCGAGTCCGGCGTTCTACGTCGGCGCGCTGGGCAGCACGCGCTCCCACGCCAAGCGCGTCGCGCGGCTCACGGAAGCGGGCCTCGGCGGCAAGGTCGAGCGCATTCACGCGCCGGTCGGGCTCGATCTCGGCGGCCGCGCGCCGCGCGAAATCGCGGTTTCGATTCTCGCCGAGGTGATCCGGGTGCGCTACCGCGGCGAATCGCCGTGAGCTTCGATCCGGCCGCCTTGCGCCGGCAGTTTCCGCTGCTCGCCGGCGACGCGCGGCTGCATTACCTCGACAACGCCTCTACCGCGCAGATGCCGCAGGCGGTGCTCGAGCGGCTGGTCTCGCACGAGACGCGCACGCGCGCCAATGTGCAGCGCGGCTCGTATGCTCTGGCCGAGCGCGCGAGCGAGGCCTACGCGGGCGCACGTGAGAGCGCGCGGCGCTTTCTCAATGCGGCGCGCGCCGAAGAGGTGGTGTTCACTTCCGGCACCACCGCGTCGATCAATATCTTCGCGCAGGCTTTCGGCGCGCGGCTCGCGCCGGCCGACGAGATCGTCGTCAGCGCTGCCGAGCACCACAGCAACTTCGTTCCCTGGCAGCTGCTGCGCGATCGAAGCGGCGCGCGCCTGCGCATGCTGCCGCTCACCCGCGACGGACGCATCGACCTCGCGCGGCTCGCCGACTTCGTCACCGCGCGCTGCAGGCTGATCGCGATTACCCATTGCTCAAACGTCACCGGTGCGCTGACCGATATCGCCGCAGTTCGGCGCGCGGCACGCGCGGTCGGCGCGCGCGTGCTGGTCGACGGCGCGCAGGCGGCGCAGCACGGCGCGGTCGATGTGCAGGCACTCGATGTCGACGCCTACGCTTTCTCGGGCCACAAGTGCTTCGGGCCGAACGGCGTCGGGGTACTGTGGGTGCGCGCCGAGTTGCTCGAAACGCTGCCGCCCGCGTTCGCGGGCGGCGGGATGGTCGCTCGGGTGAGCCTGGAGCAGACGAGCTTCGCGGATCCGCCGGCGCGCTTCGAGGCGGGGACGCCGCCTATCGCGCAGGCGGTCGGGCTCGGCGCTGCACTTGACTGGATGATGGCCCTTCCCTGGGTCGAGATCCGCGCGCACGAGGAACGCCTGGCGCGCCGCCTGCTCGGCGCGCTCGGCGAGATGGAGGACGTCTCCATCCTCGGCCCGCGCGACACGCAGGCGCGCCTGCCGATCGTCGCGTTCAACCTGCGGGACGTACATCCCCACGACCTCGCCCAGGTGCTGGGCGATTACGGCCTGTGCCTGCGCGGCGGACACCACTGCGCGCAGCCGCTGCACGCGGCTTTCGGTCTGGAGGCGAGCACGCGCGCGAGCTTCGCGCCGTACAACGACGACGCGGACGTCGATGCGCTGCTCGAGGGGCTCGCCGCGGCGCGCCGCATCCTGCGATGAGCGCGCAGGAACTCTACCAGGAAGCGATCAAGGCGCTCGCCGCGGCGGGCACCGGACACGGCCGGCTCGACGCGCCCGACGGGCGTGCGCTGCTCGACAACCCGCTGTGCGGCGACCGGGTGGAGATCGAAGTAAAACTCTCGGCAGGACGCATCGCCGCGCTCGCGCATCGGGTCAAGGGCTGCCTGCTGTGCCGCGCGGCGGCCGCGGCGATCGGCCAACGCGCGACCGGCGCGAGCGCCGAGGAGATCGAGCGCCTGGCCGCGCAGTTGGCCGAGATGCTCGAGCGCTCGGGCCCGCCGCCCGCGGGCTGGGATTCGGGCTGGCCCGAACTTGCCGCATTTGCGCCGGTGCACGGGCACCGCAGCCGCTACGGCTGCGTGCTCCTGCCTTTCAAATCGCTGCTTGTCGCGCTGCGGGCGGGTTCTGCAGGATGTTAAGCGAGCGCTCTGCCGAGCTGCCGTTTCCCGAAGTGGTTTCGGAACGCGACGAATAAGTCACGGTGAACCAGCAACCGGCTGATCCAGCTGCGCCGCTGCTGCTGGATTAGCAGTCCGCGATGCAGCGTGAGGGTCGCCTACGCCAGCTTTGCGCCGCACTTGGAACAGAACCGGTCGCCTCGCGTCGAGGGAGCACCGCATTTGCGACAGAACCGGGCGCCGCTTGGCGGAGATTCCGGCAGCCCTTTGCGCCCGTACCACCACATCATGGCTGCCCAGATGCCGAGGCCCAACGCAGCGACGCTGCCGACCAGCCAGATTGCGAGTTCAGCCTTGCTCGGCCCTGGATTATCGAACGGCCCGGTCTTGAGCTGCGCGGTCGGGAGCTGCGATGCGTCCGGACTCTTGGGCTTGACTATCTCGACCGAAGTTCGCGGATCCGTCTTCGTGTAGCGGACCTTCACCTCCAATCGCTTTCCCGCCTGGAAGGCTCCCAACTCCGCCGATCGGTAGCGCAGTCCGTCCGGGCCAGCAGCCGCGGCATCCAGGGGCGGTTGTACCGAAAGGTCGCTCGCCGTTGCGGGCTCCTGGACGACGACGTTCAACCGGTCCGCCGCCAGGTCGCCGGTCCAGGCGTAGGTGTAGCTGCGGCCGGCCGCAGTCGTCACGAGCGGGTCGTAGAACTCGACATGGAACACGCGCTCCGGCGCGTCGAATGTCAGCGTGATGAAGTCGCCCGCGTCCTTGCGGTCATACTTCATATTGGCAAGATTGCCGCCCATTGTGGCCGAGGACGCAACCGCCGTTGGGCCGCCGGAGGCGGCGGGGATGCGCAGACTTACTGCAGCCGGAAGCGGAACGCCTGCCGCAATCTCCCCTTTGAGAATCACAAGCGCGGCCGCCGGGCGGTCGAATTCCGGCCAGATCTCGATTTGCAGGCTGGCGAGACGCGGTTTTCCCTTGGCCACGTCACGGGCGGACGGCGCGGCTGCGAACGCAGGGAGAAGCATGACCGCCAGGATCAAGGTCAAGATTCGCGACGCGAAGTAGACCGGTGCGCCGCCGGGCCGGGCTGCATTTCGTCGAACTGCGTCCGTCATCGTCGTTTCTCCTTCATTCGCGTTACCGTCGGCTCAGTGCCCGAACGAGCGGTAAGCATTATACCCGCAGAGGGTATTTGACACATACCCCACACGGGTATAATATTCGAATTGCGGCAACCCAAATTTTGGACCTGAAATCAATGGAATCGTCATCAGCACTTCGCTTGGACATGCCGATCGAGGGTATGACCTGTGCCGCCTGCGCGGCCCGCATCGAAAAGAGCCTGAACAAGCTGCCGGGCGTGGCGGCGAACGTGAATTTTGCCGCGGAGTCGGCGCGGGTGACAGTCCAGCCAGGCGCGACGTCAGCTGCTGGCGTGATCGAGGCGATCCGCAGGACCGGGTACTCGGTTCCGGATCGGCTGGCCGAACTCACGATTTACGGCATGACCTGCGCGGCGTGCGCAGTGCGCATCGAAAAGGGATTGAACAAGCTGGAGGGCGTGCGCGCCGAAGTCAATTTCGCCAGCGAGACCGCCCGGGTGCGCTACGTGCCGGGGCTGGCCAGCGTCGAGCGGCTTAGCGCCGCAATCCGAAAAGCGGGATACGACGCGAGCGAGCGCGTCGAGGCCAGTGCCGAGGAGGAA
>Ga0209342_10008848_pt1 | contig 10098 bp, 5 predicted proteins | sample RifCSP16_2_FD_184023 | JGI IMG/M metagenome (GOLD analysis project Ga0209342, IMG submission 184023) | Soil microbial communities from Rifle, Colorado - Rifle CSP2_sed 16_2 (SPAdes) (version 2) | ecosystem: Environmental > Terrestrial > Deep subsurface > Rock core/Sediment | place: Rifle... | reverse complement strand
CGTCAGGTCGCACGTCCAGAACCGCGCGGCGGCCTTACCCTCACCGAACGAGAGTTCAACGTGGACGTCGCGGTTGGTTCGCATCGAATCGGAAACGGCCTGGGCGTCGAACGACACCGGCGTTCCATGTTCGTAAAGCAGAACGCCGTTGACTTTGAGCTTGATGGCGGCGGCGTCGAGCGGCACGCCCGCGTAGCCGGCGGCCGAGACGATGCGTCCCCAATTGGGGTCGGCGCCGGCGACGGCCGTCTTGACCAGGGCGCTGTCGGCCACGGTTTTGGCGATTTTCCTGGCCGATTCGCGGTCGGCGCAGCCGGTCACGTCGATCGTGATGAGGTGCGTGGCGCCTTCGCCGTCGGCCGGAATGGCACGGGCCAGTTCGACGCAGACTTCGGACAGTGCCTTTTGGAAGGCAGTCAAATCGCCGCCGGTCAGCGGTTCGCCGCCTGCTTGGCCGTTGGCCAGCATGACGAGTGAATCATTGGTGCTGACGTGGCCTTCGACACTTACGCAGTTGAACGTCTCGTCGGCGACCTCGGCGAGCATGGATTGGGCCGTGGCGGGCGAAAGCGGGGCGTCGGTTATTATCACGCCTAGCATCGTCGCCATGTTGGGCCCGATCATGCCGGAGCCCTTGGCGATACCCGCGATCTGAACGGTCCGCCCGGCGAGTTGGAGCGTGCGGCCGGCCATCTTGGGCACCAGATCGGTGGTCATAATGGCCCGGGCGGCGGTCATCAGGTCGGTTGGTTTCGAGCCGAGTTTGACCGCGGCGGCCGAGATGCCTTGCTCGATTTTGTCCATGGGAAGGAACTGGCCGATGATGCCGGTCGACATCACCAGGGCCTCCTCCGGCGCGGCGCCGCACACGGCGGCGGCCAGGGCGGCCATCTTTTGCGCGTCCGCGAAACCTCGCTCGCCAGTGCAGGCGTTGGCGCTGCCCGAGTTCACTGCCACGGCCCGAATCCGGTCGCTCGGCGTGCGCTGGCGATCCAACACGACCGGCGCGGCGCAAACCAGATTTTGGGTATAAACCCCGGCGGCCACCGCCGGCACTTCGGACATGATCAGAGCAAGGTCGGGCTTTTGCGGGTCGCTCTTGATCCGGCAATGCACGCCGGCCAGCAAGAAGCCCTTCGGAACGGACACACTCATTACAGTCGCTCTCCTCGGAAGAATCACAAAGTCGTCGGCGGAATAAAAGACGTAGGCCGGGTCATGACCCGGCGGCACACCTTGCCGGGTCATGACCCGGCCTACGTTGGTTTATTTTTTCAGGACACGCGAGGGGGTCGCGTGGTTCGGCCGTGGGTGTTACAGGGCGGTATTCTCGGGGTATCGGTACATCAGGTTGAAATTCTGCACCGCCGCGCCAGAGGCGCCCTTGATCAGGTTGTCCAGAGCGCTGATCGTCAGTACTCGGCCGCGGACGATGCGGGCCGTCATGTCGCAGAAGTTCGTGTCGGCCGAGTCCTTGGTGGCCGGCAGATGGTCGACCACGCGGACAAACGGCTCGTCGGCATAGAACTCGCGGAGCACGTCGAGCAGTTGCTCCTCCGTGACGTTGCCGATCGGACGCGAATAGGTGGTCGTCAGGATGCCGCGGTCCATCGGCGTTAAATGGGGGGTGAAAATCACCTCGACTTTGCGGCCCGAGGCGGTGCCGAGGATCTGCTCGATCTCGGGAATGTGGCGGTGGCGGCCCACATTGTAGGCCGAAATGCTCTCGTTGCACTCGGTATAGAGCGTGGTGAGCTTCGGAGTGCGGCCGGCGCCGGACACTCCGCTTTTTGAGTCAATAATGAGGTCCGTCGGTTCGATCAGGCCTGCTCGTAGCAGCGGCGCCAAAGGCAAAATGGCCGATGTCGGGTAACAGCCTGGGTTGGCGACCAGGGGGGCGTCGATGATCCGCTCGCGGAACAGCTCTGGCAGGCCGTAGACCACCTTGCCGAGTCGGTCGGGGTCGGGATGCTTTTGGCCGTACCACTGGGCGAAGACCTCGGGGCTGTCGAGCCGATAGTCGGCGCTGAAATCGACGATCCGACAACCGGCCTCCAGCAGATGGGGCACCAGGGAAGCCGTCACACCGTGGGGGAGGCAACTGAAAATGCACTCGGCGCGGCCGGCGACCTCGGCGGGGCCCAGGTTCTCCAGCGGCAGGTTGAGCCGGCCGTGGAGCGAGGGATGGATGCTGGCGATCGGCGGATTTCCTTCCTGCCGACTGGTGAGGGCCACGATTTCGGCCCCTTCGTGGCGGAGCAGGATTTTGATGAGCTCGACCGCGGTGTAGCCCGTCGCGCCGAGAATGGCAATCCTTGTCATGGCATGTTGCCCGTTTCAGGGAGGATGTCTAATGGCCGGGCAGATGAGTCCCGATCAGCCCCGTAATATAACGCGGGCATAGGGACTTCGCCAAGGGGGGGCTGTCCGGTTGACCCACCCCGATCGTGGGGTCACGGCAAGGTCTCCCGGCATCCGCGGTCCCGCCTTCATCTGGTTGTCGGCTCACGTGGTTGCCATTTCCGCAAGACGGGACTACGAACGACTCGGACGTCACGGCCCATCCAGCAAGCCTTGTCGCGGCCTTTATTGGCGCCTTCTGATAGTGACCGGGCTGGAGACCCGCGATATAATCCGACCTTTCCTTGGGCAATCTTCAGACTCACGATAGACATGCTTCGCGGCAAACGCTTGTGGACGAAAAAGCAATCAGGGGATATGCCGTTGGCTGTCGCTTCTCGATCTGATGCAACGGTTTCGTCCTTGCCGCCCGAGCGACGGCCATCGGGGTGGCTCCTGGCGGGGTTGGTGCTCGTTTGTTTTGTTCCGCGAGCGTGGTTGTGCCTGGAGTGCAAAACGATCTGCCCGGACGCGGTCGTCTACATGGACGCGGCCGACGCGCTGGAGCGCGGCGACGGGAATCGATCGTTGGACTACCTCGGTCCGAACCTTTATCCGTCGATTCTGGTGGCGCTTCGTCACACGGGGCTGGAGTGGAACACGGCGGCGGCCTGGTGGAGCGTCGTCTTTGCGAGTCTGGCCGTGCTGCCGCTGTTTGGGCTGACGCGCCGGATGTGGGACGGGCGCGCCGCGGTGGCGGCGTCTTTGCTCTACGCGGTACACCCTTATTTATTGATCTATACACCGTGGATGCTGCGCGATCCGACGCATTGGTTTTTATTCTTGCTGACACTCTATTTGATCTGGCGGGCGACGGACGAAGGGCGGTGGATCTGGTTCGTCGCGGCCGGGACGTCGCTCGCGCTGGCGGTCCACGTGCGCAACGAGGCTTGGCTCCTGGTGCTGCCGCTGGCGGGTTGGGGCGTCTGGCGGTGGTTCGAAAACCCGCCGCGCCGGCGACGGTTGGCCGCCGGGACGTTGCTCTGCCTGGCAATGGCTCCCGCCGCGCTGCTCGTTCTCAATCTTACCGTGTTGGCCGGTCATTCCCATTGGAAATGGGGAGGCTCGCGTCACGTAGTCGACGCGCGGCGTTGGGCCAAAGCGACGTGGACGCAGGGCGAGGGACGAGCGGACGCTTCGACGCCGCCGGAACAGGTCAACGTCCGGCCGCCGGCGCCACTTAAAATTTCTTCGGTCCTGGCCGTGCGCAAAGTGCTCGTCCGCGCGGTGAAGTCCCTCACGTACCCCTATGTCATTCTGGCGATTCTGTCCCTTTGGGTCGATCGTCGGCGGCATTTCGGCCCTCGCGAACTGCCGCTGCTGTTGGCGTGCGTGGTTCTTTTGCTGGGCCTGTCGGGACACATGGCGATCGGCAAGGACGTTTCGCCACGTTATTTGCTGGTGTTCGTCTTGCTCGCGTTGCCCGCGGCGGCGCGAGGGGCCATTCACTTGAGCCAAGCGGCGGCAAACGTCCTGGGGCGAATGCGCGCGACACCCGTCCGTCCCGGCGTCGTGTTGGCCGGTCTGATGTTCTTCGTGTTCGTCGGCAGCGCTGCGTGGGGATGGAGAGCGTGGCGGGACTTTACAGAGCCGTGGAACGAGCAAGCCGCGTTGGGCCGCTGGATTCTCGCCACCTACGGCCCACGGCAGCGCATCGCGTCGAATCTGTTCGGACATCGCCTGGTCGTCTACTATGCCCAGGGCGCGAGCGTACACGCGCGCTGGGAACAGCGGCACGACTCGCGGGTCTTCGCGAGCCTTATGCGACGAGAACGGCCGGACGTGCTGGCCGTTTGGGAAAACGGGGACGTCGGCAGGTCGCGCGACACCTACCACGCCATCATGCGCGATAGAAAACGACTCGGCTATCAGCTCGTCGCTGTCGACGATTTGCCGCCCGAGTGTCCTGGGGTACGGATTCTTGTGCGCGAGGGCGCCAGCCGCGAGCCCAAATTATTCACCACGGGAGACGCTGAGGGATTGTAGTGCGGGACGATCGTCTCACCACGCCTCACTTGTCGTCCGATTCGCGCGATTTTCGTTTCGTTTCGATGACGCTTCGAATCGTCTCATCGAGCGTAAATCGCAAGCGATGCTCGATCGTGGCATGGAGACGGTCGAGCTTGGGCACGCGGTGGCGGCAGTCCTCGAAATCGTCGGAATAGGCCTTCGAGTAGCTGACAAAATGGATCGAAAGGTTCGGGTCCACCTGGGCGATGACCCGTTCGGCCAGTTCCATGATGCGGACCGGCTCGTCGCTGCCCACGTTGAACACGCGGCCGACGGCGGCGGGGGCGGCCATCAACTCGAGCACCATTTCGACGACGTCGGCCACGTGGGCGAAACACCGCACCTGCCGACCGTCGTCGTGGACTGTCAACGGGCGGCCGTCCAAGGCCGCCTCGACGAACCGCGGAAGCACCATTCCATAGGCGCCGCTCTGGCGAGGCCCCACCACGTTGAAAAAACGTCCCACCACGACCGGCAGGCGTTCCTGACGCCAGTAGGCCAGGGCCAGGAATTCGTCGATCGCCTTCGACGCGCCATAGGACCATCGGGCCCGGGCCGTGGAGCCGAAGACGAGTTCGTCCTCCTCGTCCCAGCGGGGCTTGGGATTCTTGCCGTAGACCTCGCTCGAACTGGCCAGGAACAGCTTGACGTCGCGGCCGGACTGGCGGCACTGGTTCAACTCGTTGAGGATCAACTCCGTGGGATAGATATTGGTTTCGATCGTGCGGATGGGCGAGCGGGCGATAAGCTCCACCCCGACGGCGGCGGCCAGATGATAGACCTCATCCACGTCCGCAAGCACCCGGCGAACCAGATCCCGATCAGCCACCGTGCCTTTGATGTAGCGGAGTTGGGGGGAATTGATAACGCCGGCAAGATTGTCGATCGAGCCGGTTGACTCGTCGTCGATCACGGAGACGCGGTTTCCACGTTCGAGGAGCCGTTCGACGAGGTGGCTGCCGATGAACCCGGCGCCGCCGGTGACGAGACAGTGTTTCATGAAAGCATCATGGGGGAATTGCGGGATGGGAACCTTTTTTCACAATACTCGGCTGGATAGACGCTCGCAAGGATGACTCTGCCCCTTTGGGGGAGTGGATTGGCGGATAGGGTGTTTTTGTCCTCCAGGGGAGTTCGGATGGGGGTGACAATTCCATTTGCCCGGGCGTTCCCCCCTTTTTTCCGGGGACACCCCTAGGGTACACTAACCGGTTTGGCGTTTACTCGCCGTAGTAGAGGAATACACGAATCAAGTCCCGTAGCCCCGTAGGTCAGGCTGTGCCTGACAGCAGCTTGGAAAAACGGGCTGTCAAGCACTGTCAGGCACAGCCTGACCTACGGTTTTCGACCTTACTCCTCAAGGTGAAATGGAGAATCTCGATGTTCCAGCGGTTTTCGGAAGCGGCCCAGGCGATTTTTGAAGCGGCCCGGCGCGAGGGTCGGCTCATCTACAATCCCAGCAACGAGCAGTTGCGGGCCCTGGCAATGGAAGAGCCCGGGGTGGTCGTGAGCAAGTACGGGAGCATCGCGGTCGAGTCGGAGCCGATGTCGCGGGCGGCCATGTTCACGCGGAACAACATCGACACTCCGTTCGGCGAGGAAGAGGAGAAATTGCTCGGGACGGCCTTGGAGCGTTCGGCGAAGGAAACGCTCGTGGCCGTCGACGTGACGGTGGGCGACGGCGCGGAGGGCGTCACGGCGCGGCTGATCGTGCCCAAGCGATTCGCCCACGTGGCGTTCGCCGGCGTCAAGCTGTTCAAACCGGCCGCGACGGACAATCCCACGCATCAGGTCGTCATGTTCTTCGACGATGAGTACGAGAAGAATCGGGGCAAAACGCTGCCCCAGAAGAGCATCACCATTCGCAACGCCCATTCCAACGACGGACGGCTTGTCAAGTTCGCGCGCAACACGAACTACTTCGGCGAGTGGAAAAAGGGCGTGTTCACGGCCGAGGACTACCGCGCGAAACTCACCGGCAAAGCCCTGTTTCTGCACGCCGGATGCCGCAAGGACACACTCGAAGGGGCCGATGGTCGCTATCGGACGACCGCCTCGTTGTTCGTCGCGCTGAGCGCCAACGGCAAGACCAGCACCTCATGCAAGGTGCTGGCCCGCAAGGGGCAAGAGCGTTCCTGGCTGATCCAGGACGACGGGGGGGTGCTCGGGTTGGACGGCACGTTCCGCGGGTTCGAGGCGGGCGGGCTTTTCGTGAAGACCGACGGACTGGGCCCGCGCGATCAGATTGAAGCGTATTACGGCTCGCTCAAACGCGAGACGTTTCTCGAAAACGTTTACGTCGCCCCCGACGGCACGATCGACTTTTTCAACGTCGAGCGGACAAGCAACGGCCGAGCGGTCATCGAGCGACGCGACTTCATGCATGCCGGTGGCGAGATCAACACCAATCGGGTGGACAACATTTTCATCATCTCGCGCGGCAAGATCATTCCGGCGATCGCCAAGTTGACCCACGATCAGGCGACCGCCTTCATGGTTCTCGGCCAGTCGATGGAGTCGTCGGCGGGTGACCCGACGCAAGCCGGAAAGATCAAGAACGTCTTTTTCTACGATCCGTTCGTGGCCGGCGACCGGGCCGCGCACGTCCACCTGTTCCACGACATTCTCAAGCGGAACCCGCACATTAACTGCTATCTGTTGAACACCGGAAGGATCGGCGAGGGCGACGCGATGCACGACATCCGGCTGGGCGACACGATGAACATATTGGACGCGGTGCTCCGGGGCGAGCTGACCGACTGGCGGCGCTCGCCGAAGACGGGCCTGATGGTGCCCGAGAACGTCCCGTCGGTCGATCCGGTGCTGTTTCACCCGGATCGGGTTTTCGCGGCCGACGTGTTTGGACGCGAACAGGCGGCGCTCGACCGGCAGCGGGCCGAATTCGTGGCGAAATATCCGGGGCTTCGTCCGGAGATTCGCGGCGTGTTCGAGAAAGGTTAATTTTTGCCGCGGCCTCTGTTTGTCCGCGAGACGTTTCTGGAGCTAAAACGCCCCTTGCGAATGCCGCTTCCATCCCTGCAAACCGACTCTAAAAATCCGTCTTCCGGGGAGTATCACAGGATGGTTTCAGAATTTTTAGACACCACCAGAAAAGTGGGTTGCAATTCCTGACAGGCCAGCCATAATTTAGAAGACGTGAGGGCAACCTCACGCTCTCGCCCTTCGCAGGTCCCTGCCCCGCCTACGGAGGGCTCTTTTTTTGCGCTCATGGCGCTCCGAGGCTGTGAAAAAATCAGTTAGCCGCCGCGTCTGCGCGGCGTGGAGTGAGAAAAGCCCCCGAAAACGTCGAGCATGCTCGACGGCTAATGCGTGTTTTCTATTTTTTCACAATCTTTCCTTTGGGATGCATCATTTCCTTCCGCCGCGCGGACCCTCCGTGGGAGTAGTTTCTGGTTGTTTCCGGTCGGAACTGCAATCATAATGAGGTTTTCCCACCCGCGGCCGGAAGACAGCAGCCCCTCGTTCGAGTCTTCGGAGGATCTCGCCCGTGATTTTGCACCATGATGCCCGATTGAAGACGTTCTTCGGTTTGCGAAACGTTTGCCGGGGGATGCTGGTCGTTATCTTCGTCCTCGGGCGTCTGAGCGGAACGCAGCCTGCTTGGGCCGACGTTGCCGCGCCCGCCGCGCAAGTCGTCGATGATGACACGCCCAAGGACTTGGCCCAACTTCGCGCGATCGAGCAGAAATTCAAGGACGTCGCCGCCAAGGCCGTGAAGTGTGTCGTGGGCATCCAGATCGGAACGTCACGGGGCAGCGGCGTGATCGTCTCGCCCGACGGCCTGATTTTGACCGCCGGCCACGTGGCCGCCCGGCCGGGTAGCAGGGCCACGATCACCACGTCGGACGGTAAGTCGCACAAAGGCATGTCGCTGGGCATTTACTCGGGCGCGGACGCCGGGATGATGAAAATCACCGACAAGGGCGAGTGGCCTTGCGTGCGGCCTGCCCCCAAGGGCAAGACCCAAGTGGGTGATTGGTGCCTGGCGATGGGCCATCCGCTGGGTTACATGGAAGGGCGTCCGCCGGTGGTTCGGATGGGCCGAGTGCTCGATGTCGAGGAACGCACCGTTCAGACCGACTGCCCATTGATTGTCGGCGACTCCGGCGGCCCGCTGTTGAATCTTGACGGCGAAGTGATTGGGATCAACAGTCGCATCAGCGGCGCGATGAGCATGAATTATCACGTGCCGGTCGAGATTTTCCACACCTATTGGGACCGATTGAAGAAGGGCGAAGCCTGGGTCGACGGAACGCTCCGTGACGCGGGCGGCGTGAAAGACACGTTCCGCAAGGTCATCGCCCAGGCCGCGGCCTGCGTGGTTCGCGTCCGTTGCGACAAGCGAGACGTGGCGATGGGAACGATCGTCGGGCCGGACGGGTGGATTCTGACCAAGGCCAGCGAGTTGAAAGGGCGCGTGGTCGTCCGGCTGCCCGACGGACGCGATCTTGAAGCGCGCAAGGTGGGCGTCAACCCGCGATTCGATCTGGCCATGCTCAAGATCGACGCCGTTGATTTGCCCAAAATTGCGTGGGGGTTGAAGGATCCGGCGGTCGGGCAATGGGTTGCCGTGCCGGGGCCGGACGGGAACCCGTTGGCGCTGGGCGTGATCAGCGTCCCGCGACGCACGATTCCCCGGGCCAAGGGCTCGCTCGGGATACTCTTCCGTCAGACCGACAAGGGGGTGACGATCTCGATGATTCTTCCCGGCAGTCCCGCCGCCAGGGCCGGAATTATGAAGGACGACCTGATTACGCAATTAAACGGCCGACCGATCAAAAACCAGAAGGAACTGGTCGACGCGATGAAGAACTTCGGACCGGGCATGACCATCCGGCTCACGTTGCGGCGCGGCGAAAAGTCGATGGATAAAACGGCCACCCTTGGCCAAATCGTCACGCCGGCCACGCGCCAACGCGACGCGCTGAACAGCACGGGCGTCGGGATGAGCGGGCGGCACGATGACTTTCCGGTGGTCCTGCAACACGACGCCACGGTGCGGCCCGCCGACTGCGGCAGCCCGGTGGTCACGCTCGACGGCCGAACCGTGGGCATCAACGTGGCGCGAGGCGGCCGGACCGAGACGTATTGCATTCCGGCCAACGCGCTGGTCGTGTTGATGTACGAGCTGATGTCGGGCCATCTGCGGCCCGAGGAGCAGGCGGCCAATCCGGCCGAGGAGAAGAAGCCGGAAACCGAGGCGAAGCCCGAGGAGCAAAAGAAGCCCGACTCGAAGGAAGAGGTAAAGCCCGAAACAAAGCCGATTCCGCAAGAGAAACCTAAAGCCGAAGTGAAACCGGCTCCCAAGGAAGGACCAAAACCTGAGGCGAAGCCTGCGCCGAAGGAAGAGCCGAAGGCCCAGGTGGTCAAGCCCGTTCCGAAAGAAGAGCCCAAGCCCGAAATCAAGCCGGTTCTGAAAAAGAAACCCCAGCGCGACGTGAAACCGGCTCCGAAGGAATCGCCCAAGACCAAGGACAAGCCGGCTCCGAAACAAGAAGCCTCGCCCGAGCAAAGGCCGACGTTGGCTCCGCCGCAAGAACCGTTGCTGAGTTACTAAAGTAGGGTGAGCGCATCCGGGAATTTGGATTCCCTGAAAAAACCGAGCCGCGACCGTGAGGGAGCGGTTGAATACCTACCGAATCGCAACCGCTCCCTCACGGTCGCGGC
>Ga0209342_10008845_pt1 | contig 10099 bp, 13 predicted proteins | sample RifCSP16_2_FD_184023 | JGI IMG/M metagenome (GOLD analysis project Ga0209342, IMG submission 184023) | Soil microbial communities from Rifle, Colorado - Rifle CSP2_sed 16_2 (SPAdes) (version 2) | ecosystem: Environmental > Terrestrial > Deep subsurface > Rock core/Sediment | place: Rifle... | reverse complement strand
GATCAAGGTGAAGAATGTGAGCGGGAACCCGGTTCTGGTGGGGCCGCGTTTCATGTGGCCGGGCGAGACACGGGACATCGCGCTGGAGATGATGGAGCAGGTGAACGCGATCCATGCCGGCGCGCTGATTGGCGTTGGCGCGCCCGCTGCGCCAGAAGCGCCAGCGGCAGATGAAATTGCCCAGCCGGCAACGCCAGAAGTGGAACGGGCGGGCGAAAGTCCCGCCCAGCCGATTGGGATTGGAGAAGTCGAAGGGCATCGCCCTCGCACAGTGCGGCGGGCCAAGCGATAAGGAGACTAAACGATGGCACTTTTACACAGCACGGGGCTACGCAATTTCAAGCTCAGCACGGGATTGGCGACGGCGTTCGACACAAACGGGGCTATCACGTTTTGGACGGGCACGATGCCCGCGCGTGATGCTGCCAATGCGGGAACGCTCCTCGCTACGCTACCTCTGAGCGCAGACGCATTCGCAGCGCCTTCTGCAGCAGCGGTAGTGGCGAACGCTATCTCGTCTGATGTGAGTGTTGATGCGTCCGGCACCCCAGTTTATTTCTGCATATGGGTCACGACGCAGACGGCGCTCACGTCAGCGGCGAGCGCTACCGATCGCCGGCTGTATGGCACGGTGACGATCAACGGCGGCGGAGGAGACATCACGTTCGATTCCGTGACGTGGATCGCGGGCGGGACGGCGGCGATGAGTGGGTTCACCTACACTGAGTCCCCTTAGAGTAGTCAGTAGTCAGCGGACAGTCGGCAGATGGGAAAGAGCAAAGGCAAGCAGATGGCAGAGGGGGCAAGCCTTCGGCTTCGCTCGGGATGTACCCTGCCCTGCCGGTTAGGGGAATTGTCGGAAGCAAACGATGGCAGTATTTGAAGTCCCCGCTAACGACGGAGATGGATATTCATCAGGTAACTCAGAGTTTATATCTGAGGCCGATGCGCCTTACGACGGATTCTATCTAGGGTTTGACGGCGGCGTCGCCCATGATGGCGGATGGCACTTTCTATCGACCGGCATCCCGCAGGGTGCGACGATCCTGACCGCGACGATGTTCGTGCGGAATGGCCCGGATAATGCCAACCTGATCACAGGTGCGTGGTGGGGCTACCTGGCCACTACCCTGAACGCATTTAGTGGGAGCGATACTACTCATCGAATCAGCGATCACCAGGCGCGCACAGCAGCCAGTGTTGTAGATAGCTCCTGGACGGTTGATGTGAATCATACATCGCCGCCACTCGTCAGCATTATTCAAGAGGTCGTCAATCAGGTCGGATTCGCCGGCCACATCGGACTGACCTGGCGCAACTCCGCTACGTCAGGCAGCGTCTACTGGCAGTGGCGGGACTACTCGGGTGGACCTACCCTGTCCGCTGAGCTGACGGTAACATGGAGTAGCGGAGTGACTCGTACCCCAGCCGGGGTTATCGTGCCGGTGCGACGCAGGCTTGTGCGTCCATCGCGCAGATTGTAGAGGTCATCATGGCGCGAATATTTTTTCAGGCGATTCCGACTGCCGAAATTGCACTCACGGCGGCTACTGTCCGAACCGTGGTTCAGGTGCTTGCTCCGACCAATCACCGTATCGCGGTGATCGGGTGGGGAGTGTCATTCGACGGAGTTGCCGTGACCAATGAGCCGGTTCAGGTCGAGCTGGTGCGGCAGACTGCAGCGGGAACGATGACGGCCCTGACCCTGACCCAGAGCAAACCGGTCGCCGAAACGATCTTGTCGTCGGCGTCTCACTCAGCCACTAGCACCGAGCCGACGACGACGGACGTCTTGGACGTTATGGAAGTTCACCCGCAGGGTGGGTTCGAGAAGGCATGCGATTTCGAGATTGCCGGCGGCGGCCGTGTGGCGATCCGCTGCACGGCTCCGGCCGGAGTGAACGTTAGACCCAAGCTGTTCTGCGAGGAATAAGAAGTGTCCTATGTAGTCAGGCGGCGAGTTGCGATCAGCCTGCTCGCTATCAAGGCGCTCGAGATCTACACCGGCGCGGGAACACCGGTAGCAGATGCGGCCACAGCTAGTGGCGCGGGCACGTTCACGGCTCCGACTCTATACACTGGCTCCGGTTCTCCGACCGCAGATGCAGCGACGGCCAGCGGTTCGGGCACGTTCGCGGCTCCGGTTTATGCAGGCTCGGGTTCTCCAACCGCTGGCGCAGCTACAATCCCCGCACAATTTGGCCTACGAGTGTACGGCGGCGGCAACTCTAGCAATGTCGACAAGATCTACATCCCATGCAACGTGGCTGATGCGATCAACGTTGGACAGGGCGACTTCACAATCGAGCTATTCGTCCGGCCATCGCCCACTTTGCAAGACGGGACAGCGACCGCCGGTGCGAATTATAGTTGGATCAACAGCCCGATTATCGTTGACCGGGACTTGATCGGATCGGTCGGTTCGGGCGGCGACTTTGGCGTCGCGATGACGGCAGGGAAAGTTACATTTGGCGTCGAGAACAGCGTTGGTAGCCAGAGGACGATCATCGGCACGACTGATCTACGAGACGGCAAGAGACATCACATCGCAATCACACGACAGCGCTCATCAGGCGATATAGCAGTCTACGTCGATGGAGTGCGCGAGGCGGTGCAGGCCGGTGGTCCCTCTGGGGATGTCCATGTTGCATCTGATTCTGACCCATCCACGTATAACAAGTTCTTTGCCCTCGGCGGCGAGAAACACGCACTCGATTGGCCGCAAGGTCAGTGGATTGGATGGCTCGATGAGTTTCGGGTGTCCAATTCGCTGCGGTACACTGGCGCATCGTACACTGTTCCGCCTTATCCATTTACAACAGATTCAAACACGAAGGGTTTATACCACTTCAACGAGGGATCGGGTACAACCGTCGCGGACGATTCCGGCAATGCAAACAATGGATCATTCACAGTCGGCGGCTCAGGAAATGGCCCGCAGTGGGAAATTTACGGGTTTGGCACATTTGTATCCCCGAACTACATCGGGTCTGGCTCTCCTGCTGCAAGCGCGGCCACGGCCAGCGGTGCGGGCACGTTCACGGCACCGGTTTACACTGGATCGGGTTCACCGACTGCAAGCACGGCAACGGCCAGCCGGCGCGGGTACATTCGTTCACCGGTTTACACGGGAAGTGGATCGCCGACCGCGGACGCGGCCACGGCCAGCGGCGCGGGCACATTCGCTGCACCGGTTTACACTGGCTCGGGGTCTCCGATCGCAAGCGCGGCCACAACTAGTGGCGCGGGCACATTCGTTGCGCCGGTTTACACTGGATCGGGTTCGCCGACTGCGGACGCGGCGACGGCTAGTGGCGCGGGAACATTCACGGTTCTGGTTTACACCGGCTCAGGGTTTCCGACTGCGGACGCGGCAACGGCCAGCGGTGCGGGCACGTTCACGGTTCCGGTTTACACCGGATCAGGGTCTCCGACCGCGGATGCGGCCACGGCCAGCGGCGCGGGCACGTTCACGGTTCCGGTTTACACTGGATCGGGTAGTCCAACCGCTCAAGATGCGACTGCATCCGGCACAGGCTTCTTTGCCACGGCGCTCTATGTCGGATCGGGCAGCCCGACCGCAGGCGATGCGACGGCAACCGGCGTCGGCACATTCACTGCACCGGTTTACACAGGAAGCGGAGCGCCGACAGCGGACGCGGCAACGGCCTCGGGCGCTGGGACATTCGTTGCACCGGTCTATACCGGATCGGGTTCGCCGACCGCGGAGGCATCGACCGCAACCGGCACAGGCTTCTTTGCCACGGCGCTCTATGTCGGATCGGGCAGCCCGACAGCAGACAACGCGACGGCATCCGGCGCCGGCACATTCACTGCACCGGTTTACACAGGAAGCGGAGCGCCGACCGCGGATGCGGCCACGGCTTCGGGCGCCGGAACATTCGTTGCGCCGGTTTACACTGGATCGGGAGCGCAGATTGCAGACGCGGCGACGGCCAGTGGCGCAGGCTCGTTCACCGCAGCGGCCTACGTTGGAATTGGCAGCCCAGCCGCAGACGCATCGACAGCAACCGGCGTCGGAACGTTCTCGGCGCCGGTCTACATTGGCTCGGGTGCTCCGACTGGTGGTGCGGCGACAGCAGCCGGATCAGGGACATTCTTCACGCTGTTCTATACCGGCTCAGGTAACCCGATCGCGCAGAGCGCAATGGCAGTCGGGGTGGGCACATTCATCACCGGCCTGGGCGGCTCTGCGATCATCATGGATGTCGCGCTCGGAAGCGCTGTGTTGAGTGATGTGGCTATCGGTGTGGCGGTGTTGGAGGAAGTGACGGGGTAGCAGTAGTCAGAATTCAGTAGTCAGTAATCAGAAGTCAGTAGTCAGATAGGCAGTAATCAGCAGGCAGATGGTGAGCAGTCAGATGGCGAATTCGTACCCGGTCAAACAAAAAGTGCGCTGCTCGGTGACGTTCTCGGTGAACGGCACGCCGACCGATCCGACGACGGTTACATTTTTTCTGCAGAAGCCGAATGGCACTGAGGTGACCTATGTGTATCTCACGGATACGGAGCTGGTGAGAGATTCGGCTGGACGTTATCACGTCGACGTTGTGGTTGAGGCAATCGATAGCGTTTGGCCGCCGGCGTGGTCGTATCGGTTCGAGGGAAGTGGAGCGGTCACAGCGTCGGCGGAAGCATTTTTTACCGCGGCTGATAGCGCGTTCTATTAAGCGGGTGGCGATGATACAGCTCAACTCTCTCAAAGCCAGACTTCAGAATTCCGTGGCAGCACGCGGCGGTGTGCCCGGCGATGGCCAGTATGAGCAGGCGATCCGGGATGCCGTCGCGGATTTTAACAATGCGGCGACGCGGATGAAGGTGACGTCGCTGGCGATCCAGAGCGGCACGGCGACTTATGCGCTGCCGGATGACCTAGTGAAGTTTGTAAAATTGCAATCACTGACACACCACGATCCGACGCTGGTCATCTCATCGGATGGTCTGATCCCGATCTCGCCTGGCTTCGAAGAGTTCGTCAACATCGAAGGCGTCACGCTGCGCATCACGCCAACGCCGACTTACACGATGACCCGCGAGTTGTGGTATGGCGCGGGCCACTTCGAGACGGAGGGGGCCTATGCGGAGATGACCGAGCGCGAGGCGGCGATTATCCTGCTGCTGGCGCAGAGCATCACGCTGAGTTTTCAGGCCAATGTGGCAGCGGGGGCACTCACGTCGGAGCAGATCGGCGATGAGCGGGTGACGCGTGAGAGCATCGCGCGGGATACGCAGAAGCAGGCGGATGGCTACCTGGCGCGATACCGTGAGGCGGTGAAGGGTTACGTCGGGACGCTGACGATAACGGAGTAGACAGTAGTCAGATGGGCAGTAGTTAGAGGGGCAGTAGTCAGCAGACAGTAGGCAGATGGCTGCTGGTTATGCGGATTGTCGGTAGGAGAAGTAGTCAGTCGGCAGTAGTCAGAAGGCAGCGGATCGGGAGAATGAAGGCGGATGGGAATGACGGCGGATGACTGGACGAGGATGCGGGCTGATTTCACGGCGGTGCGGGATGGCAATCCGGTCAGCATCGCGCTCCGGCGCGGGGCGACGACACTGGCCGCGCAGACGGTCCGCGTAGCGCGCTCCGGCAATCAGGCGCGTTTGGCGGCCAGCGCTGGGGCGGAGCAGGCGACGATGACGGTGGTCATTCTCGGAGACGTGACGCTCGACATTCAGCCGGCCGATCGCTTCACGCTAAACAGTGTGCTATACGAGGTGACATTCATCCGTCCGAATCGGCGCGCGGCGACGATGGCCGAGGCGCAGGCGGTCGAATAAAGGATGAGGGATGAAGGCGGGAGAATGAACACCGGAATCATTTGGATCGTGCCGCCGAAGGAGCTGGGACGGGCGATGGAGCGCTACGGCGCCCGGGCGATCGCGGCGATCAAGACGCTGGCCGATTTCTTCGCGCAGAAGATGCAGGACGAGATGCGGCGCAATGCGCGGTGGCAGGATCGCACCGGCAATGCGCGCAGCGGGCTGTTCTCGATCGCGGCGCTGGCGGCGGCGGACGCGGTCGCGATTTATTTGTCGCACGGGCACACGGTGGAGTATGGCAAATGGCTGGAGCTGGCGAACGGGGGCAAATACGCGATCATCATGCCGACGTTGCGGCGCAACCTGCCGGAGATTGAGAGCGCGCTCAAGCGCCTGCTTGCGTGATGCGAGACACCTATGCCGACACTGACCGCACGAATCTCGCAGTTCTTCAGGCGCAAGGAGCCAGAACCGGTCATCACTTCGCGCGAGATACCGCAGCCGCCGACGCAGCCGATCGAACTGGCGCGACGCTTTCAGGCCGAGCGCGAGCGCAAAGATTTGGTGCACATCTGCAACCGGATGTACGAGGAAGACCCACGGTGCGAGGGGGCGATCAATACCCTGGCGCGCGACGTGGTGAGGGGAAGTTTTACAGTCAAGGTCCAGAATCACCACACGGCCGGCGACGTGGCGCAGGCGATGGCCGATCGGCTGAAGGTCGAAACGACACTCGACGACTGGGTGCGTGAGTGCTTCATCGAGGGGGATTCGCTACTGGAAGTCGGCGTGAGCGCGGCGGACGAGATCGCGTTGGTGACCCGCAAGCCGACGCTGGCCATGCGGCGCAACACGGATCGGACGGATCAATTCACAGACCCGCTGCGCGCGTTCTGGTATTCCGAGAATCCGATCGCGATCGTGGAGGCTCCGCTCGACGCGATCTGGTTCGCCGAGTGGCAGATCATCCATGCACGGTGGGGGCATCGCACCAAACGGAAGTACGGCCGGCCGCTGTTCGCCTCGGCGGTGTCGGCCTGGAAGCGCGTCGGTGAGGGTGAGATGGACATCGCTGTGCGGCGCAAGACGCGCGCGGGGATGAAGTTTCTACACGTGGTCGAGGGCGCGGATGGGGCGGCGCTGGAAGCCTACAAGGAGCACAACAAGGCCGCGCTCGATAATCCCTTCGCGGCGGTGACCGATCTGTTTACGAACAAGCCGGGCAGCGTGCAAGTTATCCAGGGTGACGCCAAACTCAGCGAGATCGACGATGTGGTGCACCACATCGAGACGTGGTGGACGGCCTCGCCGACGCCGATGGCGCTGATCGGATACGGCAAAGACCTGAACCGCGACATTCTGGAGCAGAAGCTGACGCAATACGAGCGGGCACTCGATCAGATCACGCAATGGGCCGAGGATGAGTTCGTCAGGCCGCTGCTGGAGCGCGAGTGGCTGCTGCATGGAATCTTCCCGCCCGGGCTGCAGTACGAGATCGAGTGGAAGAACAAGGCGTCGACGTCGGCGGCGGATTTAAAAAACGTGGCGGATGCGATCGTGCGCTTCAAGGCACTGTCGATGCCGGATGAGCTGATCTGGTCGATTGTCGGGCGGTATCTGCCGTGGCTGGATTTGACGACTATCCTGGCTAGTGGGCAGTCGCCGATCGCGACGGATGGTGTGCCGGCGCGGCTTAACAACGGATTGGGAGGATAGGGACGGATTGGAACAGTGGATTGGGAGAAGGGGACGGATCGGAACAGCGGATTGAGAGAAGGGGACGGATTGGAGAGGGATGGAACTGGCGGACATCAAGCCCGGGCACGTGTGGAGGATTCAGTATCAAGCGATGGTGCGGATGCTGCTGTTCTTCACCGGACAGACGCACGAGATGCTGAATACGCTGGCCGGCGACGCTTCGAAGGCGATCGTGCAGGCGGCGGGCGAAGATGGCAAGCTGGACGGCCTGGGATATTACCAGGCGCAGAGCAATATCGAGGCGCTGTGGGCGGAGGCGTTCAAGGAGTGGAAACGGCAGTTCGAGGTATTACGGGGCGAGGCGGCGGCGATTGCGTTCGGCGGGTTGTGCGCGCTGCACGAGCGATTCGTCCGGCCGGCGCTGCCGGTGCTCGAAAGCGTGGGCGCCCGAGCGGACACCTTTCAGGAAGCGATGGTCATCGATTACGTATTTCAGCCGCAACTGCAGGCGGTGCTCGACGCGGCGGGTCGGCGGATTTACACGGATGGGATCCCATTGTCGTCGCGCATTTGGAAGTTAGATCGCAACACGCGAGAGGGGATCAAGCAAGCGCTGGCCGAAGGCTTGGCGTCGAGCAGGAGCGCGTGGAATATCGCCAAGAACTTGCAGAGCTACCTGGGCGGCGGGGCGGATTGTCCACGCTGGACGAGCACGCGGCTGAGGCTGACCAAGAAGGAGATCGCGGCGGGAGATCTGCGCGGGCTGAAGAGCGGCGAGGAATGCCGCGGCCAGGGCGTGGCCTACAATGCGCTGCGACTGGCGCGCAACGAGCTACAGATCGCTCACGCGATGGCGACGGACAGCATCATGCAGAGGCTGCCATTCGTTGAGAAGGAGCAGATCAACCTGTCACCGTCGCATCCGCAGGACGACGAGTGCGATACCGTGATCGCCAGCGGGGAGAACGGTGCGGGCATCTACCCGAAGGGGACGATCGGGTTGCCGATCCACGTGCAGTGCTTGTGTTTCAAGACGGCGGTGCTGCAAAAGCCGGATGAGTTCGCGGGCCAGTTGCACGGGTGGATGGATGGCACACAGCCGTGGCCAGCGATGGATGTATATACTGGCATGATCGGCGGCGGGGTTGGGTCGGACTTGTCGGGCGCATCGGCGTTGATGTCGCTATTGAGATGGGCGGGCGGGACGTATGGGGAGATGGGGCGAGTAGTCAGATGGCAGTAGTCAGATAGCAGTAGTCAGATGGCAGTAGTCAGATGGCAGACGGGGTATGGAGGCACACATGATTCTCGAAAAAGAGCCATGGTACACCAGGTTAGTGAGACGGCTCGGGTTCAAGCCCGACAGTAAACAGGCGCATGATGCAGTAAAGAGTACCTCGAAGCATGGACGCGCGAGGACTCTACCACATGATTATGATCGCAAGCGCAAGATTCGGCGCAAGATGGCCGCAGAATCGAGGCGCCGCAATCGTAGCGATTGAAATGGTTGCAACTACGTGCCGGTTACTGGACTTGTCGGTAGGAGAGATCGGGTGAAGGTGTGAACGAGCGGAGCGTTGAGATTCCTTGGCTGCTGAGCAAGGTTGGAGTCCCGCGTCGAGTGCTGGATGTGGGAGCAGCCGATGCGACGTACCTGTCCGATTTGGCGAAGCGGGCTGGGATGGTGGGCGGACTGGCGTACGCCATCGACACTCGTATGTTTGATGCGCCTCCAGGAATCATTTTTGAGGTGTGTAATGCGGCGGCGATGCCGGCTGAGTGGTCTGGGACATTCGACTGCGTGACGTGTGTGAGCACGCTGGATCACATTGGCCTGGCAGCTTATGGGAATGCACCCAACCCCGGCGCATGTTTACGGGTGACTAACGAGATATGGCGAGTGACAGCGCCGGGTGGCCGGCTGCTGCTGACGGTGCCATTCGGCGCGGATCGTGTAACGAAGTTTCCCGCTGGCATGCAACGGGTGTTTGGAGGCGCGGCGCTGGCCTGGTTGTTTCAAGCGCCTCTGGACGAGCCGCGAGACAGTCGATGGAAGTGGCTCAATGTGCAGGTCTTCCGCCTGATTGACGAGGTCTACGTGGCCTCCAATTTGCTGGCCTGTTGGGAATGCCAGTACCTTGAGGATCGAGCCGAGGCGGTGCTGTGCGCGGAACTGCAACGGTGCTGAATGGCGCTTGAAGGTGATTTGCTGACTTCGCTCACGGGCGATACGACGCTGATGGCCGCGCTGACGGGCGGAGTGCACAGCGACACGCACATCAGCCGGCAATACACGCCGACGGCGTTCGATGCGAATGGGGAGCTTCTGCCGTGTGCTCTGCTGAGGATGGCGGCGGATGTGCCGGCGCCGCCACATGGGCGAGGCAGCCGGCAGATGGTGGATGTGTACCTATACCAGCGCACGGGCTACGATGCGATCCGGACGGCACGCGATCGGATTTTCGACCTATGGCACGAGAAGAAGATCGGGGCACAGACATGGCAGATTTTCCACACGGACGATGCGAACGATCAGGAGGACGACGCGCTGGGATGCAGCCTGATCGTGACGCGGTTTGTGGTGGTGAGACTAAAATGATGGAGGCGAGATGCGCATTCG
>Ga0209342_10008844_pt1 | contig 10099 bp, 29 predicted proteins | sample RifCSP16_2_FD_184023 | JGI IMG/M metagenome (GOLD analysis project Ga0209342, IMG submission 184023) | Soil microbial communities from Rifle, Colorado - Rifle CSP2_sed 16_2 (SPAdes) (version 2) | ecosystem: Environmental > Terrestrial > Deep subsurface > Rock core/Sediment | place: Rifle... | reverse complement strand
CGGAGAAGCGGCGGGCCGAGGACAAGATCCCGATGATGGGACTCCTGGCTGGAGCCCCGTGGTGGTTCCGTGCCCTGATTTTCGTCCTGTTCACGTTCCTCGGGCCAAGCATTTTGGCCACGTTCCTGTTGCTGGCGGCCTTTGGGATGATCGAGAGCCCGGTGACTGAGACGCATGATCTGGTGGAACGACTGCGGCGGAGCGAAGCTCGGCAGACGCGGGTCCTTCGGTTGGTGTGTCGGCGGCTGTCGAAGACGGAGGCGCACTTAACCGAATGCGAGGAGGCGATGCGGATGACCGGAGACACATCCCGTGACCGTTGACATCAATCTCAGCACAATCATTTCTACTCTCTTGTCTGGCCTCGCCCTGGCGGGCATTGTGGCGATCTTCCGCACCCTGCGGGCGATGAATGCGAGCGTGACCAAGTTGCAGGAATGGTCCGAAGGCCACGAGAAACTCGACGACGAGCGGTTTGAGACCCAAAGGGAACAGAATACGGGAATCTGGAAGGCGATTGAGTGGATTCGGGATCGTCTCAAGTGATGAGGGATCGACCTGATGTCTATGTGTCCCAGACCCTGGTCGCCTGGATCTGGACCGCGTACACGCCGGAGGCTGCCTGGGATGCGGTGCACAGACTGATGGCGTCGGCGGCGGTCATGGAGCAGTTGCCGGAACGGTATGGCCATCGGCACACCGTCGGACCGATCTTCGAGCCGAACGACCCCCACCAGCGAGAGACGCTGGCAAGACCGTGGCCGGAGTTGAAGCGGCTGTTATTCCTGCGGTATGGGCAGATTCCGATGGTGCACAGGACAACCCTACAATGAAACTTCTCTCCCGCCTTCCGCCCACCCGGTTTGTGGCCGGCGAGTTCTGGGTGGAGGATCACCAGGGGCGGTGCATCTTCGGCCCACTCCGCGCCAGGGGCGAGGCGGATAACACGGGTGCGGCAACGCATGACAATCCCGAAGAGGACCCGACACAGCTCTATGGCGATCATCCTAGCGGGTTCTACCGCGTGACCGCCATCGCGCATCCGGATCCGCACCGATACGGGCCGGCATTTCTCGTGCTGGATCCGTTGGAAGGGGAGGCGCTGGAGGCGAAGCGGACGGGCCGCACGGGCCTCGGCATTCACGGGGGGCGGTTGCACGCGGATGGTCGGCTGCGGGAGACCTTTGGGTGCCTCCGGGTGGATAATGCGACTCTCGACCGCGTGGTCGAGCTGGTGACTCCAGAACTGACTGCGGGGCGGATTGTGTTCTATGAGTGTGTGATCGCGGAGGGTCCGTTCCCTTTTTCGACAAGCAACTCTGGACTTGGTACTAGTGATATCAGAAAGTTGACTTGATGGCACTCTGTTTCGTTCCCCCAACGCACTGGACAGCGGCAGACACCTGTAGCGGGATTGGGCACGTCTGGCGCTTGGTCTTTGGACTGGTCGCATGTTGCGACCGCTGCTGGGCCGCGGTCCTATTGGGCGGCGGCTAAAGGAGGCTGTCCATGTTGAAGACCATGCTTACAAACTGGTGGACGACGGTCATTGGGTTCATCACAGGGGTCGCGTATTACCTCGGAAACAGCGGGACGACGATGCCCACGAACAAGCAGGAGTGGATCAACCTGCTGATCGGGCTGCTTCTCGCTGGCCTTGGGTTCGTCAGCAAGTCGGCGACGACCGGCAGCAAGCCCTCGTAGCCATGCGCTGGTGGGGGTGGGTGATCGTCGGCGTCCTTGGGAGTGTGACGGCCTACCTTGTGTGGTTGGTTCTGACGTTCCTGAGGGCGCTGACGTTCCGCAACTGGTAGGAGGCGGCTATGCCCACAAGTGCCTACGCCTGGGCGGTGATTGTCTTGCTCCTGGTCGGCTTCGCGGTATGGATTCGCTCAGCGATCCGGCGAGGGGCATCTGCCGAGGCCCAGGCGGAACGGGAAACACTGGCTCGAATGGATGCCCAGCGAAAGGCGGAGGAACATGCGAAGGTGGCAGAGGTGCGGTCTCGGCCTCTCGGTCCTGCTCCTGGTTTCAGGGTGCGGGATATTCCCAAGGGGGGCGGCGAGCCTCCACCCCGTCCCCCCAGTCGTTGAGCCGCTCACACTGGACCGATGCTGGATGGTGAGTGGTGGTCGCTGTGTGCAGATTCCGGTTCCAGGGGCCACCGAAGTCTACTCCTTGCCTGAGGAACAGCGGGTGAAAGTGGCGGTCGGGTTTACCGAGAAGGCCTGGGAGTCTTTCGTGGTGTGGAGGGATGGGCTGGTGCGGGCCTACTGCGAGGGGCGGGAAAGCCTTCAGGTGGCGAACGGAGCGCAGCCAAAGCCTGAGGGCATCTGTGCCACGCCCTGATGATCAAGCGCTGTCCGTTCTGCGGGGGTGAGCTCAGACTCCCGACGGATCTGCTGGCCACGCCGCTGTCGCGGGTGTGCGCGGTCTGTGGGCGGATGACGGAGATCCCCGACGACGCCTGGCAGTACGGGGATAAAGACAAGGATGGTGCGCTCTTGCTCCAGAGACCGAGCGACTCGTGTCCGCCTGGCATGCCCTGATCTTCATGGCGGCGGTCGCTTCCGACACGCTGGGCTCTGAGTCGGTATTCCCCAGCCATGAACCGACCCTGACGCCGATGGAGTGTGCGACGACGTTCCGGGCCTGCGCGTGCGGCTGGATTGAGGGCCTCGGCATGCGCTGCCGGGGATTCGTGCCGAGGACGGCCTCCGAGGAGCCCCCGAAGTTCCCTGACGAGGAACGCTCCAAGCCCATCCCCGTTGACCCCTCTGAAGTCGTTCCCATCCAGTGAGTAGCGGAGCAAAAAGAGCTGGCTCTGATCGGATCGTCGGCGTCCCCATTCCCCGCAAGCAATACGGGACCTACAGGGAATTCCAGCGGAAGGATTACCTGCCTGCGGAGACGCAAATGCGGGCCTTCTTGCAGGATGTGGCGAAGGGCGGGAATCGGAGACTGAGTTTCCACGCGCAGCTTTTGCTGGCTCGGTACTGGAAATGTATTTTGCCGAGAGCCGCTAGGCGGTTGACGCTGGGGCAGCGGCTGGAGCTGGCCGTGTGGGTGCCGGGGACGACGATAGTCCGACGTCGGTAGGCTCAGCAAATCCGAGAGGTTGGCAATCCCGCAGGAAGCCCACAAAATATTTTGCGATTTCTCTTGACTTGTCTTTCGGCTTGCCTGATATTTCCTCCGTGCTGACCATTGACGCCGCAGAAAAGGTTCGGAAGTCCCGCGATATGACGCCAGAGCAGTTCTCCATTCGTCTGGGATATTCTGCCCGTGCGTATTCGGAGGCAGTGAAGCGCGGCAGGCTCTCTCGCTGGATGGCGAAGGAAATCTCCCAGCGGTTCGGTGTGCCGCTGGACGGGGAGAAGCGATGATCCCCGCTGACTGCCTCTCCTTCCACGGCGTCCCCGTCAACGGTCTCGAGCCGCGCCTCGCGGATCTGATTCGTGTCCATTGCTTTCTCGCCGCGAATGCGAAGTCGGGGGCCTACGTCCCCATTGTCCTGTATGAGTTCATCCTGCAGCACGTCACGGACTGGGGCGGGGGAGCGCAGGCCGTGGCCCACGAGGCCCTGCCGAAATGGCCAGTGCGGTCGGGGTCGGTCCGGTATGAGGCGACGCGGCCGAGGGGGTAGGCGATGAAGTCTGAAAATGTCCGCATCATCACCATGAATGATCGTGATGTACGATTAGCCGAGGCGAACGCGGGCTTGGAGGTAGACCTCGCCCCAGAGACGACCAAGGTGATCATCCGCGTGATCCGGGAGGATGACCGTGAGAAGGTGACCCCATGACTCGCGTTCTGCTGTGTGAAGACGACCCCGGCATCGCCGAGGCCATTGCGGAGAGTCTCAGACTGGTCGGGATCGAGGTGACAGTCTGCGGGACGTATGTGGCGGCGGTGGATGCGCTCGACAATCTGTCCTGCGATGCGGTCATTTCCGATGGACAGTTCCCTGGCGGACCTGGATTCGCATCAGCCATCGGCCCGTACGGCGTGTCACTCCTGAATCGTGCCAAGGAACTGGGGAAGCCGGTGGTTCTGCTGTCTGGGAGCGATGAGATGGTGCGGGATGCCAAGGCCTTGGGTATTCCCGCCCTGACGAAGCCGGTCAGTCGGGAGCAGATTTTGGAGGCGTTGGATCGGCAGACGGCGGAGGAGAGTTTCTGAACGCAATCGAAGCGGAAGGGAAATGGGGGGTAAGATGAGCAAGGGTACGGAGGTCGCCCTGCCTGAGCAGTGGCGGCGAGATTTCGATGAGTTTTCCAAGAGCAATTTCAACGTCTTGGTCCCAAGGGAGTTGGGTCCCCTGCCGCCGTATCACACGCCCCAAATGGCCGTTGTCCATGTGAATCCGGATCCCGAGGCTGGGGACATCTACCCGCTTCCAGGAGGAAAGTTCGGACTGAGCAAGGTCGCACTGGACAAGATCAGCATGGCCGCAGCGGTCAATTGGGTACCGGAACTGTCTGGGCGAACAGATGATGGGTCCGATCCGAATCTTGTCAGTTACCGGATGGTCGGGAAGGTGAAGGATCTCAACGGACAATGGCGGACGATCCTCGGAACCAAAGAGGTAAACTTGGTCGCGATCGAGCAGGAACTGCGTGAGGCCATGCCTAGACGCGATTGGGTGCAAAAGATTCAGGATCACAAGAAGCGGGTTCAGGCGATTGAGGATGCGGTCACAAAAGAGATGATCCAATTTCGCAAGCACCGGGTCGCTCGAGCCCAGTCCGGTGCAATGACGCGGGCGATTCGGTCGGCCTTCGCCATCCGCAGCAACTACACCAAGGAAGCCCTGTCTCGTCCTTTCGTTCTGGCCAAAGTTGTGTTCACTCCGGACTACTCGAATCCAGAGGTGGTCCGGTTCCTCTTGGCGGAAGCTACTGGAACCCTGCGGGAGCTCTACGGGTCTGCGGCACAATCTACGGGGCAACTCCCCCCCGCTCTGCCAGCCGTGATCGATGAGCCAGACGAACCAGAGACCGCAGGCGCTGCTGAACCGATCAAAGACGCTGAGACCGAACCGCCTGGCGATGGCGGAGAAACTGGAAAACCAGAGCAGCTACCACCTCCGGATCCCGACGAGGTCCGCTTCCAAGAGGCGCAGGGGGATGCCAAGAAAGAGCAAGAGGCCCTGATCCGCCTGATTGCCCGGAAAGCCTATAAAACGGACAAGCTCCTCAAGCCACTGGATCAGTTCTCGAAGGAGCAGCGGGCGGGGTTCCTGAGACATCTCCTGACGATGAAAGACGTGCAGCCACCGGAGTTGCCGTGGAAGTAAGAGCGACCAGCCGACAGCGACAGGGATAGGGACAGCGAGAGGGGGAACAAGATGCCAGATCCTGAGACGGTCGTGCACGTCACTGAAAGTCCGCATAGTTGCGAGATCAGTCGGAACGCTTCTGGTGGTGTGGCCTTTATCGTAAAAGCATACGGGTCATCCCCAGAGGCGGCGGCCCAGAAGGCAAAGGAACTGTTCGCCAAGCTCGATTCAGACTACCCGCCTGCCAGAAAATAGCGATGATCCGGATCTGCCATCTGGGTGATACTCACCTGAGCGACAGAGAAACCGTCGCGGGCCGGATCGTCTTGGACGCCGCGGGCCGGAACGTCCGCAGCCTCGACCGCGTTCGCTGCTTTCGGTCTGCCATAACGGGGGCTATCGAACGGGACTGCGATCTGGTAGTCCACGCTGGCGATCTCTACGAACACAACAAGCCGTGGCCGTCCGAGGAATGTGCCGCCATCGAGATTCTTGATCTCCTTGGCGATGATCGCCCGCTGGCCATATGTGCTGATAACCACGGGAACGTGGAGAGCTGCGTAGAGAAGCACGCGATTGAGCCCCTGATCGGGCGCCGCCCATGGTGGTATGTCTTCACGCGTCCAGAACTCCGCGTCATCCCGACCAAGTCTGGTCCTGTCCAGGTTGCCGGCCTGCCCAGCCCGCAACGATCCACCTTGGCGGCTACAGAGGAATGCAAGGGCTTGAGTCCTGAGGGGCTGAACGCACTGATCTCCGACAAGCTCCGCAAGGTCCTGCGATTCCTTCGGAGCCAACTTGATCCCTCCCTCCCAGCCATTCTCGTCGCTCACCTCAAGATCGCGGGGGCCTGGATGAACGCAGCCAAGCGGGCAGACGACTACGGCGAGATTGTGCTGTCGCCGACTGACTTTGCCGGCTGGGACTATGTGGCCCTTGGGGATTTTCATCGCTGCCAGTCCGTCGCCCCGAATGCGTGGTACAGCGGCAGCACGGATCGGTGCGATTTCGGGGAGGAGGCGAATACGCCGTGCTGGCTCTATGTGGAATGTGCGGAGACCGTACCCGGAATTGAAGAGGCCCGATTAGTGCCTGTGATCTTGCACGTTCCTACCCCATCCCGCCGGTTCCAGACATTCTCACCCGACGAATTGGAGCGCGTCCCCTGGGATCCAGACGTGATCTACCGCGTGAAAGGAGAGGTCGGCCAAGCCCAATATGACGCCATGCAGCCGCTGCTCACGTATTGGCGCGGCAATCCGCTCTTTTCCGAAGAACTGGAGGTCACGCGGACGACGCGAGTCCGGTCCGAGGCCATGGGCAAAAGCCTGACCGACGAGGAGGCCCTGCGGGAATGGTGCGTGGTGAATGGGCGGGAGGGGGAGTTTCGGACCCTGCTGGAGGAGCATCGGATATTGGCGGGCAAATAGGAGAGGCATGAGCACAAAAGCATGCGGGCAATGTGAAAGACCCGTAGATATTCCAGACGATATAGAGCCTCTTGTGTCCGGTCTCGGTACGCCTCTTTGCCGAAAGTGTCTTGATGAAATTATGTCCGCCAATCAAGGCATACCGCGCCCTGTGGTTGAACCGCGTCCATCGAAATACGTTTTCACAGATGACATGGACGAAATCAGCGGCTTTGGTGGCGGCTACGAACAGACGTGCAGAAACATGGTGGTTGCCGGTCTTGAATGGTTCGATTCTCACCCGAATGCCGCACCACTTTACAAGGGCTTCCAGCGAATCTACGGCGTGATCTCCGAGGAGAATGCGGCAGCGAAGTTGCTATCGAAAGCAGTCGTTGCTGGGGCTGATGGGGACTGCACAGGCGCGATGCACCAAGCAACGGTCAGCCATGTGCTGTGGATCAAAACGAATGGTTGGGAGCGGTATTGCCGGGAAAGCCGAGAGCGGGTTAAGGCAGAGGCAGAACATGGACACTGACCTCAAGGCCGAGTTGCTGCTCGCCGGCGGATACCAGTCGCCCGTCACCCCCGCCCTCACGCGCCGCATCCTCGCCTGGGAGCAGGTATGCACGCGCCGGGGGTATCGCGGGTATGTGACCCGGCCGGTGGCCGAGCGGGCGAAGGACAGCGCGAACGAAACGAACGGGGGCGCGTTCCTGTGGGGCCAGGTGAGGTGGTGAGATGACCAAGCGTATTGATCCAGACATCAAGGCCCTGCGTGCTTGTGTGAAGGGACTCAACGGCTCGTCCTGTCGGCGCATGCTCTTAGCCAACCTCGAATTCCTGTGGGATCGCTACGTGCGTCACCCCACGGTCAAGGATATACCGAGGCACCTGACGCTGGGGCAGCCATGACCTGGGCGATGTTGCGAGTGAGGTGGTGAGATGAGCAAGTGGAAGAAGTTGCCCACGCTGAATACGTCTGGATATCAGGGCTGTTTGAATTGCCCATCGAAACCGTCACGGGCGCATATGCGGACGAAGATCGCTGTGGGATTCGGGGATGCTTATATCAGCCGGGATAAAGCAATCGTATGGCGGGAGAATATGAAGACGGGCTGGGCCAGCGTCCCTCGCCTTTCTCGCTTCGAGCGGATGGCCAAGGCCGATCCACACCACGACTGGCGACTTGTGCTGAACGCCCCACTTTCCTTTGTGGAATACCAGCGGCAGGGTCCTGGATTATGGGTGCTGGTAAAGACCGGGCAGGGATTTGCATGATCCCCTACCTCGCCGCCCTCGTCGGCTTCGCGCGTGGCGTGCTGTGCATAGTCCTCATGGCGGGGAGGGAAGAATGATCGAATTCAGGGAGCATGATCCCGACTGTTATTGTGATGCATGTATGCGGCCCGCAGAGGATGAGGAAGAAATCTGCCCTCATTGTGGGAAACCGATGGAGGATTTTTCTGACCTCGGTTGTGGCCGATGCGATCGGGGACATCCTGAGTTCGGGATAGGGAAGGCGGAGCGAGATGAACCTAACAGCAAAAACCGTTGAGCGCCCACCATTCGTTACCGAAAAGCATTTGAAGTATCTGGATGCTCTCCGGGAAACTGGCGTTACGAATATGTATGGAGCAACGCCCTGGCTGATGAATGCGTTTCGCCGCCTTACTAAAGACGAGGCGGGCAAGGTTCTAATCTACTGGATGCGGACGTTCGAGGGCAGGCACAAGCGATGACCTCCCAATCCCACCCCGCCTACTGGCAGTCCCCCGAGCAGCAAGCGGAGCTGGCCGCACGCGCCGTGATCCTGGCCAAGGCGAGGGCCGGCCACGAGGATTCGCTGGCGTGGGTGCGGGATGAGTTGCGCGTGCGGACGTGGAAGCACGGGAAGAACACGTTGATCTTAGAAGGCGTCCTTGTTGGCGCACGGAGGTAGCTATGCTTCCATCCCAACGCGCCATCAGCCGTGACCGCGCGCGGCATGGGGCACGGCGGACGGTGATTATGTTTCGGTGCCCGAGATGTCGGGCAGAGCATGATTCGCAACCCTATCTAGCCGGGAAGACGCTTCGTGGGGAACGGTGTAGGACCCCTGGCTGTCCCAAGTGTTCGTACTTGGGCTACCTGGATCGCGTGCGGGTGAGGGATTGAAACACGATACGCATTGTATCCGCCTTGGTTGGCCTGGCGTGGAATCCTGCGACGTGTGCGAGGCCCTTCGTGCCGCCGTCCAAAAGGAGCGGAGGGCCTGCGAGTTGATTTGTGAGCAGGTTCGGGATTCCGTGGTGATCTGTGTTGATCCCCCAGCAGAAGTAGTGATTCTAGAACGCATCCGTGACCGGGGGAAGGCCGCTATCCTGAAGCAGCAACCATGAGCGAACATTGTGCGGGATGTTATCGAGAAGATGGTCCCGACCTGGGGTGCCCTGGCTGTCGCCATGAGGCTGAACTTACGAGAGTGCAAGAAGAAAACAACCACCTATGGGCGGTGTTCAGGGCGTGTCATGGCTGCCGGCACGTTGTCCCCGGGGTGATGTTCGGCTGTCCGATTCAGCGGCATCTGAATTTGTCGGGTCATTGTAATCAATACGAGGCTACGCATGGATAGACCGTGGCGCGAGTATTGTGAAGCAGTTATTCGTTCCCTGGAGGCCGAAATTACTCAGCTTCGCACTCTCGTGACCGAGCGGGACAACCGGCAGAAGTTGCTGGAGGAGGCAGACGCGGAGGTTACCACATTGCGGGCCGCCCTGGCCGTGGCGGGTGATATGGCGAAACTACTAACGACTAAATGCCAATACACGTTGCATTCTGACAAAGCAAGTTTACTCGCTACCCGCTTCCACTCGGCGATGAAGAAGGTGAAGAAATGAGCGAGGATGCAGTTGCTCCGCACGTCCATTCGTTTCCTGCCTGTGAATGCGGGCAGACGATTACCTCGTTGCTTGATACCTTATCCGACACGATGCGTGCACAGGCACAGGCCCTCGTCGGCGCCCAGCAGCGCCTGGAGGCGGCGGAGCGGGAGCGGAATGAAGCCCTGAAGATCATGGTCTCCGCAAAGCTAGAACCTTGTACGATTCATAACGCCTTTCAGCCTGGATGCGTGAGTTGTATCGTCAAGAAGGCGATGGAAGCCGATACCCTCCGCGCCGACCTGAGGCGTGTGGTGGAGGCGTTGAAAGAGGTGGCTGATTATTTTGAGGACCGCTCTTTTCCTGTTCGTAGTCATTACTTGGGTGCCATTTGGTGGCAGAGAGTGTTGCCAAAAGTTGATGCCGCCCTCACCCACCCCACTCCCACCACGGCGGGGTATACGACATGACTAAAACCTGGGATGGTACGAAATTAAAACAATGCAAGTGCGGTGCAGACAACTGGAATTATATCGGTGATGAAGACC
>Ga0209342_10008843_pt1 | contig 10099 bp, 4 predicted proteins | sample RifCSP16_2_FD_184023 | JGI IMG/M metagenome (GOLD analysis project Ga0209342, IMG submission 184023) | Soil microbial communities from Rifle, Colorado - Rifle CSP2_sed 16_2 (SPAdes) (version 2) | ecosystem: Environmental > Terrestrial > Deep subsurface > Rock core/Sediment | place: Rifle... | reverse complement strand
CCCGGTGGTCCAGGTCCAATCAAAGGCGCAACGGGCGATCTTCGACGGGGAAATCGTCATCATGCACGAGGGCCGCCCCAGCTTCGAGAAGCTCCAGCTCCGGGAGCACCTGCAGGGACGGGAGAAGATCCACCGCATCGCCCGCGAGCTGCCCGCCACCTACGTGGCCTTCGACCTCCTCTACCGCGACGGGGAGGATCTCACCGCCAAACCCCTCTTGGAGAGGAAGCGGCTCCTCGCGGAGAGCTTCGAACCGACGCCCTCGGCGGTGATGACGGAGTTCGTCGAGGCCGAGGGCGAGGCCTTCTACCAGGTGTGCAAGCAGCACGGGCTCGAGGGGATCATTGCCAAGGAGAAAGGGTCGCGGTATCTCCTCGGAGAGAGGCCACGGTCGTGGCGGAAGATCAAGGCGCTGAAGACGGTCGACTGCGTGATCTGCGGCGTCACGGTCGGCGAGGGGAACCGCGAGGACACCTTCGGGGCCCTGATTATCGCGGTGTACGATGAGGCCGGGGAGTTGACGTGCGTGGGGCGCGTCGGCACCGGCTTCGATGCGAACATGGTGGACCTGCTGCACCGACGCCTGGCGGGGATGCAGGCTCCGATGCCCTTCCGGACGATGCCCGATCTGGCCGGCGAGGTGAAGTTCTGGTGCCGCCCCGAACTCGTGTGCGAGGTGGAGTACCTGCTGCTCACGCCGGACCGGGCCCTGCGGGCGCCGTCGTTCCAGCGGCTGCGCGAGGACGTGGACCCACGGACGTGTCGTTTCCCAGAGACGGTCACGGGAAGGCAGTGAACCTCGGCACGCGCGGCTGTCGAGGAGGTTTGTTGGCTCGGCCGCTCTCGCCGGCGGGAGGTCTCGTTTGACCCGGTTACCTGTCCCACCACGGTGAAGTGCCCACACGGTGGCAGATCCCGAAGGGGTGGTAGGCGAGGGTGTTCAGTCGCGCCCCGTCCGACCCGTTCACGACGCGCACGTTCCCGAGGGCGTCGTAGGCGTAGTACTCCGTGGACCCGGAGGAGGGGACCTTGGCGACTCGGAGGCCGACGGCGACACCCTTATGAAGGAACGAAAGCATGGCTCCGGTGTGCAGTGGACCATCGTCATTGGGTACGATTCGGAGTCCCGTCACTACGTCGGGACGGTCCCCGGCTTGGACATCGTCGTCGACGCCAAGTCCGAGCGGTCCGCGCTCAAGCTGGCGAGGGAGGCGATCCCGTTCCACCTAGAAGCGCTCCGAAGGCGGGTCGGGATCCCGGCCGTTCCCGCCAAGGTCCTCCAGGTGGAGGTCTGAGTGGGCCGCCTTCCGGGAGAACTCTCCCGGGCGAAGTTCCTCCGGGCCATGCACCGGCTGGGCTGGACCCCCCCGCCAGGTCCCGCAGGGGGATGCCGGGCCGCTCGTCGACGACGCGCAGCATGCGCAGCTGGAGCTCGTGCAGGCCGCCGCCGTCCTCCGGCATCGGCACGCCCGCGGGGAAATGCAGCTTCTTGCTCCCGCGGTTCTGCGACTGGACCAGCTTCTCCCGCTCCAGGACGTCGAGGTGGTAGGTGAGGGCCCCCGAGGAGAGGTTCAGGTTCTGCTTGATGTCCATGTAGCGATAGCCTTCGTCCACTACGTCGCCTGTTACACCGAACGTGAGGATGTCTCGCTCGTCCTGAACGTTCTCAGTATTTCGCTGACTACCGTGCGGTCAGCAGTCTTGATTGTGAGAAAGGTTTCCTCGCGAGGGAACAACAACAAGCCAATCGCGGAAAACAGGCGGCGTTCCCAATCACCCACTGAGGCCTGACGACGATCTCCTGATTCAGACAGCAGGTTGAGGATCTGGTCGATTTCGACCGAGCGCCCGGTAAACAGGAAATTGTAACAGAGGGGGTTCATTGACATGCCAATGAGTCCCCTTGTGAAGTGTTCCAGTCCACCTTCTTGTAGGTCGATTAGGTAGGACCAGCGATTTGGTCCCACGTCGAGCCGCCCCCAGGTGTACTCAACGGGGACGATCCGAATTGTGTACTTGGCAAGTACGGAGGCGTCCAAGTTTCCCGATACGCCTTCTAGATGTCTATGGATCTTATTGGGCTCAAAGACTTCGTCATTGGTAAGTACATACGCCCTAGGATAGCTCCCGCGCACGGCTTGGAGCAATGGCTGCAGGGTTTGAATCCTTGAAGATACCTCAACGCTCGGAGCAAGACCCTTGAGTGCTGACCAGTTCCAGGTTAGCTCGATTCGGTACACGTCGCGGTCTCGCGTTGACTGAAGGAGGAGGAGAAGATCTGAGTCAGGCAACCGACTATCACCGCCAGGCGCCCGCGCCCCCCTTCCGATTCCCCGGCCGCACCCCTTCGGCTGGCTCGTCCTGAGAGAGGTCCATGCCCCTTCCTGCCTGGCTCGAGGGGGCAGCCACTCGGGTCTGCGGCGTTGCAGGCCCCGCCGGGGCCGGCGCATCGCCGCTCAACCGCGGCCCGTCGCTCACGCTCCGTGGATACACCCTCATGGCCAGTTCCAGCTTCTCCCGGCGAACGAGGACCAACCCCTTCATGTTCAGCCCCCGCACGTGGTAGTGCACCAGCTCGGTCCCGACGCCCAGGATGTCGCCGATCTCGCTCATCTTGAGCCCCGGCTGCTCCCTCACCACCTTCTGGATCCGCAGCTGGAGCTCGTGGAGCCCGCCCCCGTTCTCGGGCATCGGCACGTCGGCGGGGTAATAGTGCCTCTTGGAGCCTCGGCTCTGCGAGTGGATGATGTGCTCCCGCTCTAGGATCTCCAAGTGCCATGTCAGCGTCCCGGTCCCGACCCCCAGGGTCCGCTTGATGCTGGAAAAGGAGTCTCCCGGGTTGCCCCGGAGGTATCCAATGATCAGCCACCGCTTTGCTTGGTCCGTAATCGCGTCGGGCTTCAGCCGCACGTAGAGCGGCAGGAAGAAGGTCCGGTAACCCCAGTTCCGGAAGCGCTCCGAGGTCGCTGTTGCGGCCGCGCCCAGCGCCGCCAAGCCAAGGAGCGACCCGGTCGCGACGGTCACGACCGTGATGCCGCCGCCAGCTCCCCCCGGGGGCCCAATGAGCACGCGCTGCGTCGTCGCCGCCACGTTCCCCGCCAGATCCCAGACCTCCAGGGTGACGAGGTGCTCTCCCTCCTGGTCGAACGTGTAGGTGATCTCTGGGTCCGCGCCCTGCGCGAGCAGTCCGTGGGACCGCGTCCATACGCGCCACCGGTAGCGCGCGATCGAGGAGAAGGCGTCGTAGGAGGCGCTCCCGTCGAACCGCACCGCCGAGCCCGTCTCCAAGCCCCCGTCACGGTACAGGTTAGGGACAGGCGGCGTCGAGTCCACGCGCAGGGTCCGCGTCACGTTCCACGCGGGGTGCCCCTCCGCGTCCCGCGCGAACACCCGGAGGACGAGGTTCAGGGAGTCCACCGCCGGCACCCGCCAGGAGAGCGAGTTCACGCCGGTGGAGAGCGTCTCCCGGAGGATCTGCGCGGGGAACCCATCCCCACCGCCATAGAGCGAATAGTTGAGGAAGACCTCGAGGGAATCGCTGTCCTCGTCTCGCGCGTCCCACGTCACGAGGACGATCGCCCCGCCGCGGAGGATCCCGCCGGCCTCGGGCACGTCCACGGAGACCGAGGGCCCGCAGAGCGTCGAGAAGGACCGCTGCCAGACCGCCAGGTCCTCGGCGTCGATCAGGGTGAGCGTGTAGTCCTGGCAGGGGGCCAGCCCGCCCGCGTCGATCGTGAGGAAGCTCTGGTTGTTCGCGAACGTCCAGGAATAGCCGAGGCCGGCGCCGCCGGAGACGGTCACGCGGCCGAGCGCCGCCGGGTCGAGCGTCCCCGGGAACCCGATCACGAGGCCCTCCGTCCCATCGACCGTGTCGTCCTCCAGCGTCCCCTGGCTCAGGGGCCCGGGCGGCTCGGGGGTCCGCGCGATCGTGAGGGTCGTAGCGGTGCATCCGGTCCCCCCCGCGCTGTCGGTCGCGCAGGCCTCGAGGGTCACCGGTCCGAGGAGGTCCGGGGGGACCGTCCACGTCGCCGAGGCCTCCGTGGCCATCGTTCCCGAAGCGATCTCGACCGGCCCCGTCGCGGCGATCCAGCGGACCGCGTAGCCCAGCGTCGCGTCGCGGTCGTCCACGGCCGTCCACCGCACGAGGATCGCGGAGGGGTCGAGGAAGGTCGCGCCCGGAAGCGGCTCCAGGAAGGCCACGGATGGCCCGAGGTCCGGCGGCTCGATGGTGAACGTCGAACGGACCGGGCACCCGGCGAGGAGGTTCCCGGGCTCCGCCTGGTCCCGGAGGCCGCAACCGAGGCGCACCGTATAGGTGACCCCGAGGGCGAACGGGTCGTGTCGCACCTCGTACGTCTGCGCGTCGAGCCACTGTCCGTCGAGGCCGCCGACCGCGGGCTCCAGGGTCAGCCAGATCCCGGTCTCCCGCATCGGCTCGCTGAAGGAGAAGAGGAGGGTCTGGTCCGGTGGGATCCCGACGGAACCCTCGGCGGGGGACATGGTGACATCCGGACGGGTCCCGTCCACGTCGAGTGTCGCGAGGTCGCAGGCCTCGGCCCCGCGGGAGTCGGTCACGCATGCGCGCACCGTGACGGAGCCGTCGATCTCCGGGAGGGACCACGGAAGGCTGTTCGGCCCGTTGAGGTAGCTCCCGGAGGCGATGGCGGTGAACGGTCCCGCCCCGACGGAGAACTCCAGGAGGGTCGCGAGCCGCGGGTCCTCCGCGTCCGTCCCGGTCCAGGAGAGGTCCACGACCGCACCCGGAGACGGGTTCCCCGGGGCGGCGAGGCTCACCGCCACCGACGGCGGCGTGTTCGGCGCCGGGAGCGTCGTGAAGTTGAACTGGTACCCGCCGAGCTCCAGGCCCGGGTAGGAGTAGTCGCGCACCTCGGCGCACACGGCGACCGTGTACGTGACGCCCTCGAGCAGGGGCGGGTGCGCCACGTAGGCCGTCCGCTGGGCCCAGAACCAGGTGACGTTCAACGCGCCGGGGTTCGGGAGGAGGCGGAAGCAGGTGGCGAGGGTCGCGGGGTCGACCGCCTCGGAGAACTGGACGACGAGGTTCGCCGTCGGATCGATGTCGATCGCTCCGTCCGCCGGGGAGTGCAGGGTCACGAAGGGAGCGAGGCAGTCGATGCGCTTGGCGAGGATCGTGTCGGTGGAGGACATCCCCTGCTCATCGAGGACGCTGAGCCGGAGGTCGAGCAGACCGCCCTCCGTGCAGGGGACGGGGACCTCGGCGGTGAGAAGTCCCAGGCCCGAGGCGACGGGGACCCAGCCACCGCCGTCAATGCTCATCTCCAACGAGACATCGAGCCGGTCCGCGCTCGTGTTCTCGTCCTGCATCGTCCAGGAGACGGCCACGGACTTCCCGCCGCTCCAGTCAAACGGCGGCTCCGCGTCGAAGGCCGCCAGCGGCGGCGTGTTGGCGGTGGTGAACCGCGAGGGGGCGCAGGGCTGGAGGGGGTTCCCCGGGACGCTCAGGTCCGTGAGGGAGCAGTCGAAGCCCCAGGTGTAGTCCGTCAGGGGGAAGAAGGGAGCGTGGCCGACGTGGACCGTCGTGCCCGTCCAGGTGAATGTGGGCGCCGCGTCCGGGGTGATCCAGAAGGCCGCCTCCACCGCGGCTTCGTCCATCGCCTCGGAGAACGTGATGTCGATCGGCGCGTCGAGGGGGACGTCCACCGCCAGGTTCGGGGTGCTCGAAGCGAGCACGTACGGCGCCGTCGCATCGACGCCGAAGGCGGGCGTTGGCATGGTCGTGGCCAGGGGGTTGCCGGTGACGAGCGAGCCGTTGTCGACGGCGGTGACGCTGACCTGGTAGGCCGGGAAGGTGAATCCGGGAGTGGTCCACGGGATCGTGTAGGATCCGTCGGGCAGATACCCCGAGAAGATCGTGGGGTTCACAACCGCCGGCGTGTAGTTGACGAAGACGAACACCGGTTCATCGAGGAAGGGGTTCTCCCGGTCGTCCGCGACGTCGAAGGCGAGGGTCACGTTCGTCCCGCCGCTCCAGACCTCGCCGCCGGCGGGCTGGGACACCGCCACCGCAGGGGGGTCGTTGGACGGCTCGGTCGCGTATCCCCCGGCCATCTCGATGCACATCATGAACAGGCTGAAGATCTCGTCGAAGCACGCATTGTACGCGGTGGTCCCCCGGTTCCCCGGGACGCTGAGGTCCCGGAACCCGGGGAAGGTGGGCACGTGCACAATCACGACGGTCGAGTGCGGGACGACTTCGGGATAGACGACCCGCATCGACAGGCCGGAGGGGTCCCAGGAGAAGAAGAGCTCGGTGCTGTTCACGCCGAAGCTCGAGACGATCTGCCGGAAGTCGCTCTCGTTGCGGACCTCGAATTCGATCGAAGTGATCGACTCGACGGAGGCTTGGTCCACCGGCTCCGAGAACGCGAAGGTGACGTCGACCTCGGCCGGCCGGAAGGTCAGGTTCGAGCCCGTCCCCGCGCAGTACGGGCACCACACCGTGGTCGACGGCCCGGTCTTGACCCAGCTGAGCACGGGCGCGGTCGAGTCGACGGTGAAGGGCGCGTCGATGGCGTCGGAGTAGACGCCCTCGCCGGAGACGCTGATGTCCAAGCGGAGTTCCGCCGTCGTCGAGTCGTAGGCAGGGAGCGGGAACGGTTCATTGTTCCATCCCTCCCCGATCGTGGGGCCGAGCAGGGTGAAGATCAGGGACCACGGGTCCGCCGAGGTGTTTCGGTAGTACAGGCGTGCCCACTGGATCGAGTTCAGCTCGTCGGTCCGGTTGAGCTCGAAGACCAGGGGGTGGTCGACTCCCCCCGTGAGGACCTCCCCGCCGTTGGGGGAGAGGAGGCGGACGCCCGGCGAGATGGCCCGGGCCGTGGGCTCGACGAAGAGGAAGCCCATGAGGGTGGCGGTTACCAGAAGCAGTGCTCCGAACGACGACCACGACCGCGAGGACTGACGCATGTTGCCCAACCTCCTGCTCCCCACGCACCTACCAGGATAAGTGCTCATTAGAACGTTCTTTTTCCTCTATATAAGCGTAGCTCTGGTCTCGGGTCTGATACCCGAAACTCGTCCGCTGCCGAAGACGGCGGAGGCGCGGTCCCTTGCGGCCCGAATGCCTCAAGAAGGAGGGTACGAAGGGCTGAGATAGCGCTCTTGCCGTGGCGACAGCATGACGCCGACGTGCACGTGCGAGCGGAGACGCTGGACGGCCTCAAGGCGATGAAGAGGGAGCTCCGCGCCGGGTCCTATGAAGACGTGATCGGGAGGCTACTGAGGGGACATGCTCGGAGCGAGAGCCGCCTCGGATCGCAGCCTGCCCTCAAGCCCTTCGAGCACGAGCCTACGGGATGGCGCGCAGCCGGAGACCGACGACCGAGTGCGGCCAAACCATGAAGTAGCCCATTCTCGATGACGTCTCGTGCGAGGAAAGGAGGGGCTTCGGCCTTGGGCTCTTGCCGTCGCCGTAGCGGTCCTGGCCTCCGTCGCCCTCTTCCTCAGTCTTCCCGAGGAAGTACGCGCCTACACGCCCCACGCGCCGATCCTCATCAGCGGGAATGCGAATTTCACCGCCGCCAACGGCGTGACGGGCGGCAGCGGGACGCCGTCGGACCCCTACGTCATCGAGGGATGGGAAATCGACGCCTCTGCGGCCAACGGCATCGACGTGCGGGACGCGAACGCCCACTTCGTCATCCGCGACGTCTACGTGCACTCCGGAGGGCCCAACTACGACGGCATCTCCTTGTCTGTCGTGGCCAACGGGGCGGTCGAGAACGCTACCCTCTCCCAGAACAATGTGGGTATCCGCCTCCTCTCCTCCACCAACGTCCTGATTACCGCCAGCAACGCCTCGAACAACCAGCTAGCTGGCATCTTCCTCGCCTCCTCCACGAACATCACGATCAGCGCCAGCAACGCCTCGAACAGCCCGCAGGGCATCGACGTCCTCTCTTCCACCGACGTCACAATCACCGCCAGCAACGCTACATCGAACAACGGGGCAGGCATCTTCCTCGGTTACTCCGCCAACGTCACGGTCACCGCCAGCAATGCCTCGAAAAACTGGCATGGCATGTCCCTCTACGGCGCCTCCAACGTCACGATCACCTCCAATAACGTCGCCTCGAACAACGGGAACGGCATCTCGCTCGACTCCTCCGCCAACGTGCTGTTCACCGCGAACAACGTCTTGAACAACGCGCGGGGCCTCTTCCTCGGCTCCGCTGCTAACATCACGATCGCCTCGAACACGTTCGTGTCTGACGGGGTTTACATCTCGGGTGACTCCTTAGCCCATTTCAACTCCCACACCATCCCCACGGACAACTCCGTCAACGGGAAACCCCTCTACTACCACAAGGACTGCAATGGCCTCACGGTGGACGGCATTCCCGTGGGCCAGCTCCTCGTGGCCAACTGCACGGGCGTCACCGCCACAAACCTTCAGATCGCGGACACCGACTTGGGCATCGAGATGGCCTTCTCGACGCGGGCCACCATCACCGCGAACAACGTCTCGAACAGTGCGTACGGCATCGGCATCATTTCCTCTGCCGACGTCACAATCACCGGCAACAACGTCTCCTCGAACGACTGGGGGGGCATCTACTTCACCGGCTCCTCCGCTAACGTCACAATCACCGGCAACAACGTCTCCTCGAACAACGGGAGGGGCCTCTTCCTCGCCTCCTACACCGACGTCACGGTCAGCGCCAACATCGTCACCTCGAACAATGGGTCCGGTATCTACCTCTCCGGCTCCACGAACGTCACGGTCACCGCCAACAACGTCTCCTCGAACAACTGGGCGGGCGTGAGCCTCTCCTTCGCCACCGACGTCTTAGTCACTGGCAACGATTTCTCGGACAACTTGGGGGATGGCATCAGCCTCGCCGGCTCCGCCAATGTCACAATCACCGGCAACACCGTCTCCTCGAACGACATATACGGGATTCGGCTCCTCATCTCCACCAACGTCACGATTGCCGCCAACAACGTCTCGAACAACGCTTACGGCATCGGCCTTGCCAACTCCACATCCATGAATGTCGCAATCCACCACAATCAGATCGTCAATAATGGGGTGCAGGCCTTGGACGACAACGGGCCCGCGATCGCCTGGGACGACGGCTACCCCAGCGGCGGCAACTATTGGTCCGACTACGGGGGCGTCGATCAATACAGCGGGCCCAGCCAGGACCAGCCGGGCAGCGACGGGATCGGCGACACGCTGTACGTCATCGACGCCGATAGCTGGGATGACTACCCGTTGATGGTCCCCTTCGGCGGCCTTGACACCGCTCCGCCATCAGTCTCGATCCTCACGCCCGCGGACGGAGCTGTCCGGGCGACGACCCCCGCTGCCGTAACCGGCACGGCCTCGGACACGGGCGGGAGCGGCCTCGACCGGGTGGAGGTGCGCGTGAACGGCGGTTTGTGGCAGACCGCCACCGGCACGTCGTCCTGGTCCGCCTCCGGGGATTTCGTCCCGGGCTCGAACCTCCTCGAGGCGCAGGCCTGGGACATCGTGGGGAACCCGTCGTCCATCGACTCGGTGAACGTGGTTCTTGACCCGGACGCGCCGATGGTGTCCATCACCTCGCCCGCGGACGGGCTCTGGACCAACGCCTCTTCCCAGGGGATCAATGGCACCGCCGCAGATGCGGGGAGCGGCCTCGACCGCGTCGAGGTGAGCTGCGATGGCGGTTCCACGTGGATCATGGCCACAGGCTCGACTTCGTGGACCGCCACGTGCTCCGCGTTGGTCCCTGGAGCGAACGCCCTTCATGCTCGATCGTTCGACATCGCCGGATGGGAATCCGTTCACGCTGTCGCCACGGTGAACTACGACCCGGACGCTCCTGCCGTGACAATCACCTCACCCGCCGAGGGCTCCGTGGTCGTGCTGTCTGCAGTCGATGTCGCGGGGACAGCGTCGGACGCCAGCGGGAGCGGGGTGGCCCGCGTCGAGGTCCGCCTCAACGGCGGTCCCTGGCAGACCGCCACCGGCACGTCTTCCTGGAACCTCTCCGTCCCCCTCCTCCTCGGCAGCAACCTCATCGAGGCTCGGGCATACGACAACGCCTCCAACCCCTCCGCCCTCGCCTCC
>Ga0209342_10008842_pt1 | contig 10099 bp, 10 predicted proteins | sample RifCSP16_2_FD_184023 | JGI IMG/M metagenome (GOLD analysis project Ga0209342, IMG submission 184023) | Soil microbial communities from Rifle, Colorado - Rifle CSP2_sed 16_2 (SPAdes) (version 2) | ecosystem: Environmental > Terrestrial > Deep subsurface > Rock core/Sediment | place: Rifle... | reverse complement strand
GACAGGCACCGCGATGAACGCGCCTGTAGCCGGCATGACTGGAAGGGCGCCATGGAAGGCTGTCCTTTATACGCTGGCAGGGAGTTACGCGGGAAACTTCGCAGGGGGGCTTTTCTGCGCATGGCTCCTGATAAAGGGTTCCAACATTATCATCGGCCCGGGGTATGCCAACCCCGCATGGGCGGAACTCCTGCACAATATAACCATGATGAAGTCTTCGCTCACCTTCAGCCAGGCATTCTGGAGGGCCCTGGCCTGCGTATGGCTTGTTGACCTTGCGGTCTACCTCTCCTTCAGGTCAAAGGAGACGGTAGGCAAATTCTTTCTTATATGGTTCCCAACAGCCACGTTTTTCACACTCGGTCTCGAACACAGCGTCGTCAACATGTTCCTGATCCCCGCAGGCATCATGGCAGGCGCCAACATCACATGGGGGCAGTTTTTCTTCTACAACCAGCTCCCGGTCACCCTCGGTAATGCAACAGCCGGGGCCATTTGTATCGGGCTCGGATACTGGTATTCCGCAGGGATGCCGGTTCTGAAGAATTCGCCTGCGGCATCCGGCTTGAACCATAAAAAATATTTCTCCACCCATCCGGACTATGTCCACGGTGACAGCCCCTACTTCACGAAGACCCTATTGGCCATCACCGGAACAATCCTTGGACTCGCAGTCCTCATGCCAGGACTCGCCTCTATCGCAACCTATTTTATCCTTGAAGGGGCACCTTCATTAGGGGAATCCACCCTCCCTCCGGCAACAACCGGCTTCTTCACTCTCTATGGTGAACCCCTTGTGATACTCGGTATCTTTGTTGTCATCACAGCGCTATTGGCACGGATAATAAGGAAGTGAACCTTCAGTTGTGGGGACAGATCCTTGCAGAGATCCTCCGAGGGAAGTGTCCCCCGCCGGCCTGCATTTCTCATCTTGACAGCAAAATCCCATCCTGATACGTTATCCTCATCAAAAACAATTTACTGCCCTATATACTGCATATGCATGCCATGATATTAGCCTTGAAAGCAGCCTCAAAAATCCAAAATGAAAACACCCTCCCCTTCAAGGGGAGGGACAGGGTGGGGATGGGAGTATTTCCGGGTGAGAGTAACAGAATATTATGCCCATAGCGTGGAAGGGAAGCCAACCAGCGAATGGCACAGGCTGCACGATCATTTACTGAACGTTGCAACCCTTGGAAAGCAGTTTGCCGGGGCGTTCAATTCGGGCGACTGGGCATACCTGGCGGGGTTGTGGCATGATCTTGGGGTAAACTCAATTCACAAGAAAGGAGGTCTTATTAAATGGAAAAAGTATTTGAAGTAGTTTTTGAGATTGCAGGGCCGGCTGCCATGTTTACGCGGCCAGATACGGGGTCTACACCTATATCGTATCCTGTTCCAACTTTTTCTGCCGCGAAGGGGATGTTTGAAGCTGTCCTGCGACGACCGCATATTTACGGCCATCCGACACGAATCGAGATTTGCAACCCAGTGCGCTATGAGCGATACGTGACGAATTACGGGGGGCCACTCCGAAAACAGGACCAGATCAAGAACAATAACAACTACCAGCTCATCGCCACTATAATTGTGGATGCCCCATTGATAAGTCCTTAGAGGAGGCCATCCGAAATGACGAGAAAGTGTCGCGAGCAGAAATCATGAGGTACAGCGTTCAAATTTGGGCCAATAAAATTAGCAAGCTTGCTTTGGAACCTGTAACTCATGATCGAAAAACATCTGATTCGGGTATATATTTCTGGACCTATAAGTATGATCCCGATTTCCTTGGATTTATGAAGGGTGTGCTGAAGTTAGAGGAATTCATTTTATCAGGTGGTGCTGTCATTTAACCGAGGTTGTCGCCCCAATTTGCAAGGGTAAGAAAGAAGATGAAAAGTTCATTAACAATGACAGCCGGTTACGACGCTATGTTGTCCGGTGTAGCTGGTTTTCTGGAGGAAGCCCGGCAGGTATCGGCATAGATGGCGAACTCAATCATGAGCGCAACTCACCTGGAGATAGGCCGAAGAATAGTTAAGTTTGAACAAAGGGGTAAGGGTCGGGCAGGAAATGGATAGGAACTACATGTCAGGTTGATGTCGGCAGGCTACCCGGAAGTCTGCGCCTTTTATGAGGTCGAAGCGCTCCGATTGAAACAGGAGGTTAAATGACGGAAACACATTTGGCGGTTTTCAAGGGCAAGAATATCAGGAGGACGTTGCATAACAATGAATGGTGGTTTGTAATTAATGATGTTATTGAATTATTGACTGATTCCAATGATTCGGCGCAATACTTTAAGCGATTAAAACAGCGGGATGAGGAACTGGCAAAACTTACTGATAAAGGGGGGGTACAATTTGTACCACCCCTTATGCTGGAGGTGGAAACTATTGGCGGAAAACAAAAGATGTATTGTTGGAATACGGAGGGGATATTCCGGCTTATCCAGTCCATCCCCTCCCCCAAAGCAGAGCCCTTCAAACGCTGGCTGGCAAAAGTAGGCTATGAGCGGGTGCAGGAGATCGAAGACCCTGAACTGGCAACGAAAAGAACAAGGGCTTTGTATAAGGCCAAGGGCTATTCTGACGATTGGATAGAGAAGCGGATGCGCGGCATCGCAATCCGTGAGGAACTTACGGATGAGTGGAAAAAGCGAAACGTCAAAGAGAAGAGAGAATATGAGATACTCACTGCAGAGATCGCAAAGGCTGCATTCGGCATAACCCCAGGCCAGCATAAGAACTTAAAGGGGTTGAAGCGTGAGAACCTGCGTGATCATATGACCGACCTTGAACTTATATTTTCAATGCTTGGCGAAGCCGCGACAACTGAGATAACAAGAGTTGATGATGCAAAGGGATTTCATAAAAATAAACATGCGGCCCGCAAAGGCGGAGAAGTGGCTGGGAAGGCAAGAAAAGACCTTGAAAAGAAAACCGGTAAGAAGGTGGTGTCATCCGCTAACTATCTGGCCGAGCCGGAAAGTCGGAAGAGATTGGGAAGAAAATGAAACAGCAAAGTGTAAGAAGTGTTCACTGGTGGAGCTATGGCTTCCTCAGGTAAGTAAGAAGGTGAGCAATTATCTTTTGAAGGTGATCGAAGAAGAATGATTTGGATGATACTCAAGAGGAATAGAGAAGGGGTGTATGGATGAAAAAAAAGAACGAACAAGCTCCAAGTAAAAGCGAGTTGATTCTGTATCAGACTGAGGACGGCAAAATCAGGATTGAAGTCCGGTTACAGGATGAAAGTGTCTGGCTGAGTCAGAGGCTTATGGCTGAGTTGTTTCAGACATCTCCTCAAAATATTACTATACACCTAAAGAATATCTTTAACGAAGGTGAATTGGATGAAATGGCAACTTGTAAGGATTTTTTACAAGTTCAAATTGAGGGGAACAGACAGGTAGAGCGTAAGCAACGATTTTACAATTTAGATGTCATTATTTCTGTGGGTTACAGAATCAAATCGCATGTTGCGACACGATTTCGCCAATGGGCAACCCAGCGGTTGCGGGAATATATTATTAAGGGTTTTACTCTGGACGACGACCGGTTGAAACAGGCTGGAGGCGGCAATTACTTCGATGAACTGCTGGCCCGCATCCGGGATATCCGCTCCTCTGAAAAGGTCTTTTGGCGCAAGGTGTTGGATATTTACGCTACCAGCATAGACTATGACCCCGATACTGATCTTTCACAACAGTTTTTTGCTGCCGTACAGAACAAAATGCACTGGGCCGCGCACGGGCATACGGCCGCTGAGATTATTTATAACAGAGCGGATGCGGCAAAGCCAAACATGGGCATGACCACATGGTTAGGCGACAAACCCAGAAAAACAGATACTGAAATCGCCAAAAACTATCTGAATGAAAAAGAACTTGATGTATTGAACAGGATCGTCAACATGTATCTGGAGTTTGCGGAGCTTCAGGCGCTGAACCGTAAACCTATGTATATGCGGGAGTGGATAGAGAAACTGGATGATTTTCTCAAACTTAGCGGTCGGGATATTCTCACGCATGCCGGTAAAATCAGCCATGATAAAGCATTGGAAAAAGCGCACGCTGAATATGAACAATACCTGAAGGAACGCCTGAATGAACCGTCTCCTGTGGAGCGGAAATTCCTTGAAGCGGTCAGGGAGATGAATCAGATTGAGAAAAAAAGAAAGCGGGGGCGCAGGGATGATAGTTGATAACATGTTAAACCTTCAATTAGCAAGGCTGATAGTGAAGGCTATCGAAGAAGAATGAAAAAACATCTGAATACTATCTTCGTTACAACACAGGGGGCGTATCTTTCTAAAGAAGGCGAGACGGTCGTTGTGAAGGTGGACAATGAAGTCCGCCTGCGTACACCTATTCACACAATTGGCGGGATTGTCTGCTTCGGGCAAATATCCTGCAGCCCATTCCTGATGGGATTCTGTGCGGAGAGTGGTGTGGCTATAAGTTTTCTCACGGAGAACGGAGGTTTTCTTGCAAAGGTTCAGGGACCTGTGTCCGGCAATGTCCTTCTGAGACGGGAGCAGTATCGCCGGGCGGATGATCTGAACACATCTGCGTTAATTGCGCGTGCAGTATTGACCGGAAAGATCGCCAACTGCCGCACCGTGCTTCAGCGCGCCCTGAGAGATCATTCAGACAAGATTGATGCGGATGCGATTTCACAGGCATCACAAAGACTCACAGGTTGTCTGAGAAGATTAAATTCAGAAGTGACACTGGATGTTTTGCGTGGAATTGAAGGAGAATCGGCATATACATACTTTCATGTCTTTGATCATCTCGTTACGGCTCAGAAAGACAATTTCAAATTCCATGAACGCAGTCGGAGACCACCGCTGGATAATGTGAACTGCCTGCTGTCATTCCTGTATACCATTGTGATGCATGATGTGCGTTCAGCGCTTGAAACCGTGGGACTGGACCCCGCTGTCGGTTTCCTGCACAGAGACCGTCCGGGCAGATACGGACTTGCGCTTGACCTGATGGAGGAATTTCGTCCTTTCTTTGCTGACCGTTTGGCGCTCTCGTTAATCAATCTTTGTCAGGTACAGCACAAGGGATTCCAAAAAAAAGAATCAGGGGCAGTCTGGATGGATGATGACACGAGGAAGACTGTTCTGGTAGCCTATCAGAAGCGGAAACAGGAAGAGATACTGCATCCGTTCTTGAATGAGAAGGTTACAATCGGTCTGCTTTTCCATATGCAGGCATTGCTGATGGCGCGTTATTTGCGCGGGGATATGGATAATTATCCGCCGTTTGTTTGGAAGTGAGCTTAAGATATGTTTGTAATAGTAAGTTATGATGAAGCTGTCGCCCCTCGCACAGGGGCGTGGATTGAAACATTTTACCCTCCTGATTTATTGTAATCCTATCTCTGTCGCCCCTCGCACAGGGGCGTGGATTGAAACTCGCCATATAATATGATAATTAGTTCTTATGACTGAAATAAAATTCATCGCAGATGTCATGCTTGGGAGGCTTGCCAAATGGCTGCGAATCCTCGGATATGACACAGCTTATATAAGAAATATCCGGGATACCGAACTTATCAGGTTGTCTCTGGCAGAATGCAGGATGGTACTTACCAGAGATACACGCTTAATAAAGAAAAAGGGGGTAAAGAATTATCTTTTCATTACTGATGACCACTTTGTCGCACAGTTGAAACAGGTTGTATCTGAGCTTCATATACCCTATTCCAAAAATACTTTTTCCAGATGTATCATCTGCAATGAACACTTATTGTCATTCAGTAAAGATGCTGCGTGTAATATAGTCCCTGAGTACGTCTGTAAAACAGAGGACATTTTTGGCAGGTGTCCAGAGTGCCATAGAATATACTGGAAGGGGACGCATTATAAAGAGATGGAGAGAATATTGCGTGAGCTAAGGTGAGGGTGGGTAATCTGTTAATAACCGTCTAAGCGCAGTTACAGCAACCGCAATAGCATTGCCCTCAGCAGCTCTTATTTTACTAAGAATGATTTTTTCTTTTTCAGTCCGCTCACTTATTACACCGGTAACGCATCCTGCCCTTAGTCCCATTGCATTGCACATTGTAAGGAGAGTGGCGGATTCCATTTCGTAGTTTAATACGCCGAGCTCTTCCCACTCTTTTTTGCTTCCTGCAAGGTTTCTAATTACATACTTGGAAAAAGTATCTACCCGCTCCTGTCCAGGATAGAAAGTTGCAGAAGATGCAGTAATTCCCACATGACAGCGGACATTAACTGTTTTTGCAGCCTCAACGAGTGCATTAAGGACACCATACTCAGCTACCGCAGGATACCCGAGAGGCGCATAATGTTCTGATGTGCCATCTATCCTTACGGATGCTGTTGTGATAACTACATCGCCGGCCTTGATGTTACGTTGAAGCGCCCCTGTTGTCCCGACCCTGATAAATGTCCTTATCCCCAGTTGTGCAAGTTCTTCTATGGCTATGGCGGCAGAAGGCCCGCCTATACCTGTAGATGTTATAATAACCGGATGGATATCCATCATGGAAAGCCATGTCCTGAATTCCCTGTTACAGGCTATCTCAGAAGCCCCTTCATTATTGACAGCAGATGCTATAACAGGCACACGGCCAGGGTCACCTGGCAGTAAGGCAATCCTTGCCCCTTTTAAACTCTTCTTAGATAATTTGAGATGATAGACTATAGACATAAAAAATGCTTAATATGATAATATATTATATCAACAAATGATAATCAACATTCGAAATATTATATTGCAAGTTAACGTATTGGTGTGTCTCGGCTATCCATCATTAAAGTCTGGGTAGCAGAGCCTCTTGAGAAGGCATCCTGATTGACACTCTTTCTATTCTTCTTGACAGGGCTTCCTCTATCCTGCTACAGTAACGAATCGCAAGTCAAACGGCTGTACCCGGAAATCTACGTTATTGTCAGTCCCGGAATACACACACGGGGCTTAATTCCCCTCAACAAATGAAAGAAGGAATTTATGAAATTTGATGTATTTAATTTTCACCCCAGTGTCTCGGCTGGTATCACGGCGGCAGGCTTTGTGACACCGACTCCTATTCAGGTTCAGGCGATCCCATCGGTACTGCAGGGACAGGATCTTATGGGCCTGGCGCATACCGGGACAGGCAAAACAGCGGCCTTCGTACTGCCTATTCTTGAGCGCCTGATCAAAGGACCTCGCGGCAGTATCCGCGCCCTGATCATCGCTCCAACCCGCGAACTGGCAGAACAGATCAACGAGGCCATTATCTCCCTTGGACAGCAAACCGGACTCCGGAGCCTCACCGTCTATGGCGGTGTCAATATCCAGCCGCAGATTCAGAAACTTCGTGCCGGCGTCGAAATCGCCGTGGCCTGTCCCGGCCGCCTGCTGGATCATATGAATCAGCGCACCATCAACCTGTCACATCTGGAAGTCCTTGTATTAGACGAGGCCGACCGGATGTTCGACATGGGCTTTCTTCCGGACATCAGAAAGATTATTCGACAGATACCGGCGAAGCGGCAGACGCTATTGTTCTCGGCCACCATGCCCAATGATATCCGGAAGCTGGCCCACGACATACTGCATACCCCTGTCACGGTACAGGTAAACCCACCTGCGCCGGCAAGCACTGTCAGTCACGCGCTCTACCCCATTGAACAGCATCTGAAAACCGCGCTTCTTCTGGAAGTACTGCGTCATACCAACACAGAGTCTGTCCTGATATTTACGCGTACGAAACATCGTGCCAAACGCGTTGGACAACAATTAGAAAAGGCTGGCTACCGGGCCGCCTCATTGCAGGGAAACCTGTCGCAGAACAGGCGTCAGGCCGCGCTCGATGGGTTCCGCGACGGGACATATCAAATCCTTGTTGCAACAGACATTGCGGCCCGCGGCATTGATGTGTCCAGCATCTCTCATGTGATTAACTATGACATGCCCAATACGGCCGATGATTACACGCACCGTATCGGCCGAACCGGCCGGGCTGCAAAAACAGGGGATGCCTTCACATTTATTACCCGTGAAGACGAGGCCATGGTGCGCGCCATTGAATCGGTCCTTGGGGAAAAAGTGGAACGCCGCAAGCTGGACGGGTTTGACTATTCAAAACCAAGACCGGCGCACGATTCTGAGTTCGCCCGGCCGCCGCGTCAACCACAGCCCCGCAGGGGACAGAAAGATGCAGGGCCATCGAGGGACAGGACAGGAACCCATGCCGCAAAGAAAGGACACCCTGCCAAACCTGCACAGGGGACAACGCATCGGGGTTCAGTGCATCAGCAATCCTCAGGAACAGCTGCACGCAGAACCCGGTCCCACAAATCCGGCTCAGGTCATTGATTAGCGTAAACTACCCCTCCTGCACTATTCTGAACAAGTATTTTCAGGCCATCCTTAAAGAGAATCTCTACTTTATTACTTTGAATCACTGATAAGACGATTCCGACTCCAAATTTGAAATGGTCTATTATCTCATCTTTCTTAAAATTTCCGCCTAAACTGTACTTTTGGGCCGTGGAAAGATCATGCCCAGCCAACCGGGAGGTATAGTCGTTGTAATTTGCTTCCTGAGTTTTTATCTTCTTTGAAGAGCTTGCCGATTTTGAAGAGGTTTTTGGGCTTGTCCGGCTTTTTCCGGATTCTTTAGCATGAAAGTTGTGTTGACTGTTGCAGGTATTACATTTAACTTTTGCAGGGGCATTATCAACCATGGCAATAATTGTATGGCCCAACTGCAATCTGCATTTTGTACACCATCCCTCAGCATATCCTCCAACTGTATAATTATTCCCCATCGGTTAATCCTCCATAATTTAACATTGTTATTTAGTTGATCGCACTCATCACTATAACATATATCCTCATAAAGGATACAACAATTCTGTTCCCCTTCTACTTACGGCTTCGCCTTTGCCGCTTCTTCTATTGTCCCGGAGAGGCGTTCCCACTCGGCGGTTAGTTCCTCGATCTTCTTTTTTGTCCGGGCATGGGACTCCATGGTCTCAAAGAAGCGGTCCTTGTCCTGGTATAATTCCGGATAAGCGAGCGCCTCAGTGAGTGTTTGCAGGGTCTTCTCCGCTGCATTCGCCTCGGATTCGATCTGTGATAATCTCGCCCTGAGCTGGTTTGTCTCCCTGTGCAGCCGGTTTCGCTCCTCAGCCTCTGCCCTCTTCTGTTCTTTGGTCTTCCGCACCCTGACCACAGGGGTCTCAGATACAGGAATGACTTCAGCAGGAGATGTTCGGACTTCCAGACCGGATACTCCCTCTCCTGCAGACCGCGTCTTGTAAAGGTAGTATTCGTAATCCCCGTCATAAGGGATCACTGTCCCGTTCCGGACTTCAAGGATCCTGTTGGCCACAGAACGGATGAAATGCCGGTCGTGGGTGATGAAACAGATCGTTCCCTTGAAATCCCGGAGCGCCTCTTCCAGCACATCGCGGGAGGGAATGTCTAAGTGATTCGTCGGTTCGTCTAAGAGAAGAAAGTTGGCCGGACGGACCAGCATCTTGGCTAAGGCTAACCGGCTCTTCTCGCCGCCGGAGAGTACCGCGACCTTCTTCTCAACCTCATCGCCGGTAAAAAGAAACCGTCCTAAGATGGCGCGAAGGAATGACTGTTCTTCTAATGGGGCCGACAGCATGATCTCCGCAAGGACGGTGTTCTCGGGCTTTAACAACTCCAACTGGTGCTGGGCATAATAGGCCATGGTCATGTTGTGCCCGGGTCTCCGCTCGCCTTTATCCGAAGGGATGACACCGGCCAACAGTTTGAGCAGGGTGGATTTCCCTGCCCCGTTCGGGCCGACTAAGGCCACCCGATGCCCCCTGCGCAGCTCTACATTGAGAGAACTGTAGACCTGATTTCCCTCATAGGACTTGTCAACGTCAATCAGGCGGATGACCGTATCCCCGCTCCGGGGCGGATCCGGAAAGGAGAACCGGACAGACCTCCTCTCCTCCGGCGCCTCTACCTTCTCCATCTTCTCAAGCATCTTGATCCGGCTCTGGACCTGACGCGCCTTCGTGGCCTGGTATCTGAAACGATTGATGAAGACCTCCAGCTCATCGACCCGTTTCTGCTGGTTCTTTG
>Ga0209342_10008836_pt1 | contig 10101 bp, 13 predicted proteins | sample RifCSP16_2_FD_184023 | JGI IMG/M metagenome (GOLD analysis project Ga0209342, IMG submission 184023) | Soil microbial communities from Rifle, Colorado - Rifle CSP2_sed 16_2 (SPAdes) (version 2) | ecosystem: Environmental > Terrestrial > Deep subsurface > Rock core/Sediment | place: Rifle... | reverse complement strand
TCGGGCAACTGCCTTATGCGGCCTCCACGAGCACCACCCGCTCGACCCAGGCGACGTCCTGGCGCGACAACCGCCGAAATGCGAGGCGCTCCTCGGAGGCGGGGCCGTGGCCGGTGACCACTGAGCGAAGCTTCTCCCAATCGGGCTCGGTGTAGCGCCACATTCCGCTCTTCTCGTCCTCTTGGAGGTTAGGGTCCGGGATCTCGAGCCCGAGCTCACGGATCTGCGGCACGTAGCCCTCGAGGAACTGCTGGCGTGCGTCCTCGTTGCCCTGGCTCTTGATCCGCCAGACGAACATCGGGTCCTCGTTCGCCGGAATCGGGTTTCCGTGGAAGTGCATGAGCGGCTCCCACCAGCGGTCGAGCGCCTCCTGTACGAGCTCGAACTGCTCGGGCGTCCCCGTCACCATCGCGAGGATCACGTCGCGGCCGTGGAGGATGTGGAACGACTCCTCCCAGCAGATCTTCTTCATGATCCGTGCGTACGGCGCGTACGAGGACTTGAGGAGCGCCTTCTGCGAGACGATTGCCGCGGCGTCGACGAGCCACGCGATGACGCCGACGTCGCCCCACGTCTTCGTCGGGTAGTGGAAGACGTTGTGGAACTTGGCCTTCCCCGAGACGAGGTCGTCGAGGCAGGCGCTTCGCGGCTTGCCGAGATCCTCGACCACGCGGTAGATGAGCTGCGCGTGACCGACCTCGTCTTGGATCTTCGCTGTCAGCGCGAGCTTCCGTTGGAGCGTCGGTGCGCGGAGGATCCAGTCGCGCTCGGGGAGGACGCCCATGAGCTCCGAGTTGGCGTGCATCTCGATGAACTTGATGAGTCTGGCGCGGTACTCGTCGGGCATCCAGTCGCCCGTCTCCACCTGCCCGCCCGCCTGGACGTAGTCGAGGAACTCCTGGGTTCGTGCGTCCACGACATGGCCTCCCTACCGAACGGTCGTTAGCATCAAGTATATGGCGACACCACGGAGGGAAGCCCTCACGCGCGAGGCAGCGAGGCTCTTCGCGGAGCGCGGCTTCCACGGGACCTCGATGGGCGATCTGGCCGAGGCGCTCGGCGTCCAGAAGGGCTCGCTCTATTCGCTTACCGGCTCGAAGCAGCAGCTGCTCTTCGAGACCATGCAAGAGGGCGCTCGCGCGTTCCACGCCGCACTCGATCTCGTGCCTGAGGACGCGACCGCCGTCGAGCGGATTCGCCACGCGCTTCGTGGACACCTCGGCGTCGTAGCCGACCAGCTCGACGTCGCGACGGTCTTCACGCGCGAGTGGCGCTACCTCGAGGGCGAGTTCCGCGAGGAGCTCCTCGCGGAGCGTCGCCGATACGAGGACCGCTTCCGTGCGCTCTTCCGCGAGGGAGTCGAGGCCGGCGAGCTTCGCGCCGACCTCGATGCGGGCGCGGCGGCTCTGCTCGCACTCTCCGCCGCGAACTGGGCGTACACCTGGCTGGCGCCGGGTCGGGACACGGACGAGCTGGCCGATCGCTTCACGGCCATCCTCATCGACGGTATCCGCGGCTACGCGACACCGCGTAGCGCGAAAGCGCCGTAGCCGACGACCCGGTCCGTTCCGCCTCCCGCGTCGGCAGAAGTGCGCAGGTCGAGCAGCTTGATCGCCAAGCCGCAGCGCCGAGCGTGGTCGACGAGCCCACGGAGCGCGAAGACGCCGCACGCGGCATCCGCCTTGATCGCGGCGGGCTCTCGGGCAAGCACGGCGTCGACGGTCCGGCGATCGAGCTCCCGCGCCCGTGCGTCCTGGTGGTAATGGCTGAGATCGGTCGAGACGACGACGAGCTCGTCCACAGCCTCGATCAGGCGGGCCACGTCCTCGGGGCCCGTGCGCCCGACCGCCACTGGCAGGATCTCGAGCCCCTGGCGACACGCCCGCTGGAGGAACGGCAGTTCGACCTCGAGGGCGTGTTCGCGAGCGTGTGGCTCATCGTCGACGAATGCGCCGGCCGTGAGCGCAGCTTCACGCATACGGGCGCTGACCGGCACGTCGCCGAGTGGAGTTGCCCATGCGTCGGCGCCCGAGACGGCAAGGCCGACGAACGGGAAGAAGTGGGACGGTCCGAGCAGCGCGACAGCGACCTCCTCCGGGGCGAGCGCGAACGCAGCCGCGGCGACCGGTCCAGAGTAGGCGTACCCGGCATGGGGGGCGACAAGACCTCGCAGGTCCGAAGCCTGCCTCGAACCGGCCTCGGCGAGCAGTGCGTCCACCGTGTTGGCCAGTTCGCCACAGTCGGCGGGATAGAAGAGCCCGGCGACAGTGGGTGGCCTGATCACGCCGCGATACGGACGGGGAGTCGTCTCCCGCCCCACGTGCCCGGCAACTCCTCGAAGACGCCCAGGCACCTCTCGCCACACGCGGAGCAACAGCCGCCGACGAGATTCCAGGCCCCGAGCTCGTACCAGTCGCGCTCGATCAGCAGGGCTCCGCACGCGTGGCAGTAGGTGCTCTGGCCTTCGCGATCATGGACGTTGCCCGTGTAGACGTAGCGGAGACCGTTCCGAAGTGCTATCTCCCGTGCGCGCGTGAGTGTCGCTGTCGGCGTGTGAGGCCGGTCGCGCATCTTCCAGTCCGGGTGGAACGCCGAAAAGTGGAGCGGGACGCCTTCGCCAAGGTGTTCCACGAGCCAGCGCGTCTCAGCGCCGATCTCCTCGTCCGAGTCGTTGAGTCCTGGGATGAGCAGCGTCGTGATCTCGACCCAGACGTCGGTCTCGTGAACGACGTACTCGAGCGTATCCAGCACCGGCTGGAGGTGACCGGCGCACGTCTTCGCGTAGAAGTCCTCGGTGAATGCCTTGAGGTCGACATTGGCGGCGTCCATGTGCGCGAAGAACTCCTCGCGCGCGCCCGGACTGACGTAGCCTGCAGTGACTGCGACTGCCTTCAGGTCACGCTCGCGGCACGCATCGGCGACGTCGACCGCGTACTCGAGGAAGATCACGGGATCGTTGTAGGTGAAGGCGATGCTCCGGCAGCCGAGGCGGACCGCTGCATCGGCGAGCGCGCTCGGTGAGGCGCTGTCCGCGAGCGTGTCGGTCTCGCGGGACTTCGAGATGTCCCAGTTCTGGCAGAACTTGCAGCCGAGGTTGCAGCCCGCAGTCCCGAACGAGAGGACGGGCGTCCCAGGAAGGAAGTGGTTCAGCGGCTTCTTCTCGATCGGGTCGACGCAGAAGCCGCTCGAGCGGCCATACGTCGTGAGCACGATCTCACCACCCTCGCATGCACGCACGAAGCAGAACCCACGCTGCCCCTCGCGCAGCCTGCACCGGCGCGGGCAGACGTCGCACTGGACGCGGCCGTCCGCCAAAGCGTGCCAGTACGTCGTCCGATGCGTCATCTCATCTCCATGATGCACCCATGAGCCGGCTTCTGATTGCCAACCCGTGGGCAACCGGAGTCAGCGAGGAGCGGCTGGCGTCGGTCCGCGCCGTACTGCCGGAAGGAACCGAGCTCCTGCTGACGAGCGCTGCCGGAGAGGCGACCGAGCTCGCCCGCGACGCAGCCGGGAACGTCGAGGCGCTCTACGTCTTCGGCGGCGACGGGACCTTCAATGAGGTGCTGAATGGAATCGACCACACCACCGCGATCGGGTTCGTTCCCGGCGGTGGGACGAGCGTCCTACCCCGAGCGCTCGGCCTTCCGCGCGACCCGGTCGCCTGTGCTCGCCACCTCGCCGAACGAGCGCGGACACGCCGAATCACCGTCGGGCGCGTGAACGGCCGCCGATTCGGATTCGCGTGCGGGATCGGCCTCGACGCGGAGGTCGTACGCGCAGTCGACGAACTGGGCCGCCGCTCGGACGGGCGCCGGCCGAGCAACTTCGTGTTCGCCTGGACAGGCGTGCGCCTGCTCGGCCGTCATCGCTTCCTCCTCGAGCCCGCGCTCGAGGTCGTCGACCATGGCCGGGCAGCGTTCGCGCTCGTGTCCAACGGGCCGGCGTACAGCTATGCCGGCCGTGTCGCCCTACGCCCTGCGCCGAATGCCAGCTTCGATGGTGGTCTCGACCTCGTCGCGCCCATCCGGCTCGGGACACGCGATCTTCCACTGTTCGCGTGGTACGCGTTCGGCCGGGGCGACCGAGCGAAGGCTCGCAACCTCGTCTATGTTCACGACGCCGACCGGCTCGAGATCATCTGCGACACGCCGATGCCGCTGGAAGCGGACGGTGAGGATCTCGGAGACGTCGAGCACGCCGTCATCGAGGCCGAGCGTGCGGCTGTGACGGTGCTCGTCTGAGAGCCCAAGTGACACTTTGGCACTTGGGTGCCGTCGGTCGTCTCCATACACTGAGATTTTGATGAGCCGGGTCCTGCCCGCGGAAGGAGGCCTGCGCCGTGTCATCGGCGACGGCGAGTCGCTTCCCGACGGGGAGGTCGAGGGTCTCGGGCGAGATCAGCTGCTCGCTCTCTATCGAAGCCTCGTCCTCCTCCGAACGTACGACGAGCGCTCGGTGATCTACCACCGTCAGGGCCGCATCGGCACGTACGCGATCTTCTGGAACCACGAGGCGATGCAGGTGGGCTCGGTCTTCGCCCTCGAGGAGCGCGATTGGATCTTCCCGAGCTACCGCGAGTCGGCCATCGGGCTTCTGCGAGGCATGCCCGCCTCTACCGTCCTGCAGTGGTGGCGCGGGCACCCGGCGGGGTGGTGGAATCCGGAGGACTACGGCGTGGCATCCATCTGCGTGCCGATCGCGACGCATGTCCCCCATGCTGTCGGCTTCGCCTGGGGTTCGCGGCTGAAGGGCGAGGACCGCGTTGCCATTGCGTACTTCGGCGACGGCGCGACCTCTGAGGGCGTATTCCACGAGGGCGCCACGTTCGCAGGGGTCATGAAGGCTCCGGCGATCCTCTTCTGCAACAACAACCAGTGGGCGATCTCGACTCCGCTCAGCGCGCAGACCGCCGCACGCACGATCGCCGACAAGGCGATCGGCTACGGGATGCCAGGCGTGCGGGTCGATGGGGGTGACGTGCTTGCCGTGTACGAGGCGACACGCGAGGCGGCCGAGCGTGCCCGAGCGGGCGAGGGCCCGACGCTCATCGAGGCCGTGACCTATCGGGCGGCACCCCATGCGACTGCGGACGACCCGTCGGCCTACATCGACGAGGAGCGCGTCGAGGAGGAGCGGGAGAACGAATGCGTCGGGCGGTACGAGCGGTACCTGAGGCGCCTGGGAGTCCTCTCGGACTCCCAGGCGTTAGAGATCCGGACGGGTGCATTAGAGATGATGCGGGCCGGCATCGCCGAGGCCGAGGCGGAGCCGCCTGCGGACATCTCACTCGTCTTCGAGCACGCCTACGCCAATCCGCCGGCGACGCTGGCGGGCGACCTCGAGGAGCTGCGGAGGATCCTCGGATGACGGAGCTCCTCCTCGTCGAGGCCGTGAACGACGCACTCCACGTCGAGATGGAGCGTGACCCGACGGTCATGGTGATGGGCGAGGACGTCGGCCGGCTCGGCGGCGTCTTTCGAGCAACCGTCGGGCTGCAGGATCGATACGGCGCGGACCGGTGCGTCGACACGCCGCTGGCGGAAGCCGGGATCCTGGGGACCGCGGTTGGGCTCTGCATGGCGGGCTGGAAGCCGGTCTGCGAGATGCAGTACGACGCGTTCAGCTATCCGGCGCTCGACCAGCTGATCAACCACGTGGGACGGTACCGCTGGCGGACGCGCGGGAAGATGTCGTTCCCGCTCGTCATTCGCATGCCCTATGGCGGCGGCGTCCGAGCGCCTGAGCTCCACGACGACTCGCCGGAGACGTACTACGTCCACGCGCCGGGTGTGAAGGTCGCGATTCCATCGACTCCAGCCGATGCGAAGGGGCTCGTGGCCGCCGCAATCCGCGACCCGGATCCCGTCGTCCTCTTCGAGCCGAAGCTGATCTACCGGCTCGCGCGCGGCGAGGTTCCGGATGGCGAGTACGTCGTTCCGCTGGGGAAGGCGCGTGTTGCGCGCGACGGATCCGATGTGACGATCGTCGCCTATGGCGCCATGGTCGGAGTCGCTGAGCGGGCCGCGGAAGCGCTGGAGAGCGAAGCATCGTGTGAGGTTCTCGATCTCAGGTCGCTGAAGCCTCTGGACGAGGGCGGCCTGCTCGCGTCGGTCGCTAAGACCGGTCGGGCGGTCGTGGTGCAAGAGGCGCCGCGGGTCTGCGGCTTCGCCGCTGAGGTCGTGGCGGTCCTTGCGGAGAAGGCGATCTTCGATCTCCGCGCACCTGTTCTTCGCGTCACGGGCTACGACGTGCCGTACCCCTACTGGCAGATCGAGGACGCGTACGTGCCGTCGGAGGCGCGCGTCGTAGACGCCGTGCGGCGCGTCCTCGCGGCCTGATGTCCACCGTCTGGGTTCAGATCGGGCTCATCGCGCTGTTCGCGCTCATGTGTGGAGCGCTTGTCGCTGCATGGCTGCGGGGACGTCTCGGCGCAGCAGCCATCGGTCTGTTCGTCGTCGCTTGCCTTGTCTGGGTCGCGGCGTTCGCCTCCATCGTGTCCGGCTACCACGACGCGGACGGGTTCGTCGACTGCGGGAATGACTGCTCGAGCATCCACTACGTCTCCGCAGTCGCGTTTCTCGCCCCGCCGCTTCTGATCTCGTTGTCTGCGCTCGGGATGATCGTCGCCGTTGGTCAGCGAAGGCGGCTGCGGCGGCGGGCGATGAACGAGAATCACGCTTAGTGGCTCACGCATTCAAGCTCCCGGATTTCGGCGAGGGCCTAGCGGAAGGCGAGGTCGCGCGCTGGCTCGTGGTCGAGGGCCAGGAGGTGCGCGAGGACGACCCGCTCGTCGAAATCTCCACGGACAAGGCAACGGTCGAGATCCCATCGCCGTACGAGGGCACCGTCCTGCGGATCCTCGTTGGGGAGGGCGAGATCGCTCCAGTCGGGACCGAGCTCGTGATCATCGGCGCACCAGGCGAGCCGATCTCCGCTCCTGAGCCGAAGGCGCCAAGTAACAGTCTGTTACAAGGTGCTGGGGCTGCGGCGGGCCCTGCGGCGGCTGGGCGGGTGCAGGCCACCCCGGTCGTTCGGCGTATTGCCGAGGAGCTGGGTGTGGAGCTGGCTTCGATCGTGGGCGCGGGGCCCGGTGGTCGGATCTCGGAGGACGACGTCCGCGCAGCCGCTGCGGGCACGTCCTCGTCCGAAGGGCGTCGCGAGAAGCTCCGCGGCGTCCGCCGCGTGGTCGCCGACCACATGGCTCGCGCGCACCGTGAGGTTCCCGCTGTTACCTGGGTCGAGGAGTGCGACTTCGAGAAGGTCCCCCTGGACATGCTTGTCCCCGTCGTGGTGAAGGCGTGCGCCGAGTCGCTTGCCCAGTTCCCCGAGCTCAACGCCCGACTCGAGGATGACGAGATCGTCTACCTCGATCGCTACGACATCGGCGTCGCGGTCCAGACCGATCGCGGCGTTGTCGTCCCGGTCGTCCGCAACGCCGACACGAGGTCGGTCGAGGAGATTCAGAATGAGCTTGCGCGACTCACTGCGGGGGCACGCGGCGGGACGCTCGAGCTCGGTGAGGCTCGCGACTCGACGTTCACCGTCACGAGCGCCGGCAAGCTCGCAGGGCTGTTCCAAACGCCGCTCGTCAACCACCCCGAGGTCGCCGTTCTCAGCATCGGGCGAATCGCACCGAAGGCCGTCGTTCGTGACGGCGAGATCGTCGTTCGCAAGACGGGCGCGATCGCGATCAGCTTCGACCACCGCGTGGTCGACGGCACACGTGCCGCCGCGTTCGGCCTGGCCGTGATCTCGCGTCTCGAGCTCGGCCTGACGAGCTGAGCGCTCGCCAGGCCAAGACCCGAAATCACTCAGTCGTCGTCGCCGTCGCCGTCGCCGCCAGGCGAGATCTGCCCGCGCAGCTCGCCATTTGGAAAGTTGGCCGTGTGGACGTTCGCGTAGGTGAAGCCGGCCTTCATCGCTGCGGCGAGCTTCGCGAACTCACCTGCTGCAATGCCCTGGCCCGCGACGCTGAGGACATCGGCCGGGACGATCGTCCCACTCACCGATCCCGCCGTTGCCGGGCATCCGGGCTTTCCGCCGCCGCCGCAGAGATAGGCGGCCACGCCGCCGTTGACGCTCGGTTGGGCGAAGTGGATGTGAGCTGCGGAGGCGGTGCTCGACAGCCCCGAATACGTGAGCTTGTAGTCGATCTTCGACCCGTTGCGTATCCGAGCCTCGATCGTTCCTCTGCCGCTCGTCGAGACGGACGGCACCTCCAGGTAACCACTCATCCGCTTCGACTTCAGGTTGCCCTTTGGTGGCCCGGCAACGCCGTACGACACGAGGGCGGTCAGCGCGAAAGCGCCGACGAGCGCGACTGCCAGGATCAGGCCTGTGCGTTTGCGCATGAGAGTTCACTCCCTTCCCATTTACCGGCCGGTTCCGCCGGCTCGATTTCCACCTGCGGCCAACGTAGCGCGGCAGTGTTCGCAAGAAGTTAGGGCGGCGCGTCGGGTCGATGTGGGACTCGACCACCCCCGCTCCCTAGACTTCGCGTCGCATGGGACCCTGGTACACGATCGGCCTCTGCCTGGGCCTCGGGCTCGGGATCGGAGTGGCACTCGCAGGCGTCCTCGGGTCGAACGTGCTCGGGGTCGGAGTCGGCGCGCTCGTCGGCGCCGCGGCCGGTGCCGCACTGGGTTTCGCGATCGGCGACACAGCCGAGGTGGTCGCCGGCGGTGTCGGCGGCTTCCTCGGAGCAATCGCAGCGGCGGCCGTCGTTCACGGAGCGCTTAGGCGAGGCGGGACTCGCCTCGGGATCGCAGCGCATGTCGGCGTACTCGGGCTTCTGATCTGCCTCCTCGCTTTGATTCCCGTGGTCGGATACGTCGAGGCTGTCGCGATACCGCTGCTGGCCGCTCGGATGCGCGGCCGCGAGGCCGCGCGCTTTGCCGGGCTCCGAATGCTCGCGAAGTGAGCCTGCGGGTCGACGCCGCCGAGGCGCGCGCTCGAATGGTCGAGCATCAGCTCCGACGGCGCGGGATCTCGGATGCACGCGTGTTGCTCGCGATGGAGCGCGTTCCCCGGGAGCTGTTCATCCCTGAGGATCTGCGGCAGTACGCGTACGAGGACGGCGCGCTGCCGATCGGGCAGGGGCAAACGATCTCGCAGCCCTTCATCGTCGCGACGATTTGCGAATTGCTGGCGCTCGACGGTCACGAGCGGGTGCTCGATGTCGGAACGGGCTCCGGGTACCAGGCGGCGGTGCTTGCCGAGCTCGCGGCGGAGGTGGTCACGATCGAGCGGGTTCCGGGGCTCGCCGCGAGTGCCCGCGCCGCGCTCGAGAGTGCAGGCTACGACCGCGTCGAGGTGCGGGTCGGTGACGGCTCACTCGGAGTTCCGGACCGAGGGCCATTCTCTGCAATCGCGATCGCGGCGGCGGCGCCGACCGTTCCGCACGCTCTCTACCTGCAACTCGAGGAGGCGGGCCGTCTCGTCGTCCCGCGAGGCTCTCGCTGGGGTCAGGAGCTCGTCCTCGTCGTGCGGACACCCGAAGGCCCGCAGGAGCGAGCGTCCGTCGCATGTCGGTTCGTTCCTCTCCTCGGTGAGGAGGGATTTGCCGGATCCTGATCCGACCGGGGGTCGTCGCGACCGGGTTTACGACTACCCTGCGGTCACGGTGGAGTCCTCTGCAGACGCCGTCGCCGGGACGCCACGTGCGCGCGCCGGCGCCGCGCTGCGCCGACGCAAGAACTGGGAGCAGCTCGTCCAGTTCTGCCTCGTCGGTGCGACCGGATATGCGGTCAACCTCTGGGTGTTCTCCTTCCTGGTCCTCGTCCTGGGATTCCACTACATCCCGGCAGCGATCTGCTCGTTCCTCATCGCCGTGACCAACAACTACACGTGGAATCGAATCTGGACGTTCCGCAGCCAGCGCGGTCACGTCGCGTATCAGGGCCTTCGATTCCTCGTCGTTTCCTCGCTCGCGCTCGTTGCAAACCTCGCCGTCCTCTACACGCTGGTTCAGGTCGGGCTCAACGAGGTGGTCGCGCAGGCGATAGCCATCGTGCTCGTCACGCCGGTGAACTTCGTCGGCAACAAGCTCTGGTCGTTCGGACCACGTTAGCGGCGCTCGGCCTCGTGGCCGCTGCCGTC
>Ga0209342_10008833_pt1 | contig 10102 bp, 7 predicted proteins | sample RifCSP16_2_FD_184023 | JGI IMG/M metagenome (GOLD analysis project Ga0209342, IMG submission 184023) | Soil microbial communities from Rifle, Colorado - Rifle CSP2_sed 16_2 (SPAdes) (version 2) | ecosystem: Environmental > Terrestrial > Deep subsurface > Rock core/Sediment | place: Rifle... | reverse complement strand
CATTTTCGCCTGCTTCTCGGAAAGACACCGGAGATTAAAAACGAAGTTACGTTGGGTGAAGTACTTTCAAAAATGATTCGGGAAGAGGTTGAGGGATTTGACCTTTCTCAAGAGAAGGATAGCCTGGTCAAGATATTCATACAATTCCTCAGTAAAGATAATACAGAGGTTAGACTCTATGACAAGGAATTTCTGCACGGGAAAGCGTATATCTTTGACCAGATCATTGTAGTAGGTTCATCAAACTTTACACCTTCAGGGTTGACTCACAACACAGAACTTAACTCAGTTTCCCTTGAGTCAGAGGCTAAGTATGTAAGGGAACATTGGTTCGAAAAGTTCTGGAATGGGGCTGTAGATTTTAAGGCAGAACTTATCAGGATTCTTGAAGCTTCACGGTTTGGAACGAGGGAATACACCCCTTACGAGGTTTATATAAAGTCCCTTTATGAACTTCAAAAGGACGATATTCAATTTGAAGATGAGGGAAAAAAGGGCGGGGAAGAAACACTCCCAGATTCAAAGGTTAACCTCGCGGAGTTTCAGGAAGATGCTGTAAGAAGGGTTTTTACCAGGCTTAAGAAGTACAGGGCATGTATGGTGGCTGATTCTGTGGGTTTGGGTAAGACTTGGATAGCCAAAAAGATATTAGAAGAATTTGGTTTTTATAAGAGAAAGAGGTTTCTCATCGTCTGTCCGGCACAATTGAGGAATATGTGGAGAGATGAGGTTAAAGACTTGTTGCTTTCCGAAAGCATACTGTCGCAGGAAGAGCTTGCTACTGATGATTTTCTTAATAAAGCAAGGCAGTCTATCGGAGGCGACATGACGGAGGTCTCTTTAATAGTGGTAGATGAAAGCCATAATTTTAGAAATCCCCTTTCCAACCGATGGGAGAACTTCTTTACCCTCATATCGGATCATATAACAAAGGGTGGAGAAAGGCCCTATATCCTCTTCCTTACAGCCACACCCATAAATAACACGATATGGGACCTTTACTGGCAAATAATGCTCCTTACCCTTACTGACCAGAAAACTTTTATGAAAGAAGGAATATTGGACCTCTTTAAGTTTTTCAAGGATGTTGATAAGGAAGAAGACCCCAACCTGCTTAATGATCTTATGAATGAGATATCAATAAGGAGGACGAGGGACTATATCAAGCAGAACTATCCTGACGCAATGATACATGGGCAAAAGATTATCTTTCCTGAAAGGGTTTTAGAAAACATTGAATATCAGCTTGACAAGACATATCAGGGACTTTACAGGGATATATCCCGTACAATTACTGAAGAATTAACCATGGCATATTACAGGATTCTTGATCCTGAATACAGGACAGAGAAACTATCTAAAGAAGAAGAAATGGCTCTAGGACGAATGGTAGCATTAGAAGGTATTTTCAGGACTATCCTGTTGAAGAGACTTGAGAGCAGTGTTGAGGCATTTCGGAAGAGCGTCTTAAAGCATGTAAATTTCCTGGAAAAATTCAAAGAATATCTGAAAAAGGGTAAGTTCCTCACCAAAAAGTCTTTTTATAAATATGTATCTAACCAGGATGAGGAAACTGCAGAGGCGTTTATAGAAGAGTTGGAAGATATAAACATTGATAATTATCGCAAAGAAAAGTTTTTCAGGGATATAGAAAAGGACATAGCTCTTTTTAATGAGATGGGTAAAAAAGTGGAGGCGATAGATGCGGAGGCAGACGCGAAGCTTAAAGAGTTAAAAGAAAGGCTGCTGGAACTGAGCAATAAAGGTCAGGTGGTTATTTTTACCTATTACGCAGATACCTTAGATTACATCTACGAGAAGATATCTGAAGATTCCTTATTTTCCAAAATAAGTATTGAAAAGATTTCCGGGAGGATAACATCCGCTACCAAACGTACAGAAATTGTAAACGATTTTATGAATGGGAAGATCAATATTCTTATGAGTACAGACGTCCTTTCTGAGGGAATGAACCTTCAGAAGGCCCGTTATCTCATCAATTACGATTTGCACTGGAACCCTACCAGGATGATACAAAGAGCGGGTAGGATTGACAGGATCGGCTCTCCGTTTAAGGAAATCTACGTGTATAATTTCTTTCCAGAAGAAGAACTGGAAGACCTCTTGCGCCTTGTGGAAGTCCTTCAGAATAAGATTAGAAATATAGATAGCGCTGTCGGGCTCGACGTTACTGTCTTGGGAGAGGAGGTTAACCCCAAAGTATTTGGCGTTATAAGAAGAATAAAGGAACAGGACGCAACCATATTTGATGAGTTAGAAAAAGAAGTCTTTGGCGGCGGAGAAAAGTTTTATCAACCGTTGAAGGATTATCTAAAGGCAAAAGCTATACAGGAACTGGAATCTATTCCATTGGGGATTTACAGCGGTCTTAAGAAAGGAATAAAGGGGATTTTTTTGTATTATAAATACGGTGATGATTTCCATTTTTGGTTTTTTTACGACTTTATAAAAGGTGAAAAAATTACCAATAAGACAAAGATACTGAATTATATTTCCTGTCTTCCAAATGAGATAAGAGAAATACCCGATTTCTTTGAAAAGGTTTATAATTTGAATTCAGAGACGATCAAAGAGATAGAGTTAATTTACAAAGAGGTGGAGCAACGAGAAACAGTTGATTCTACCTTCGGTGAATTAAATTCAGACAAAAGCAAGAAGTTTGTTGCACATCTTATTAGAGATATTGATTCAAGAATAGATGAATATCTTCTCGACTTTGCTGAGGACAAAAAAAGTGAAGAGAAATGGGAAATGGCAAAGGAAAAGCTATTAACAATAAGTCTTACCAAAAAGAGGCTTCAAAAGTTGAGGGCTGTGTGGAAAAACTATAAGAATAATCATAAAAGCTGGAAAAGACTTCTTGTAGAGATATCAGAATTTCTTGAAGGCAAGCTATCTTTAGAAAGGGAAGAAATCCCATCTTATAATTCTGAATTACTCAAGTTAATTACCATTGATTTTGTTTCATAATTAATATCCCGCCCACTGCTTGAGAAATTCTCCGATCTCGTCCAGCTTCTTTGCAACGTCATGATAATTAACATTCATACCTTTTACAGCGTCAATGGTTAACACATCCGCAGGTGTCCGCACATAATGTCTCAGCGGCATCTGTGCACACATCGCAAACGCCAGACTTTTTTCAACCTCACTACTGACCAGGTAATCAATCAATTTCTTTCCGTTCTCCTGATTTGGGCTGTTTTTTATGAGACACACCATATTAGGCATAATAAGGGTACCCATACCTGATTCATCTGGATATACGATTTTTACTGCACTCCCCTCCCGAACGGCAACATTGGCATCGTCCGTATCAGTAATACCTGCCTTGACCTCTCCCCTTGCTACGAGTCGCCTTACCTCACTATTTGAGGAAACGATCTTTACACCGTTGGCCTTAAGGTCATTCAGAAATTTTATGGCCTTTTCATCACCCAAAAGGATAAATAATGCCGCCATGTGGATTGATGTGGTGCCAAACAATGGGTTTGCTATGGCTACCTGCCCCCTCCACGCGGGTTTAGCAAGATCGAATATGGACAAAGGTCTTTCGTCCATACTTACAAGGCTTGAATTATAAAGAATGATGCGTGCCCGTGCGGAGAATCCAGTCCAATGGCCATCCTCATCCTTGTAAATCTTCGGGATATCCGATGCGGCGCTTGAAAAATATGGCGTTACCATCCCTTTAAATTCAAGCAAGGCAGGACGTACAGGATCCCCGCTCCAAAATACGTCAGCCTGTGGATTGTCTTTCTCTGCAATCAGACGATTGACCACGCCTGTGCTCTTGGTCTCTTCTGTATCATAAATAGCCCGGACTTTTATTCCCGTCTTCTTTTCGAATGCCTGAAGCACAGGTTCTGAAAAAACCTTGTCTTCGGAGGTATAAACGATTACCTCATTTCCGGCGTGGCAAACTTTCACTAACATGAATAAAATTGTGCCTATAATAGCAATGAACTTCATAATTCACCTCACTTTTTACCGATGATAAATGTTACACCCATTGTCAGACCCCAGTCCACACTTTCACTATTCAAACCGGTAAATCCGGCGATGTCGTATTCGATATTCTTTGGTCCTTCCCATACCATTCCTCCTAATAATTGATGGTCTAATCTAGCTCTTTCCACCTTTTCCCCGCTATACTCTGATACGAAATGGAGTTTTTTATATTGGGGTAGAGGTACGTCTAATATAATGCCATAAATGAGGAGACCTCGTCTGTTCTGCTCGAAGGGATCTTTCTCAGTCCCTCCGCCAAGTGTCAGATGGCACGTAAGCGTTTCTAAATACCAGGAAAAAATACCCGTCCCCTCGAAGTTTAATCCGGTGGTGTCTTTTTCTGTGGGAAATACTGCACCGGTTTCTGTAGCAAAATTGGGTATCCAATCACTCCCACGCCACCATACCTTTTTATAAAAGGCCTCTGTATCGGCAAATTGTTTTTCCTTTACGCCCAACTCACCTTTGTATTCATTATCGATCAACTCCCCAACGGTTTCCAATACGATCTCACTATCCCACGGTAATCCATAATTGAAACGAATGCCCGGTATGTCCAATGTTAGCTCATCAACTTCTGGATGCCTTTGTGTATGCAGTCCAAAGACGCCCAACTCGATCTCAACCAAATTGGTTTCGACGACATCAGCATCCGTCGTGACGAACGGTCTCAGCGCCAACACCTCGGCGGGTAGAATAAACCCTTTCAGGACACACAGCGCTATGAGCAATGAGCATTTCCACATATAAGATTATTCAACAAGTCATTCCTATGCCGTCCCCCTTAACAAAGGGGGTTGTGTTTTTTTTCTGGGGGTATTTCCCGTTTTCACGAGGACAAGTTTACAACCCCCTAGCCCCCTTTTCGTTCGACTGAGCGCTCACGACGAAGTCTAAGGGGGATTCTCACGCCATACATCGTATAACCCGCATAAATAAAATGAAAATTCCTATACAATTTTGAAAAATACTTGATAATTGATTTTAATGTTAGACGAGCGTAATGCTTGGATATCTATTTCTATAGAAATGCCCTTTATATCGCCGAAGTAAATAATCCAGGTAAGGCGTGTGATGGTAGTTACGGATTAAAAATGCAGAAGCAATGGATTCGTCTCCGTATTTTTGTACTAATTTTTTGACAAATTTAGGACTTATTGAATCGGAGGACATGAACGACCTTATGCTATCAGCATCATCCTCATTCAGATTAACACCTTTTTTCATAAATCCGTTTACAACGTCATTGAAACCTACCATAATTTCCTGTCCCTCGTCCGGGTTAAAGAAGACACCGATTCCATTGGTGTTATCAAGAATCTGTTGTGGTAGAGATATTTTAGGCCACGGATTTTGCAGTTTATGCTTCTGGATTACTCGTTCGACTTCTTCCTCAGGTTGGGATTCATAAAACAACCGATATTGTTTTTGCGTATCAGCAGCCATAGAAAGCCCGTCTGGATAAACGACCAGATCGTCTCCATGATATTTTACAAAATCGTGATACTGAACTTTTACTCTTTCTTTTGCTTTCTCAGCAAGTTGATCACAATAGCGGTAAGCAACTCTTGAGGTAGTTCGAAGAAAGGTATTTTTCAATTGCCGAATATCTTCATCTGTTAGGTTATCGTAAGCCCACTGTTTGCCAGACCAATACCATTCTCCATTCCATGGTACCAAACTTCCGAATACGATCTGATTAACCATAAATGATATGTTACCATTTCCAACACTGATGAGATACGGTCTATCATTGATCAAATTCATTGCTTCCATAAGGGGCCTTTTAATTGTCATAATTCTATACCAAGCTGCGTGCCTCTCATACCAACTTTGTAAAGTGGAACGTTGCGTTTCGGTTATATCTAATATTGCTGCCAAAATATCTATGACGCCTAGTCCCGACCAAGAGGTCGTATCCTGACAAATGAAATCATCAATTACAGGAATTTCAGGTTTTTCACCATTATCTCTAACGTAATTTTGAAAATTATGGCGGAAGAGATATGAATGTCGGCCTAGCCAAACAAGTTTTTTCTTTACATCCCAGCCAAAGGCATTCGGTTGGGCAAGAAATGTTTTTATTCCTGAGTTTTGCGGTATTTTTGCAAATCGCTCCTCCAGAAAATCAGAAATAAGAGTAGCAAGTCGAAGTAAGTCTTTATGTGTCGGTGAAAGTATAAGTTGAGGTTTCAGTTCTGAATATAGAACCCACAATAAATGGCAAATGCGATATTTATTTAATTCCTTTTGCTCGATGTTCTCATTTAACTGAGGAATAAATGGAAGCCGCAAACCAAAGAATTTGAGATTATACTGTTCTAAGGCTTTCCAGATACCTATATCGCTATGAATATCCTCTGCAAATTCAACCAGTACACTTGCTAATTCTCCAAGATTTCTTTTCGACAAATGAAGCGTCTTATAGATAAGTGAATCTTGTGCTTTAATAAGCACACGTTTGAGGTACTGGATTACATCCGGAAGGTATTGATCGGCTTTTCCAGTATATCCCTCAGGTCGATCTGATTGAAAATCCATTGCTGTTAACCCTTCTACTTTGATTCCTGAATCACCAGGTCATCAAAGTATGTATATGAATCAGACTTTGTCCAGAGTCCCACGCTTCCGCTGTCAAAGGTGTCGTCTGATACTTCAAATACCTTTGTGTTCTCAAAAAAGCACTGAATCTTGTCTGCTTGGCAGATGACCTTGAGTAGATGCCACTCCTTTGGTGTTACTTTGGTATTTTTCCCTCCAATTTGTCTTCGGTTCCCGTTAATTACCGTATAGAGCCTGACGTTATTTTCTAAGGCATTGGCGCGGAGCACATAATAGTTGTTGCTATCTTTATATCTGAAGATCAATCCACCTGCTTGATCTACCTTTCCACCTTCAGCCCTGAATCGAACAAATGCCATGAAATCCTTATAGGACACGCCATCCAATATCAAAAGAGGGAAACGATAATCATTATCATCCAATTTGGTCTGTTCAACCACATTGTCGGCTGAAGGGGCGTGTTCAATCTTCTTAACTACCCAACGTCCTGGTTCTCCCTTTCCTGTAAAAGCGCTTTGAAACCCTACAGGCAGTTCGTTGACTTTATTATCGTCAAAATAAAATTCCTTTCTTTCCCCAAGAATTTCTGAAGTGGTAATTTTTTGTCCCTGCTGTGCATGGGCATAGCTGTAAATTAATGTGCTTAATAAACAAACTGAAACGGCATTAAGAAATATTTTCATGTAACATGTCCTCACTTTCCAAAATAAATAGTCATATAAATTATTTTCCATTGCTGACAAATCGGAGTGTAATCAAAGACGAAATCGAATGTTCCCAGTAAAGTTCATCATCAAGGACAGCAATAGCACAGATGTTATCCTGAGAAGGATTAATTACTGCATCATCGTTGTGACCTGTATTAAATTTACGAGACATCTCCAGTGTCCAGTTCTTACCGTTATGTATTCCCTTCCCACGTACATCCGCCAAACTGCCGCCAGCCTGACGTTGCTCGAAAGAATCTAACACAGTACCCTCAAATGCAGTCGGTTTGGGCTTCAAGTGGTAAGAAGATGTTCCTTCATCCATGATACGTGCTATATAGACACTGCCGTGTCCACCCATCGAATATTCAACCCCACTTTGAATTGGTTTTTGACTGATGATGTGTCGCTTGTCATCTACCCAACCAATAGGGTTGCCGCGCCCGGCCTTCCAGTGCCATACATCGGCAGTATACTCGTGAGTTAAGGTTATCATGCGCATGTCGAAATCACCGGTCATCGGGAATTCCAAAGCAAATTGGTCATCAGGTTTCGATGGGCGTTCATAGTCTTTCTTTTCTGCATTCCAGATATACGGGTCACGTATATCGCTTTTGGTATTATCTGGCCACCGAGCCATTACATATAAGGTGTCGTCATTATGAAGCGCTCGGAGAACAACTTCAACCGGGTTATCTCCTCCAATAGCCTCTCTTACAATAACCGTAAGGGATTTGGCTTGTTGCCAAATATTGTCCACATTCCCATCAATGGTTGGGGAAGTCTTTGTGTAAGAAGACTCCCATACGAGTGAAGACGATTCGACGCACCAGCCGTATGTAGTATAAAAGCATAAAAGAAAAACACAAAAAAATACAGGAAAATATTTCATGAGATACCTCCATTTTAAATAATGCTTGCCCGCTTTTCAGATACTGTGGATACGAAGACAAATGAAGAAATAATTAAAAGTACTGCGATGATGAGAAAGGAGCATTGATAGCTCAAATGGGCAATGAGAAATCCGGCAAGAATAGGTCCTGATGCATGACCTATATCAAAGATACTTCCAAAAGTTCCCATAGCTGCGCCATAATGTTGTCCCTTGCAGAATCCGGCCACCATGGCCTCTGACGATGAAGTCACAAAGGCCTCGCCAATGCCAAAAACGGCAGCCAAAGATAACAAAAGATAAAAATCACGTGTCAGTGGAATACAGGCAAAAGGGATCGCACAAATCCACATGCCAGAGAAGATGATTGGTTTTCTACCATATCGGTCGGAAATTTTACCCATAATCGGTTTTGCCAGAATGGTAGTAACAATCTGTGCCCCCCAGAGAATCCCCGCTTGAAATGCGCTCAGACCTGCAACAGTGACTGCATAGACAGGCAGAAAGGCCTCTAGTGCGCCTACCGACAGATTTTGGATACCTTCCATATTGCTGGTGATGATTACCCGGTAATCGCTCATTACCTCTTTTATGCCTTTAGAAAACTCCCGCCAGGTCTCTGTCGGAGATATTTTATTTTGCCTAACCTCCCGATTTCCCGAAAGGAATGCCTTCAAGGTAAAGGCCAAAGAAGTTAGGCCAAAAAGCCCGCAGATACCATAGGCTATATGAAAATGGGATAACGTATGACTCCCCTCTTTACTTAAATACTGGAGGATATAACCACCTAAAGGAGCCCCAACAAGGCTTCCGATAATGGTAATGGAAGAAAACCAGGAAAGTCTTTCGCCCTTTTGTCCACCAGCAGTATCGGCGATCATCGCCATAGACACAGGCCCATAGATTGAAGTCGCCAGTCCGTGAAAAAACCTAATACCTACTAATTGCCAATAATTAGTAACAAGATAATAGGCAAATGGGGTCAAGGCAAAAACCAGGATACTTATGAGCAGCATTTTGTACCTGCCGTAAATATCAGAAAGGGTGCCTGCTGGTAATTTGAAGAAGATGCCTGTGATAGTTGACGCGCCAACTACGAACCCTATTGCCTCCGGTTTAGCGCCTAAGGACAGAGCAAATAAAGGTAGTATGGGTGTTCTTGCCATGGCATAGCTCAGCCTGGCAAAGAAACCAATGGTACATAAGGTAACAAAAGGTGAAAAGGCTTTATAGGTCATTTGAAAAGCCCGAAATATTGAAGGTTTTCTTTTAGCCTGTGTTCCAGGTCTTCTTTTACGTGAAGCACAAACTCCTGGACTGCCTCTTCTCCCCATTTTTCACGGACATATTTTACGTTTTCAGGTATCCTTGAAATATCATGGATTTCCACCGCCTTTTGCTTGTCATCATCAATCCAGTGGTGGAGTTCTTCATACTCTTTACCGGTTCTTTGTTTACTGCTCTTTAAATGGACGTCAAGTGGTGGCATGACCGTTACCTCCTTCTTTATCTTGATTGTATGGGAGAATTTTTCATTTTATTTAAGCGTGTTATACAATGTACGGAATAGAGAATCCCCCTTAGAAAAGGGGCCCCCCATATCCCATACGTGTTAAGTTAAGGAATAACAATTAATCCCTTATTCGTGTTGAATCAGTCATGTCCCCCGCTGGCGGGGGTGTAGGGGGTGGACTGGACAACCCGATCGCGTCTACCTACCACCTTTTCAATCCTCTGTATAACACCGCTCATATTCCTCCCCCTTTATCCCCCTCCAGAGGGGGACAGGGGGAGGATCTTTCCACAGGCAAGCCTCTGCTTTCGTCATTTTCTTACGCAGGTTGTTTGCAAATGGTTGCAACCATTTGTTGTAAGCGTAATTATTGGTTTCATCGGCTTTTGGTTTTTC
>Ga0209342_10008830_pt1 | contig 10104 bp, 16 predicted proteins | sample RifCSP16_2_FD_184023 | JGI IMG/M metagenome (GOLD analysis project Ga0209342, IMG submission 184023) | Soil microbial communities from Rifle, Colorado - Rifle CSP2_sed 16_2 (SPAdes) (version 2) | ecosystem: Environmental > Terrestrial > Deep subsurface > Rock core/Sediment | place: Rifle... | reverse complement strand
AAGCTTTCCAAAAGAAAAGGGGCGTTGCCTCTGACTGACTATCGAGAAATGGGTTATTTGCCCGAAGCGCTTTTGAACACTATGGCTTTGATCGGCTGGCACCCCTCGACTGCGCTCGGGGCAAGTCCCGGAGACAAAGAGCAGGAGATTTTCTCTCTAGATGAATTGATTAAAGTTTTTGATCTGTCCAAAGTCCAAAAAGGCGGGGCGATTTTTAATCCTATTAAACTGGACTGGATAAATAAGGAGCATATCAAGCTTTTGCCAATGACTATTATTCAAGAGGAGATTGGCAAAAGAATTTCTAATTTCCAATTTCCCCACCTGCGCCGAGGCTTCGGCGGGCAGGCAATCTCTAAAGATATGCTTCAAAAATTAACTCCCATTATTTTTGATAGGATAAATAAATGGAGTGATGTGGATGAGATGATCAAAGCAGGGGAGTTGGACTATTTCTTCAATACGCCCGAATATGACAAAGAGGGATTGGTTTGGAAAAAATTAAAAGACAATGCCGACAGATTCGCCTTAACTAAAGGATATTTGGAAAAAGTTTATGAATTACTGCATGAGATTCCTGAATCCGGCTTTAATCATGAATCTGTCAAGTTTACTCTTTCTAACTACGCCGAGGAGAAGGGGAGAGGGGAAGTGCTTTGGCCTCTGCGTTTTGCTTTATCTGGTCTAGAAAAATCTCCAGATCCCTTTACCTTGGCGCCGATTTTAGGCAAAGGCGAGACTTTAAGCCGTATTGAAAAGGCCATAAAAAAATTATCAAAATGAATCCGATTATCAAATCAAAAGCAAAACCACTTCTTATTGTCATAGGTTTATTGATTATATTTTCTGGTATTTCCGTATTCGCTCAAACTGCTTCCGAGCTGAAGGATAAGATCAGCGACCGCAATAGTGAAATCGCCAAGTTAGAACAGCAGATAAAAGAATATCAGAAGCAGTTAGATGATTTGGGTGGACAAGCTAATAGTCTGAAAGTCCAATTGCAAAAACTTGACCTGACCAAGAAAAAGCTTTCGGCAGATATTGGGGTCACTGAAAATAAAATTTCTGCCACTAACCTCGAGATAGAAAGACTTTCCTTAGACATCGGCAATAAAGAAGAAAAAATTAGCCAGGACAAGGGAATTATCGCTAAGAGCTTGAGGCAGGTCAATGAAATAGACTTGCAGAGCATTTTACAGAATTTATTGTCTCAAGATAAATTATCAGAGATCTGGAATGAGGTGGAATCGCTGAAAAGCATCCAGGCGAAATTGGGTGAGCGAATTGAAGAGCTAAAATCGGTCAAAGCCGATCTGGAAGATAATAAAAATGAAGCGGAACAAGCCAGGCAAGAACTGGTCAATTTAAAGAGTGAATTAAATGACCAGAAAAAAATTAATGATCAAAATACGGCTGATAAAAATCGCCTGCTGAAGGACACTAAGAATAAGGAATCGGAATACAATAAAATTCTCGCGGCTGCGATTGCCAGAAAAACGGCCTTTGAAAAAGAACTTAGAGATTACGAATCTCAATTGAAATTTATTCTTGATCCGAAATCTCTGCCGGGGGGAGGCGTGCTCGCTTGGCCCTTGAGCAATATTTACATTACTCAGCTTTTCGGCGCCACAGTCGATGCTAAACGGCTTTACACCTCAGGATCGCACAATGGAGTTGACTTCGCGGCTTCATTGGGCACGCCGGTCAAAGCAGTGGCCGGCGGAGTAGTTTTGGGTACCGGCGATACGGATCAAACTTGCCCCAAGGCTTCTTACGGCAAATGGGTTCTTGTCAAACACAGCAATGGTTTGACAAGCCTATACGCCCATCTCTCCTTGATAAAAGTCGCGAAGGGCGACAATGTGGCGACCGGCCAACTGATCGGCTATAGTGGCAGTACGGGCTATTCGACCGGACCGCATCTGCATTTGACTGTCTATGCGTCGTCAGCCGTTGAAATTAAATCATTACCGTCAAAATCTTGCGGCGGACGCATCTATACCATGCCAGTGGCGCCGATTAACGCCTATTTAGACCCGATGCTCTATTTACCTCCTTATAAGAAGAAATAATTTATGGTAGAATTTGAAATATGAGTAATTTAAGCGCAAATGGTGGATTCATTAAACTTATTGTTATTGTAATTGTGGCGATCCTTGTTTTGAGTTACTTTAATATCAGCGTCAAGAATTTGGCCGAAAAGCCGCAAACTAAGGAAAATGTGGGTTATGTAGTCTCAGTTGGAGCTAAAGTATGGCATGAGTATCTCTCGAAGCCGGTTTTATATTTTTGGAATAATATTTTTGTCGATATTCTCTGGGCAGCCTTTATTGAAAATTTTGAACTTATTAAGCAGGGGAAACCTCCGATTAATTTCACGCCGACCAATGATAATTCTCAATTAAATATTGATAAGGTTATAAATGACCTGAGAGAGTTGGAGCCTGCCAAACCATAGGCCACTGTGTCGCAAAGATATATTGTGCGACATGCAATATGTTTTGTAGAGGATAATCCCCTCTCGGAGATCAATGGCTCTGAAACCATAAATGGATATACGTACTTGGTATTTTAATTATTAATTTCTAACCGAGTTCACTATAGCAGGAGGGGGAAATTTGTCAAGGGAGAGGCAAATAATAACTCGGAGTGATACTATATATATAAATTACCCCCTAATTTCTTAGGGGGTAAAAAAATTATCTGCTCTTCATTAATATATTAAGGAAAAGCAAAATAAATTGAGCAATTTCCCCATATCCTTCATATGGAGAAGTCTTCCCAGAAACATAAAGGGTAGGCTTTCCTTCCTCAGAGTCTGATAAAAAGGTAATGTGCTTTACTTTTTTATCCTTTAAGAGTTGTTCTGTCTGCTCACTTTCCATCGAGTGGTTACGGTAAAGGACAAGTTGGTTCATATTGTAAATTTTAGAGTTATTGAATTGTGTTTAAGAACGAGCTGTTTTAATCTTAGCAATATATTTTTTTTTGTCAAACATATTATGATCTGGAAACTCCTTTGTAAATTTTTTATAAAATGAAATAGCTTCTTTTGTTTTTTGCAGATAGTTTCCAATCACTTCAGCATATATATCATCAATTGCTTCATCATTGTCTTTTAATGGGGCGCTACTCTTTAAATTAGGATCATCAGCGATTTGTATACTATGTTGGTGCAATACTTTGTTTGTAAGGAATTTTTCTAATTTCTCTTGATTACTCTCCAGTGAATATAATTCATTTGCCTCTTCGTTTGTAATCGATATGAATTCTTCAGCGCCTTCTCGAGCTATGAATTTGCCAGCTTTAATTTTCTCTCGTATAAAAAAATTGAATGTATTTTTTTTATACAACTCAATATCTTGACGAGGGCAATAAACATGGCAAACAGGAATAGTTGATCTGCCTTTGACCGGTACCCCAAATTTAAGACACATTTTCAACCAAGATTAGCGGTATAATAGTCGATATACCAATAATTTTCATTGAGCATATGTCTAATAAAAAATACAAGGTTCCTCGAGACCTAAAGGATCAGATACTCGAGCGGGTTAAGACTTCCGGAAAGTCAATCAAGGAAATAGCGGTCGAACATGGCATTAGCACCACTTGCATATACGGGTGGCTCAGGAATGATGCCTCTGGCGCATCTTCTCGCGACTTGATTAAAATTCAAAAAGAAAACAAGGAGTTAAAGCAAATCATTGGAGAGCTCACAGTCCAACTAGGCGTTGGACAAAAAAAGGGGTGGCGATAAATCATCACAAATTAATGCACATCACAACAGGGCGTCCCATTCGACTGATAAATTGCCAATGCGCTTGAAATGCCTTTGAAAGAATTGGTTGATTTTGAGGATTGATAAAAATGCTTGATTTTAAAGCCCTTTTATGCTCAGTTATTTTTCCCTTTAGATTTACAGTAAAATTCACTTTTCCACATGCGGACACTTTAAAAAAAATTGTTAGGATATAATACACTTTAGAAGAACCTATTATATTTGTATTAGTAAAAAAGAACCCGGAGAATTACTTAAGCTTCCCCGGGCGAGTAGAGCACTCGACATATACCCTATACGCCTGTGCTCCCTACTTTAACCTATCGGAATTTAAGGAGCAAAATTTTTTGCTCCTTATTTTTTTATGCATATTTAAAAATATTGTAACGCATCCTGATTATTTATCCATCATTATGTTTTTAAAAAATATTTTTTTGATAACCAAAGGTACACCCACATTTGAAGAAAAGGTATATCAAGCCCCATCTATTCGACCAGTGCCTTGTTTACATAGACGAAATGGCGGTTTTCACAGATGAGAATATGGCTTATAGTACCATTTGTTTGTTTTTTAGTTACCTACTTACTTCGAAAGTCCTCTTGATTTATTTTTCCCTCCCCCTCTCATAGTCTGAATCTGCCTCTCCCTTTCCACCGTTTTATTTAACTCTACCACCTTATCTCTATTTATTTGTAATCTGTTAAATCTGAATTTCAAGTTTTCATACCATACTCCCGAAAATCTTCCACCTCGCTCATAAGGTCTGATATTTTCTGCTTTCAAAATTTGAATAAAACTTTCCATTGATTTTGCTTTTGCAAGGCAGATATTAATTTTTTCTGCAAGTTCTTCTTTCAAAGTTTCCCTGCCCGTTCTTAGTTTGAATTGATATTCTTTGTCTGTGATTTTTGCTTTACCTTTTTTTGAGTGGTTAACAACCGATTTGCTTAACTCAGGAAACTTCTCCTGCTGATATTGTTGAATATTTTTCTTCAGCGTTTGGAACTGCTCTTTGCTCATCCGCATCGCTTTTCCCGTTTTGTATTCCACACCAGAAGCACAGATATGAATATGATAATGTTGCTTGTCTGTGTGCGGAACAGCGAGATAAATTCCGTTAGGGTTTCTCTGCCTGATATATTCCCTTGCCATATCTTCCATCTTCGCGAGTGAAATATTCTCTTCATCTTTATGGAATGAAATTATCTCATGTGTCAGTAAAACACTGTCTTTTCTTTTGCGTGTTCTATATGTTTCATTCTGCTTGAATTGTTCTGTCCAGTCATCAATACTGTTTCCCCTGAGATTGTGAGTGATAACAAAACTCTGTTCGTCATCGTCAAATACTCGCGCCTTGTCGTTCATCATATATTCAATCAACTGCCGGAAGGTTGGTCGTTTTCTTGTTTTTATTTTAACGATCATAATTTGTTGTATCTGTTATCTCTTTCGGATAGCGCAAAAGTTTATCCACTTTCATTTCTATGACTTGGATTCTTTTTTCAATTTCCATATAGGGAAGATTTCTTCTTTGCCGGACTTCATTTAAGATTTGAGAGAGCATAACCTCAATGTTTGAGATTTGTTCCCTGTCAGGAATGAGAAATCTTTTTTCCATATACGCCAACGCAGATTGTTTGAGAAAAGAGGTAAATATGTGGGTAATTGCTTTGGCTGAACGTCAAGTTTCTTCCAGTCTTCAAAAAGGGTATTAAACTTTTTTTGAAGATGATTAATATCATTTTGTTGTTGACGCACTTTTCCCATCGGATGAGGCTTACTGTTGAGTTCATAACCTCACGCAAGTGCGGAAAACAAAGGAGAGCAGGACATCTAAAGTTCATCGCTTGCCAAATAACAAGCATTCATGTATACTTCGGTTCCTGCTTTCGCAATGGTTCAGCATCGCGAAAAGCAGCGTATGGATTTTACTTCCATACACCCCCGTAGGAACTGTGCGATTCCTGGGGCCAACCCTCCGAGAATCACAGATTCCTCGGGGGTTTTTATATACACATGAAACAGAATACCTATCAAAATCTAACCTTGTTAGTATTTCTAAGGTCAGCCAATTGGCGCGATGAACTCAAACGAGAAGAACTCGTAAGTCATAGTAAACAGTTACCACAGCACATTAATTCAGAACCTCAGAGCAAAATTATGATCGGTTTTATCTGTGTTGATAATTTAAGGGGAGGATTTGATGACTTAATTGCACACAATTTCTTAGCCGCAATTACAGACCTTAATTTTATAGTATATTCATCATTTGACAAGTTGAAAGAAATGAGTAACATAAAGTAAAGAAGTACATTACTATATACAAACTAAAACCATAAAACCATGTCCTCAATTGAAAACATCAGTATTGGTATATTGGTAACAAAGAATGGTTGCCGTACCGAAAAAGACTCACTAAAAGAGAAAAAAGAATCTCAAGATGAGAGAAATATTGTGTTTGTTAACATTGAAGCGCATAAAAAATTTGTCAAGAATATTTTTTCTTTACTTGAATCAAGTAGAGAACGAGTTATTTTAAAATAAATTTTTTTCTGACCTATTACTTGTCTTTTAGGTAGGCAAAAAAGTGTGTCTTGTGCAAAAGCCGTTCATTGTGAGCGGCTTTTATTTTTTCAAGTATCTCGGCAAGTAAAAATCTATACGCTTATCCATTATGATTAGGTTAATTTTCTCTTCTAATAGAATAATTCCCCGTTAACACCTCTGTTTTCCTTTTCCCATTCTTGTATTTTGCATTAACAACTAAAGGCATATCAATTTCTTTAGTATGCCATTTATTTTTTCGGATGTACTTCTTTAGAAGTTCGGAAGGGTAGGAACTCAGAAGAAACTTCCCCTTGATGGTGGAAAGAAGTTTTAGCAGGTTCTCGAAGTCCTGTTCCGTATAATCGTTGTAATGCCCCATACCGGAATTGAAATAAGGCGGATCACAGTAAAAAAACTTTGCTTGCTGTCTCTTGTCTGAATTATTCTTAGTGCATCGCCATTTTCAATCTGTGTTTCTTCCAAACGCTCCGCGTAATCTTTGGTGAAGTTGTCGCGCTTGTTGTGAAGGCGCTTTGCCGATGTGTTTTTCATCCGGTCATAACCCCAGGGCGAATCAAGGCGCGAAGCGTAACTCTGATTGGCAAGCACCCATATTGCCCATGCGCGTTTAACATCGCTGAACAGTTCAGGGAAGCCCAAAACCATCTTAGCGGACTGGCGGTGTAATTGCCTGCTATAGAGAGTAGGTATTATTTCCTTCTCCAACTGCCTGTATTTTGTTTTGACAACCCTATAGAAATTTATTAGGTCTCCGTTAGTGTCATTGATGACTTCTATCTCGCACGGCTCTTTGGCGAAGTATATTGCGCCCCCTCCAAAAAACGGTTCGCAGTAGAGGTTATGTGAAGGAATAAGAGCCAGTATCTGCCGGGTTAGTTTCTGCTTGCCTCCGTAATACGTTAGCGGAGGCTTCATGATTCCTGTTCAAGCAACCGCTTATTAATCTCCTCGAACATTTTACCCCAGAAGAAATACGGGACATCCGTATCATAATCTGAACGGAGGGATTTATAAACTCCGATGAGATATTTTTTCTTGTATGCTTCTTTATTGGCTTGCATTGCAATGGTAGAAGTTCCTGCATCATCGGTCAATGCTTCTTTTTCAAGCATCAGGAGATCAAAGCCCCCTGCTTCGTCCATTTCTTTTTCAAACTGTTTGAGATGTGCATCTGTGAATGGATAAACTTTATCTATAAAGTGGTTCATCTTTTTTTATTGGTTTTATAGTTGTAATTTTTGTATTCTGGATTTTGCGAATTATTTCCTCTTCGCTTATTGAATGTTTTTCTTTGACATGGGTTTATTAATTCTCACACAAGTTTTCACTGTGTCCGCAATCGGGGCAATTCTCGTTTTTCAATTTTTTTTCTTCAAATCATTTCCGCATTTATCGCAGTGTATTGGATGCTTTCGTTTTTTAGTTATTTTTTTATTGAACAATAAACTGATAATGGCTTCTTACTTTTTGAAAAATTTCTTTATCTATTCTTCTATTTTAATTTCCGGCTGAGTTGTATCCTTATCGAACACATAAAACTCGGTCTGCGGAAGGTGATACAACTGGAGGTATTGCTTCCCTGCATCGGTTGTTTTTAAGATTCCCACTAGATAAAATTTTACTTTCTTCTCTCCATTCTGCTCGTAAATTTTTTTACTGCATACGTTTTGTAATTTCATGTTGTCTTAGATGCTTGGTTAATAATCTTCGACCTTGCTGTTTACACAGCGGTATACGGAGCGACTTTCCATCGCGTGTGCCTGTGCTGCAAGTTTTCATAGGCGTACTCACTATTTATCCTCTCAACCTCTCCGCATGCCACTGTTTCCGACTTATATTGCCTGCTAGCTGGTGGCGTTAAGTCAGAATACAGCAACAAAAAACACCATATTGCTATGATGTTTTAATTTTTTTGTCAACCCGATTTGCATGGTCAGGGAAAAATCATTTCAGTTATTTTATTTTTATTTTTCAACGTATATTGAAGTTCTTTTAGGGTATATTGTGCGACATGCCTTAAACTCCAATTAGGCCTCGCCCGTAGGCTATGCCGAGGGCCTATTCCCTACAACATTTAAGGCCTAGCAACTACTCGATATGGTATAGCCGGCCGACTGCGCCTCAGCTTCAGTGTTAAAAAAGATTTTATTGTCTTCTTTTAAGGTGCTCGCGGCTGAACACTTTATCGGGTAATATTTTTTACCCCTCCTGGACGCCACAAATAAGCCTGTAGCGCTATCCCCCGCCGACGCCGAGGTTTCGGCTGGCAAGCCTGCTTTTGGGCCTATTTGAGTGGCATTGGCGATTAGGCTTTGAGCCTCGTACTCTATTCGCACTGGTTCCATGCTGACGAGCGTTTTAGACAGCCGGCCCAGTCCGAATGAGCTTCCTGAAACCATGATTATGAGCAAGGTTATATAAAAAGCTTTGCCTTTATCTCCGCTCAAAAATTGCTTGATTTTTTGGAGCTGATCGTTTATACTCATATAACTTGATTATACAATAAGTTTAGTAATTAGAAATTAGAGCTTAGAAATTAAATAAATATATGGCAACAAGAAAAGCGGCCGGGACGGCCAAAAACTTAAGAGATTCGCAACCCAAGTACCTCGGCACGAAGCTTTATGATGGCGAGATAGCCAAAGCTGGCTCGGTCATCGTCCGCCAACGCGGCACTAAGATCATGCCTGGCGCCAATGTCGGCATCGGTAACGATCACACACTTTACGCCCTTAAGCCCGGTAAGGTTAAATTTGGCACTCGGCGCAAGATTCACTTCGACGGCACGACCATGGTCAAAAAAACCGCCAATGTCATCTAAATGAAATAAAAAAATCCCCCGCTCGAGGGGTTTTTTGTTGCTTGACGGAACTTATTGATATGTTAAAGTCGATATGTTCTTTTTTCAAATAAATATAAACTTTTAAACCTCAACGCTATGGACAAACCAAAAGAGCGCAAAAAGCGCGAACCACGAAAACAAATTTTCGTGTCCCAAGCATCGGTTGAATCAATGTTCAACAGCATGACGCCTAACATCAGGTATCGCGTACTCGCGAAATTCCTGGCTGAATTAAAACCAGGAACCAGAAAAAACCTTATCAAAAAGGTTGCCAATGGTGATGCTGTTGTTCCCCTGCCCCGCGGTCGGAAAGCAATTCTGGCAGACATCCCGGTATCTACTCTTCTGCGTGAGATAAAAAGAAGGATGTCACCAAAGAAAAGAAAAAGACGCGCTAAAAACTCTGCATGAGGACAAACGGATTATCTGTCAAAGGTAGTCCGTTTTTTTTATTTATATTATTCTTTTTCTACTATCAGCTTGAAGGAGGCTTTGTGGGATTTGACTTGGACTAGGATGGTGAATTCGCCGTTGGTTTTAATCGGCTTATCTAAGACGATGCAATCTTCGGAGATGTCTATGTGGTAATCCTTCTTCATCTTCTCCACGATCTCTTTCTTGTGGATAGCAGAAAAAAGATGGCCGGCGGCGCTAGTCTTTTCTTTAATGATGAGATCCAGTCCGTTGATTTGCGCCAAATTCCTCAACAGCAATTCATCCTGAACTTGTTTTTCAATTTGGATGACTTTTTTCTGTTCCATTATCTCCTTGATCTTTTTAGGAGTTGCCAATTCGACTAACTTTCTAGGCATAAGAAAATTGTTAACGTGGCCGTCATTGATTTCCTTGATGTCATATTTCTTTCCGATTTTAGGAATATCTTTTAAGAGAATTACCCTCATTTTATTTATTTAA
>Ga0209342_10008825_pt1 | contig 10105 bp, 10 predicted proteins | sample RifCSP16_2_FD_184023 | JGI IMG/M metagenome (GOLD analysis project Ga0209342, IMG submission 184023) | Soil microbial communities from Rifle, Colorado - Rifle CSP2_sed 16_2 (SPAdes) (version 2) | ecosystem: Environmental > Terrestrial > Deep subsurface > Rock core/Sediment | place: Rifle... | reverse complement strand
CGTGGGGATCGTCACAGGCTTACTTGCTGATCGCGAGCAGAAGCAAAAGCGGCAACTGGAACAGATGGCCGACCAATTGAGCAAACTCTATCGGGAGCTGCAGGACAGCTTCGAACAGTTGAAACGGGCTGACCGGCTCTCCGCCATCGGCCAACTGTCGGCCAGTATCGCCCATGAAATCCGAAACCCCCTCGCTAGCATTGAGGGAGCCGTGAATGTGCTATCGATGCCCGAGACCGATGAGGAGATGCGCCAGGAGTTTCGGGAAATCATCCAAAAGGAGTGTCGCCGCTTAAATCAGTTACTGACGAACCTTCTGGATTTCGCCCGGCCCCGCTTGCCGCAATATCGGGAAGTGGAAGTCGGACAGCTTTTGGATTCCGTGATTGGTCTGGTGGTCCACGCAGCCGGACAAAGCGGGGTCAGTTTTCGAAAGGACCTTTCAGCGGATCTTCCAAGGTTAGAATGCGATTCCGAGCAACTCAAGCAGGTGATTCTTAACTTGGTCATGAATGCCGTTCAGGCAATGCCGAGTGGGGGAGAGGTCTCTTTGGCGGCGCGCCAGGGGGATTCGAACATTCAGATCGAGGTGATAGATCAGGGCATTGGTATTGCCGAGGAAGATGTGGGAAAGATCTTCGACCCATTTTTCTCCACCAAGCAAGGCGGCACCGGCCTGGGCTTATCCGTGGCGCACCGGATCGTGAGCCAGCACAATGGAACTCTAACAGCAAAAAGGAACGCCGATAAAGGGATGACCTTCTCGGTGCTTATACCAATTCATCACAGGTGATCGATATGACAGGAAGACGAATCTTAGTGGTTGATGACGATGAGAGCCTGCGCAGGGTGATGCAAGTTCAGCTTGCCCAAAGCGGCTATGAGGTTACCACAGCCGCAGACGCCAACCATGCACTCACCCTTTTGCAGCAATCCCCTTACGATCTTGCGATTACTGATCTGCAGATGCCGGGCGGTTCAGGTTTAGATCTTCTCAAGAAAGTCCGCGCTGAATACCCGGAAGTGATTGTGGTGATGATCACTGCTTTTGGGACGGTGGAGACGGCCGTGGAAGCCATGAAAGCGGGAGCCTATGACTACCTCACCAAACCGGTCCACCCAGACGAGCTAAGTCTCGTTGTCAGCAGGGCCTTGGAACACCGCCACCTTCTGGAAGAAGTGCGCATTCTGCGCAGCAACCTGGATCAAAAATACGGTTTCGAGAACATCATAGGTCATTCCAACGTCCTGCTGTATGTCCTAGACACGGCTACCAGAGCCGCGCAGTCGGACTCCACGGTGCTGCTGCGCGGAGAAACCGGCACAGGCAAGGAATTGCTGGCCAAGGCCATCCACTTCAACAGCTCTCGCAAAGGGAAGCCGTTCGTAACCATCAATTGCGGGGCAATTCCAAGAGAACTGCTCGAATCGGAGCTTTTCGGACACGTGAAGGGTTCCTTCACCGGTGCCCTCACACACAAGAAGGGTAAGGTCGAGATTGCCGATGGCGGAACACTATTCCTCGATGAAATCACTGAAATGCCTCCCGAGCTCCAAGTGAAACTGTTGCGGTTGGTCCAAGAATCAGAAATCGAAAAAGTGGGGGCCACCAGCCCGATAAGGATCAATCTCAGGTTCATAGCCGCGACGAATCGGAACTTGCAAGCCATGATCGAGGATGGGACATTTCGTGAGGATCTGTACTACAGACTGGCGGTAGTCCCGCTCGAATTACCACCGCTTCGGGAGCGCACCGAGGATATTCCGGAATTGGTCCAAGAGTTTTTTGCCAAGAGCAAACAGAAACAAGGCAGGGCCGACCTGGTGCTCTCATCGTCGCTGCTGCCGTACTTTTGCGCGTATCGGTGGCCCGGAAATATTCGCGAGTTGGAGAACGTTCTGGAGCGCCTCGTTGTGCTCACCCGCGGAAACGAAATCGCTCTCAGCGACCTGCCGGAATTTCTACGCCGCGAACGGCCGACACTGGATGTGTTGCATCTGGATCTCCCCCCGCAGGGAATCAGCTTGGAAGCGGTGGAAAAAGAGCTTATATTGCGGGCCTTGGAAAAGTTCAATTGGAACCAAACCCACGCCGCCAAATACTTGGACCTAAGCCGCAAGACTCTCATCTACCGAATGGAGAAGTATGGAATTCGCAGAGACGAGGAACCCGGTAGCGCAGATTCTGAAGCCAAGGCCGGCAGAACTGCCTTTCCGAAGGCATAGCTACGGTCAGGGGATGGGGGAGCTCTGCCCAGCGACGGCTCAAGAGAGCAAGCTGCCGAAATTGGCGAGGGTTTCATCAACAGAGAAGGAGGTCACTCATGATTAACCAAATAGGCGCCGGTGCCGGAGCCGTTTGGAAGTACTTGAACGAGCACTCGGAGGCCAAGCCGAGTGATATCAAGAAAACTCTTAAACTAAACGATGACATGCTGTGGATGGCCATCGGATGGCTCGCTCGCGAAGACAAACTGGTGTTTAAGGGCAAAGGAAAGGCGGTGCAAGTATCCCTGCGCTAGCGGATGAAGCTGGCACTGGCGCCCAAGTGGATAAGGCGCTGAAAGGATGGTGTACATGGGCACTTGGGACGCTCGAGAGGGTTCCCCCACGCCGTTGGGTGTTACCTGGGTCAACGAGGAAGAGGCGTACAATTTTGCTCTTTATTCGAAGTACTCCGACAAGGTCACCTTGCTGCTTTACGAAGCGGCAAACCTCTACAGCCCCGTCGTCATCCGTGAATTCGATCCCCGACGGAACAAGACAGGCCGCGTATGGCATGCACGCATCCCTAAAAGTGAAATGCGGGGCACCCGCTACTATGGCTATTCCATAGACGGACCCGCTCCCTCGGGGGCTAGGTTTGAGCGACACGCCTTCAACCCCCGAAAAGTACTTTTAGATCCCTATGCCAAAACGGTCTTTTTCCCGCCCGCATTCGACCGCACCGCAGCGCTCGGCTCTGGCAGCAATGCGGGCAAGGCTCCCTTGGGAGTGCTTTGCGACGAGAAAATGGATTTTGAATGGGGCGATGAGGAAAGGCCCCGGCATGACGGGGATTTGATCATTTACGAGATGCATGTCCGGGCGTTCACGATGAACCAGAACTCGGGCGTCGAATCCGCTCAACGAGGAACTTTCGGCGGGATCATCAAGAAAATTCCCTACTTGCAGCAGCTGGGCATCACCGCAGTGGAGCTGATGCCCGTATTCGAGTATGACGACACGGAGCCCAACTACTGGGGCTATATGCCCCTGAACTTTTTTTCGCCTCACCACCGGTACGCCACCGCTCATAGGGACTGTAAGGAGATACGCGAATTCCGTGAGATGGTGAAAGCCCTCCATAAGGCAGGGATCGAAGTGATACTTGATGTCGTCTACAACCATACGGGGGAGGGCAACGAGGCTGGGCCCATCTTTAGTTTTAAGGGCATCGACAATTCCACGTACTACATGGCCTCCGACGACCCAAACCACCCATACGCCGACTTCACGGGGACCGGAAATACTCTCCACTGCGCCAACCGCGCCGTTCGCCAACTGATTGTGGACAGCCTCCGCTACTGGGCGAGAGAGATGCATGTAGATGGATTCCGTTTCGATCTGGCCTCGGTCTTTTCGCGCAACGCGGTTGGTTCGATTAATCTGGACAATCCGCCACTCTTCGGTGACATTGCGAGCGATGCAAATCTTGCGCAGGTTCGGATGATCGCTGAGCCGTGGGAGGGGAATAGCCAATATCCGAACTATGAGCTGGGCAATACCCAAGTGGAGACTGCCGCATCCACCTGTTGCCCGGCGTGCCAGAATTCGCCATGCGAATGCCCCAAGGCTATTGTTGCGCTTCAGCGTGGCTTCCCAGGCATTGGTTGGTGCCAGTGGAACGACAAGTTTCGTACTACAGTTCGGCGCTTTGTCAAAGGCGATCCGGGCATGGTCTCGGACCTGATGACTCGAATCTATGGAAGTTCAGACGTCTTTCCGGATTCCCTGCGCGAGGCCTACCGGCCCTGGCAGAGCCTGAACTACGTCAGTTCTCATGACGGCTTGACCCTCTACGATCTCGTCGCCTACAACTCCTCCGACACTTGGAACTGCGGCGACCAGGATGGGGAGCAAGGGGTCAGCGCCGAGGTCATGAAGCTCCGCGAGAGGCAGGTAAAAAACTTTTGCTGCCTGTTGCTGATTTCCAACGGGACGCCTATGTTTCGTGCCGGCGACGAGTTTCTGCAAACACAGGAAGGCAACGCCAATCCTTACAACATTGACAGCCCGACTACTTGGCTTGATTGGAGCCGACTCGAAACGCACCGCGACATTTTCCGCTTCTTCCAAAACATGATTGCCTTCCGAAAGAGCCACCCCTCCCTGGGCCGATCTGTTTTCTGGCGTGACGACGTGAAATGGTACGGAACCGGGCCAGCGGTGGATTTGTCGTATGATTCGCACAGCTTAGCTTACTGTCTGCACGGGACATCGGAGAACGACGATGACCTCTATGTGATGATTAACGCCTACTGGCAGCCGCTCAGCATTACTGTACAGGAAGGGCGCCCGGAGGAATGGAAGCGGGTCGTAGACACCTACTTAGAAGGTCCTGATGATTTCGTTGAGCCCGCTGCGGCTCCGCCTCTATCAAACCTGACTTACTCTGTCCAGCCGAGAACTATCGTGGTGCTTCTTAGGTCTCAGGAGGACGGTGGTTAAGCAGAATGTCTATCGCGGGCATAACCTGGTGTTCCTATTCAACCAACAGGTTGGCTTCAAGTTCGATATCTGGAAACTCAGGAAGCCGCTAGCTGGCCGCTCAGGGCCCGTTCCACCTTGCATTTTACCACCGATCACTTACCTGCTTTCCCCGTTTGTGGAGGCTTCTTGACCTCGATGCTCGTGGAGAAAAATGTTCCTAGCACTTCGCGATATTTGACCTCCACCTCAGCACCCACTTCCACATTACCTTTTGTCTTGGTGCCCACATCAATCACATAGTTGGCTCTCACCGCCTGTCCTTTTTTCTGCATTTCCAAGGTGAGCGAGGTCCGATCGAATGCAGCCACCTTTCCTTTCGCCTTTCCCGTCCGGACACTTTCCGACACATTGGGCGGGGGAGAATAATCGCCGTGTCCGGCATGTTGCGCTAGTGCGACGAACTGGCTAAGGAAAGCAATAAAGACGACAGCGGCAACTAACTCGGCCCCGACTCTTCATTTGTGTACCTCCAAAAGGTTTTTAGCTTTGTAAACTGGTGCCCATGTCAGTGTCGATCCTGGATGGGTTGCCGGAACTCCATCTGGCGCCAATCACCACGAACGATTGCTTCACGGATTTCTTCCGGCCCTTTTCCTTCTTTATGTAACGTTTCAGCAAGGAGAACCTCCTTGAGACAGATCGCTCAACCCGCGCCGTGGTCGCTCCTGTAACAATCAAGCAGATTGCGATGACCGGATGTATCGCAGTGGCAATAGCAGGGCTGCTCGGCCAATACATTGGGGATCTGTTGAGCTACCAAGTAAGCGTGGGCCGCCGTTGGATTATTTGCAAAGTTTGCGGGCGACAAAGTTGGCGGGAGAGACCTAACGGCATCGCCGTTGCGCTCCGACGACGCGAGCGGCTGGCCTGGGTTTGGAGTTGCTACCGCCTGCGACCGGGCCTGGACCGCGATAGAAGAATATTGCCCGCGGCTCGCCCAATAGGTGATTGCGCCCAGTGTCAAGATCGAAATGGTTAGCGCAATTCTATTCCACGTTCTTCGTGAGACCATCGGCTGCTTGAAGTTCTTCCTTCGTTTGTGTGTCATGTGAACATTGTTTTCAAGTCATCGGGGGAGCCAGATAGAGTCGGGAAACTACAGCTCCTTTTCCCCAAGAAAATCTCCTCGCGGATGTCTGCCTCTCTCCCAGTGCCAGGCAGCAAGCGAAGGCCCGGATCGTGGCATCAAACCCCTGCCATCGGTCCGGGCCTTCGGGGGGGGACGACTTAGAACAAGACCCATCCCGATCGATCATACGCGGCAGCCTCGAAACGAGGCGTTGTTCCATCTCTGTTTACTTCGTTGGATTCCTAAAGCACGCCACGGTCCATTTCATTCATGGGCGGTGAACGGACGTGCGCCCACGCCAAATGTCGTCGCCCTGACCCAGTCGGTGATACTATTCCCCCCTCTTGCGATGGTGGTCCGTTAAAGGACACCTCTGTCCTTCTTCCTTCATTGCGGTGTCTCCGCCATGCACTTAAGCTGGCGGAGGAATTGGGCCTTGAACTGGGTCTGAATGTCCTTTAGGCCCTGGGCGACCACCTCCAGGTTCCGCAATGCTGCTTCGGGAACCTCCTCGTGCCGTTGCTTGGCGACAGCCAGCATAGCCGTTATGGCGAGGAGGTGATCCCTTGCCAAAGTAACCCCGCCGATCACGGACTGCCCGAAATCGGCCATAGCCGCCGAGTTTGAGGCACCAGCGGACTGCCGAGCGACCGCGGTGGCTAGGTCTCGACGTGGATCGATTACCTCCGTAAGGTTTTCGTTCTCGTCTCCTTTGCGCATTAGTTTCCTTCTCCTGATAGTTCCTGTATTCCAGGTGAACCCGACCCGAAAGAAGTATCGAAGCGAGCAAAGTCACACCGTCCCCGGGTCATACCACTTGGTACAACAGCAAGCCGAGTGCCAGCCTTGGAGGTCGGCTGTGAAGCCTGATCGGATCCGACATCTCCCCCATGAAAGTTGGTTAGTCCTTCGTGCGCGTCCCACGCTTAGGCACCAATTGCTCTCTATAGGACTGAGAGACGGAGAATTCCGATGCCGAAGATACTGATTGTGCTTTACGTGATTGTTCTAGCAGCTGCGGGGGCTGCAGCCCAATCTTCTTCGGCTGATGGGACATCGAGTCCGACTCCGCCTCTCCCCACGTTGGGGCGGGCGTCAGCGTACTTCGACAGCGCCGAGGTGGAACTTGATCGTTTCATGAAATCCATCTGCCAATCGAGCGCAGACGAAAGCAAAACTGCACTGAAAAATTACATACAGAAGATCAGCAGGCTTCACGTAGAGCTGGCAGGCCTTCGCATTGGCAATCAAGAACGAGGCTTCGCGGATGGCATCTTGGAACGGTTGAATGAGCAAAGGTCTCGGTTAGCGTTGGTAGCGCAAATCGTCCAACCAGAGCTGGGGGCTGGTCTACATGAGGCAGAGGGTCACCTCACCAGCTTGATTGATGCGGTTAAGGAAAAGATAGGCGGCAATGGTCACCGAGCTTTTCCGACTGTCAAATCGTATGGATCGAGACCGCCGGCAATCGAAAGGTGGCGAATTCAGAGATGAGCGACGAACTCACCATGACGAAATACATCCTCCAGGAGTCCTACGAAAAGACGTTGAAGCTGCTTCGGGCGGAATTGGTGAATTGCGGATTGAGAATCCCGGCGGAAATGGACGTTTCGGATGCAATCCGCGAGGGACTCGGTCTCAAGCTAAATCCCTGCAGAGTTCTCTATGTTTGTTGTCTCTGGTACTTGCTCCAGGCTGCGGTCGTGGATCGATCAGCAACGGGTATTGTTCCATTGCGGGTCGTCGTTTGGGAACGCGGTGAGCAAACCGTAGTTCGCTTGCTCGAGTCCGCAGACGCGGAAGACGGCGGCCTGGACAGCCGAGTCCATGTTCTAGCAAACACATTGATGTCTCGCGTTCAGCAAATCGTGGAGAAAATCGGTGCCCCACAACTTGTTTGACCACCGTTTCACAGAACGAGTTCTACCCAGTTGGGCTTTGGTGAAACCAACCGGCCTAAGGATCCAGGAGGATATAACGATGCCAGAACTGAGGCAAGATCCATCCACCAAGGAATGGGTAATCATCGCCACAGAGCGCGCCAAACGCCCTCACGAATTTCAACGGCCGAACCCACCGGTGACAGCCTCAGGACTTGGTTGTGTATTCTGTCCGGGTAACGAACACAAGACGCCACCGGAGCTCTGGCGCTTTCCATATCGGAGTAAAACCTGGACCGTTCGGGTGGTTCCCAATAAGTTTGCTGCTTTATCCACGCAGGCAACTGGCAGCCGCGGCGAGGAATCGCCACTCTATCACCGGATGGATGGATTCGGCTATCACGAGGTCATCGTTGAAACGCCCCACCACGACCGCCCCATGCCTTTAATGGAAACGGAAGAAGTCAAGCAAGTGCTCTTCGCGTTTCGGGAGCGCTACTGGGCTTTAAGGAAAGATCAACGAATCAAATTGGTCCTCATTTTCAAGAACCACGGGCCAACAGCGGGCACATCTTTGGAACATCCTCACTGCCAGGTGATTGCCACCCCAGTCATTCCATCCTACATTCGCCACAAATACGACGTAGCCATCCGGCACTATGACGATACCGGTCGGTGCATCTACTGCGATATCGTGCGTGCGGAAAAAGAAGCTGCCGAGCGGGTAGTACAGCACTCGGAGCATTTTCTGGTTTTTGAGCCGTTTGCTTCCCGTTCTCCATTCGAAACCTGGATAGCGCCTCTCCGGCACAATTCCTGCTTTGCACGTGTCACGGATGAAGAGCTCGGAGATCTCGCAGCGGTGTTACGGGAAACCCTTGCACGTCTCTATTACGGCCTTGGTAACCCGGATTTTAATTTTGTGATCCACACTGCCCCAGCTGAGGACGAAGCCAAGCCGTACTACCTCTGGCACATTCAGATCCTCCCCCGCCTGGCAACCCCAGCGGGCTTTGAAATCGGTTCGGGGATCTACGTGAATCCCTGCTTTCCCGAGGAGGCTGCTAGCTTTCTTCGCAATGTCCGAGTGGAGTCAACGAAGCCTGCTGTCATTGCCCGAGTCAAACAGGAGCAACCCACGCCCCAAGTGCGATGTGGGGGGCACGAAAAATGAATACACGCGATCAGGCAGTAGCCGATCTTCTGGAGGCTCAACGCCAGGAAATCGGGGAACTGCGGAAAAGGATAGAGAAGTTGGAGGCACTGAGGACCCCGAGCCCTCTCGTATCATCCCACTGTGATGATCGATGGACAGCGAAGATTCCAGCCCCATCTCCTCTTCGGGCGGTCCGGCAGTCATCAGTATTGGAGCAGCCGGTCTCAAGTTAGAAAATTTCTCTTTGAGTTTCCTACGGCCAGTAGGCTGATGGTTGTGTACTCACACCCGGGGATTTCAGGATGGTTTGAAGAACACGTGTACACAACCATTCCCACAAGGACAGTCTCACTCCCGCCCCAACTTCTGAAGCCATTCTTCTACTGTACTCGCTCTTGTTGCGGCCCGTTGACATGATCGTCGGCTAAGGATTCTTTCTCGGAAAAAGGCCGCGAGTCCGGCCGGAGTTGAACCGGGGGAACGATGTGCTTCAAGCTCACATAAAGCCCCGTCAGGACGAATCCAACGAATCCAAGGATAATTAGAACGGCCACCATAGGAATCCTCCTTTCGTTGACTCTTGCAGTGCAAGCGCTCTTCCAAAGTAGAACGCATCTAGGTGAGGAAGGAATCCGACAGGCCGGCCCTTTGGGGAAACGATCCACAGGGGTCGGTTCCCCTGCGCTTTGCCCTGGGATGCTAGCGCTAGTAATGCCTGAACTAGGGAGGCATTGCCCGAATTGGGGCAGTCGCAGACGTGACAGCTATCCGTTTTCCGGCCAATCATCTACAACTTTGGCTTTGGCCTCAAACCTGCTTATCCATGGACTGTGATGGAAAGAAAAACACAAAGGGTTCTGATAATCCTCCTCCTGGTTCCTTTCGTACTGCCTTGGAATCTGTTTGCGCAAACCGACTCGGAGGATAACAAACCGATATTCAGAACTGAAACGGATCTGGTTTCCCTCGATGTGACAGTGACCGATCAGAAAGGGCGGCCAGTTACCGAACTGGCAAAAGAGGACTTCATCGTCTACGAGGACGGAAAACAGCAGAAGGTCGCCTTCTTCAGCCAAGAGCAAAGGCCGGCTTCCTGGGGCTTGGTGTTGGACCGCAGCGGCAGCATGGCCCCCATGATCGAGGAGCTTTACAAAGCGGCATTGCATTCGGTTGAGTCCGGCACTACGGAGGACGACGTCTTTGTGATGACCTTCAATGACCACACGGAACTGGTACAGCCGTTCACTT
>Ga0209342_10008823_pt1 | contig 10108 bp, 5 predicted proteins | sample RifCSP16_2_FD_184023 | JGI IMG/M metagenome (GOLD analysis project Ga0209342, IMG submission 184023) | Soil microbial communities from Rifle, Colorado - Rifle CSP2_sed 16_2 (SPAdes) (version 2) | ecosystem: Environmental > Terrestrial > Deep subsurface > Rock core/Sediment | place: Rifle... | reverse complement strand
CTACCTCTTGAAAGATTCTTTGAAGGTTAAAAAGATAAACGGTAGGAGCGCCAACTGACGCCTGGCCCGCCAGGGCTGCCTCACCATCCGGTAGAGCCACTCCAAACCGAGTCGTCGCATCAGCAGCGGCGCCCGCTGCTGGGCACCGGCGACGAAGTCAAAAGCCCCACCCACTCCCATCGCCACCTTCACATTTAGTTTCGAGAGGTTCCGCTTGATCCAACGCTCTTGTTTCCCATGACCGTAGGCGACGAAGAGGAGGTCGATTGGTTGGCTAGATGATCGGTTAATCAGTTGGACGGTTTTGGCGTCGTTCTCGGGCGACCCATCGGCGACCAGCGTGCCGGCGATTTTGATCTTGGGATATCTCCGCTTGAGTTCTCTCGCCGCCGCCTCGGCGGTGCACAAACCCGCCGGACCCTCCAACAGAAAAACCTTTCCGGACCGCCGCATTGATTCCTCACAGAGCCGAAGGAATAGGTCCGTTCCGGCAACCCGCTCCTGTAACGGCGTTCCCCAGATGCGGGAAGCCCACACCAGTCCCGCCCCGTCCGGCACCGCCAGATCCGCTCCATTGAGAATACGAGTAAATTCTTTATCCTGGCGAGCGGCGATGACCATCTCCGGGTTGGGTGTCACCACCTGGGACCGTTTGCCGATTTTAAAAAGGTCTTTGACGCGCTCGACTGCCTCCCCCATCGTCACGTTGTCGATCCTAATCCCCAGGACATCCAATTTCGACGCCTCGGTTCCTAGTTCTAATCTGGCTTGGTACCAGCAGGCCACCGCCAAGCCCATCAAAACCCACGTAAACTCCAAGCCGTAGTGGGCGTGGAAGATGTTGGAGAAGAGCAGAGCAATATAGGCCGAGAGCAGGCCCGCGGTGCGCCATTTCCAAATATTTTCGCGCTTCAGTCTATCGAAAAGACGATAAAGAAAGTAAATTACGACCGTCGCCAGAAAAAGGTTTGCCGCCAAACCCAGTATCCCCATCTCCCCCAACCAAGTAAGGAGGATCGAATGGGAATAGCAGGCCGGGCTTCCCGGATTTAGAACACTGCGGCAGTAGGGCTCAAAGTTTCCGACCCCCACCCCAAACAACGGATTCTTGATAAACATCTGCCATGCGTCCTGGACGTAGGTCAAGCGATTTAAAGTCGATTCCAAGCGATTGGTGACGGTAAAGAAAATTCCTAACCCCAAGACCGCGACCGCGACGGTGATAATCGCGACCCTAATAACCCGCGGATTGAATCGATCCTTCAGATAGAGATAGGCAAAAAGCCCCACTCCGGCGAGTAGTCCCAGGGCAGCGCTCCGAGAGACCGCCATCAGAAAGTAGAGAGAGGAAACGGCCAGCAGCATCCCAATCAACACCCGCCGCAGGTCCTCTCTCTTCCAGCTCAGGAACCAACCAAACCCCAGAATTAGGAAAATCCCGACGAAGGATGCTCCGGTAGTGACGTCAATAAAGGTGGAAGGCGGCCGCAGGAAGTGGTCCAGCATCCCGATATCCCAACGGGCCCGCCAACTTATCAGGCCGTAGAGGGACTGGAGAAAGGTATCGGCCGGGAGAGTCTTCGCCGAAAACCACCGTTCAAAAAATAGGGTCGGATCTCCCCCCAGAGCATAGTGGAAAAACTGCCAGATACCAAGCAGGGCCACGGTGGCGGAGCCGATTCCCCACGCCCAAACCAGCCGCGCCAATCCTCGCTCGCTTCGCACGCTCCAGATGATCAAGTAAAAGAGGCCGATCATCAGCAGATGGAAAACCACGACCTGAAAGCTCTGGAACCGGTCGAAAGAGAAGATAATTGAGAGAATCTCCGTGGAAACCACCGCCGCCAGGGCCGGAAAAAGAAAAGTCGGGTTGGGGGTTAAGCGTTTCTTGAGAAGAAGCGCCAGACCGACGATCGGGAGAAGGATCAGAGAGATTTTCAAAGAAAAATCCAGAGAGGGAACAAAGATGTTCAGGCGCTCGAAGATTGTCGAAAAGACCAGCAAAGCCAGGAGCCATGAGCCAGGAGCCCGAAGACTAGAAAATTGAGCCATACGTTGTATTCTATCGCGTCTCATGCGATTAGCGATATCCAGTCGCGTCCTACTGACTCCTGACTTCTGACTACTGACTGGTTTATAATAGGTTGATGCGCAATAACCCTCTCGCCGTTTTTGGGGTCCTGGCGATCATGATAGTGATCGCGGGCGGAGTAATCCTCTACGCCTCCGGCTTCCGATTGGATCTGAGCCAAGGTGGCTTTGCCAAAACCGGAATGATTCTGGCCAAATCCGTCCCGGACGGGGCCAAGGTCTTCTTGGACGAGGAACTCTCCGGAGCGACCGATTCCACCATCGGTAGCCTCAAACCCGGCAGCTACCATCTGAAAATCGAAAAAGAAGGATTCTTGAGCTGGGAAAAAGATGTCGAGGTCAAAGAAGAGCTGGTCACCAGCGTCACCGCTCTTCTTCCACCCCGCTCCCCTTCGTTGACGGCGATCACCCAAAACGGGGCGAAGCTGGTGACGGCCTCCGCTTCCGGGGAAAAGGCAGCTTTCTTGAGCGGCAGCAAGCTCTACCTGCTCTCTTTGAATAGCTCTTTCTTGGGATTTTTGAGGATCCGCCCGCAGGAAATTGCCACGGAAACCAGTGATTTTCCTTTTTCAAAGGTCACCAGGATCGAGTTCTCTCCCAACGAGGACCAGCTTCTTCTCATTGCTGGAAGCAAGGGGAACCTCTTCTCGATCCGGATCGGGGCGACCGCCACCGGTGTCAGCAGCGTTACCACCCTGCGAACGCAGTGGCAAAATCTCGTGAAGGAGCAGCGCGCCGACGCCGTCAAAACTCTTGAGATTACCGAAGAATTCAAAGACCTCGCGCTGGCTCTCACCAGCGTTTGGTCTCCCGATGAACGGAAATTCCTCTACGAAAAGGCCGAAGGCGGTAAACGCCAATTCTGGGTGGCGAACTTCACCGACCCCCTCCCGGTTGGCGACGAGACGAACCGAAAAGTCCTCGAGACCGAGAACAAAAGCCTTAAACTCTTCTGGATGGCAAACTCCCAAAACTTCATCGTCATTGAAGACAGCACGGTTTCGATCCTGGACCGGGACGGGAGCAATAAACGGGAGATATTCACGGGAACTCTTGCGGAAAAGATCGCTCTTTCCTCCACTGATCTCGCCCAAGTGATAATCCTCACCTCAATCTCCTCCAAATCGTCAGCTAATCTATACGGAATCAGCCTACACTAGTGTTAATGATCCCGTAAAGGGAGGGCGTTCTATCAAAACCAACTCTTCTTCTCTTCCTTTGCGCCCAGCTTGGTCAGGATCACGATGAAATCAGGATCGGCCTGGTGCAGAGTGTTGGAAAGGCGGCTGATCGTGTTCACTCCCACCCCGTACTCGCCCGAAATTTCGACGTAGGAGCGCTTGTTAATCAGGTCCTTGAAGATGGCGGCCCTTTTGGCGAGCATCATCACCTCGGTTGGGGTCAGCAGATGCTCAAAATAGGTCATCCGCTCGGCCGAGGAGACGACGTTGATGTCATCCCAAAACCTGCCCACCAAGTGTTCCTCACCCTTAATTTGTTTCTGAGATACTTTTGGCAATTAAATTCACCTCCTTAAAACGTCCACTACATACGCTATACCACATCTAGGACTTGGGGTGCAACTGCTGTTTTTATTTCACATATAGTATACTATTATAGATATAAATGAGGGGATTTATTCAGTTAATAAGGAGGGAAATCAATTAACTATCCAATAGTCCAGACGGGAGTCGGCGGAAACGGACTGGTCTAGCGTAACGGTAAAGCTCTCCCCCGCTACCACAGCGGACACCCAGTAGTTGGTGGCCGAAGCGTAGGAATCACGAAAGGTGATGAAGACTTTCGAAGTACTAGTAACCAACTCATTCATAACTCTTACTTCTGACTTGCCGGCAGGCACTGCGGCCTGGCCGGAGGTTTTATCGCTCACGGTGAGCTGGTCCACCGTCAATTCCTTCACAAATGCCGAAACAATCTCAGCGGTATCGGCAATCAGCTTCTTAAAAGTCGCCAGAACGAAGGAAGTAAGGTTTTCAAAAATACCTTCCCCGGCCGTTACCTTCTCGGCGACGATCTTTGTAGTCGAACCGTCAGGATTAGCTACGGCGGCGTCCCCATCCTGATCCACCGCCACTTCAGGCGCGTCCGGTTCATACCAGGTCAGGTTGATGAAGACCATCACGGTCGATTTTCCGCCCGGAGACCATTTCTCCAGAGCTTTCCCGATTATCATTCCGGCCGTCCCGGCTTTCGCCGCTTTTCCGGAGTGGGGAGAGATCGTCAATGAGTCACCGGAGGAGAAAGTCGGGCCGTTGGGGTCAACTCTTACTGGAACCCGTCCCAGCAACGCCACCGGCACGTGGCCACTGGAACTTTCCTGGCTCAAGCGAATTCCGGGATCGGTCGAGATTACCCCTACCATCTTAGCGCGGTCGCCGGCATCAGCTTTGGTGACGTATCCGGCGCTGTAAGGATCAACAGCGACGATTTCGCCGGGAGAGAGGGTGGCATCGTAAGTCGGATAGTCTTCGACCACGTCGTAGAGCCCAGCGGTGGTGATCAGAGCGTGGCTTAGCTTGAAGGCCCCGATGTTTGATCCGGGTCCCCCGGAGGTTCCGTACTCGTCGTCGTTCTCGAACCACATGTTTCCTAGGTTCTGGGAGGTTCCGGTTCCGATCGAGAACTTGATCGGGTAGGTTGCGGCTCGGGCTTCGGTGTAGGTATAGATGTCACCCTCCCCCGCGGTTAAACCTTGACCCATATAGAGCTTGCCATTGTAGACCGCGAGAGAATCAATAAGATCGGCCGCGCCGGCGTAGGAAAGCGCCCAGTAGGCGCCGTTGAATACATAAACGTCGCCATCGCCATCGGCGCTCCGCCCCAATCCGGCATAGAGTTTGCCGTTGTATACGGCCAAAGCTGAGATCTCCTCCACGGCGGCGCCAGCGTCGAAGTAAACACCCCAGTCGGTAGTGGCGTCGCAGGTATCCTCATCACCGGTCAACGTCGGTACACAAACGAATATATCCCCGTCGCCGCCGGTTATGTATCCCGTACTAGCATAGAGTTTCCCGTTGTAAACCGCCATTGCCCGGACCCGATCCGAAGCTCCCGCATCGATATTATGGACCGCCCAATCCGCTGCATTATCACAAGTGGCCGCATCTCCTCCGCCGGTAGGAATACATCTGAAAACGTCTCCTTCGCCGGCCCCGTTTCCGGTTCCGGCATACAGAGTTCCGTTAAAAACCGCCAATGAGTCAATTTCTTCGTAGGTACCAACATTGTCCAGGGAAGTTGTCCAATCGGAAGCATTATCACAGGTAGTGGCATCGCCGGCAGTCGCTGGGTTACAGACAATGATGTCCCCGTCCCCGGCGGCACTCTGGCCCAACCCGGCGTAGAGCTTGCCATTGTAGACCGCCATCGAAATCACCAGCTCGTAGGTTGCACTGCCGTCGTAAGCGGTCGTCCAATCGGAGGCGTTGTCGCAGATGTTGGCATCACCGGCGGTGGCGGGGTTGCAAACGAAGATATCGGCATCTCCACCTCCGGTACCTTGACCAACATACAACTTACCGTTGAAGACCGCCATGCTGAGAATAAATTCTTCGGTACCATCTCGGGAAGTGTTCCAGCTGCTTCCGTCAAAGTAGAAAACGTCACCACTGCCGGCAGAGGTCCCCTGCCCGGCGTAGAGATAACCGTTATAGACTGCCATGGCACCTGCCCCGCGCTCCGCAGCCCCGTTCCGCGACAGCGCCCAGGCGGAGACCGCTTGAGAGGTGTCGGTAACTCGAATACTCCCCGCCACTTCCAATTTATCCTGGGGGCTCGTCGTTCCAATCCCGACGTTGCCTCCGAGTTGTTGCAACGAAAGATTCCTAGCGGCTGTTCCAGGTTTAGTGGCTTGAATCCAACTATAATCAGTATCATGTACTCCAAAAATAAGGGACTCGTCGGTACCCAGGCCAGTGCCCGTTGAAAGACGGAGCACGCCCCCGACGCCACTGGCATCGTTTGAAGCCCCGGAAGCACCCTTTACAACCAGTGGACTGGTTGGTCCCGTCGTCCCGATGCCGACGTTGCCGGCGTTGAAATAAGTTTCATTGACGGCTTGGATTTGAATTGTTCGCGTACCGCCTTGGTTCAAAAGAAGAGCTCCGTAATCATTGGTTGCAGATAATCCAAGCAATTGCGCAACGGTATTTGTGCCGTTGGTTAAGTAAAGCCCATCATATTGAGTAGCTGTTTGGATGGTCAGCTTAGATGAGGGGGCTGATGTTCCAATCCCGACGTAGCCGGTGGAATCGATCGTCAATCTGGTATTGGTCTCAAGAGCAGTGGTGCCAATTTTGAACTTATCGAAGTCGGAGTCGTCCACCCCGATCGTGAATATATCCGTTCCCCCTAGATCAAACTGAATTCTCGGATCGAAGTCTCCGGCATTGGTGTTGTCGATCTGCAAGTCGGTGTGGGCCGCCCCGCTTCTCTCAATGTCGAGAGCCCCATCCGGACCGGCATCACCGATACCGACATCCCCGCTGTTGGATAATGTCATCGACTTGGCATCGCTGGCATCCGCTCGCATTGCAAAGGAAAGCCCGTCGAGCCGGAAAGGAATGTAAACTCCGCCCGTGTCATCAAAGGCATTAATATTCAATCCGGTCGCTCCAACGGACCAATCGCTCCGATAACGGGTGGCGGCAGCATTGCGGAGGCGAACACTCCCGTCGATGTCGAGGACGAAGCCCGTCGGAATAGAGGTAGTGCCAATCCCGACCCGGTGGTTTAGCGCATCGATGGAGAGAGTGGAGGTGTCAAAAGAAAGTCCGTTGGTGCCTCCCGAGAGAACAAAGTTAGTATCGTTGGAAAAAGTCCAAGAACCGGCATTGGAGGTGGTCAGGTCACCGGTGGAAGCGATCTGGAAGAGATCGTTGGCGCCGACGGTGAGGAGAGCCGCCGGAGAGGAATCCCCAATCCCGACATTGTTGGCAAAATAGGCGCCGTAGTTGAGATCAGCGCCGCTGATGGTATCGACGTAGAGCCCCCAGTTACTGGTAGCGGCTCCTCCCCCTCCGCCGAAACCACCGGTTGAAGTAATGTAGGCGCCGTATTTGTTGATCCCATCAGTGGTCGCATTGGTGACTAGATTACTTAGATTGATGCCATAGTTGCTAACGGTAACGGCACCGGTCGGTTCCACATCCAGCTTGCCGTCGGGGGTAGCATCGCCAACACCGACGCTGTCGATCGCGGAATCAATCACAAAAGTGTTGACATCAAAATTGTAATCGCCGGTGGCGGTATCGCCGGAGTTGAAGAGATAGATGTCACTAATGTTGGCGCTGCCTAAGCCGGTGAAAGTGCTCTCATCAATCTCGGTGGTAGAGAGACAGTCGGTGCAGGTGCCGGTTTCGTTGTCGAGATCAAGGTAGTAACTGCCGGTCTGGCCGTCGAGGAGATCGGCGTTGAGGTTGGTGACGAGGGTGGTCGAGGCGACGATTAAGGGAGCAGTGCCGGTGGCAACATCGGATTCGAACGTCTCGGCCCGGATCTCGAAGGAACCGGCGTCCCAGTTGCCGGTGAGGGCGCGGGTGCCAGCGGCTAAGAGATATTGAGGATGATCGTCATCGCCCAGTCCGCCCAGGGAACCGTGGTCCACCCCGCCCGCGAGGACGTCGGCCGTGATCAGATTCCCCAGGTCGTCGTAGGTGAAGTTGACGCTCGTGGTATCGGTCAGGATTCCCCCAACCGAGTCTTGGGAAACTTCATTGAAATCGGAAATGGTCGCCGCGGTTTGGGTGCCGGTGTGGTTGGCGCGGTCCAAATAGTAACTGCCGGTCTGGCCGTCGAGGAGATCGGCATCGGAGAGGGAGATCGTGAGAGTCGATTCGTCAATTTCAACACCGGTTAGACAATCGGTGCAAGTGCCGGTTTCGTTATCGAGATCGAGGTAGTAGCTCCCCACCTGTCCCCCCAGCGTATCGGCGTCTCCGCCTTCGGCCGGTCCGCCTCCGCCTCCGCCGCCGGTGCCGGTTGAAGTGCCGGTAACGGTTAAGTTAGTGACTCGCAGAGTGGTAACTTCTCCGGTATTGCTGGTAACACTGTTGAAAGAGGCGTCGCCGGTGGGAGTAATGAAATAATCGTTGCCTTGGCCGAAGAAAACAGTCCCTAAAAACCGGGCGCCGTTCAGGACACTATCGCCAAAAGCCGTAAAAGTTTGGGTCACCAAACCGGGGAGATCGACCGGAAACTTAAACCTCAAGCCCAGAACCTCAAAACTTTCGCTGAGCTTGTATCCCATCACGTCGTTGACATCCGCAATCGGCACTTGAACACTGGGAGAAAAAGCGCGCTTGAGGCGCTCCCTACTAAGAGGGGATAGTTGAGACCAGCCCAAAACTGCTATCAATAACCCCGCTACCACTGCGAACAGTTTTAGAAAACGATAGGAAGGGCGCGGCTGAAATTGTTCCATTGTCCGCACCGGAATTTGGGGAGGATAATCCGGTTGGGAAACGGCTGGGACGGGTGGCGCCGCGGCGATTTGTTCAAGACGATCTAACGTATAGCGGCGCTGGCCGCCGTTGGTGCGTTCGGCCTGAATTGCTCCGTTCCGTTCCCAGCGGCGAAGGGTTTCGGGATGAACCCCCAGTTGGGCCGCGGCTTGGGAAATCTTTAACGGGGTTTTCGCGGAGCGTTCCCCGCTTTTGTAGGCTTCGAGATTAGCAAGAGAGTAACGGCGCTGGCCGCCCTTGGTCCGAAACGGTTTCAACAATCCTTTACGATCCCAACGGCGGAGAGTTTCGGCGGAAACGCCGAGAAAAGAAGCGGCTTTGGAAACAGGAAGCGTTCGATTGGGCAGATTTTCAGACATGGGCAGTCTTGCAATCCTCCAGACGATGTGTAAGTCTGACTAGGTTTGCTGAGGTTATTCTTAGCAGAAAGGTCCTAAGGAATGCAAATGGGATAAAACCGGGACTACATCGCCACCAACTCTTCGTTGGTATATTTCTTGTGGGCAATTTCTTGCCACTCGTTAGGGGACAAGCTTAAATCCCAAGGACAAATCGACCGCACCCAGCCAAATTTTTCCGCGATTTCTCCGGATACGGGATCAATGCGGGTATAGTGGAGAACCTGGCAGTTATAAATCTTATCTTTGGGATCGTGCCGATCCCGGAGTGCTTGAAACTCTTCGGGAAGCCAACCTTCCATCACAATTCTGACCGGCCAAATCACGTTGCCATGGGTAACTACTATTGCTCGTCCGTTTGGTAAATCACGGTACAGAGTGTTTAAAATTCCCACCCGCACCCGAATAACCATATCCGCCATTGACTCCCCGCCCGGCGAGGCAAAGTAGAACTTGCTGATGTCCCGCTTTTTCATAACTTCCGGGTACTTGGCCCGCCGCTCTTCATCCGTCATCGCGTCCAAATTGCCCCAATCGTGTTCGCGAATGTAATCCCGAATATACCACTTGGCTCCCGGCAATCCTAAGTGCCCGGCAGTTTTTCGGGCCCTAACATAGGTCGAACAGTAGTAGGCCTCAAACTTTCCGCCGTTGACATTGTTGATAATCCACTCGCCGGCGGCTTTAGACTGCTCGACGCCCCTGGGGGTTAAATCATAGGTTGAGCTGTGTCTTTGGCTAAACTCCTCCGTAAAATAGCGGCTGTCTCCGTGCTCGGCCGCCTCCGCGGCCACGTTCCCTTCCGATTCGCCGTGACGGACAAAAATGAGTTCCAGCGGTCGAGTGTTGTCGGGTATTTTCTTATTTATAACCATAAGACCGAGTGGTGCCCTCGGTAGGAATCGAACCTACATCAGACCCTTAGGAAGGGCCGGCACTATCCGTTATGCTACGAGGGCCTATCGGGTATAATTATACAGGTGTCGGGGCGTAGGTCATCGGTAGACCGCTCGCTTCGGGTGCGAGAGGTAGTGGGTTCAATTCCCGCCGCCCCGACCAGATAATGTTCAACCTGACTGAAGAAATCAACCGCATCGACTGGAAGGTCTTTGCCCGGAGAATGCTTTCCAACGTCCT
>Ga0209342_10008820_pt1 | contig 10109 bp, 8 predicted proteins | sample RifCSP16_2_FD_184023 | JGI IMG/M metagenome (GOLD analysis project Ga0209342, IMG submission 184023) | Soil microbial communities from Rifle, Colorado - Rifle CSP2_sed 16_2 (SPAdes) (version 2) | ecosystem: Environmental > Terrestrial > Deep subsurface > Rock core/Sediment | place: Rifle... | reverse complement strand
TCCAGCAGCGTAGATGTCGGGGTTGGAGGTCCGCAGCTGATCGTCCACGATGATCTCGCCGCGCCTCCCCCGCTCAACGCCGGCCTGCTCCAGGCCCAGGCCCTCGGTATTGGGGCGGCGGCCGGTCGCCACCAGCAACTGCTCGGCCTCGAAGGACACCTCGGCTTCATTCTTCGTGCCGGTCAGGGTGAATCTCCCGCCGCGCCACTCGACGTGGTCCGTCTGCAGGCCGGCCACGATCCGCAGCCCCTCGTCTTCCAGGTACCCGGTCAGGCCGGCGCTGATGTCCTCGTCCTCGAAGGGGGCAATGCGCGGCAGCAGCTCCAGGACCGTCACGTACACGCCGGCGCGGGCGTAGACCTGGGCCAGCTCGAGGCCGACGGCGTTGCCCCCCAGCACGATCATCGACCGCGGCAGCTCACGCAGCTCGAGGGCCGAGGTGCTGTCCAGATGGGGCGTATCCGCCAGGCCGGGGATCGGCGGCGCCCACGGCCGGGCACCGGAGGCGATGACGATCTCCCCGGGTGCGAAGCTGACACCGTTGACCTCAACTCGGTTTCCCCCGGTCAGAAGGGCGCGTCCCTGGATGTGGGTGATCTGTGGATAGCCGTCGAGCACGTCCAGGTACTTGGCTCGCCGCATGTCGTTGACCAGCTCATCCTTGTGATCGAGCACCTGTGGCCAGTGGATCGGCCCTGCTGAGGTGTGCACGCCGCGGAAGCGGTTTTGCCCGGCCAGGTGATGCTGCTCCAGGCTGCGGATGAGCGTCTTCGACGGCACACAGCCGATGTTGACGCAGGTCCCGCCCACGGTGCCCTCACCGACCAGGGCGACTGTGCGGCCGAGCTCCGCCGCCTTGATGGCGGCTGCGAAGCCGGCGGAGCCGTGGCCGATCACCATGAGATCAAAGTCCCCGCCCCCGCCGTTGTCCTTCCCCTGGCGGCCCCGCGCAGGCCTGGCGGTTCTGACGGCGGCGGTGTAGCCCGCCTCGGCCATCGAGGCGCGCAGCGCGGCTGGATCGATCTCCCCTCCGGCGACAACCGATGCCCGGCCGGACTTCCACCCCGGCACGGTGGCCTGCCGGACGCCGGGCACACGGCGCAGAGCGTTCTCGACATGCACCGCGCACGAGTCGCAGGTCATGCCGCTCACATCCAGTTCCAACTCTTGCAGGTCTTCGGGCTTTTCCATAGCAGTCACTCCGGTGCAATGAGGTCGGGGGTTGCGTCGCTGCCGCTCTCGATCAAGTGGCAGACGCACGCCTTCATGCGAACGTCATCCGGCATCCCCAGCCCGGCCTTGTGCAGCCGCGTGAGTTCGGCGCGCAGGCGCTCGAGCTCCCGGATCCGATCGTCGATGGCCTCGATCTGCCGGGCCATGAGGCCCATCACGACGCGGCACGGCGCCGAGCCGCGATCGCGCAGGTCGAGGATCTCCTGGATGTCATCCAGCGAGAAGTCGAGGGCCCTGGCGCTGCGGATGAAGTTCAGACGCTGGACATCCTGTTGATGGTAGAGGCGGTACCCGTTTGGCGCCCGCTCGGGTTTGGGGAGCAGGCCGACCCGTTCGTAGTAGCGGACAGTCTGCGCGGGCAGGCCCGCCCTTTCACTCAACTCGCCAATCTTCAGCATGACCAAGCCTCCATTGTGTCTCGATTGTAGACCTTATAGTAACTATAATGTCAAGGCTTGGCCGGCGAGACCCCTTGACCTTGCAGAAGGTGCAAGGTCTAGACTGGGGCCATGGAAACTGTTACTCGCCCGATGAATCTGAGGGTCCAGCACGTCAGGGATCTGGCTTCGCCTCGAACTGGATCACCTCACCCTGTGGAGCCCGAAGGATGAATACAGAACGGCTGCTACTCAAGATCGGCGGGATGTCGTGCTCCTTCTGCACGATAACCATCCAGAAGGCCTATCGCCGCACGCCAGGAGTCAGCGACGTCCACGTCAGCCTGGCCCATGATGAGGCGCTCATCGAATACGATCCAGAGCTCACGACCCCTACCGAACTTCGGGGCGTACTGCGCCAGCTTGGCTATACGGTGCGGGATCCGGACAAGCTGCGCGCCTACGATGAGCAACGGGAGGAGCTTCAGCGGGCGCGGGCACTGCTGCTCCTGGGTGCGTCCTTCACCGCCATCACCCTGAGTATCATGCTCGCTCGTTGGACTGGGGCTCGCCACGCCTGGTTCCGGCCGGTGATGATCGGGCTGGCGCTGGCGACTGTCTTCGGAGCCGGGCGGCATGTCCTCTCGATGGCGGTTCAGTCGCTGCGTCGCGGCATCCTCAATCAGCACGTACTGCTCGAGCTTGGCGCGTTCGCCGGGCTGGCAGGTGGGCTCCTCGGGCTCTCCAACGCTGTCTTCCCCGCTGCCGACTTCTTCGCCGTCGCCACCTTCATCACAACCTATCATCTGCTGTCCGGCTGGGCCTCGCTGCTCGTCCGCACCCGCGCCTCGGAAGCCGTCCGCAAGTTGCTGGAGATGCAGCCAGCCATTGCGCGACGGGTGAGAGCGGACGGGTCCGAAGAAGAGGTCGCCATTTCCGACGTGACCCTCGGCGATCGGGTGCGCGTCCGCCCGGGTGAGGCCATCCCGGTCGATGGGCGCGTTGTCGACGGGGTCTCCGCGGTGGACGAGAGCCTGGTGACCGGAGAACCCATCCCTGTCGAGAAGCGCATGAACTCCGAGGTCATTGGCGGGTCGATCAACCATACCGGGACCCTCTTGTTGGAGGTGCTCAAAATCGGCGAGGAGACATTCCTGGCCCAGGTTGCGCGTCATATCGAAGCCGCGCGGGCCATGAGGCCGGGCATCCTGGTCCTGGTGGACCGGGTGCTTCGGTGGTACGTGCCAGGCGTGATCGCATTTGCCGGGCTGGCCATCCTTATCTGGACGGTGGGGGCGTGGCTGGTGTCAGGTCAGGCCGAGGTCTCCCGAGCCATCTTTGCGGCCCTGGCGGTCCTGGTGATGGGATACCCGTGCGCGCTGGGGATGGCCACGCCGCTGGCCATGATCAGGGGAGGCGGAGAGGCGGCACGCAGGGGGATTCTGATGCGCAGTGGCGAGGCCTTCCAGGTCTTCAAGGACGTGCGCCGCATCGTGCTGGATAAGACCGGCACGCTGACGCAAGGCAAGCCCTCGCTGGTGTCGTTGGTGGGCCAGGGCCCGGCAGGGTGGCGGGTGGTCGAGGCGAGCGAAGCGCTTCAGGCCGATGAGGCGTGGGAGCTCTGGCGGATGGCTGCCAGCGCCGAGAGCCCCTCGGAGCACCCTCTGGGGCGGACGATCGTGGACAGCGCGCGGGAGGCCGGCATGCGGCTGAGCGAAGGGGCCGGTTTCGCCGCTATACCTGGCAAGGGCGTGGAGGCCCTGGTCGATGGCACTCAGGTCCGGGTGGGGAGCTTGCGCTGGATTGGCGAGGGCGCGGCTGTACCGCCGGAGGTCTACGAGCAAGCGAAGGCGGAGGCCGGTTTGGGCAGGACCATCGTGGCTGTCGCGCGCGGTGGGCAGTTGCTCGGCCTGATCGCGCTGGCCGACGCCCTCAAGGACGAAGCGCACCAAGCTGTGGAGGCTATGCGGCAGGCGGGGATGGATCCGGTGCTGCTGACCGGCGACAGCTGGCAGACGGCGCGGGCGGTCGCTGCAGAACTCGGCATCCCGGAGGTCTTTGCCGAGGTGCTTCCGGGCGACAAGGCCGAGAAAATTCGAGAGTTCCAGCGGCAGGGATTGCGGGTGGCCATGGTGGGAGATGGTATCAACGACGCACCGGCCCTTATGCAGGCCGACGTCGGGGTGGCCATCGGCGCAGGATCAGACATCGCCATCGAGGCGGCCGACGTGGTGCTGGTCGGGGACCGGCTGACAGCCGTGGTGGACGCCTATCACATCGGCAGTGCTTCCTACCGCAAGACCGTGCAGAACCTGGCCCTGGCCTTCGCCTTCAACGGGATCGGCGTTCCGCTGGCGGTCAGCGGTCTCCTCGCTCCGGCATGGGCGATGGCGGCCATGGTGGCCAGCGTGAGCGCGGTGCTGCTCAACTCCTTTGGGGGGCGGCTCGCTCCGCGGAAAGCACGCTCCGCGCGGGGGACCATGGAGACGCGCCTCTTGCGGCTACAGGTCCCCTCGATGCACTGCGAAGGATGCCTGCGGACCGTGAAGGAGGCTGCCATCAGGGTGCCCGGAGTCGTCTCGGCCGATGGGACCTTGGACGACAAGGTCGTGAACGTGTGGTATGCAGGCGGCCCGTCGGTTCCCGAGAAGGTCCGGGCGAGCATCCGGCAAGCTGGCTTTCCGGTGGGCTGATACGAACACGGGAGAACGATCTCGAGGAGGATAGGATGAGCCGGAGAACAAGGCTCGCGCTGGTCTACGGTCTGCTCGGCGTTCTAACTGCGGCGTGCACGAGTCCGTCCGCCCAGTTGCCCGCGCCGACGCCCACGCAGGCTGCCATGGCGCCCATGGCGGGACCAGCCGGTTCGGTGGATTACGCTCCACTTGTGAAAGGCCTCTACGAGGGCGAAGAGGTGCTGTTCATCCACACCGAGGCGTCGGACCCGAACGTGGCTCAAATGCTGACCATGATGATGGGCCCCCAGGTGGTGCTGGTTCCCGAGCTGAGACAGGTACCCGCCTCTGCACTTGCGGAAGTCTATGTCTTCACGAATGGCGTAAACGGGGAAGGTCCTTTCGGCTACCAGCCCGACGTCTTCGATGCGGTTCCCGGGGACGAGGCCTACCGCCCGCTGCGCAGCGTGAACCTCGTGCAATGGGCGGAAGGTAAGGACGCTCGTGAGCTGCGATCCGTAGCGGATATCGCCGCCGCGCAGGTGGATGGCGAGGTCATCATCGAGGCACCCGGGATCGTGGTCAACATGCCGATCCTGGCCTGGCCCGGCGGGCATCGGTAGGGCCTCGCCCTCGCAACGCGTTCGGTGATGGTGCTCGCAGAATCAGGGCGGCCCTACGAACCCGAGCTGGGCGACGCGCCCGTCACGGGAGGAGTTGCCCTCACTCTGGGCCAGCCTGGCGGGCCAGACATGCATCCGCCGGCGCATGAATGATACACGCAGCCAATAGACGCACGTTGACTCGTATTGCCTGTTGTTGACTCAGAGGCGACGGAGGGACTCGAACTCGTGGTGGGCGTTTTGCGGGATCCGGCAGCGGCGAATCGGATACTTGTACGCCTTTCGCCGGATTCCGGGTAAAGGTCTACTGTTTCGATGCGGCCTGGCGGGGTGAAATCCTTGACCGTCTTATGAGGCAAGGCAATAGACGGTAACGCGATCTTCCTGCCACCGCAATCTTACCCCGTTCTATCTATCTATCGGAGCAGCTTGCACTGGGGAACAGCATGTGAGCCGTCCTATGCCAGGTCCGCCCCGCAGTTGGCGCACCATCGCCAGTCGCTTTCTGTCGCCTGGCCGCAGCGTGGGCAAACATGACCAGGGGTCAATGGCGCCGACCGGTCCACCTGTTGTAATAGAGGCAGACTGAAAGCGAAGGTCGAGCCGGCTCCCAGCCAGCTTTGCGCCCAGATCTGCCCTCCGTGAGCCTCGACGATCCGCTTGGCGATCGTCAGCCCCAGGCCGGAGCCGCCCGTGGTGCGGGCTCGGGACCGATCCACTCGATAGAAACGCTCGAACACATGGGGCAGGTCTTCAGGGGGGATGCCGCTTCCCGTATCCTGAACTCGGATCACGACCCTGTCTTCTTTAGACTCCATCGCCGTCGTGACGGTGCCGCCCGTCGGGGTGTGGCGCAACGCGTTGGACAGTAAGTTGAACACCACCTGTTGCAGACGCTGCCCATCGCCGCGGATCCGTGGGAGCTCTTGGGGCAACTCGACCTTGAGGGTCACGCGCTTGTCCTCAGCCTGACTCCGCAAGCCGTCGTTGGCCTGAGCGATCAACATCCCCAGGTCCACCGTCTTCCAGTCCAATCTCAGCTGTCCCGCCTCGGCCAGCGCCAGGTCGCGCAGGTCAGCGACCAGCCGGCCGAGCAGCGCCGTCTGCTGGTGGACAGAGGCAATGTTGTCCATATTGAGCTCGTACACGCCGTCCAGCATAGCTTCCAGACTCCCTTGAACCACGGTGAGCGGCGTCCGGAGCTCGTGGGCGATGTCGGCGACCATGTTGCGACGCTGGACGTCTGCCTGGGTCAGGCTCTCAGCCATGCGGTTGAAAGACTGAGCCAGGCGGCCGATCTCGTCTGACGTTTTCGCCTCGACGCGCCGATCTAGTTGGCCGGACGCAATGGCCTCCGCCGCCTGTGAAACGGCGCGGAGGGGGGAGGTGATCTGGCGAAACAGCATAGACCCCAGAATCAGCGCCAGCAATCCAACCGCTGCGGCGGTGATGAAGATCGAGAGGTTCACCGCCTGTAGGAAGTCCTCATCCGCCGGGTTAAGTGCGGGCTCGATCATCGATCCCACCAGGACGGCGCCTACTGCCCGGCCGTCCACCACGACCGGCGCGGCCTCCTGGAGATGTGCGGCCGGATGCTCCTCGTCAAGGCTAGCCCCGCCTGTGTCCGCGATGACCTCGCCAGCCGCGCTGAGCAAAACCACCCGGTCGTCCAGCGGGCCGGTGCTACGGGTCGTCTGGAACCACCTGCTCATCCAGTCGCCCATCATGCCGGGGCCCATCCCCTCCGAGCCCATCACCCCCGGACCCATCGCCCAGCCGGGTTCCTCGCTCGTTGGCCGCGTGCTGGCGTCCGACAGCCACTCCTGAACTCCAGACCAACTGCCCTCCTGGCCGTAGTACGCCGCCAGGAGATCGGCCAGACCGTTGGCTTGGGCGACATCATCCGAGAGGACGCGGCGCTGGAGCTGCGTGGCCGTCGAGATGCGAACGGCGACGATCATGGTGATCACCCCGATCACGATGACCGCCAGGAACACACCCATCAGGCGAGTCCACAAGCTCTGCCGCATCAGGCACTAGTCCTGCACGAATCGGTAGCCGACGCCCCGTACGGTCTCGATGAAGCGAGGATGGTGCGGGTCGTCGCCCAGCTTGCTGCGCAAGTTCTTGATGTGCGCGTCAATCGTCCGCTCGTAGCCAGCATAGGCCGATCCTTGAACCTGCTCGAGGAGCTGCATCCGGTTGAAGACCTGCCCTGGATGCGAAACCATGACCGCCAGGAGGTCAAACTCCATCGTCGTAAGGTCCAAGGGTCGGCCCGCGACGGTCGCCTGTCGGCGGGGCATGTCCAGCGAGACCTCGCCGGCCGCAACGACTTCTGGCTTCACCGGCTCGCCCTCCGAACGGCGCAGAACGGCTCGGGTCCGGGCGACGACTTCGCGCGGGCTGAAGGGCTTGACGATGTAATCGTCGGCGCCCATTTCCAAGCCGATCAGGCGGTCGGTCTCCTCCAGGCGCGCGGTCAGCATAATGATGGGCACGTCCGACTGCCGGCGCAGGGCACGGCACACATCCAGGCCGTCCATGCCCGGGAGGTTGAGGTCGAGGATCACCAGGTTGGGGCGTTCATGACGAAATACGGCCAGCGCCTCCTGGCCATCGGTTGCCGTCACCACGGCGTAGCCGGCCTTTTCCAGGTAGGCGCGGACAAGTTTGACGATATCCAGCTCGTCTTCGACCACAAGGATCTTCTGGGTCATGCCTTCCTTTCGCCCACTCGCATCGGTTCTCCGTCGGTCTGTCTGCAGTAGCCACGCGCGGCGAGAGCGTCGGTGCCATTCGTGGCAGGATGCAGACTCTCTGGGCTGCGCGCCCGATGCTGGGCCATCGCCCCGCCGAGTCAAGCGGGCCGCCTGGACCGCATCAGGACTCGGAACCCGCAGCGGCACAGTGGCTCAGCTAGCCTGCACCGCATAGAGTAACACGACCCTGCGCTGCGAATTCGGCCCGAGAGGGCAGTGAGCCAGCGCGAGAAGGGGAGCAGGGATCAGGTCAGAGCCGCCCCACAGGACGGGCACACATTCCAGCCCGGCTGGACCGTTCGTCCGCAGGTAGGGCACCTGCGCGCCTCGGCGGGCCGCGGGGATGGAGACGGGGCCTCCGAACCGGTCGCCTGGGAACGGAGCTTGGACAATGCCTGCAGGCCGCCTTTAGCAGCCCGTGCGATGATCAACACCGGTACACCGACTATCACGAGCAGAAACAGCAGCATCACCAGGAGACCGACGCCCATCATCATCATCGTCTATTCCTCTCCCTGCACACCTTCGACGGATCCCAGCGAGGCAAGGTCTCCCCGCGCCCGCACGGCCTCAAGCTCGACCGCCTTGTTCTGTAACTGAGCGGTCAAATCGTCAAGCTGTGCCAGATCCTCCTTCAGCAACTGGAGCTGCCTGGTAAGCCGGTCGCGGCTGCTGGCGAGCCGGGCTTTCTCCGTTAACCGCCGGCGGGCGGACTGGTCATCGCCCTCCCCGACGGATCCACGGGCAGCGTTGGCCTTGTTGGATATTCTTCCATCCACGTCGGCGATGCGGCCTTGCAGCTCCGACAAGATCTTTTCGGAACCCTTGCGAGCCTCGGCCAGCTGATCCAGCCGCGAGCGTATGCCCCGAAGTGCGTTTTCCGTTTCGATGTCCTTGGGGCGGGTTGGGCGTGGTCGTGTCCGGGCTTGATGCACAGCCAGATCGACCGCTCGCAACTGCCCTCGATCCGCCAGGCCGCGCAGGGCGGTGAAGACCTCCTCGCTGATTTGCCCCTCCCCATGCATCTTGTACAAGCGGGTAAGGAGGTCCTCACCGCTCCTGGTCGAATCCATCGGCCGGGCAAACTCCCAGCGGGAACCGGCGAGAGGTCTTGGCGATTGGAGCAGGTTGTCAGCGATGCAGAAGAGATCGCCCAACCCCGATCCGCAGCCCATGGCTACTTGGTCTCCCCGGTCGCCTCAGCCTTGAGCCGCTCCAGCTCCCTCTCCACGTTTGCGGCCCGGGACATGCTGGCCAGCTCGCGGTCGATGTCATCGCCCTCTGGCGCCAAGGCGTCTTCCAGCGCCCCCGAGGCGATCAGGTCGTCGATGGCCTCCACACGAGATTGCATGGACTGGATTCGGGTCTCGGCACGCTCGATGGCATGTCCGGCGTCGGCCAGGTCCTTCGAGATGCCGGTGGCGGCTTCCTTGACCTGAAGCTGTGCCCGCGAAGAGTCATACAGAGCCTTGAGCTCTTCCTTGCGCGCTTGAAACAGCTCGATCTTCTGGCGCAAGTTGGCCTGGCTGGTCTTGAGGCTCTCGACCTGGGCGTCCAGGGAGGCGATGCTCTCATTGAGTCGGTTCAGGCGTTCCTGGGCGAGGCCTTTTCGCTCCAGGGCACGTGTCGCCAGGTCCTCGCGGCCTGCGCGTAACGCCTGGCGGGCCTGCTCCTCGGTCTTGTCGGTGGCCTTCTGGGCCTGTCCGCGCTGGCCTTCAAGGCTGCGCTGGGCTGTGGACACTTCGACCAGGCTGTCGCTGATCTGGCGCAGGCTGGCCTGCAGGCGGGTGAGGCTGTAGTCGAGGCTGGCGCGTGGGTCTTCCATCCCTTCGATCGCCTGCTGGGCTTTGGCTCCGAACAAGGCTTTCAATCGTGCGAAGAAACTCATGAGATTCTCTCCTTATTCTTACTTGTCTGGCGGAAGCCAGGAATCGTCTAGGCTGCCACCAGCTCGGCGCCGCAGAAGGCGCAGTGCGTCCAACCTGTCTCCACTGCCCGATGGCATTCCGGGCAGGCGGTCAGCAGCTCCGCGCCGCAACGCGGGCAGAACACGAAATCCTCTTGCACCTGCGCCCCGCAGCGGAGACACGGTCTCATCTGCGGTTGCGGCTGCCCGGTGGCCACCGGTGTCTCCACGTGCCCTTGATGGTTGTGTCCATGCGCCAGATGGTGAGCTGGTCCACACATTGTGTTTACCTCCCGTCCATGGTTACTCCCTACAGCGTGTCCGTCTTGGCCGAGTACTAGGCCTCGGCAAGACTCGCTCCGCAGTGGGGGCAGTTGCGCCAGTCGAGCTGGACGGCACGTCCGCAGCTCGGGCAGGTTCGGGCCAAAGCAGGCGGGTTTCCGCTCCCGCTCCCCACGGCGCGCACAAGATAAGTGACACCCAGCGCCGTCAGCACGATCAGGCCGATCGGGATCAGCCACATGAAAGCCATC
>Ga0209342_10008819_pt1 | contig 10109 bp, 16 predicted proteins | sample RifCSP16_2_FD_184023 | JGI IMG/M metagenome (GOLD analysis project Ga0209342, IMG submission 184023) | Soil microbial communities from Rifle, Colorado - Rifle CSP2_sed 16_2 (SPAdes) (version 2) | ecosystem: Environmental > Terrestrial > Deep subsurface > Rock core/Sediment | place: Rifle... | reverse complement strand
GGGCCAGTCCCCCATCCTCGGCTGAGAATAGGTGGGACTGGTTGCGGTGAACCGACCGCAACCAGTCCCACGTGTAACCCGAGGCAAAGAGGGGTGAACCGACCGCAACCAGTCCCACCCGTTGCGCCACAACCTGGGGCCTGCCAGCGCCACGCCGAGGCCCTATTACTGTGGCCCGGCGCAATCCTGCCCATTGCAACCCATGAGATGCAGACGAGGCCGGGCGGTGAGTGGACGCCAGTCTGCCTGGACTGCCTGTCGCAGATCCAGGGGCTCGCCTCTCGCTACGGCGCCCTGATCACGGCCAGACCCATCAAGAAATGAACGCCTCCGATGCCATCGTCGTGGCACTGGTCATCCTACTGCTGACCGTCGGAAACGCTGTGGTATCGCTCCGCCTGGCGGACCTGCTGATCCGCGCGCTCGAAGGGTGGATGGCGCTATGAGACCTCGGAGTGTTGGCCTGCTGATGATCTGGGCCCCCATCGCCTGGTGGGGCGTCGGGGCGGTCCTGCAACATTACGCCAGCCGGACGACTCTGCTGCGCTATCCGCTTGAGATTGTGGCCCTCGTCTTTGCCGTGGGCTACGTCTACGCGGCAGGTCGAATGGTGGCGCTAAACGAGTGGTAAGCGCGGAAGCCGCCGCCCCAAGAATGGAGGAGCTGATGGAAGCCGAGATCCGAACGGTTGAGCAGAAAATCGACGCGCGGCAATTCGGTATCTGTATGGCGCTGGCCTGTGAATATCTGCGCAAGGCAACTGAAGCCGCGGCCGCCGCGGTCAAAGCCGCAAAGTCGAAGGAGGAGTTCGAGGCGGCAAAGGCCTTGCAGACCTGGGCGTCTGACGGAGCGTCCTACGGCTGGCAACCATGATGGCATTGGCCTGCGTCCAGGCGGCGTTAATGGTCCTCCTCGTCATGGTGCTGGCCGGGGCAGCGTCGCTCCTGGGAGATGCACAGCGGGAGAGGCGACGCGCTTTCCTGCGAGGGAGAAGGAGGGTGGGGAGATGAGTGATCTCGCCTTCATCTTGGTTGTTGTCGCGCTGGTGGGCATCCTCGCCTTTGCGGTGCGGCTCCTCTGGAGGTTGCACAAGTAGCGCCACGTCGGGCGCAGGCATCCCGGAAGGGGCCACCTATGTCTTGAGCCCACAGATCGTCGGCACACTCGGCCCAGAGACCGCCGTCAGCCCACCCTGACGGCGGTTCTCATTTTTGCACACCTAGAACAGATGTGCTATAATTGTCTTTACGATGAAGCCCCCCGAGCGGATGACCGTGATGGTGAACTTCCGGGCCTCGCCCGAACAGGCTCGCAGACTGCGGGCTGTGGCGCGTGCCGAGAAGGTACCGATCTCGACCATGATCCGAGCGGGTCTGATCCAGTGGTTGGAGGCAAGAGATGATCAAGCAGATCGACGTTCTATGGGAGTTTGAGACTAGACCGCGCCCGGTAGCACTAGACACGTCCAAGGGCGGGATCACCTTCCGGCGCGGCGACGAGCCGATCTTCAAGGTTGGGGCGAAGGAGCTTGTGCGGATCGTCCTAGAGCTGGCGGGGGATCAGCCTTCGGGTGAGTGGGCCCGCAAGCTTCACGGCGCATTGGGGAGGGTGTAGTGCCTGACATTGATCCCAACAAGCCGCTTAGTCCCGCCCAAAGGCGAGCGAAAACTCGGTCGGACTACGGGCTCGATCAGAGGCCAGAGTCGGAGGACGCTGCCGAGGCATACGAGCCGAGCCCGACATTCGTCGCCTCGGCCGTTGAATTGGTTGGCACAGCCGCCGTGGCCGAAATTTTGAAGCGGCCCTTGAAGGACGGGCAGGAACTGATGGACGCCGTCGATGAGGCCGAGGCGTCGGTGTCATTGGCCGACCTGCGCGACCGACTGGAGGCCAAGGGGCTATCGCGGGGGCGAGAGGCGGAGAGCTTCTGGACGTTGGCCCAGGCGGCCATCAATGAGATTCGCAGCGAACACGACCGGGCGGAGGCCAAGCGGGCCAAGCAAGCGGCCCTTACAGACGCTGCCCGGATTTCTGAGGCGGCTCTGGCGCCGAACGTCGTCAACAAAGATGAAGCGGCCGCCGAGCTGGCCGAACTGCACGCAGGGAAGTTTGGTTCACCATCCTCGGCTGTGAACAAGGCTCGAAGAGCCGCATTGGCGAAGGCGCTGCGGGAGTCGCTGAAATGACCGAGGCCATTCTTGCCGCGCTTACTGACGAGTGGGCCCCAACCAAAGTTGTCATGGGACGCGCTGGGCTGAATTCCTACAACGCGAGCATCAGTGCTTTGTTTGCTTTGGCGCGGGCCGGGGCCTGTGAGCGACTGAAGATTCCCGGCGGCTGGTCGTGGCGAAAGGCCCCTGAAGTGCCGGTGGATCCACATGACGTTTTTCGAGTCCCTCCGCAATGGGACCCGACCTGCGGGTCTCTCAAAAACGTATGGGACAGAAAAAGCGTTTACGGCTCTGGAGGTCCGCCAAATCCTGGCTCAAGAGTCGCCTGGGCTTTTCGGTGGTTGGACATCGGAGCTCGCGTGCTGAACGAGTCCGGCCGCTATCAAACCCTGGCGGGCGCATTCCCTGCGCCTGCGGTTGAAGATATGGAGCCTAAGGAGATTGTCGCCGAGCTGACGGATTATGCCGCGCGGGGTGTCACTGGTGCCGGGCAGTGTCTGGCGCTTTTGGAAAGCCTGCCGTGGGAGACCGCAATGCATGACGTCGGCCCGTGGTTGCGGGATCATGGGCGAGTGGGTCGACCGGAGGCGGTGGGGGCGTGGATGCTGGGGGGGCTTCAGGGTGGGATGATCATGGCTTTGAATATCCCGCGCGGATGGATGCCTCGGCTGCCAGACGGCGAGAAATTGGTGAAGGCGCGAGGCGGAGGGTGGGTGATTGTAGATGAGCGGGATAAGATCGTGCGCAGGTTGTCCGAGAAGTTTCACCTGTCGCTGATCAGCGATGTCGAAGAACGAGAGGCACGGCGATCTGTTCGGCGTGCGAATGCTGTGAGGTGGTGAGATGGATGATCGGGGCTTCAAGATCACAAAGGACCCGGAGACCGGCAGGATTGTCTCCCTTGAGCAGACCTCCGAGAGAGCGGCCGAGATCGGGGCCTTGGGTGGGCGCAGTGCGGCAAAGCGGCGGACCGAGGAGGCGAACGCTCTGGCCGGCGCAATCCTGGCTGCCCTAGAACACCCAGATGATGTGCGGCTGAGGGCTCGGGCTCGTGAGGCCGTGCTGAGACATCGAGCGCTATTGGCGGTGAGCGGGCAAACCGGGGCCGCGCTGGACGCATTGGAGAGCTTTGCGCGAGAGATCGGTGAGCCTGTCGGGGAAAGAGAGGCGCTGGGACCGGTCGGCAAGAATGAGATTTGCCCGAGATGTGGAAGGCAGGACATGGGGTCGTTTGCGGTTACGCAAGCTGGTTTAGATCACCTTCGCGGGCTCGTGAAGGGAGCCGCGTGGAAGAAGGCGGCGACAGAGGCCGGGTGGCACCCACCCGCTGGTGAAAAGGCGTTTCAGGATCCGTGGCCGGATAGCAAACTACTGGAGTAACGGTCATTTCCATTACCCCCGGCAGCGCGCTGAACCTCCACAGCAAGCGGGCCGGGCACCCTCTGGAAAGGCATCCCGGGGGGTGTTCACTAATTGACCTGGGTGTGCTGCCGGCCGTCCCCCGGGACGGGGTTCACCACAACGGTGGACGCGACGCCCAGGAAGCCGGCTGCGGTGTCTCCTTCCGTGGCCGGCTTTTTCCTTTCAATAGCAAGTCCTCCCCATCGGCCTACGGCCCACGGCAGGCGAGCCTTAGATTGCGAAGTCGTCAGAATTGCCTAGAGCAGTATCACCTGCTGGGGTGTCTCGGCTTTAGGACTGCCAGGGCTGCCCCAGGCCGCTCAAGGGCGGCTACGGCTGCATCAGGATGGTTGTCTCAGACTGTTGCAGGGTGGCAGCTGGAGGGGCTGAGATTCAATCGCAAACTTGTGCCCGAGCCGACTTCGCCAGGCAAAGCCTAGCCGCGGGCGCCAGATTGTGCCCGCCGGAGCCGGGGTGTGGCCGTAGGAGCTGGAGTGCACCAGTGCCAACCTGAGTGTCGAACGCTAAACTGCGTGTTTGGCGGATGACACCCCCTTGCGGCGCAGCTTTCGGGGCACGGTCTGGGCGGCTGGAGTAGTTATGGTAAAGAAAAGCGCCCACCTCCCACCACCATCTCCTCATCGCTCCTGCCTGCCTCCTCGGGTTCCCTGGTGCGCTCATGGGGTGCCCCTGGGATACCCCGGGCACCCCCTAGCCGCAACTGGACAATAACCGCCCCCACGAGGGCACCAGATGCCCCGGGACGATTGCAGCAGCTGAGGCGAGGCGCCAGCAGCATGATCGTGCTCGGCCAGGGCTTCCTAGGCATCGTCTCCTGGATCCAGCAGCCGCCCCTCGAACACTCCCAATGGCACGTCGCGTTTGCTGCCTTCGAGGACGCGCCACAAGGCCCTCCCGCTGAGTGCTGGCGGCAGCACCCCCTCGAGGTTGGCCAACTTAGCGGCGCTGTCAAACATACAGCATAAGATCCCCCATTCCGCCCCCGTTAGGACCACCGGTGGCAGCCCTTTCAGCACAGCAAACCAGGCGGCCGGGCGGACATCTTCGGGCGGATCACCAGGTTGCCAGCCCATGTGCCCCAACTCGGCCCGGATAGCGGCCAAGGCAGGCGCCCGGAGGGAAACTGTGACACCTGTGTCACCCAGTTTCTGCCGGCTCAGTCTACTCCGGCAGGCTGGGGAGCAGGTTTTCGCCCTCGAATTTCGGATCTGCTTGCCACAAATTGGACACACCCGGATCATTTTTCGCTCCTCGAACGGGCTAATTGGTGCTTAAGTCGTGCTATGGTGCTTAACTTTCGCTGTTTTAGGTAAAGTCCCATGGAGGGGTATATACTTAGGACTTTACCTAAATGACCCATATTTAAGCACCACGGGCGACTTAAGCACCATCATTAGGGCATCGGAACATCGAGGCGGAGGCCTGTCAGACTATCCCGTTGATGCCCCCCGGCTTGGAATCCTCGAGAAACCAGCTGTTGGATGAACCATCTTCGGCTTCTCCGCTCGAGGTCAGCCTCGTTATTTGCCTTCAACCATGCCTGCCACGCCCGGAACAGGTCGCCCTTCAGGACTTGGTGGTCTGGGTGGACGTCGCAGGTGTCCTCCAGGAACTGGGCCACTGCGTCCTCGTCCCGGCGATACGCCTTGGTCGCCGTCGCCACCGTCCCCTCGACGATCAAACCATCGGCCTGCCATAGCAGGCAGCCCTCCACCATCCAGGTGAGAATCCCAGCACCCTCCGCCTGGAACTCGGCAAGAAGTTGATGCATTGGGCGCCGCCTCTCCTTCGGGATGACCACCGAGAAGGGTGCCAGATACACGCGGCGCCAGATGCCCTCGTCGGTGCCGACGATCTTCGGCAGGTGGTTCCCCATCAGCATCAACTTGTGGGTTGGGAGGAACGTCATTGGATGCCCATACATCCCTCGCCCTGTCAGGGCGTCACCCGAGGTGAGGTCCTTCACCAGGCGTTCATTGAGTCGCCGCCCTTCGGGTAATTCCGACCCGATGACAAGCCGCTTGCCTTCCAGCGCGACAACGTAGGGGGTGGGTCCGCTATCGCCCGCGTTGCGTGCCATGAGTAGTGCATCGACCACGGTCCGGGATGCGTAGTCGCCTAACAAGCGACGGAGGGTTTCGACGAAGGTTGACTTGCCATTCGCCCCCGGGCCGTATAAGATGGCCAGTGCGTCCTCCGACACGAGGCCGGTCAACGCATAGCCAGCGAACAACTGTAGGAAGAGGGCGAGGTCAGCGTCGCCCCCCGTGACAGTGTCGAGGAAATCGCTCCAGCAGGGCGCTGTGGCGTCTGGGTCGTAGTTGGCGTGGGTGATTCGGGTGATGAGATCCAGTTGCGAATGAGGCCGAAGGGTTGCGGTGGTGAGGTCGAGGGTGCCGTTCTGGCAGTTGAGAAGCAGCGGGTTCGTGTTGAGGGTGGCGAGGGGGGCCACGAGGTCGGGCAACGCAGTCGCCTCTTTGATCATCGCCGAGATGCGCCAGGTGTTTTCCGAGGCTTGGCTCCAGTTGATCAGTTGATTGCGGGTTTCATCGGCCGCTATCGTGGCCGCCTCGACCAGCATCTGGCGCGCCGTGCGGTGGGCGAGAAAGCGGACGGTAAGCGCCGCCGCGTCAGGCGCCCAGCGTTTTCCGTCCCAGATGATCCACCTGTCCCATTCCGGCACGAAGCGGAGAAGGTGCCCGAAGTTAGCCGCCAGGCGTTCAGCGTTGCCGACATCGGTTCGCCGGGGGTCGTGCTCCTTGTCTGCCGCCCATTCCGCGGCGGCTAAGATCTCAAGATCGGAGGTGGGGTCTGTGCCAGCTTCGAGGGTAGTCTCTCGAAAGTTACTCAACTCTTCAGTGATCTCTGTGATTGCTAGACCGGCGTCACCCAGCACACCCGCCGCCTTCACGAGGGCTGTGTGGCGCTCACCCTGGGGGACGGTCTCTTTAGGCTTCGCCTTCACCTTCTTCAAGGCCGCGACGACGAACGCCGGCGGCTCGGGTGGCGGCCAGAAGTCGAATGGGGATGAGCTCCAGGTGTAGCCCGCACTAGGCGGGATGAGGACGTAACCTCCTGAACCTCGGGTGTCGATCCCGTGAGCGAGCTTGCCCGCCGTGTTTCGAGTCCCGGCCTTTGTCAGGTAGTAGATGTGCTCGCCCCCGCTCGGCGTGGCGACTCGAGGGCCGTCCTCCTCGAGGTGATCGTGTGATCTCTTCAAGTCATCCCAGGCCTCGAGGCCGTCACACCGTCTCGCCTCGTCCATGTGCCGATCCAGGTCGACCACAAGGATGCCCCCGGAGGCGCTTCCCGTCGCCATCCCCCAGTTGGCCCGGGGGAACTGGGTGTGCCAGGCTTTGATTTGATCCGGGTCTTTGGATGCGTCTTTGAGTCCGTTAGTAGTGAGTGGGCGCTTACCTGTGCAAGGGAACAACGCCAACCCCAGGCTGGCGAGTTGGAGAAGATCGTCAAGTTTTGCCATGATGGGGGAGGGCGGAGGCGAATCGCCTCCGCCCTCCCGTCCTCTCTAGGCCCGCGGGATGGGGGCCAGGCTGTCGATATGGTTTCGCTTTCGATTCGGGTCTGATTTCCCCGCCTTCGGGATGATCGTCGCCATTGCCTCAGCGCCGAGGAGCTCGTCGATGTCCCAGAACGCGGGCTCAAAGCCCAGGAGGGCGGTCGCCCACGAGATCGCTTTGGAGATGTTCAGCCCTTTCGTGAGCTTCGTGGAGGAGTAGCCCCGGAGTTCCATCCCGGAGTGGTCGCCACCCACGAGGGTAAAGGCCCACGAAAACTGGGTGCCACTCTTGTCGAACGTGCTCTCCACCTCGTCGATGGAGAGCAGCTGGACGCGATACTCCCCCGGCTTGAGTAGAACCGTTTCTTGGATTGCTTGCTTGGCCATTTTGGTCTCCGTTTACATGTAAGTTGTGCGGCTCGATATGGGTTAGCGGTTAGGCTCGCCTGGTGACCTCCTTGAGCATTCGCTCGACGTCCGGGCGGGCGCGGACGCGGCTACGTGGTCCTAGGCGTAGAAACTCACCTAGAAGTCGCAGGCACAGTTGGGCTGATTCGGGTGTAGAATAGGGAGCGAGGTTGCCCGCCAAGGTTCCCTCACCTGGGCCCCGCTGATACGGGGCCCGTTCGTTTGTCTGCATGGTGCTCTCCAGGAAAACAAAAAGCCCCAACAGACGGAGCCTAGTCCGTCAATGTTGGGGCGTCCTCAATCACCGCTTCCCTGACGAACCTGTCCCGGTTACCCGGAGCGTCCTATCAGGGCGTGTTTTCCGAACCCGCCGCTGAGCCCAGGCGGCGGCCTGTCGTGCGTCATCTTCTAAGGTGCAGCGTTCTTTGCAGAGAGTATCTTAGCATGCTTTCTAGCCCGAGTCAAGCATTCTGGCGACTAATTTAGGAACTCTCATACTAGGGACATTCTACACGGTACCGCAACTTTTCTTGCGGGTGTGTCAGTCTTCCTCTGGATCTTCGCTCGGCGTTCGCCATCCGGGGAACCGCTCATCCATTGCGGCGTAGTAACCGGCCGTCCAGCCGTCGAGCCAGTCCTGGTTGTTCGGGTGATTCTGCCCATACTGTGAGCCCTGCTCGTAGCCCGCGGCCCATTGCAGGCTGCCGGGCTTTAGTACGGGACGGCCCCCTCCGCCCGTCCTGAGCACGCCGGGGCGGCCCTGGGCGGTCATTGCGCCGCCTCCTGCATTCGCCTAGCCCTGACGGCCCCGGGCAGAATGTCGCGTGCCGCCTCAAGGCTGAGGGCCCGCGTGTAGGTGTAGACCATCTGGGTGTTTTTCCAGCGCCCCAGGGCGGCCGTCATCCGTTCGCTGGCACCGTTTTCTACGAGCTGGCAGGCCATCGCCCTGCGCAAGGCGTGGGGGCTAAAGCGTCTGATCTTCGCCCGAACGGCCAGCCGCCAGCACACCCAGCGCAGCGCCTCCCGAGTGAGCTGAAGGCCATCCTCGCTGACAAACAGATAGGGGGAGTCGGGCGCCAGTTTGTCCCGGTCCGCTCTCCACTGAAGAAGGAGAGCTAGCGCATCAGGGGAGAAGATAAACGGCCCGTAGCGGCCGCCCTTGACCCTCGTCTGCCCACGGCAATGGTTCCAATCAATCTCGTCCATCCTGAGGTTGCACAGCTCCGCACTTCTCAACCCGGTGTCGAGAGCAAATTGAAGGAGCGCGGCCGTCCTACGGTCTGCGCGTCGAGTGGGACGCAGGACTGCAAAGCAGGCGTCAATCTCCTCGGTGTTGAGCGTTCGCTGGACGGGACTTTCGGACCGGGGCAATCGAAGGGGCAACAAGGGATGCGTTTCGCCGTACCGCCAGCGCAGGTATGCCTTGAGGGTCGCCAGCATCAGATGAGCATGGCTGTGGCCCCAGGTCGGAGAGAGGAAGCGCCGAAAGTCTTTGGGGGCGAGACTTGCGGGGTCGAGGCCGGTCGTCTCCAACCAGCCCTCGACGCGTGCGAGGTTGTAGCGGTATTGCCTGGCCGTGGCCGTCGTGTAGGGCTTACGACCCGAGGCGTTTGCCTCTAGAAATGCATCGACCTCCAACATGGTCCCACTCCCGGCGGGTGCAACCGCCTGTCGAGATCTGTGCTCGGAGAGATTATCTGGTCTGCGCACGCGTTCGCCTCATCGAACGCTGCAACAGACGCTCTATCAGTCGCTTCGGGATACCTCTTTCTGAGGTCCCTCGGCTTACCCGACTAGGCTCCTGCTTCCGTTCTCCCCCTAATGCAGGCGGCGCCCTGGGCCGGTCGCAATGCGTGGTTTGCTTCTTGAGAGGGGCGAACCACCTGAGCCCGCTAGAATTGTGCCCTCATCCTAGCATGGCAACATAAACAGAACATTAACGGTTCGCCGGGAAGGTTGCACCCTTCCCGGCCTGGGCGTCCCCAGTCACCCTAGGAAGTGGGTCCTAGGGCTAGGTGACCCACCGAGGACTCGAACCTCGAACCAACTGATTAAAGCGTGGTTGGAAAGTCAAAAGGACTAGAACACAAGTTCCAGGGCCGGGCGGGACGAATCCTGGTGTATGCTGAACGCGGCGAGTAGCCCAGGCGGTTTCGGCGCCCAGGCTACTCTGACCACCCCGCCGGGGTAAGCGGCGAAGTGGCTAACCCCATTGTAGCATGTGAGCCCCGGCGGGCATCCTGCCGGGGCTTTTCGTTCGCCCCCACCCACCCCAGGGAGGGCTCCTATGGCAAACCCCATCAATCAAGACGAACTCATCCTCTACGACCGCACGGCCGCTGCTGCTCTCGCCGACTGGCTGGTCGACCGCCGTGCCGAGCGCCCCGAACCCATCGCCCCTGAGCGTTGGCGCCAATTCCTGTGCGCCGAGAGCCGCCACGTAACCTGGGACGAGCTGCGTGAGATGGTCGACTGCCTCTCGCCCCGTGTCTTGGATGTGTTGCGGTTTCCGAAGACGAGGGCTGAGCGGTGACCGATATCACCCAGCGCCTACTTGTCGAACGTCGACAGCGCCAGGACGCGCAACCAGG
>Ga0209342_10008818_pt1 | contig 10109 bp, 8 predicted proteins | sample RifCSP16_2_FD_184023 | JGI IMG/M metagenome (GOLD analysis project Ga0209342, IMG submission 184023) | Soil microbial communities from Rifle, Colorado - Rifle CSP2_sed 16_2 (SPAdes) (version 2) | ecosystem: Environmental > Terrestrial > Deep subsurface > Rock core/Sediment | place: Rifle... | reverse complement strand
GTATGGATGCACCACCTGCATCGGCAATTCGGGCCCATTGGCCGGAGAAGTGGTCAAGGCCATCACCAGCTCAGACCTGGTGGCGACGGCCATACTCTCGGGCAACCGCAACTTCGAGGGACGCATTCATCCGTACGCACTGGCTAACTTCCTCGCCTCGCCTCCGTTGGTGGTAGCTTACGCGCTGGCCGGAACCGTGGATATTGACCTAACCAGCGAACCGCTTGGCATCGGCAAACAGGGCGAGCCGGTATATCTCAAGGATATCTGGCCCAGCAACGAGGAGATCCGCGCCGCCATCGAAAACAATGTGAAGCCGAGCATGTTCGCCGAACGATATTCGAATGTCTTTTCCGGCAACGAGACCTGGAACAACATTACCGCCCACGGCAGCGAACTATATGACTGGGACGATAAATCCACCTATATCCAAAATCCCCCTTTCTTTGAGGACTTGAAGAAAGAGCCGCAAACCATCCAGGATATTCACGGCGCCCGCGTATTGGCCTGGCTAGGTGACTCGGTGACCACCGATCACATTTCCCCGGCCGGGGCTATCCCGGCGGACAGCCCGGCGGGGAAGTACCTCTTGGATCACGGGGTCACCGTGCCGAATTTCAATTCCTATGGTTCGCGGCGCGGCAATGATCGGGTCATGACCCGCGGCACGTTTGCCAACATCCGCTTGAAGAACAACCTGGTGCCGGGGGTCGAAGGCGGCTTCACCGTGCACCTGCCCGATGGCGAGCAAATGAGTATCTTCGCTGCCTCGCTCAAGTATCGCCAGGAGGGCGTGCCGCTCATCATCCTGGCGGGCAAGGAATATGGGGCTGGTTCCAGCCGCGATTGGGCGGCCAAAGGGCCGCGGCTGCTAGGCGTGCGGGCGGTGATCGCCGATTCCTTCGAACGCATCCATCGCAGCAATCTGGTGGGCATGGGCATCCTGCCTCTGCAATTTAAGCCGGGGGAAAACGCGGCCAGCCTGGGGCTCAGCGGCCGGGAGCGATTTTTCATTGAAGGCATTCGCGAGGACATGCAGCCCAACGCAGAGATCGAGGTGCGCGCCCTGGCCGATGACGGCCGGGAGACCACCTTCTGGGTCACGGCGCGGTTGACCACGTTGCAAGACGTGGATATCTATAAACAGGGCGGCATCCTGCACGCCGTCGTGCGCGAAATGGCTTGAGCGATCGGGCGAAAATAAAACATGGAGGTGGCGCTGAACGCCGCCTCTTTTTGTTAACCGTGGGTCATTCCTTGACAACGTGGGAAATGTAATTCGATGATGGGATGGATTCTTCGCGGCGCACGGCTTGCCTTGGGCAACCTTAGCTTGCTCAGAATGACTCTAAGCGGCGATCAGGAAAAATGCAAACGGAATCACACCTTGCCAAGCTCTGGTCTTGTACTTGTCACCAAAGTCCCGCGTCCCTCGCCAGAGGAGCAATATCTTTTCAAGCTGTTCTCATTTTTTCTAACGAAAAAGGGCGCACTTCGTGCGCCCTTACCCGTATATAGTGAAACAAAGAGCCACTATCCTTCGCGCAGCTCCATACGCCCGTTGACTGCCTCATAACTCATCGGTCCCTGGGGGACATGCGGGTCGATTTGCAAATCTCCGGAATCCATCGCTTCCCAGATGAGCTGGAAGGGCACCTTGTCCTTCTGCCATTTTTCGGCCATCACCACGCCATGCCCCGGCAAAACGGTGAAGGCGATCAGCCGCGGGTCGGCTGGGTTGCGCAGCGATTTGGAGCGGGCAAAGGCGGATTTGATGCCGCGCGCCTGGGCTTCCGTGGCGCAGGAGACCAGGTAGTGGTAATAAGGGGGATCCAGGGGCACGTACTCCACCAGTTTGGGATTAAAGGCTTTCACCCCGCGATGGCCGTGCAGTTTCGAGCGCACCACTGGCACTTCGCTCTTGACCCCCGCCACCGTCTCATGGGGCGTCTTGGGCAGCAGCTGGTCCATGTCCATCATTTCAACGGCCTCAGAGGAAGGTGGGTCGTTGCGTTTGCCCTCCACATGGCGCACCTGCGCCCCGGCTCCATCGGCGCGCACGCCTACGATCACCGCCAGGTCATCGTCGGTCAAGCGCCCCTTATGCACCGGGCGAGCGCTGCCGGTGACCGTGGCGATCAACGCCTGCACCCGCGGGTCCCAAGTGGCGAAGCAACCTTCGCTGTATTGGCGGGCCACGCCTTCATTCACAGCCGGCACCTGCACCAGATCCTCGATGCGCACCATGTCGGTGAAGAAGCCGCGGGCGCCGATCTCATTGCCGCCGCGGCGCATGGCCTCCGGAGTGCTGAGGCTGTCCCAAACCTGGCGTTCGATGGCGGGCTCAAGCAGTTCGTGGTTTGTAACCTCCGTGGTGCTCTCCGTGGTCACGGTGCGCAGCACAATATCGCTGTAAAAGGCCTCGGGGCTGGTGTTTTCGCTGACCGGGTAGGCTCCCACCAGATCGAAGTGGAATGCCCGCTCGGGATGTTGGTCGCCCACCACCAACAAGATGCGGATGCTCTTGGCCTGGGCCTGCAACATGCGTGAGAGCGAGAGAACCGGCCCGCCGCGCACGCCTTGATCGATCAAGACGCGCGGCGCGGTCGGGGAAAGCCCTTCAAACTGGAAATCTTTCTCGTCCGGGGGTTGCTTGGCCAGGGCGGTTTTGAAATGGCCGATCCAGTGGTCGAAATCCTTAGGCGTGAGCTGGATGATGGTGTAAAGCACGGGCGAGCGTTTGAGCCCAAACATGCGGCGCGCCGAAAAGAATAGGGCTTCTCGCCAGGGGATCGACTTGCCAAAGGGAGCTGTTGTAAAAAGCACCTTGGTAGATTCCGTTGGTTTGTCCACCACCCGGTGGCCCAGATCGCGGAAGCGGGCTAGCAAGCCCTGGGTGAGCTCTTCCAGCATAGGCGACAAGGGGCCAGGAACGAAAGAAACCTCGATGGTCTTCAGCCAGTCGTGGGTGGGGTTAGCAGTTCGTGCGGGAGTTTTCGTCGTTTGCATTACAAAACCTCACTTATGAGCCTTAAGTATAATATCAACTTAGTCGTGTCCGAGAAGGTTAATAATCCCATCCCAAGGATTGTGATTTACCCAACAAGCCGAAACCATGCAGGACAAATTACCGCCTCATAATTACCAAGGACGAGAGGATGATAGAATTTGCGTAGTAATTCCGTAATCAAGGAAATTTTATAAGGGCACCAACTAAACCAACCGGGTCTGCCAACATGGACGGAAATCGTACGCTGCGCATAATTCTATTGTCAATCGGAGGCGTCCTCCTGCTGGCGCTGCTGTGCTGCCTTTGCACCCTGGCGGTGGGTTGGTACACCGGCGATTACTTCGTTAATCTGCTGTCCCAATGGGCTCGTTAGCCGGCGTCAATAACTCGACACCCCGCTAAATCCCAAACTTTTCCTTAAACCGGTCCTGCAAGGCGGCCAGGCCAGCCAGGGCGTTGTTCCGGTCGTCAGGGGATAAGACCAGCTTCTGGAATTCGTCTTCATCTAAGACTACCTGGCACCCATCAGGGAGAACCACTAAGTCCAACGCCAGATCACGAAAGGCAACCAGGCTCTGGCTGATCTCCGCGGGATAGGACACGTTGCAGTACCAGCCCTTCAAATGGTCACTGACGCGGTCATGGATCTCATAGATGTTGTACCAATGCCCGGTGAAATAAGTCTCCAAAAATTTGTCGCCCTTTAGGAGGGGAATATCCACCATCATGGCGTGCTCCAACGCGAAAAAAGCTTCGATCATGATCTCAGCAGCGGTGCGCATCAGCACCTGGCCTTGATAGCGGATCACCTCGACCCCCAGATGATCCTGTTTAACGACAGTGATCTTATTGCTCACGAGGGAAAACCTGCACGGCCTGACGCGGATCAAAACTAATGTGCAAGCTAGCGCCAACCTTCGGCAATTCCGTTCCCGAAGGCAACTCGAGGACTAAGGGGGTCTCCCCCACCAAGATCCTGGCCTGCTGATTCCGGCCGCGAAAACGTTTTGAGAGCAGCCTGGCATTCAATTTAACCGGGAGGCTTCGCCCGAGCTGGATAGCGTCCGGCCGCAACAAAATCACCACCTCGCCGCGCAACCGCGTCTTTGGGGCCGGCAGATTGCCCAGCGTAGTCTGCAACCAGGCACGCTTGCCCGCCTTCACCAGGCGACCGGGCAATAGATTGTGCAAGCCGAGGAAGCGGGCTGCAAAAGCCGTCGCCGGCCGGCGGTAGAGTTCTTCGGGGGTGGCCACTTGCTCCACCCGCCCCGCCCGCAGCAGCACGATGCGGTCGGCAATGGCGTAGGCTTCTTCCTGGTCGTGGGTGACGTATAGGCTGGTTTGCCCCGCTCGGCGCAGGAGCGTGCCTAATTCCTCCAACAGCCTGGTGCGCAGGGCGCGGTCCAGCGAACCCAGCGGTTCATCCAGCATCAGCAGCCGCGGTTGCGGTGCCAGGGCGCGCGCCAGCGCTACGCGCTGCTGTTCGCCGCCCGAAAGGGCGCTGACCTCGCGGTGTTCCAGACCAGACAGGCCCATCAAGTGCAGCACTTCATTCACACGCCGGCGCACCTGTGTGATCGGCGTGCCTGCCATCTGCAGGCCAAAGGCCACGTTGCCAAACACATCCCGGTGCGGAAAGAGCGCAAAATCCTGGAACATCAGCCCGAACTTGCGGCGATGCGGCGGGACGCCGGACAGGTTTTTCCCATCCCAGCGCACCTGGCCGCGATCCGCCTTCTCCAAACCCGCCACGACGGAAAGCAGAGTGGACTTACCGCTGCCGCTGGGGCCCAACAAGGCAACGATCTCACCGCTGGCGACCCGAAATGAAACGTCGCTCAGCGCGGCTTTGCCACCAAAAGACTTGTGTATCTTGCGTAGTTCCAGCATCTAGAACTCCCCCAAGTCGGCCACGCGCAACTTCTCGATGGCCAACATTCCCCCGCCGGTGACCAGCATAAGGATCATGCTAAGGGCCATAGCCTGCCCATAAGTGAGCGCACCCGGCTGCGAGAGCAGCCGGTAAATCAGCACCGGGATGGTGGGGAATTCCGGGCGGGCGATGAGGGCAGTGGCGCCGAATTCGCCGATGGAGATGGCAAAGGCGAACATGGCCGAGACCAGCAGGGCGCGACCTACCAACGGCAGGTCGATGTGGCGCAGCACCTGGCCGGGTGCAGCGCCCAGCACGGCCGCCGCCTGGCGCAGGCGTGGCCGAATGCTGCGCAGCGCCGGGGTAAGGCTGCGCACCACAAATGGCAAGGCCACCAGGGTGTGCGCCAGCGGAATAAGGAGCGGCGAGCTGCGCAGATCCAGCGGCGGGCTATTTAACGCCACGATGAAGCCCAGCCCCAGGGTGACGGCAGAGGTGCCCAGGGGCAGCATGAGCAAGGGATCGAGCAAGCGGCTGAGCAGGGCATCCCGCCGCCGCGCTAAAGCCCAGGCGGCCGGCAAACCAATGGCCAGGGCCAAGGTAACAGTGGCACCGGCGTAGAGCAGCGAAGTGCGAATAGCCTGGCTGGGGGATGCAAAAAAGATGTTGTCGCGCGGGTCCTGATTGAGAGCCTGGTAATAGTCCAAGGTCAGGCCAGGTTGGCTGGCGGTCTGGCCGCGTTCTGCGCCCAAACGCGATACGGAGCGAAAAGCCAAGCCTGCCAGTGGTGCGGCGAAGAACAAAGCCAGCAACACCAGAAAACTTACTGCAGCCAGCTTAGCGCGCCGGTTGGCAAACGGTTGAGCGGATACCTTTGGGGTGCGCAGGTCCGCAGGCCGGGAAAGGCGGGCTGAAAGCCGAGTGTAAATGACGGTCAACGCTAGCGTGCACAGGAGCTGGACCAGCGCCAGAACAGCCGCGGTGGGCAGATCGAACAAGGCCACCGTTTGGTAATAGATCTCGGTTTCCAGGGTGGCGAAGCGCGGGCCGCCTAAAACCAGGATGACGCCGAATGAAGTGAAATCAAAAATAAACACCAACAGCGCCGCGGCAGCCAGGGCCGGGAAGATCATCGGCAAAGTGACCTGGCGAAATACCTGCCAGGGATTGGCGCCCAGGCTGCGGGCAGCCTGCTCGATGCGCGGGCTGAGCCGCGCCCAGAAATCTCCCACCAAACGCAGCACGATGGTCATGTTGTAAAAAACGTGCGCCACGAGAATGGCGCCAAAGGTGTTCACGAACTGGACCGGCGGGCTGCTGAGGTTGAACAATTGCATGAGCGCCAGATTCAGCCAGCCGCGCGGTCCCAGCAAGGCGTCAAAAGCAGCCGCTACCACCAGAGTGGGCAGCACGAAAGGCACACCGCTCAAGGCACGCAACAGACTCTTGCCCGGGAAGCGGTGGCGGGCTACCAGGTAAGCAGCCGGCAGCCCCATGGCAAGTGTAAGTAGCGTGGAAAGAATAGCCTGCCAAAAAGTAAACCCAATAACGCCGCGCAGCCCGGCATTGCTGAGTACATCCAGAAGTGGCTGCAGCCAGCCTGCGCCGCGCGCGAAGCTAAGTCCCAGAATGCTGCCCAGCGGATAGAAATAGAAGATGGCCAGAAAAGTCAGGGGCAACAGCCAGAGGATCAACGGAAGCAATTTGGCGCGCATCGGCTCATCAAAAAGACCAGCGTGTAGCGCTGGTGGGAAAATCTTTCTCACGCCAGGCGAAAACTTTCGCGGCGATCAGTTTGTAGATGCGCCCGGGACCTTGCATGGGCATCTCATATTTTGTTTGGTAAGCCTCGTCGAGTGAATGAAGCACAGATTTATCTTTTACCTCGGTCACGACCCCTTCGAGGATCACGACCTCGTCCCCGCTTTCCAGATGCGCGCTGATCTGCGGGTTGGCGGTCAAGTTGCGGCCTTTGCGTGAGCGCTCTCCTGTGCTGAAATAGAAAGCGCCTCCGAACCACAAACCCCACACGGGGGCGGCGTGTGGACCTTGCGGGCCGGATGTGCACACCCAATAATTATGGGCAGCAACCATGCGCTCCTCAACGAAAGCCCATGGCAGCAAACCGACGCCATCGGTTTCTGCGGCGATGCCGTAGCCGGGCATGAAGGGTCGGCTGTGTTTGGTACTCATCGCTTCTGCGCTTGTCCTATCTAAGCACGGTATCCGTCCAAGCCTGGATCCATTCCTCGCGGTGGGCGGCGATATCCGCAGGACTGACGACCGCAGTATCCTGCGGCTCGACCAGGAAATCCACGTAGACGGTGGGTAACTGCGCGTTGGGGTTGACCGGAAACACGAACATTTGTAGAGGCAAGTCCCCCTGGAAGATGGGGGACAGCATGAAATCCACCCAGGCCTCGGCTAGTTCGCGCTGTTGGGTGCCTTTCAGGATGCCAACAAATTCGATCTGACGGAAACAAGACCCAGCGGACACCACCGCAGCGGTAACCGGCGCGTCCATTGGCTCTTCCGCGAAGATCAGGTCCACCGCCGGGCTGGAGGCATAGGACACGACGATGGGGCGTTCCCCACCCCAGCGGCTGAACTCCGTGTAGAAGGAAGTCTCCCAATCGTTGACCACCTTAACCTCATTGGCCGCTAAACCTTCCCAGTAACCTAAATAGCCATCCTCGCCAAAATGGCCGATAGTAGCCAGCAGGAAAGCCAGGCCCGGTGAGGAAGTCGCGGGGTTCTGCACGACCAGCAGACCGCGGTATTCGGGATTAAGCAGAGCCTCCAAGTCAGCCGGCGGGGCAAGGTCGTGATCCTCAAAATAAGCCAAGTCGTAGTTCAAGCACACATCACCATAATCCACGGGCAAGGCACGGTGTTGTGGGTCGAGCTCGAACTCGTCAGGGATCTCGGCCAGCAACGGAGACGCATAAGGTTCAAAGATATCCCCATCCAAGGCGCGGCTCAGGAAGGTGTTATCCACGCCGTAAAAGACATCCGCCAACGGCGCATCGGCAGATAAGACCGCCCGGTTGGTGGCTTCGCCGGTGTCTCCCAGCTTGAGGAAAACCAGGTCAGCGTTATTTTGCGCCTCAAATTCCGCAACCACTTCTTCGGAAACGGCAAAGGAGTCGTGGGTCATCACCGTGAGTTTGCGCGGGCCTTCCGGTGAAGCCGTCTGGCTTTCAGGAGCGCAGGCTGCCAAACCCAAAGGTACCAAAAACAACAACGATTTAATTAGCAGTTTCATGGCAGCCTCCACTAGGCCAGGCTTGACGGAGAAACGACGCACAGCAAGCAGCCCGCGGCCAGCTCAACTTCGGCGTTCTCTTCGTCGACAACATTGCTGACTCCGCGGCTGCTGCCGAAAACCAAAGTCTCGCGGTTCAGGGGATATTTCAAGCCGCGGGTGTTCACGCCCAAGGCATCGCCACCCAAGGGCAGCAGCGAAACGCGTTCGCCAACCTTGGCCGCCAGGCGAGCTTGGCGGTGAATAATAAAGAGGCGTTGCTGCCCCTGCAGAAAAAATATGCGCTGGCTGGAGAATTGCGGGTGGGCTGCCAACAGCAGGTTAGCAAAACTGTGATCCCAGCGCCGGCCCAAGCCAGCCAGCACCAGGATTTCCTGCGCCCCGGCTTCTTTGGCGTGCAAAAGAGCCAGTTCCAGATCGGTCTGGTCTTTCTCTGTCGGGTGTGACAAGACCTGCACTTCTTGGGTCTCGAAATCGGTGCGCGCGGCGGCATCCAGCGAATCCAGGTCGCCGATGACGACGTCAGGGCGGATGCTAAGGGCGCGGCAATGCAGGGCGCCGCCGTCGGCGGCAACGATGAGATCGGCGGCTGCCAGCTGCTCTTTTAGATCTGCGGGCGGATCCAAGTCCCCGTTGGCAAACACGATGGCTAACAAAAAACCTCCGCAGGGCTGCCGGAGGTTGGATGATAAGTTGCATTCCTCCGCCGGCATTACCCGGATCAGGTGTGCGGGTCGCAGGCGTTGCCTGCCTCTCAGCCAACACGTAGCATGGTTGCTAGGTCAGCTCCCCGAGGTTGCGACACCAAAAAGGCGTCGTTTCAACTTCTAGTATACCCCAGTGAAGCAAACCAATCTTTCCCCGATCCCAGTGCCTATGCTCCCTGCTCCTCTTTATAATGGCGCTATGCAAACCGGAGAGCGCATCGGCCAAGGGCGCACGGCAGATTTCTACGCCGTCGGCCCTTGGGCGTTGAAGCTCTTGCGCCGCGGATACTCATCGAAAGAAGTGCTCGCAGAAGCTCAGAAATCGCTGGCGGCGGCTCGCGCCGGACTGCCGGTACCGGCGGTCCTGGCGATCCTGGAGCAGGACGGCAGGCCTGGCGTCCTCTACGAAAGGGTGAACGGGCCAACCATGTTGGATCGCATCCTCGCAAAACCCTGGCGAGCGTTTGTTTATGCCAGGCAACTTGCCCGGCTGCATGTGTTGGTACACAGCAAAAAGGCGCTCGAACTGATCTCGTTCAACCAGAGATTGCAGCACGCCATCGAACGCAATAACGACCTGGCCCCGCGCCTCCAGGCTGCGATATTGAGCTTGCTTGCCAGCCTTCCGGCAGGCGACTCGTTCTGCCATGGTGACTTTCACCCCGCCAACATCATCATCACCGAGCAGCAACCGGTCATTATCGATTGGCTGGATGCCGGCCAAGGAAATTCGCTGGCGGATGTGGCCCGCACACAGATGCTATTCACCATCCCGCGCCTTTCCATGCCTGCCCCGAGAAGATTTTTGATCGATTTGCTACGCGCTGGAGCGTTACAGGCTTATCTCGATGAATATTTCACGCTGCTGCCTGGGGGAAAGAGCCAGCTGAACGACTGGCTAACCGTTGTGCTGGCCGCCAGGCTGGCTGAGCAAGTGCCCGGGGAAAAAGAAGTGATTATCACCCGACTGGCACGTCGATTTAAGTAAATCAAGATTTTCCTTACGTACAGAAACTTGGTCAATCCGAAGACTACGCTGCATGGATTCTTCGGACTGAGACCAGGGAAAAGATTACCCAGGCAAGCCTGAACGACACACGAAGCTTGATCTTCCCTGATCTCTAAATCATTACTCGCTGCCCTTGTAATTCTCCGCGTAATAATCACATAAGTTCTTCAGCGGGCAATCGGGGCATCTTGGTTTGCGCGCCACGCAGATCTCGCGTCCCAAGCGAATAAGGTTGAGGTGCGCAG
>Ga0209342_10008817_pt1 | contig 10110 bp, 11 predicted proteins | sample RifCSP16_2_FD_184023 | JGI IMG/M metagenome (GOLD analysis project Ga0209342, IMG submission 184023) | Soil microbial communities from Rifle, Colorado - Rifle CSP2_sed 16_2 (SPAdes) (version 2) | ecosystem: Environmental > Terrestrial > Deep subsurface > Rock core/Sediment | place: Rifle... | reverse complement strand
CGTCACCGCGGGAGATATCAAGATCAGTTCCGAAGTTGTGATCGCTAACCCAGATCTAAAGATCGCCACTTTAACCGATAAGGACTCCAAACTTTCCCTTTCCCTAATTGTGGAAAAGGGAGTAGGGTATAAGCCCTCGGAGGAAAGAGAGCGGGGGAGAATAGGCGTAATTCCGTTGGATTCGATTTTTTCTCCCGTTGTGAAGGTTTCTTTTTGGACGGAGGGGGCTCGGGTAGGCCGAAAGACCAATTTCGAGCGGCTGATTTTGGAAATTACCACCGACGAAACTCTCAAACCGTCTCGGGCACTTGGCCAAGCCGCCGAAATTCTTCGGAACCATCTCGAGAGGATTGCGGCTTCTTTCCCTCCCGCAAAAGTTTCTGCCCAGCCGAAAGCGGCGGCGGAAAAACCCAAGAAAAAAACCAAGAAGCGCGCCTCTCCCAAGAAGAAGGACGCGAGCAGGGGGGCTCGCTAGTTTCGCAAGCGAAAGAACTATGAAAGGATCGTCGATGCGCCAACTCCTCACCTCTCTGATTTCCTATGGCAAAATAACCACGACCGAAGCTCAGGCCAAGGCTCTTAAGAGACAAGTTGAGCGCTTGATCTCGCGTTCCAAAGATTTGAGTCTCGTTACCCGCCGTAAAGCGTTAGCGATTTTTCCCCAAAAAAATATCGCCCGGAAATTTCTGGATCAGATTGTTCCCCAGTTTACCCAGCGCGTAGGCGGGTACGTGCGGGTAGTCAAGCTGCCTCACCGGCGGGGAGACCATGCCCCATTGGCGCGGGTGGAATTTGTCGAGGAGATTAAACCACCCACTTCTTTACCGGAGAAGAAGAGTTCTGCGAAAGAGAGGATTTCCGCAAAAGCAAAAAACAGAGTCGCGCCCAAAGCTAAGAGTGTAGAGAAGGTTGCCAAGAGAGGAACAAAGCGTGCCAAAACAACAAAGACAAAGTGAGGACAATATTGGACGGCCCGACTCCGTCGGACCTAGAAATCCTCGCGCCGATACCTCGAGTATTGAGCGGAGTTGGCATCTCTTCGATGCTAAAGATCAGGTTTTGGGCCGTTTGGCCACCAAAGTTGCCAAGCTTCTGATGGGAAAGGAAAAGCCCACTCGGGTCCCTTATCTTGATCGAGGCGACTATGTCGTGGTGGTAAACGCGGCGAAAGTTGCTGTCACCGGCAAGAAGGAAACCCAAAAGCGCTACTTCCGCTACTCCGGGTACCCGAGCGGATTGAAGTCGGAGAATCTGGGGGAATTAAGGAAGCGCCGGCCGCAAGAGATTATCCGCCATGCCGTAGTTGGAATGCTGCCCAAGAACAAACTGAGCAGTAGGATGATTACCCGCCTCTTTGTATACCCGGGAGAAGAGGGCGAAATGGTGAGCCGGGCAAAGGAAAGCAAATAAAATGGCAGAACCGCGCAAAGACAAGTTTTATCAGGCTATCGGGCGTCGGAAAGAATCTACCGCCTCGATTCGGATGTTTGCGGGGAAGGGCGATTCGGTGGTAAACGGAATCGCCGCTTCGACATACTTTCCGGCAGAGGCCTTCCAAAATCGCCTAATGGCCTCGTTTCGGGCGACCGAGACCGAGGGTAAATTCTACTTTGTGGCCAAAGCGGCCGGCGGGGGAAAAGTTGGCCAATTGGATGCCGTGGTTTTGGGGATTGCCCGCGCCCTGGTTTTGTTTGATGGCAATCTGCGAAAACCATTACGCGAATGCCGGATTAATGACTCGCGATCCCCGCGAAAAGGAACGCAAGAAATATTTCCTCAAGAAAGCCCGTAAGCGGCCCCAATATTCCAAACGTTAGTTTGGAATATTGCTAGCCCGCCTCTGGGGGGCGTCCAATACTCGAAGCGCTAGCGAAGAGGATTGTTAGGTTGTTTCCTCGGCCGTTATTCGACCTACCCGCCGAATCTAGGTCGTTTCCTCGGCCGTCCAATACTCCAAGCGATAAAGCTTTTTCAAAAAGCTAGACCGCTGTGGCCTATTATAGTATACTATATCTACCATAACAGATCTGACCTATCTTCCTAGAGAGAAAGACGAGCGGGGGATGTAGGTTGGTCCCTTGGGAGAGAGTTTGCTCTCATAAAGAACTAATCGACTTACTTTCCAAGAAAATGTTTCGGAAACAGACGGCAATTTGGTTTCGCCCCGTTTCTTCATCCTCCCTAAAGTGAGATGCGGGTGAAATCCGCGCTCTTCTTCCAGTGAGCCTCTAATAGTGAGTTTTCTAACTAGTGCTTCAGATATTTTGTGAAGTTTCCCACGTCCATCCTCAATTTCGAGCCAGATTGGCCGGCCTTCAACCGAAAGTTTTCCGGTGATGATTTTGAAAGCGGGAAGACCGGAAACGGCCTCGGCAATATCAGTTTTTATAATTTTGACTTGCTCTTCTTTAACCCAGCCGAAGAAAACGAGAGTAATGTGCAGGTTTTCCGGTGCGACCCAATTTACCGTCCAGTCGGAAAGCGATTTCTTGAGTTTTCCGATTTTGACGGTGAGCTGCTTTTTAACCTGACCCGGCAAAGGCATAGCCAAGAACAATCGCGGCATACGCTAAAATTCTAACAGGCATGCATCAAAGTGAAACCCTGAATCAGCTTTGGGAGGAGGTTCGGGAACTAAATCGTAAGTATTTTCCAGACCATATGCTAGCCCCGATCTTAGGCGGCGGGCAATCGATAAATCCCAAGATAATGTTTGTTTTTATTAACCCTACCGCTCGCAACACCAGTTCCGACCGGAACTGGAAGGGACCCCGATATCCGTTTATTGGAACAAAGTCGGTTTGGCGGGTTTTTCACCGCGCGGGGTTCCTCACCGATTCCTTAATCTCTCGAATTGAAGAAAATCCCGAGTGGTCCGTTGAATTTGCTAGTGAGCTGGAGGGGTTTTTAAGAGAGCGGGGGCTATATCTGACCAATCTCGTCAAATGGACCGGGCCGGACGGGTCCTTACCGGATCGGAAAAAGGTTGACCTTTTTCTGCCCTTGGCGGTTAGGGAGATAGAGATTGTTGCCCCCAAATACGTGGTGGCTTTTGGCTCCCTTCCTTATCGATATCTGACCGGCAGGGCTATCAAGCTCGGAGATCACTATGATCAAATAGTTAGACAGGGACTCCAGCCCGAAGAAGTGCAGATCGGATTGGCTAAGACAAAAGTTATTCCTTGTTACTTTCCAGTGGGTCGCGGAAATCCCCAGCGGGCGGTAGAGATTCTTAAACGCGTAAATTTGTTAAAGTAATTGATATGTCTTTTGAACTTCCGCCTCTCCCATACGGATACGACGCGCTGGAGCCCTACATTGACGCCCAGACGATGCAGATCCACCACGATAAGCATCACCAAGCTTACACGGATAAGCTTAACGCGGCGTTGGAAAAATACCCCGATCTCCAGTCCAAATCCGTCGAGGAGCTTCTCAAGGATCTCGATTCCGTTCCCGAAGAAATCCGCTCGGCGGTGCGCAACCACGGCGGCGGTTACTTCAACCACTCTTTGTTTTGGTTGATGATGAAGAAAGGTGGGGGAGGGGAACCCGAAGGCGATCTCGCCGAGGCGATTCGGGGTGAGTTCGGCAGTTTCGCGGCGTTTAAAGAACAGTTCTCGACCGCCGCCGCCACCGTTTTCGGGAGTGGTTGGGCGTGGTTGGTAATGGACAAATCCGGCGAGTTAGCGATTGTGACGACTCCCAACCAAGACAGTCCTGTTTCAACTGGTCAGCGCCCGCTTCTTGCTCTGGATGTTTGGGAGCATGCCTATTACCTCAAATACCAAAATCGGCGGCCGGAGTATATCGAAAATTGGTGGCAAGTCGTAAATTGGGATCAGGTTGAAGAGAACTTTAAGGCTTAATTTTTCCTTCAAACTGGGATTATTATAGTATACTATATATAATATAACAAATAAATTCTATGAGGTTGCTCGGTCGCATAAGGTGGCAGTTTCATAGGCCATTTGCCCCATTTCATCGGTTACTATCACTGCCGCTTTTACGGGTGACCCCTTTTCTTTATGGATTAGACCGTCACGGCTTATGGTTTGGTCATTTTGCTCGCTATCAATTACTATTCCTAATCCGGCCAATCCGCGGCAGATTCTCTCGCGCATAATGCTGGAGCGCTCGCCGATTGTGGCGGTAAATACCAGCAAATCTAAACCATTCATGGCTGCGGCGTAGGCCCCAATATATTTGCGGACCGAATAAATAAAAGCATCCAGCGCCGTTTTTGCTCCGGCGTTTCCGCTTTTTTCCAGCTCGATTAGTTCGCGGATATCGGGCGTTTTTCCGCTCAATCCCAAAAGACCGCATTCGGTGTTGAAATAATTTTCCAACTCTGTTGGACTCATCCCGGATTTTTGGAGCAGATAAAGAACGGCGCCGGCGTCAATGTTTCCGATTCTTGTTCCCATCGTTACGCCTTCCAGAGGAGTAAAACCCATCGAAGTATCAAAACTTTTGCCGTCTTTTACGGCATGGATGCTTGAACCGGAGCCAAGATGACAGATGATGGTTCTTGGCGGCATGCTTCCAAGAAGAGTTTTAATTTTGTTAACCACCGACTGGGCGGAAATCCCGTGGTAGCCAAAGCGATAGATCCCGAATTTTGTGGCCATACCATCCGGCAGGTTGTAAAGCCGGGCCTGTGGAGAGAGGTCGGAATGAAATGCACTATCGGAAATTCCCGCCATTGGAATCCCCGGCAGGACACTCTGAATTTTCTTAATCTCCGATATAATCGGCTCAAGATGCAGGGGTGCTTGTTGTTTTGCCTCTTGGAGTTTCACGATGTATTTTTCATCAATGATTTTATTTCCTAAAAAATAATTCCCAGGCGCGACGATTCTCACGCCAATTGCCGTGATCTCGCTTTTGTCGGCAATAACTTTGGTTTCCAGCAAAACTTCCAAAAGATAATCGAGGGAAGAGCCATACTGCGCCTGGGAAACGACAGTTTTGTGAGACTCCTCGCCGATCTTTGTCGTCGCGGCAATATCTCCGTTTTCATGCTCAAAGTAAATTTTGAAAAGTTCCCTCCCTTCGGTGTAGAGCGCGTATTTTTTAGATGAGCTTCCGGTATTTACGATGAGGTAGTTGCTCATTAGTTTATTTGATTCCTTCCCATTTCCAGTTTTCAATATCTTTAGGATCGACGCCGTGGGCTTTGATGTACTCCCGGTGTTCTTTAAACATTTCTTGGTATTTTTTGACCAGCGCATCCGCTTTTTTATTGTCCAGAAAATCCCGCTCTTTCATCAGTTGGAACGCCTCAATCGCCAGATGCCAGCGGCTGGTACCGTTTCGAACCTGCATATCGAAAGGCGTGGTGGTGGAGCCGTTTTCAATGTAACCGTGAACCTTGAACCTCTCGCCCTTCCCGTAATCAAAAAGAACCTGCTTTATTGCTCCCGGATATCCGTGGAAGTTGAAAATGACCGGTTTATCGGGAGTGAAAAACTCATCAAAATTTAGAGAGATACGGCACTCCCCACCGCCCAGTCCCAAGGCCGAAAGTTCTAAGATGTTTACGAATCGGACCCGGATTTCCGGCGCCTCTTTTTTGATTATTTTGATCGCCGCGAGGGACTCCTTGGTTAAGTAATCGCCGGTCCCGGCAAAAACAATGTGCGGGTCATCTTCGCTGGCAAAATCCCACACCATTAAGCCCGCATCAAACTCTTTTTTAGCCAGCTCCGGCGTCAGCCAGCGCGGTTCCAACGTTTTTCCGGCCACAATTACGTTAATCATGTTTCTGGATTCTAAACAGTCCTTCAGAACTGTCAGCGTCGAGTTTCCGTCCGGTGGGAAGAACACTCGGACGGCACAGCCGGGTTTTTGAAGCATATCGGTGATAAAGCCCGGGTTTTGGTGTGAAAAACCGTTGTGTTCCTGCCTCCACCCCGACGATGTGAGGATGTAGTTTAGAGAGGGGACTGGGGGTCTCCAGGATACGTCTGCCGTCGCTACTTTTAAGAATTTGGCGTACTGGTCAACCATGCTGGTAATGATCTGAATAAATGCTTCATATGAGGCGAAGATCGCGTGGCGGCCGGTTAAAATGTATCCCTGCATTAAACCTTGCAGGGAGTGTTCCGAAAGCATCTCGATGACTCTGCCGTCTGCCGCTAGATCCTTATCCCAACTTTCTTTGGGCATCATCCATGCCCGGGCGGTGGTTTCGAAGACGGCGTCTAGTTTATTGGAGTAGGTTTCATCAGGAGAAAATAACCTAAAGTTGCGGCTGTCTTTATTTAATTTGAATACCTCGTTAAGGTAGAGTCCGGCCCGGCGCATGGAACTAGACCCCAAAGTTCCGGGGATTTTGGCGTCTTCGCTAAATTCAGCGGCATCGGGCAAAATTAGAGGCTTCATCACGGTTCCTCCCAAGGCGTGCCGGTTGTCTCCCATCTTAAGCTCGCCATCGGGGATAAGCTCTTTAATTTCGCTTGAGAATCCGCTGTTAGGATCAAAAAGCTCCTCGAATTTATACGATCTGAGCCATTTTTCAACGGCTTCCAACTCCTCCCGGTTCGTGTTGGCTTCGGTGGCGACAACTTGGTGCGCGGGATAGTTTCCCTCGATCTTCAATCCTTTAAGTTCCTTGATTCCGGTCCAGCCTTTGAGAGTTTTCAAAATAATCATTGGTGGTCGCGGGGTCGTTCTTTCTTTCCTTTTTGCCTTTTCTTGGATCTCCTTTATTTTCCGATAACAAGACTCAAAAACCGGAATTGCTTTTTCGTAAATTCCCTCGCCCTCTAAAATTATTGGATCGTACCCGTATCCGGTGAAAAGTGCCGTAAGCTCTTTATTAGTCATGCGGCCAAAGATCGTGGGACCCGAGATTTTGTAGCCGTTGAGATGCAGGATCGGCAAGACCGCACCGTTTTCGGCCGGGTCAATAAACCGATGCAAGTGCCAGGCGGTGGCGGTGGGGCCGGTTTCTGCTTCCCCGTCGCCCACCACACAAGCCGCGATAAGTTCGGGGTTATCCAAAACCGAGCCGTACGCGGTTGATAAGGCGTAGCCCAGCTCGCCTCCTTCCAAAATCACGCCGGGTGCTCCGGGGTTGCTGTGGCTGGGAAAGCCGTAGGGCCAGCTGAAGTTTTTGATTACATACCCAAGCCCCCTTGCATCCGGCGAGGCCTCCGGGTAGTATTTCGCCAAGGTCCCCTCAATAAACAAATTGGCTTGCAGCCCGGCAAACCCGTGTCCCGGCCCTAGGACAAAAAGTAATTCGGCCCGGTGTTTTTTGATTAGGTAGTTTAGATTGGCATAGACAAAATTGATGCCGGGCGACGTTCCCCAGTGGCCCAAGAGGAGTGGCTTAATATCTTCAAACTTAAGTTCGTGCTCGAGCAAAAAATTATCTTTGAGGAAAATTTGGGCCGCGGAAATGTAGTTCGCCGCCCGCACATATTTTTCGATCGTTTTGATTGGAGTATCCATCTGCTTCAGAATAGCAAAGGTACATTCTTCCAGGTTCTGGTGGTCCATTCCCGGAATCCTGTTTCCTCGAATTTGTGAATGGGCACCCCGTTTTTTTCGATCGCCCCGCGGTATTGCACCAATTGCTCCGATACAACGACCTTGGGCAACAGCGATGAAAATTTTAGGCCAAGGATATCATTTTGAATGAGGCGGGAAGAAAATCTGACCACGTAATCCTTGTCCTGAAAAGTAAAGCTGCTCCGGCTTGGCATGCGCAGGCCCGTATTTTTGTCTTTGATCCATTCGGTATGTTCGACATGACACTGGGCGTCTTCTAAAGCCACGGTGCGATTTCCCGCCGAGAAAAAGAAATACGCCCTTTTGATTTTTCTAATCCCGTACAACATTCCAAATGTGAATGACAACTTCTCATCATTACATTGACCCCATTCCCATCTTGAAGAGAGGGGGATCATTTCGCCCCAGTTGGTATCGGTGTAGCCTAAGCCGTTTATGCGAAACACTTCTTTGCCTTTCCTGATCTCTCCCGACACTTTAGCTCCCGGCATTTCAACGAGCCAATTCGCCCGCTCCCATCGCAAAAAACCGGCGTTGAGGTTCTGGAAACCCTCAATCGTGGGAGTTTTTTGTTGATAATCAAGAGTCCACGAAATGTCATCAATGTTGCCGCGAATTTCGTAGAGGTAAGGATTTTTCTCAACAATCTCGGCGCCGTCCATGATGATGTCCGCGGATACGTTATCGCATTGGATTCTGTCTACCGGAATTCGCTTGATCGAACCAAATGAGGCGTTGTTTTTAAATGCCCGGATAAGCAACCGCCCCCCGCTGATGCTCGTTTGTTTCTCGGGGCTTAAGATGTAGTAAACAATATATCCTGCCAGACCGGGTTGCGTAAAATTAAAGTATTTCCACTCCGCGAAGTACTTGTCGTGTTTTCCGTCCCGATAGTCGAGATAGTGCCAGCAGTCGAGGTGGGGCCCGCCTTGAGATGCTTGTTTTGTTGAGCGTGCCATATTTCTATTCTGGTCGGGGCGGCGGGAATTGGCATATCGCCAGCACTCACTGGCGTTATCACGCAAGATGCGGGATTCACTCCTCTCGCACCGAATTTTGGTCGGGGTGCGGGGAATTGAACCCCGTACCTCTCGCACCCCATGCGAGCGGTCTACCGATGACCTACACCCCGAAAACTTCGTTTTCGGGGTGCTAGAACCGCATTGGCGGTCGTCCACCCCGAAGAAGCTTCCTCAATTCTATCCTCTCTCCCTTGAATTTTCCACTTTCCTAGATATACTTAAATAACAAAATCCAGAAAGGAGAGAACGATGCCCTCTGATAGTGCCCCCAAGATTTACGTTGGGGACGGTTCCGTCCTTCATTCCCAAGAGCGGTTGGAGCCTGGGGTTGAGTTTGCGGTGATTGTCTGCGGGGAATCCAACCTCCAGCTTTCGGAGTCGGTAATGCTGATGCACTCCGATAGAGGGGAGAGCTTCCTCTCGATGGTAGTTCAGCGGGACGTTTACGCGCTGGCGGACATTCCCGAGGAAGACGTGAAGGCGGTCGGGTTTCCGGATCTCTTCCGATTGGCCGAGTCTTTGCGCCACCGCCATCCGGAGCTCACCTGGCACGATAAAGCCACGGTGCTGCGCCTCTTCGTCTTTGAAGGATACTGGGAATGAAGCCCGTCCTCCTGGTTGTCCTCCAGTGTCCTTGGCGAAAGGGGCCTTTGGCGAACGGTTGGAACTCCCGGGTGTGGGTCAAGATGCTTTGGCTGTCTCACACGGGGAAACGGCTGCGGGAAGCGTTGCCGCTTGAGTTCTACGAGGTGAAGGTTTGCAATGCGAACCCCTCACTTGCCGATTCTCCCGATGGGGTTTTTCCGCCCGACTTGAGGCATTTGAGGCGGGTGTTGGGGCGAGTACAGCCGGATGTGGTTCTGGCTTGTGGCAAGGTTGCGCAGGGAGCAATCGCGCAAATCGCTCCGGCCATCACCACAGTGGAGATGAGTCACCCGGCCCACCGCTTGCTCTCCAAGCAGACGACCGCGGAGATCAAAGCGCGGTTGGTGGCTCTGGCGATTGAAACGTTTTAGGCGCTGAATGCGAATTCGGCGCCTTTTTCTTTTGCGTCAGCAAAAACTAGCGAACACTAGTGAACGTCCTTTTTGCGAAGCAAAAATCTAGGTTCGCGAGAGCGACCCGTCCAACTGTACCTAATATAGTATACTATAATAGGCATGGGTTACTTTTGAGCGAAGCGAAAAAGATAGGTTCGCGCCGTGCCTGCCGGCAGGCAGGAAGCGAGCCGTCCTTTTTCTTGCTTTTTTCTCCTAAAGGAATTACCATCAAAAGGATGCCAAAAGCCTCTTCTAAAGAAACCGAAACTCCCTCTTCCGGAAAAACCCGAGCGTTGGAATCGGCGATCGAGCAGATTGAAAAGTCCTTTGGGCGTGGTTCGATTATGAAACTAGGGGAGCAGATCGCTTCCCACGCCGGTAGAGTCGCTGCAATTTCCACTGGTTCCTTGGGTTTGGATATTGCCCTGGGGATTGGAGGGGTTCCCAAAGGGCGAGTAACGGAGATCTTTGGCCCTGAAGCATCCGGAAAGACGACCCTCGTCTTGAACATCATCGCCCAGGTTCAA
>Ga0209342_10008814_pt1 | contig 10111 bp, 10 predicted proteins | sample RifCSP16_2_FD_184023 | JGI IMG/M metagenome (GOLD analysis project Ga0209342, IMG submission 184023) | Soil microbial communities from Rifle, Colorado - Rifle CSP2_sed 16_2 (SPAdes) (version 2) | ecosystem: Environmental > Terrestrial > Deep subsurface > Rock core/Sediment | place: Rifle... | reverse complement strand
CTCCAGTCCGTTGGGCGGCGTCCGCTGGAATCCGCGTCGGGCATGGTGCAGATGGGTGGCTCATGCCTGACTCTTGCGTGGAGGAGGATCCGCATGAAGCACTCGGCGCGAGTTGCACTTGTCGCAGTACTTGCCGCGATCCTGTCGTCCTGTGCGGACAGTGCTTCACCCCCGGCGGATGGCATGATCCAGCCCGGGGACAAGGTGGGGGAATTCAGTGTAACCAGGGGTGAGGGCGAGGATGTTGTCTACATGACGATGCAGCATTGTCCATATGACAGCGGCTCAGGGATGGAGAGATGCGCGTTCTCCGCAGGGACCCATGTCAATGTCGCGGAAGGGATTTACGACGACGACCCAACAGGCGGCAAGAGCTTGGATGCGTACTGGACCGAACAGACTCATGAGATGGTCATTTCCGGCCGTAGAGTCAACCTGGAAGCGTTCGGATATGTCGACCTACCGCACCCGACGTTCGGGACCATCCGCGTCTGGAACGTCGTGGTTACGTCGGACAAGCCAGGAGAGCTATCCGCCCGATCGACGGGCGTCGTAGGTGGTGATCCGTTTGACTACACAGGAGTGGTCACCTTCACTTCGCCGTAGCGGCCTCAATCCAAACCTAGCCTCATTCCGCCCCCAAGTTGATCATCGACTGGTCCGGAGGCTCCTGCCCACCACTTCTCGCCGCCCAACCACTCACTAGTGCCGACGCGGCTTCCGCCGCAGGGGGAACGGGCACTTGCCAGCCATCTCAGAGGTCATAGAATAGAAGCTGTGCCTGCAACGCCGCGCGGCACAGTTCGAGGCCGTTAGGTGGCTTGCACGCATGCTCAGGATACTCCGAAACATGAGACGCGAGAATTTGCCGTCCAAGCCCGTCCTCGGATGTGCCGCACTCCTTATCGTTGCTCTTGCATGCATTTTCGGCTTCTGGCGATTTCGATCATATTCGAATGGCAACAACGCAGTGTGGACGCAAATGGGCGCGCCTCCATCGGACAGCGAAGTTCATTTGTCTGATGCATACCGCGATGGGCCGGATACAGAAATCCTCGTAAAAAACAAGGAAGATCGGGCGTTCCTGTCCTCCACCAAATATCCGGGGAAATGGCTGCTTGTCGAAGGTGGCCCCATCTCAGGCAATTACTATTCTGCCTATGACTGCAAGGGCGGAATACCAAGACCTGCAACACAATCCCGATCGTTTCCCGCGCGGCAAGTCATCGAGTGCAGACGATACGTCTGGAATTGGGAAACCATTTCGGATGAGACCTTCGTCATCCTGGTGGAAGATGGCTCTGTCTTCACATGGCGGCACTTTCCTTCCCTTCAAAGGCTATTCGTCTATGTTGCCGAAGGCATTGGGCTCGGCAGCTTGATGATGATTCTCGGATTCCTTGCATACCGGTACCGCGAACGACCTCGCGAAGAGAGAAACGGGCAAGCCGCCCAACAACTCGCTGAAGCTGACCCGGCCGGCTGGGCCATAGAGTGGGACGCCTGGCCCGCTCAAAGGCCTTGGGCGCCACCCAACCACTCACTAGAGCCGACGCGGCTTCCGCCGCAGGGGGAACGCGCACTTGCCCGCCATCTCAGAGTTCATAGAATAAAAGCTGTGCCCGCTACTCCGCGCGGGCACCCTGGCCTGCCGTCCTAGCCTGTCCTGGTGTTCTTCCGGGAGGCAGGCAGTTCGCCCGCCCCGGACGCGGGCCGGGGAGGCCGTTGGGCGGCGCAAGAGTGATTGTATTGACGGTTGCTTGAGATCGTGGTCCATTTAGTGATCGCGGAAAGCCGATAGCACGCTAGTCCCTGATGGAGGATGAGATGAAAATCGATCGAACGAAGATCAACTTCATGCCGTTGATCAGGGGGCCGCTCTGGGATCAGAAGTATCTGCCCAGGCACGTCTACGCAAGCGTAGAGTCGTTGGTGCTACAGTATGAAACCGATCCAGACGCCATCGCTCCGTTGCTCCCGGAACCTTTCAGACCTGGCAAGTCGCCCACGGTGAGCGTGCTGTTCAATGACAATAATGGCGTCGACTTCATGACAGGTGGTGGATACCGATTGGCAGCCGTCTCTGTTGCGGCGCAATTTGATGGCGAGGCTGGTCATCTGGAGGGAAACTACGTCTTGGTGATGCCTGAAAACAGTACCCTGCCCATCCTCACCGGGCGAGAGTGGCTGGGAATGCCCAAAATCTTCACTGACATTTCATCCATCCGCATCATGAACGACGGCCATCTGAGATGCGAGGCCTCGTTGTGGGGCCACCTGCTCTTCGGGATCGACATTGCCCCTCCGCTCAAAGAGCAGAACGCACTGATACGCAAGGCCGCCAGCGCCCAGTCAACCAAAGCGCCCGCCTTCGGATACAAGTACATTGCCTCTCTAAACGGACCGCCGGACGCCGACTATCCAACAATCATGTGGAACGACGTCACTGTTGAAGAGTTGTGGCTGGGGAAAGGTGGCGAGTTGTATTTGGGAAATCCCACCGAGCAGGATATTGGCGATTTCAAAGCTCTCATAGATGCACTGAAATCGCTCCCGGTGCGAAAAGTCAATCAGACAGTGCACTCCCGTGGTTCAATGGTCTTACGCAACGACAAGAACGGTAGAATCCGATGATATAGACCTCTTCCGGGGTGCAGACGAACAACAGCCATGAAGAGGAAGACCGGAAGAATATCCGCTCGTCTGCACCAGTGATGCCGCCCAACAACTCACTAGTGCCGGCGCGGCTTCCGCCGCAGGGGGAACGCGCACTTGCCAGCCATCTCAGAGGTCATAGAATAGGAGTCGTGCCCGTCACGCCGCGCGGGCACCCTGGCCTGCCGGCCTGGCCTGTCCTGGTGTTCTTCCGGGAGGCAGGCAGTTCGCCCGCCCTGGCAGCGGGCCAGGGAGGCTGTTAGGCGCCTGCAGCAACTCCGGCATCTGCGAGTAGTACACCAATGAGGGGGTGCAATGCTCACTCTCGTCGTCCCCGTCTTGATCGCCCTCGGCCTCCTGCTCCTCTCCTTGCCTATTGCCTGGTTCTTTGTGCGAATGGGCAGACCCTGGAAGGGCTTTTGGATCGGACTCATTCCCACCCTGGTGTCGTTCGTTCTCTCCGAGGGATGGATCTACCTCAGCTGCTGGGAGTGCAACAGAGACCCTTACTGTAGCTGCGAGTGGGCGTGGGTGGGCATTCTGACCTACCTCGTCCTTGCCTTGGTCGTGGCAGCCATCTATTCCACCCTCGTCTACGGCATAGCCAAATTCGTCCCGAAGCCCTACTTCCCGTCACCACCGCCATTACCAACGTCACCACCCTCCTCCCCGCCCCATCGCCCCTCACTTCGCCCACTCCAGCATTCCAGGGCTCTGTATTCATCGAGCCTCGCCATTGTTCTGCTCCTCTCAGCGGTCCTTGGCGGCCTCTCGGTCTACAAGGTAACCGACCTAGTTGGCCGGGGCTACTTCGTCCGCTGGCAGTCCCTTGGCACCGACTCGCGGGAAGCCGCCTTCTACCTCAAGCAAGAAGACAAGATCGACATCTTCATCCAGGCCGACTACTGCAGATACCACTTTCACGTTGCGCCACCGCCCGGTGATGTCGTCGAGTCCACCGACTATCTCCGCTGCGACTCGGATTCCCGTGACTATGTGCGCTACGTCCAGCTCGCTGATGGGTCGTACTGGATGTGGTCACACAAGATCGAATGGGATTTGGCCCTATTCATTGCCCGGATCTTCGCACCGATACTCGGCGCGCTCTTGGGGTTCTTGCTCGGCGTCCAAATAGCTCTCCGGCTGCCATACTGGGCTCCGCCGCAGGGTAATGCAGGCGCCTAACCACTCACTAGTGCCCTGGAAGGGCACCAGGATCTTCGACCGACGCGGCTTCCGCCACAGGGGGAACGCGAGCTTGCCCGCCATCTCAGAGTTCATAGAATAGAAGCTGTGCCCGCTACTCCGGGCGGGCACCCTGGCCCCCGGCAGGAGCAGCCAGGGCGGGCTGCCGGCCTAGCCTGTCCTGGTGTTCATCCGGGAGGCAGGCAGTTCGCCCGCCCCGGACGCGGGCCGGGGAGGCCGTTAGGCGGCTGCTAGATCCTCCACGCCCGCAGCCCTTGCGGAGTGCTTACTGAGGTCGCGATCCGTACCCTTGAGGGGGCCCATCAAGAAGCGTACTGAGATACAGTCACAACTCTCCGCCTCCCGTTGGCTTGCCGCCTCCCTAGCACTCTCTGTGCTTATCGTCACATGTGCTACACCGCAGGTTGAGATCGACCAGGCTTTGGCTGCTAGTCGTGCAAAATGGACACTTGCCCAGCCCGCCAGGGTGGCGTAGAGTGAAGCCAGTCCCGCCTGCGCCGGCGGGCGGCTGACCCCCAAGGCCGTTTGGCCGCTTCTCCGACAGGCGCGATGCTGTCAGGTAGATCAGGAGACAGGAACATGAAGACTTATCGGTGGATCATCCTCGGCACCATCGCCTGCATCCTCATCACGGCCGGCGCGTACTACTGGGCCACGAGCACCATAGGCTCGCTTTACGTCTTCCGCTCGCCCCTGCATGACAATCCGCCCACGCCAGGCCAATCTCTCGGCCAACCGCTGACACACCGCGTTGTATTTGTCCTGATCGACGGGCTGCGCGACGACACCTCCCGCAAACCAGAAGTCATGCCTTTCCTGAATGAACTACGCGGACAGAGCGCCTGGGCCACCGTCCACAGCCGCACGCCATCCTATTCCGACCCCGGCTGGTCCGCCCTGATGATCGGCGCCTGGCCGGACGTCAGTGATGGCCCGGCCATGAACACTCCCTACGATACAACGCCCGCCTGGACGCAGGACAACCTGTTCAGCGCCGCGCATCGCCTTAGCCTGAAGACGGGTTTTTCGGGTTTTTACTGGTGGAAGAAATTGATTCCGCCGACAGATGTAGACGCCAGTTTCTACAACCAGGGCGAAGACCAGACAGCAGACCGCGAGGTAGTCGACGCAGCCCTAACCTGGCTGCACGATGAAGACTATCAACTGGTTCTCATTCACTTGGAGCAAGTGGATTACGCCGGACATTTCGAGGGTGGCCCGCGCGATCCCCGCTGGGACGCAGCCGCGACCCGCGCCGACGGACTGCTCAAGGAAATCGTCTCTACTCTGGACCTCAATCGGGACACCGTACTCATAGTCTCTGATCACGGCCAGATCGACCGCGGCGGCCACGGCGGACAGGAGCCGATTACCATGGTCGAACCGTTCGTCCTGGTCGGCGCGGGAGTCAAGCCCGGCAAGTATCCCGACATCCAGCAAGTAGACGTCGCGCCCACTGTTGCGGCCTTGCTTGGACTGAATACCCCGGCCACCGCTCAGGGCATAGTACAGACCGACATGCTGACACTTAGCGATGACCAGAAGGCCAAGATTGGCGCCGCACTGTTGGCGCAAAAATCACAACTTGCAGCAGGTTACCTGAAGGCCATCGGCGCTTCCGCCGACCTCCAGCCCACCGCCGATTCAGCCTCCGGCATAATTCAGGCAATGGACAGTGCCAAAGCAAAACGCCTTAACGCGGAGCGAATTCCGCGTTTCGGGTTTGCCATCCTTCTTGCAGCGATACCGGCCATTGTGCTCATAAAGAAGCGCGATAAAACCATAGCTTGGCTATTGGGCGGCGCTGTACTGTATCTGGTGCTTTTCAATGTGCGTTATGCTATTCTCGACAGACGGACCTATTCGCTAAGCTCGGTCCTCAGTTCTGGCGATATTATTGGATATGCGGCAGTCACCGCAGGTCTGGCGCTGGTCATCGCTTGGCTGGCAACCTCGATTGCCATTGGGTCTTTCAAGGCCAAACGGCGCCAGGCTGCGGAAACAACCCTCGCGATGACCTTCGTCATTCTGTATTTGCTGAGCCTGCCCATTCTTTGGAGTTTTGCTCTGAATGGTGCACTCGGTGCGGTCGTCAGCTGGACTCTGCCCGACGTGGCAAGCGCGTTCATGGCGGTTCTGTTCACGCTGCAAAGCCTGGTCGTCGCGGCGGCAGGCCTGGTTTTGACCGGCGTGACCACGCTGATCGCTTTCTCTATTCGCAGGAAATCGTAGGGTGTTTGTCACCAAGTATCTACGAGAAGCGTTTCAGGCGTGCCCAATGAGCCGCCCCAAGCCAGCACGCGGGCAAACAACCGCTAGCACCCGACTCGGCTTCGCCAAGCCCTCGCGGGGTTTCGGGTAGATACAGCGAGTCTTCCCCGCGAGGGGGTTTTTGGTTCACCACGGAGCGCGTGAAGCCAACCGTTAGGCGGTGCCAGACGCCACGCGGAGCAACGCATGCCAATCGACCAGTTCCTTAACCTCCTAGCCACTATGCTCGGCTCACTAGGAGCCGTCAATGTCCTAAGGAGCATTCTCCGTCTGACACCAGAGCTTACAGAACGCATCGCTGGCTCCCACTTCGGCCACAATCTCTACGCCATCGAATCGCTTTCCTCACAGAAGGCAGACAGTTCCACCGGCGCCGGCTTAGTGCTCATCGCGCTCATCGTCGCAATCGTTAACGCTGCCTTGCCACTGCCAAGCGCTATTGTCGCGACCTCTAGGCTATTCGCGATCGCATTGGCCGCCCTCATCACCGCTGCGGCCTGCCTTTGTCCGCGCCTCTTCGGAGACGCGGTTAGGGCTCGCAACCGTCGCCTGACAGAGCATCTAGTCGCCAAGAAGTACCTCGAACGCATGCTCAAGCAGAATCCCATCCCGGGATACGAACGACCTAACGGCGCCGCCTATGCAGAAACCGTTCTTCACCTACCCAAACTGCACAACGAACCGCCTAATCAAACTCTGCGCCGAATAGCACACGAGGTCGGCATCGAATCTCCGACTTGATAGAATTCCGCACAGGGTGAGCGGCCCCGCCTAACCACTCACTAGTGCCGACGCGGCTTCCGCCGCAGGAGGATCACACACTTGCCAGCCATCTCAGAGGTCATAGAATAGAAGTCGTGCCCGCCACGCCGCGCGGGCACCCTGGCCCCCGGCAGGAGCAGCCAGGGCGGGCTGCCGGCCTAGCCTGTCCTGGTGTTCTTCCGGAAGGCAGGCAGTTCGCCCGCCCTGGCAGCGGGCCAGGGAGGCCGTTAGGCGGCGCCGCGTCTAACCCTTCGGTACGCAAGTGTTGTCAGTGTGGAGCAGTGTGCAATGAAGAAACCCGCGCCAAGCAACAAACCGAATGCGTCCCTGCTCATCACCATGTATATCGACGAACTTGGCGATTGGCGCAGCGCGACCCTCACGAGACTTCGGGAGGTCATCCTCAGCGCCGGCCCAGACCTCACGGAAGCATGGAAGTGGGACCATCCCGTTTGGGAAGCCAACGGGCTCGTCTGCGTAGCCGGCGCCTTCAAGGGATATGTGAAACTCACCTTCGCCAAGGGAGCTTCTCTGAGAGATCCCAAGCGGCTCTTCAATGCCAGCCTCGAGGGGAAGACATGGAGAGCTATCGATTTCCATCAAGGCGACAAGATCGATGCTGCGGGGATCAAAGCGCTGGTCAGAGATGCCGCGGCCCTCAATGCCATCGCCAAGCGGAGGTGATTGCCCTCAGTTTCCGCTCATCGACGCCGCCTAACAGCTCGCTGCCTGCCCGGGCCGCAGCCTGCCCTGGCCCGTCTGGCCGGGGGCCAGGGAAGCTGACCCGGCGGGCTGGGCCTCAACTGCTTCTTGTCTCGCCCGCCATCAAGCCGTAGAGTAGGGAGGGACTGCCCGCTTCCGCCGGGCAGTTTCCCGCATAGAGCGCAGGACTTCGTAGCTCGAGGCCGTTGGGCCGCTGCGCGGTCGGCGGTTCTAGCGTAGGAAAACGATCCCTGCTCCCAGCAAGGCGGCAATGATCAGCACACCAAGCAGCACCGCCGCCCAGCGTCCAGAAAGGACTCTGTACCTTCCCTGATAGATGCTCGTCACAATGCCGCTTATAATCACAAGCGCCAGCAGATCCCAACTCGCTTCTTGTTTCACCAGCCCCCGATACGCCACAATCAGAAGGATCCCGAAGGCAAGGAACAAGTAGCCCCAGCGGTAGCTTGCGTTCTCAACACTAAGTGTCCGTTCATCGCGGATTACATTGTGGCCCGTCATGATTCATCTCCTTCCAACCTAAAAAGCTGTTCCACCGGCATCTCGAGGCACTTCGCCAAGATAAACGCCAACAGAGCAGAGGGCACGAACTCGCCGTTCTCGATTGAGCTGATTGTCTGCCGCGTCACGCCGGCAAGACGGCCCAGCTCCGCCTGAGTTAGCCCCCGCTCGGCCCTACCCACCTTCAGTCTATTGACCAGCTTAAGATTCCTCATCGGTCTGTCCCTCCTGGAAAGAGTAGCAAGCACCTACTGAAAATGTCAAGTACACCCGTCACCCTGCCTAGTATGACAGACATCCGTATCCAAACCAAGCCTTTCCGATGCAAGACAGGCCCTGGCTTGCAGCGGCCCAACAACTCACTAGTGCCGACGCGGCTTCCGCCGCAGGGGGAACGCGGACTTGCCAGCCATCTCAGAGGTCATAGAATAGAAGTCGTGCCCTTGACGCCGCGCGGGCACCCTGGCCCCCGGCAGGAGCAGCCAGGGCGGGCTGCCGGCCTAGCCTGTCCTGGTGTTCTTCCGGGAGGCTGGCAGTTCGCCCGCCCTGGCAGCGGGCCAGGGAGGCCGTTGGGCGGCTTCTCATGCATCAGTGCGCTGCCAAGAAGGAGAACAGAATGCCACAATTAACGCTAGATCAAGCTACTGATGCCGAAATCGCAGATTCCAACTGGATAAGTCTCTACAAGATGGGCGCAGCGGCTGCCCTGATTGCCGTAATGGCAGCGCTTATCGAGATGATCATCACTTTCTTCCCAGGCGGGAGTACGTCACCCGAAACGGTAATCGACTGGTTTACCCTATTTCAGGACAATTGGTTCCTTGGACTTCGCAACCTTGGTCTCTTGAACATAGTCATTACGGTTCTAGGTATTCCGACGTTCTTCGCCCTCTATGCCGCACACCGGCGAGCAAATCAGGCGTACGCAGCACTTGCTATGATCACTTCCTTCATTGGAATAGCGGTCTTCTTGGCAACTAATCGGGCCTTCCCCATGCTTGAGCTTAGCAGCCGGTACGCGGCCGCTACAACAGATGCCCAAAGATCTATGTTGGTGGCAGCAGGGCAGGCGATGCTTTCCGTGGGCAAGAGCCATACTCCTGGTACCTTCATGGGGTTTCTCCTCTCAGAGGTTGCGGGGATAACAATCTCCGTGGTGATGCTGCGAAGCAGAATCTTCAGTAAAGTGACCGCTTATGCGGGAATACTTGGATTCGCGCTTCTGTTGATCTTTGAAATCTGCTCATCTTTCGTGCCAGCGTTGATTGGCGTGGCCATGGTTATTGCCATGGGCGGTGGGATTCTGAGCATGACTTGGTATATTCTGATTGCCCGAAGACTACTCCAGCTAGGGTCGCGCGTCTTGAAAGAAGAGGCACAATAGAACCGTCAGATACCGTTAAGTCATACGCCTCATCAAAGAAACGCCGCCCAACAACTCGCTGCCTGCCCGGGCCGCAGCCTTCCCTGGCCCGTCTGGCCGGGGGCCAGGGAAGCTGACCCGGCGGGCTGTGCCATGATTGAAGCTTGCTTGGCCAGCCCGCGTGCCGTAGAGTGGGGAGGGGCTGCCTGCTTCCGCCGCGCAGCTTAGCTCGATGCCGTCAGGCGCTCCGAGACGATAATGCGAACGGACATCAGCGAAAATGCAGCTCGTTACTACGACCTCAGTCCGGAGTTTCCCGACGATATCCCATTCTATGAGCAGAGGCTCACGTCTCCCGCGTCGCGAATTCTGGAGCTGGGCTGCGGTACTGGCCGTGTGCTGCTTTCCCTTGTTGAGAAGTGCGGCTATATCCTCGGTGTAGATGTCTCCGAGGCTATGCTGTCGCTCTGCCGGCAGAAACTGGCGGAGAACGGGATCCCACCCTCGAGAGCGGATGCCCAGCAAGCGGACATCACAGATTTGGACTTTGGAGAGCGTTTTGACCTGATCATCGCGCCGTTTCGGGTCTTCCAGGGACTGGAGACAGACCGTGAAGTCGAGGGTTTCTTC
>Ga0209342_10008813_pt1 | contig 10112 bp, 9 predicted proteins | sample RifCSP16_2_FD_184023 | JGI IMG/M metagenome (GOLD analysis project Ga0209342, IMG submission 184023) | Soil microbial communities from Rifle, Colorado - Rifle CSP2_sed 16_2 (SPAdes) (version 2) | ecosystem: Environmental > Terrestrial > Deep subsurface > Rock core/Sediment | place: Rifle... | reverse complement strand
GGGGGGGACCGCGTGGGTGGAGTGGCTGGCCCAGCTGCAGGGACTGCTCCAAGCGATCGGCCTCTCGCTCGGCGCCGTCCTGGCCCTGGCGGCGATCCTGACGGCGACGACGGCGACGACGCTGGTGCTCCACGCGCGGCGGGAGGAAATGGAGATCATGCGGCTCGTGGGGGCCTCCGAGATGGTGATCCGCCTGCCGCTCCTCCTCCAGGGCTTGATCCAGGGCTTCGTGGGCGCTGCGATGGCGGTGGGGGGGCTCTACGGGGCATATCGCCTGGCGTTGCCGACGCTGGAGCCGCTCCTGTCCTTCACGCTGGGGCTGCCCCGGGCCGCGTTCTTTGCTCCGGCCGAGATCGCTGTCCTTGTGGGCGGGGGCGGTCTCCTGGGAGCCCTGGGTGGGCTGATGGCCAAAGGCGAGAGGCCCGCGTGACGGCGCGCACGATCGGTCTGGGTCTGGTAGCCTTCGCCCTCCTGGCGGCGCCGGCGTCGGCCCAGAAGCGCGATGACCAGACGCTCCGCCAGAGCGAGCGCACCCTCCAGCAGACCCAGAAGCAGCTCAGGGAAGAGCGGGCCAAGGCCGCCGAGGCCCGGCAGCGGGAGACCTCCCTCCTCTCCGAGCTCGAGGCCATCGAGCTGACCCTCGCCCAAAAGCGGCGGGACATCGACGCGCTCAGCCGCCGGATCGTCAAAGCCCAGGGCGAGATCCAGGGCCTGGAGCGGGACATCAGGCGCCTGGAGGCCCAGCGGACCGGCCAGCAGGAGGTGCTGGCCCGGCGCCTCAGGGCCATGTACAAGCTCCAGGCTCAGGGCGGCGCCCTGCCGCTGCTCCTCGCCGAGGATGATCCCATGGCGCGGGCGGTCCAGCTCCGCCACCTGACGACGCTCGCGGTGGTGGACGCCCGGCTGATTCGGGAGTATCGTGGAACTTCAGAACACCTGGGGGAGCGGCAGGGGAAGGTTGAGGAGCAGCGGCAAGTGCTGTCCACCCTCCGAGCCCAGGTGGAGCGGGAGCGGGCCGAGATGGACCGGGAGGCGGCTCGGCGCCGGGGGCTCCTGGCCAAGGTCCGGGAGGAGCGGGCCTACCACGAGCGGATGGTGGGCGAGCTGTCGGAAGCGGCCAAGCGGCTGGAGGCGCTGATCCGGGACCTCCAGGCCCGGCAGCGCCGCATGACGAAGCTCCCGCCCCCCGGCAAGGGCGGTGAGCCCCCCGCGATCGGGTTCGGGACGCTCAGGGGCTCACTGCCGTGGCCCACCGATGGGCGGATCGTGAGCGCCTTCGGCGAGCAGGTGCACCCGCGCTTCGGCACCCGGACGTTCAGGCGGGGAATCGACATCGAGGCCGGCGAAGGGGTGGGGATCGTCGCCGTCGCCGCGGGCCATGTGGTCTATACGGGGTGGTTCAAAGGGTACGGGAACTTGATCATTCTCGATCACGGCAACGACTTCTACACGCTGTACGCCCACGCCGCGGAGATCCGGGTGAAGGAAGGTGACGACGTGCGGCAGGGCCAGACGATTGGCGCGGTGGGGGACACCGGCTCCCTGGCGGGCCCCCGCCTGTACTTCGAGGTGCGGTACCAGGGGCGGCCCCAGGATCCCGCGGAGTGGCTGCGGCGACGCGGATAAATTCGACAGTGAGGAGGCTCTTACCGATGGGTCCCATCCGGCAGGTCAAGAAAGCGGTCCTCATCACCGGGTTGCTGTTCGTGCTCACCCTCTCCCTCGGGGGCACGAGCGCCAGCAAGAGCACCGATCAGGGCGCGACGTACGAGAACCTCAAGCTCTTCACCGAGGTGCTCTCCATCGTGCAGAGCCAGTACGTGGACGAGGTGCCCCCCAAGGAGCTGATCTACAGCGCCATCAAGGGCACGCTCCGCGGCCTGGACCCGCACAGCTCGTTCTTGGATCCCGAGAGCTACCGCGAGATGCAGGTGGAGACCACCGGGACGTTCGGCGGCCTCGGCATCGAGATTACGCTGAAGGACGACGTGCTGACCGTGGTGTCGCCGATCGATGGGACGCCGGCGCACCGGGCGGGGATCCACTCCGGCGATCGGATCGTGAAGATCGAGGGGATCACCACCAAGGACTTGCCGCTCGCCGACGCGGTCAAGCGGATGCGCGGCAAGCCCGGGACCAAGATCACGATCACGATCATGCGCGAGGGGTGGACCGAGCCTCGGGACTTCACGCTCACCCGCGAGCAGATCCGGGTCCAGTCGGTCCGGGGCCAGGAGCTCGAGCCGGGCATCGGGTACGTCCGCCTGCGGCAGTTCCAGGAGCAGTCGCCCAACGATCTGGAGGCCTCGCTGGAGAAGTTCACCAAGAACGGCCGGAAGCTCCAGGGGCTGATCCTCGACCTGCGGAACGACCCGGGCGGGCTCCTGACCGCGGCGGTGGAAGTCTCGGAGAAGTTCCTGGAGGACGGCAAGCTCGTCGTCTACACGGAGGGGCGCGTCCGGAACCAGAGCATGCGCTTCACCGCCCACGCCAAGAAGCCCTACCTGGACTTTCCCATCGTGGTGCTGGTCAACCAGGGAAGCGCCTCGGCCTCTGAGATCGTCGCGGGGGCGCTGCAGGATTGGGGGCGAGCCATCGTCCTCGGGACGCAGACCTTCGGCAAGGGCTCCGTCCAGACCATCATCCCGCTGACGGATGGATCGGGGCTCCGCCTGACCACGGCCAAGTACTTCACGCCGAAGGGCCGCTCGATCCACGGCAAGGGCATCACGCCCGACATCATCGTGGAGCCCCCGAAGGTGGTGGCGGCCGCCGCCGACCCGGCGAAGCCCGTGGTACCGCCGCCCTCGCCCGAGGAAGAGCTGAAGAAGGACGTCCAGGTCCAGCGGGCCGTGGACATCCTGAAGGCGATGCGCATTCTCGACAAGGCCCGGCCCGCGTCGCCGACGCCGCAGGCGCAAGCGAAATAGCTGTTTAGTTGATCCTGGGGATCGAGACCTCCTGCGACGAGACGGCGGCGGCGGTCCTGGCGGACGGCGCGAAGGTCCTGGCCTCCGTCGTGGCCTCCCAGGACAAGATCCACGCGCCCTACGGCGGCGTGGTGCCCGAGCTGGCGTCGCGGCGCCACCTCGAGGTCATCGTCCCGGTCATCCAGAAGGCGCTCGGTGACGCCGGGGTCTCCCTCGCCGATCTGAAGGCCATCGCGGTGACCCAGGGGCCGGGCCTCGTCGGGTCGCTCCTCGTCGGCTGCTCGGTGGCGAAGTCCCTCGCCTACGTCGGGAGGCTCCCGCTGGTCGGCGTCAACCATCTCGAGGGCCACATTTTCGCCGCGTTTCTCCAGGAGCCCAGCCCCGCCTATCCCTTTCTGGCCCTCGTGGTCTCGGGCGGCCACACGGCGCTCTACCTGGCGCGTGAGCCGCTCCGCTACGAGGTGATCGGCCAGACGCGGGACGACGCGGCCGGCGAAGCCTTCGACAAGGTCGCGAAGCTGCTGGGCCTGGGCTACCCGGGCGGGCCCGTCATCGAGCTGACAGCGCGGTCCGGGGATCCAAAGGCGATCGCGTTTCCGATGGCCCAGATCACCGATGGGGCGCCGGACTTTTCCTTCAGCGGGATCAAGACCGCAGTGTCGCTCCACGTGAAGCGCAACCGGCCGCTCTCGGCCGGCCAGGTCGCCGACATTGCGGCCTCGTTCCAGGCCACCGCTGTCAAGATGCTGGTGAGGAAGACCGTGAGGGCCGCCCTCGCCCTGGGCGTCCACCGGATCGTGCTTACGGGAGGCGTGGCGGCGAACAAGGCCCTCCGGGGCGCGCTCCAGGCGGAGGTCGCCGAGCGCGGGTGGGAGCTCTTCATCCCCCCGCCGGCCCTCTGCACCGACAACGCCGCGATGATCGCCGCGGCCGGTCACGCGCGTCTCCTGGCCGGCGAGCGCGCCTCCCTCACGATGAACGCGGTCCCCGACATGAAACTGGCGTAAGGAGAGATAGTGCGGCCCCCTCATCCTACCCTCTCCCCCCGCGGGGGAGAGGACCGAGGTGAGGGGGAAGCCTGACCGAAGCGATGGCACGTTTGGACTACGAATCATTCCTCTCGGGGTTGCCCGACGCTGTCGTCGGCGTGGACGAGGCATTCCGGATCATCCTCTGGAACTCGGCGGCGGAGGCGCTGACGGGCAAGTCCGCGCGGCGCGTCCAGGCTCGGACCCTGAAGGAGGTCTTCGCCCCCGACTCGTCCCTGGCGCGGCACCTGAGCGAGACCCTCCGGACGGGCGAGAGCCGGTCGGAAGCCGAGGCGATGATCGAAGGGGCGGACGGCCGCCCGATCCCCGTGAGCATCGTGACCGCGCCCATCACGGGGAGGAGCGGCAACGTCGAGGCCGCGGTCGCCGTGCTCCGCGACCTCTCGCGCATCCGCCAGCTCGAAGAGGAGGTGCGGCGGGGGGAGACCCTGGCGGCGGCGGGACGGATGGCGATGGGGCTGGCCCACGAGATCCGCAATCCGCTCGGCGCCATCCGCGGGGCCGTGCAGCTCTTGGGGAAAGAGCTCGGGGAGGAGGCGCGCTGGCGGGAGTACACCGACGTGCTCATGAAGGAGGTGGACCGGGTCAACCGGATCCTCGAGTCCCTGCTCGACCTCGGGCGGCCCGTCCAGCTCCGGCTCGGCCCGCTGAACCTTCACCAGCTCTTGGAGCGCGTCGCGCTCCTGTCGGAGGAGATGGCGGCGAGCCGCGGCGTCCGGATCGTCAGGCGCTACGATCCGAGCCTCCCGCCGATCCTCGTCGACGAGGACCGGATCCTTCAGGTCTTCCACAACCTGGTGCGCAACGCCATCGAAGCGATGCCGCGGGGTGGCCGCCTCACTCTGACGACGCGCCTCAGCATGAGCCCGCTCTTCGCCAAGGTGGACCTGGGGACTGGCGCGCGGCACTTCGTCGAGGTGCAGGTGGCCGACGAGGGCGAGGGGATTCCCGAGGCGCTCAAGGACAAGATCTTCGATCCGTTCGTCACCACCAAGGAGCGGGGCCTGGGGCTCGGGCTGGCGCTCTGCCACCGGATCCTGGAAGAGCACAAGGGCGCCATCCAGGTCGAGAGCGTCCCGGGCAAGGGCACCACCGTGTCGTGCTTCCTCCCCATCGCCCGCTGATGCGCATTTCACCTCTTCTCCTCTCCCCCTCACCCTGCCCTCTCCCCCTCGGGGGGGAGAGGATGAAGGTGAGGGGATTATGAGTGGGGTGAGGGGATCTCATGCCTGACGGCCGCATCCTGATCGCCGACGACGAAGACAGCCTGCGCTGGGTCCTGGAAAAGGGCCTGAAGCAGGCCGGCTATCGCGTCGTCGCGGTGAAGGACGGGGAGGCCGCCCTCCAGGAGGCCGGCAGCGAGCCCTTCGACCTGATCCTCCTCGACATTCGGATGCCGGGCATGGACGGCCTCACCCTCCTCGGGAAAATCCGAGAGGCGCGGCCCGACGCCCAGGTGGTCATCATGACGGCCCACGGCACCATGGAGACCGCCATCCAGGCGATGCAGCGGGGCGCCTACGATTACCTCGCCAAGCCCTTCGACATGGACGAACTGCTCCTGCTCGCCGAGCGGGCGCTTCTGGTGAAGCGCCTGACCCAGGAAGTCACGCACCTCAAGACCGGGCTCCAGGAGGTGTGGGAGTTCGGCGCCCTCGTGGGCCGTCACCCGCGCATGCAGGAGGTCTACAAGACCATCGGCCGTGTGGCGGCCAGCGACGTCACCGTCCTCCTGCGGGGCGAGTCGGGCACCGGCAAGGAGCTGGTGGCCCGGGCCATCCATTACTACAGCCGCCGCGCCGGGCGGCCCTTCGTCGCGGTCTCCGGCGCTGCCATTCCCGCCAACCTTCTCGAGAGCGAGCTCTTCGGCCACGAGCGCGGCGCGTTCACCGACGCCAAGGAGCGGAAGCTCGGGAAGCTGGAGCTGGCCCACGGCGGCACCCTTTACCTGGACGAGGTGGGCGACATGCCGCTCGACCTCCAGGCGAAGCTCCTCCGCGTCCTCCAGGAGCGCACCTTCGAGCGGGTGGGCGGCCACGACCCGATCCGCGTGGACCTCCGCGTGCTTGCGGCCACGAACCGCGACCTGGAGGCGATGATGAGCGAGGGGCGCTTCCGGGAGGATCTCTTCTACCGCTTGAACGTGGTGGCGCTCGCGCTGCCGCCGCTCCGCGAGCGCCGGGAGGACATCCCGCTCCTGGCGGAGCACTTCCTGGCCAAGTACGCGGGCGACCTCGGCGAGCGTGCCCTGGCCCCCGAGGCCCTGGACCGGCTCGTGGGCTACGACTGGCCGGGGAACGTGCGCGAGCTGGAGAACGTGATCCAGCGCGCCATGGTGATGGCCCGGGGCGGCGTGATCCTGCCCGAGCACCTGCCGATCGAGCCGGTCTCCGCCGCTGCCACGGTCAGCGCCGATCACACCCTCGAGGAGGTCATCGAGAAGAAACTGGCGGAGTGCGTTCGCGGCCTGCGCGGGCGCTCGGGCGCCAACCTCTACGAGCTGATTGTGGGGCTGATCGAGAAGCCGCTGCTCAGGGCCGTCCTACGCGAGACGGGCGGCAACCAGATCAAGGCCGCTGCCCTCCTGGGGATCAACCGCAACACCCTCCGCAAGAAGCTCAAGGAACACGGCATCGACCCCGACGCCCTCGCCGGGGAATAGTTCTTGACAATGCCGATTGAGAATATGATTATATCTGCATGGACTCGCCGCATCAGGTTCTGGATTGTCGGGATGAGCTCTGCCCCGGGCCGGTCATCAAAGTGGCCAAGACCCTGAAAACTCTGGGCCTAAACCAGGTACTGGAGGTTCACGCGACCGACCCGGGAGCCGTCCCGGATATGGAGGCCCTGGCCAAGCAGACGGGGCAGCAGATTCTGGAGGTCGTTCAGGAGCCGGACCGGACTCGGATCCTGATCCGCCGCGTTCGTTAGACCTTCCGGTAAATCTCGGCCCCGCCTTTTTTGAACTCCTCGGCCTTTTCCTTGAGGCCCTCCTCCAGCGCCCTCGCCTCGTCCAGGCCCTTCTTCGCCGCGTACTCGCGCACGTCCTGGGTGATCTTCATCGAGCAGAAGTGGGGGCCGCACATCGAGCAGAAGTGGGCGAGCTTGGCGCCCTCAGCGGGGAGGGTCTCGTCGTGGAAGGCGCGCGCGGTCTCCGGGTCCAGCGAGAGGTTGAACTGGTCCTCCCAGCGGAACTCGAAGCGTGCTGTGGAGAGCGCGTCGTCCCACTCGCGCGCCCGGGAGTGCCCCTTGGCGAGGTCCGCGGCGTGGGCGGCGATCTTGTAGGCGATGACGCCGGCCTTGACGTCGTCGCGGTTCGGCAGGCCGAGGTGCTCCTTCGGGGTCACGTAGCAGAGCATCGCGGTCCCGAACCAGCCGATCATCGCCGCGCCGATGGCCGAGGTGATGTGATCGTAGCCCGGGGCCACGTCGGTGGTCAGCGGGCCCAGTGTGTAGAAGGGCGCCTCGTGGCAGACCTGGAGCTCCCGCTCCATGTTCTCCTTGATCAGGTGCATGGGGACGTGGCCGGGCCCCTCGATCATCACCTGGCAGTCGTGCGCCCAGGCGATCTGGGTCAGCTCGCCCAGCGTGTCCAGCTCGGCAAACTGGGCCTCGTCGTTGGCGTCGGCGGTGCACCCGGGGCGGAGGCCGTCGCCGAGCGAGAAGGCCACGTCGTAGGCGGCCATGATCTCGCAGATCTGGCGGAAGTGCGTGTAGAGGAAGCTCTCCTGGTGGTGCGCCAGACACCACTTGGCCATGATGGAGCCGCCCCGCGACACGATGCCGGTCACACGCTGGGCGGTCAGCGGGATGTAGGGCAGCCGCACGCCGGCGTGGATCGTGAAGTAGTCCACGCCCTGCTCGGCCTGCTCGATCAGCGTGTCCCGGTAGATCTCCCAGGTCAGCTCCTCGGCCTTGCCGCCCACCTTCTCGAGCGCCTGGTAGATCGGCACGGTCCCGATCGGGACCGGCGAGTTCCGGAGGATCCACTCGCGCGTCTCGTGGATGTTCTTCCCGGTGGAGAGGTCCATGACGGTGTCGGCACCCCAGCGGATGGCCCAGCGCATCTTCTCGACCTCCTCCTCGATGGAGGAAGCCACGGCCGAGTTGCCAATGTTGGCGTTGATCTTCACCAGGAAGTTTCGCCCGATGATCATCGGCTCGGATTCCGGGTGGTTCACGTTGGCGGGGATGATGGCGCGGCCACGGGCGACCTCGCTCCTGACGAGTTCCGGATCGACGCCCTCGCGGAGGGCGATGAACTCCATCTCGGGCGTGATCTCTCCGCGCCGAGCGTAGTGCAGCTGGGTGACGCGCCGGCCGGGCGCGGCCCGGACCGGCCGGCGCACGCTCGCGAAGCGGACGCCGCCGAGGCTCGGATCGCTCTCGCGCTGGCGCCGGTACAGCGACGACGGCCCGGGCAGCTCCTCGACGTCGCTGCGCCCGAGGATCCAGGGGAGCCTGAGCGGCGGGAGCCCCAGCTTGATGTCCACCTGGGCGTCGGGATCGGTATAGGGGCCGCTCGTGTCGTAGAGCCGCAGGGGTGGATTGCCCCCCGAGAGCGCGATCTCGCGCATGGGGACGCGGATATCGGGACGGGACCCGGCGAGGTAGATCTTGCGGGAAGCGGGCATCCTGTGGCCTCCCTTCGCTGGCATTAACCAGATCAGGTTCATGCGGTCGGCGGCCGTTACGCCGCCCTCTCAGCCCGGGTTCCCCGAGCTCCCGCGTGGGCACGAACTACGCTGGTACTGTACCGCCGTGGCTCGGCAGCGTCAAGCCATCCTCCGGCTGATCCCCACCCCCTCGCCCCCTCCTCGGGGGACCCCCCCCACGGATAGTATTTTTTTCTTTTTTCCCCCTCGTAAACCGGCGATAATACCCTCGGCCGGATCGGAGGCGCCGGGCGGCGAGGTTCCCCTTCGGCATTCGGCAAGGCAGGTGAACGCGGTTCCTTTTGCGCTCGAGGCTCCGCCTCGAGGGAGGAGAGAGCATGGCGAAGAAGAAGGCGGCGTTCGGCGGCTACTCCATCAGCTTCAAGGGCTGCAATGACTCGGCGGAGTCGATTTTCGGCTCGAAGCCGATCGGCCCCTCCGTCATGACAAAAAAGATTTGGGCCTACGTCAAGCGGAAGAGGCTGGCAAAGCGGTAGGACTCCGCCCGGCGCTTCCAGACTCAAGCACATAGCGGGAGAGAGGACCCCGACGTCCTCGTCACGGGCCTCTCTCCTCGTTTCTCTGGTAGAATCCTCCCCATGGCGTGCCCGGTCCTCTACAACCGGGAGAACTGACCCACCTGCCAGAAGGCGAGAGAGTTTCTCTCGCTGCGAGGCGTCGCTTACGACAGCCACCTCGTGGAGACGCGGCCCGTGACGCGCGAGGAGACCGTGGACCTCGCGCGGCAGGCGCGGCGCTTCCTGATCAAGGTCGGGCAGGATACGCTCAGGTTCGACGCGGCGACCAATCCCATCACCGAGGGGCAGATCCACGCCTATCTGGTGCACGATGACGGCTTCCTCCGCGTGCCCGTGCTGGCGATCGGGGATCTGCTCGTCCGAGGCTACACCGAGGAGTTGTACCGAGAGGCGTTAGGAGGCGGCCTGTGATTATCAAGGAGACTGCGCGGAGCGTGTACCTCGACGTCTCCCGGATCGCCTGGGAGCCCAGTGAGCACCCGGGCGTGGAGACGAAGACTCTCTACCGGGAGCCCTCGGGGCGGCAGACGGTCCTGGTCCGCATGGCCCCCGGGGCCCGCCTGCCCGAGCATCGCCATCGAGGGGTGGAGCAGAGCTTCGTCCTGGAAGGAACGCTCGTGGACGACGAGGGGGCCTGCACGCCGGGCAACTTCGTCTGGCGCCGCCCGGGGTCGGTGCACAGTGCCTGGAGCCCCGACGGCTGCCTCATCCTCGCGGTCTTCGAAGCCCCCAACGAGTTTCTCGGTTCGTAGCGGATCCCCCTCACCCCACCCTCTCCCCCGACGGGGGAGAGGACACAGGTGAGGGGGCCGTTGTCCTAGAGGCGGTCGGGGATCTGGTCGAGGCGCTCGACGGTGAGGTCAGGAGCGAAGCCCAGCTCCTCCATCGGCGCCTTCTGGCGGTTGCACCAGCAGACTCGATAGCCGAAGGCCTTGG